>Ga0247780_1000086_pt1 | contig 86874 bp, 56 predicted proteins | sample UWRJL079202R5_FD_179927 | JGI IMG/M metagenome (GOLD analysis project Ga0247780, IMG submission 179927) | Plant litter microbial communities from Arlington Agricultural Research Station in Wisconsin, United States - UWRJ-L079-202R-5 | ecosystem: Environmental > Terrestrial > Plant litter >...
ACAAAAGAGAGCTCCCTGTGTGTGAGGAGAGCACATGACGAAAGGCTCCTGCGTTCCAGCCTAGCCTGGAGCGGTAAGGCGCCTGCGCGCCTGAGCGCCAAGAACTGCCGCTGCAGTTCGACAGCCGGTGATGAAAGGGGCCGAGGGCAGACTTCAAAGCGACTCTGAAAGATCTGTCTTCTTCATCAACGTCGACTCGTATGCCACGGGCATTGACATCGAAGTATCGCTGCCGGAAACACACATATGGCCAGAGCTGGGTGATAGGACTCGATTGACAGCCGACTTCTGCTATAGCGGAGCGTTCTACTGTATAGTTGACGCTGAAGAGCTCGGCTTCCACGGTTTGAAGAGTGCAGACCTTGGCGCTCTCAGCCGCGCGGCGGGCAAGCTCAAGAGCTTGCTCAACGGCAAGCCAAGGTATCGAGGGCTCTTTCATCGCCCGGATAAAAGTGAACTGCGGACTCTTTACGGTGTTATTGTACGAGGCAGCAACAAAGGATTCGTCCCCGAGGGAGTCGACGGTGCCGAACTGGGGGTGTGCTTCTTTGGCTCCGGGCAACAGGTGGATCGATCACCGTGTGGGTCAGGTAGTGCTGCGAGAAGAGCACTGGCACACGCAAAGCATAGGTGACCGCTTGGCAAGAAGTGGGCGTATCACTCGTTTTGTCTCCGAGGCTTCCGTCGGTCTTGGCGGCTTTGTGGCACATATCGTCAGCAAGCCTTCCCGTATTCCGGGCAGTGTGGGCGATAATACCCGCGTTCAGGTCGAAGGGCGGGCGTTCTATACCGGCTTTATGACGTTTGTTATCGAAGCAGCAGACGGAATCAGTGGTTCTGGGTTCATCCTGTAGAAAGAGGGCCGAGCAGGTGAATGCTTTTTTGTGAAAGACTGGCAGGGGCCCGGGCCAGTTCTATGAAGGTTGGGTACAAAGAAACGATTCAAGGTTGTGGCATTGGATGCTGTTGCGTTATATTTTGCGAGGGATTTGAGATATGTAGAGAGTTTGCTAGCTCGATGGCCTTAGTCCCAATGCCCCGATGCCCGGCGAGATAATCAGGGCATCATCATATGTGCTGAAAGCTATCATACAGCCGCGATAAGCGCAAGGAGCCCAGCAATCAAAGCCCCGGACCCCAACACAGATGCCGGTACAAGAGTAGCGATCGGGGCACCAGCGGTTGACGTGATCTTTTCCACGACTCTGTCAGCGATGCAAGATGATTGAAGGTGGAATACATACGCTTGCAGCAGCGGTGGGAGGCGTGCTTGTTGATGCTGGTGGTGCAATAGGTGTGGGGGCTAGCGAACCGGAAGCCGAGCTAGAAGCCGACCCGGAGCCGGAAGCGGCTGGCGACGGGGTGGGAGTCAAACCGCATGGCTTCGCCACACCGGTGACTCCAGTACTGTAGTGCTTCCAGATATCAAACTCGAGCGCGCACTTGAGGCATGCCTCATAGTATCCAACCCATGTCTCGTTTGTGCAATGACCTTCGGCACGTCCTCCTGCGAGTGCGTTGCCTAGAATGGGAAGGTCCGAGTTAGTACCATGCGCAAACAGTGGGGTGTCTTATCGCGTACCGCAGTTGCTATGGCAGTCAAACTGTGGTGTGCCCGGCGCCTGACGCTCCAAGAGCGCAGCGGCATCGTGGGCTTGGATTGGGCCGGGAGATGCAGCGTGCACCAAAGCCGCTGCAATGAGAAAGAGAAACGCGTGGAGACGACGAAACGCCATTTTGGACCTCACGAGAGAGAGTAGGTAGGATGCCAATGGAATAATAAGTAAAGAATAATAGCGTGCCTAAGTTGCAATCCTGAGAATGATGACAGAGTGGGCGGGGGGTTAATTAAGAATGAACACAGCAGCGGGCGTGCCAAGAGTGGATCATCAACTTCTCGTGAGCCAAGACCGATACAGGCAAAATCGAGCTTGATCGATGGCGGGGAGGGGCGCAATCATATTCAAGAGCTGGGATGCTGGCGGCCTGCCTGGCAGTCTGTCGGTCGATCGCGAGTCGGATCCGTGGATTAATGTCGGCCGAGAATGGAAATTCTGCGATCTCGGCCGCTCAACCTCACAATCTCATCTTTCTCTCCACCTGGAAGGTGCATGCAGTGACGACTCCTGCCCCTTCAGACCAGCCTTGTCGGTGTGATGACGGGTGCATCGTCCAATAGCAGGCCCGGGTTGCATCTGATAAGCGACCGAACCCCACCCGCCAAGCCAAATAATCAGATCATCTGATAACTCCGGCTCCGCAGTTGACCTCTCACCGCGGCCCAGGTGTGGCGCGCCGAGACGGCTTGGTTGCAGCCAAGGCCTGTCGCTCTCACTCACTCGCCTTTGCCTTGATTTCACGGGCCCCCAATAGCGGGCCGTCAGGGAAGGTGTTACTGGCCGTCAGCACGAGTGTGGGTGAGGATGTGGATAACCCAAGCATCCCGGGTGAGCAATGGCAGAACTTTTGCGGCCGTTGGGAATACCATTGCAGCATGTGGTTACCTCTGGTCCAAGAATATTGGCTTTAGCTTGCGCTATATGTTCACAACTTGAACTGTTGGTCGAGCGATAAAAGTTGGCCTTGCCACCCCCCAGTCGTTCCAATCGCTCCGATCTCGATTCCTCGTTCCCTCGCACCACCAGGTCTTGATTAGCCGGCGCCGCCCGTTATCCCCCGCCCCGCCCCGTTAAATTCGACGGCATTCGTCTTCCCCGCGCCGGTTTCCTCCCAGTGCATCTTCTCCTTTCAATCCAAATTTGGTACCCACACCAGCTGAAGACATCAACATGACTTCTCTTCGCTTTGCGCTTCTTGCGGCGACAGCCGCTAGTGTCTTTGCCGCTTCCGACAACAAAGGCCCTGCCGCCTTTTGGTGGCCGGCCGACCGCGCGTGGGCCGCACAGGTTGACAACACACCTCCCTGCGGTTCCGTCGAGGGCGTGACAACTCGAACCAAATTCCCCCTGAGTACGTTGTTACCACCAGCACCCACAATATTCCTCTCCCACCAGTCCACAAGCTTACCATCCCCCCAAAAGCCGGCGGAAAGATCTCCATCACAGCGCAAGACGACTCCTACGACGCCGTGATCAGCCTGTCGCTCATGAACGGTACGCCCCCATCCCCTACACCCCTTTGAAGCGCCTCTTATTCTAACTCCCAATCCAGATCCCAAAGCCCAATCCGACTTCTCCACCCTCCGAAGCCTCCCCACCGAAATTGACCCCGGACACAGCTGCATCCCCGTCCCCGACCCGCCAACCGGCACCTCCCCAGGGACAAACGCGACTCTCCAGATCCGCTACACCGCCGACTTTGACAACCCCTCCAACCAGACATTCTACGCCTGTGCCGACATCACCTACGTCAACGCCGAGGAGGTAAACTACGCCGAAATCACCTGTCTGGACGCAACGAGCCCCGTTGACGTACCAGCGCCTACGACCACCGGCACCCCGACAAACTTGCCAGGACACGATGCAGATGGGCCGCCGCTGACGAGTAATACGCCTGCGCCGGGGAGTGGGCTATCCAAGGGGGCCATTGCTGGGGTTGTGGTTGGGAGTCTGGTTGGTGTGGCGCTAATCGTTGGGTTGGGGTTGCTGTTTTACAGGGAGAAGCAGAGAAAGGAGCGTCTCATTCGGCAGAGAGATTCCGGGAGGGGTGTACCGTGGGTGGACGAGCCGGCGAAGGACTCGACGTCGGCGGGGAGCTTCAAGTTGCAGGGTATGGGCTCTGGGGGAAGATAAGCGTGGGCTGTAGAGTACTAGGGCTGTGGTGGCCGTGAAGGCTGTGATTGTTGTGAGCATGAATGGATATACCTACGTCGAGTGGATTGGATACTCTCATTTAAGCGGGTTAGATTTGTGAATTATGTTCATTGTTCTTGTTTAACTATCTACTCACTGTGCCTTCCGCGCTGGATCTTGCAGCCTCGCCAGCTCCAACAGCAACCTATACAGGTATATTGTCCGATCCACCGGTCTCAGCGCTCGCTCAAACCACCCTCGCCCCTGGTCAGCAACCTCTCTCGCTCTCGTCTGCCCTAGGCTAGTCGACATAAGCCACAACACCAACTCGGGAAGCTCCTCCATTCCCTGGCTGACAGGGATGTAATGGACCCACGGTACCAGCCGATCATCATGCCACTCCCTGAACAGCGTCTGCTTGAGCACCGCCGATCTCGACGCCAAAAACTTGTAGTACCTCCCGCTGATCCCATTCCCATCTAGATCAAACACTAACTTCGACCCAAGCGCCGCATCTTTGTCCGCCCAGCCTTTATCCCCAAAGTAGTCCTTCTCGTCTTGACACGTCCGCAGTGCACACATGAAGACTCGCGTGAAGTCCACATCAAACAGCCTCCTGTTCAGAAACCTGGACTTCACCGTTTTGATCACGCCCCCTTCCTCACGAAGGTACTGATACTCCGCCGCCTTTCCCTGAGCAAGCGCCACAAACCGTTGCCGATGGAAATCTCTCCATCTCGAATCGTCTGCGGCATAACCGCCCGTGGTTGACCCCGCCCAGTAGAGGTTGTTGCGCTTCTCCTCCCACTCCATGCCGTGCGAGGCGTCGTAGAGAAAGTTGTCTTCAACTGTGTATGCCGGACTGGGGAAGAGGATATCGCCCATTGTCGAGGGCGCGCCGGTCGAGAGAATGGGGACGAGACCCTCGATGAGATGGAAACTGGTAGGGCTGAGGAAGAGGCCATGCTGGTTGGCGTAGGAGGGGTTGTGGCAGAGGTTCATTGCAGAGGAGAGATTTGTGACAAAAGGAAGGGTGCGAGGCTTGGTAGTTGAGGCCTGGGACGCATTATGAGGGCAATATTTGATGAGCGTTGAGAAGGTCGGATGGTTTGTGAGATCCTCGATTTGAAAATGGGTTCTCTTTGTTTCGATTTGGTGGCTTTGCGGGGGTATCAGAGCCCGTGGCTCGTCGAGGTGGTTGACGAGGAATGACACATCAGGAATATTTGTGGTGATATTTTGCGACAAGGTGTCAAACAGCAATGCGGTGTTTCTGTCGAAATCACGATACGGGTGGTCGCAGCTGGTATCCTTTCGAGTGCCGTTGAAGGTGCAGAGCCACACGTCGCTTTCTGGGCTATTGTGGGCGTCTCTCATCATTTGGGCCAATTCCAGACCACTGAGACGAAAGAAAGGCGTAATTGACGTGTAGATGGCGTCGAAGTTGTCGATAATAGGTGATTTATTCTCGACTGCAAAACTGTACCACTCCTCAAAGCCAGCTGGCGGTTCCATCCCGTACCGCCGTTGATATTCGGCGTGTGCCGCTTCAAAACTCCGGGATTGTTTCCCCTTAAGCTGCTGAAAGTCCACCCTCGCAGCTTGGATTAGGATCTCAACAGGGTGCAGTGAGGTTGTAAGTGCCCCGGATGAAAGTTGACCTATTTGGTAAGCTTGATGCAGGTACCGTCCCAGAGGTAAGCCTAGGAAACACCAAAGAACCCAGCGGCCTCTGGAACTCCTAGCTGTCATGCCGATGACTTGGGCGAGGGCGAAAAGGCAGGCGAGGAGCTCCAACACAACAGTGGCCTCCGAAGGGTGCGTAAATAGGCCGGCATTCGAAATCGCGGCGAAGGTCAATATCGCCGGGGCGATACACCAGGAAGACTCGTGGGCCTAGCTTTATCGTCAGTACTATCGGGGGCAGTGGGTGCCAGAGAGATTACAAACCGCCCGTGATGTGAAATACCACGCCAGAGCTTTGTTCAATCCCTGAAGGAGTAGCGCCGGCATGAGTGCCTTGCTAGGTAGAGGCCCATAGTATGCGACCTGGGCCACAAATGCGAACCACAGAATTACGGCCGCTCGTGTTGGAAAAGAGATACGTCCCCCGCTCGTTTTGCCTTCCAGCTGACGTTCTTCGGGATCGCCGCCAAGGCTCACGATGCCAAGCGTAAGCCCAAGGTAGACCAGCAGCAGCGCAACAGTGGGAGCCGCCGACCAGGCGATGGATATGTCAAAGTTTCCGCCGCACATCGCCGCAATTGCCACGACGGCGACAAGGACGGAACCCCAATTCGTGCTCGCCAACCGAGGGAGCGCCCACCATGCACTTCCTGAGCCCCATGGCTTCGAATCGGGCCGGAAGTATCCGTCAGCGGCGACGAGGAGAGGCGTCAAGACAGGCTGCGGTCAATTCGAGTCAAAACAGGTTCAAAACATGCAAGTCAATTGCCCCAAGCCCTTCCTTACCAGCAGCAGAACCGCGCCAAACTCCGCTTTGTAGCATGACGCAAGGGTGACCGCCGTGGCGGCGAGCCAAGACGCTATCGACGAGCCATTTCGCTGGGCTTTCGGCGGGTCGGAGGCATGGGGCGGTAGGGCCGTGTATCGACGGAGATGGACGCGCTGCTGAACCGCGAAGAGAATAGAGAGTATCGTCCAGCACAACGCCTCCGAGCCTATTTCAGACCACCTGGACGACAGAGATTGGGCGACAGTGGCGCTGAGGATTGCCCCGCCGGTGGCGAGGACGGTCCTGTCGGCGAAGTTGTGAAGGAGTTTTGGTGGCATCGCACCACCGTCGAATTCCAGTCATCCGCAACACAACTGCGAGCGCGAATGTAGCAGGGTGGGAGCAGGGCGTCTTGGTCGGACTAGAGGGCGGGCAGGTGGGAGAATGTCGTTCGAAGGGGGAATGCGTAACGAAGCTCCAATTTTCCGACAAAGCAGCGCACCTTCCTAGTAAAGCAGCAGTAGGGGGCAAAGGCCAACCAACACCCACGACTGACCATTGTGCTTACCCCCCGTAAGCCGGCCGGATCTGAGCCTCTGATTCACTGGACCCCCCTGGATCCGAAGGATTGTAGGCCAGGGGCTATGGCCGGATACGGAAGTCTTGCGCAGTAGATTTGCTCCGCAGATAACGCTCGGAACGGTCGTAACGGTCGGATCGGCTCGGTTGCATTGCAGAGGTTCAAACAGCCAGATCCGCGCAGTGGATTCGGCTTGCGAAAGAAGGCCTGTCACCATTCGCTGCAGGGGCTTCAATTACTCAAAAAAAGGCATTCTATTCGTGAAAAGAGTGTGTGGAAAAATCGATGCCCGAATACAACAGGCTTGCCGGCCCAGGGCCTTATTTCCCCACAGGCCTAGGAGCCTCCACGCTCCCACAGATCCGACCGGCTTCCAGTGGAGAGTACACACAACCCGACCTACTCCAGGGGTATAAGCGAGCCTTGGCAAACCTCACCCGACCTACACAACACAACTCACCCGACCTACTCCATACACCTTATATAAAGAACGTGATTAAATTAAGACTGTTTCATGATTCATAACTGCCATAGTGGCTAGTCTGGGCTTATTAATCATAACTTATCAGAGCATACTAATATACAAGGCTTTTAAAATCCTGTAAAGTTACGATTAAATCCAGACTTATTCCTAACCTAAATTAAGATCTCCTCCTCCTTATCACACTCTTTCTTTAGGTTAATAGCAGCTTCTGGGGATGTGACAGGGGCCTTTAAAGAAGTGCCAGCGGGCAGTTTATAGAAGGCGCTTTTACGGAAATAGACTGTAAACTTCTTTTAGAGATCGCAGGTAATATTACAATTCTTTAAACAGGTTATTATATATAAGTTAAGATCTATTTAAGATTTATTCTAGAAAAGAAAAGTTATAATATACTTATAACACTTTAAAATAAAGTAACTGTTACACTTACTTTTAAGCTTAGTTATACGTTTTATTTTAATTAAGTTAGGTTATTATAAATAAATTAGATTATAAATAAGTTAGGAATAAGTTATAAATTTATATAAGGGCTGTTTCCCTTACCTTTAGATTTAGTGTATAAAATGATAAGTAAAAAAGGGGTTGTAAGGGTAGGCTTAATATGTTAAGCTTAAATTAAAATAATAAGAGTAATTAGAAGGTAAACAGTTAAGGTAATTAAGACGTTATTAATAGGTAAGTTACGTTTATAATAAGTTTTAAGCTTTACGTAATAGTTTAATTAAATTACAGTTAAGTTAAAGTATAATTAAAGTTAAGTTAAGGTAAATTAACTAATTATATTATTATTTTTATTATTAGTCAGGCCTTTAAAACAGTTAGTGGTAACAGTAACGTATATATTATTATAATTATAATGTTTCTTAACGTAATAATGGAGATTTAAGGTGTTATCCTTCTTTAATTATTATAAATAAGTTAAATTATAAATAAGTTAAGAATAAGTTATAAATATATAATATCTCTGTAAATATGTTACGTATTAATATTAAGATTAACTAAGCTATTACTCTAGTAATAAAATATAGTATTAACGGGGATATAAATACTACTGTCAGCTTAAGGCTTTTAAGGAGGTAGGGCCTTAAGGTGTGTAATATAGTTAATATATTACTTATACCTGTCTTAAATTAAGTTAAGATAAAGTTAGTAAGTAGTTAATAACTTATTAAGGATCACTTATACTCTACTTATAAGAAACCATTATTATAAGGTTAATAGTTATAAGATATAAAATCTAATTAAATCTGTAAGTTAAAATTTAAGTAAGGTATAACTTATTCTAATTACGTTAGTGATTAAAAAGATTTTATTAAGTGGATTCTTTAAAGTGTTTAGTGTTAAAAATAACAAATAGTTTATAATTAAATTATAATTAAGTTAAATGAAAAAAAAACATGTAAAATTATAATTATTATTATTATTAAAGCCTTATAATTTAATTTAAGCTCTTATAATAATTATATAAGCCTTTATAATAATAATATATTATTAAAATTTATAATGTAATTTAAACTTATTTTAATAATAATTATAAGCTTTTTACTAATGTTTTTTCTATTACTAACAGCCTATACTTTAATCTATTACAGCTTTTAAAATAGCTGGTGCTGTTACTAACGGTTTATAATTAAATCTAAACCCTTTTATATAATCCCCGTTAACGATTATACTTATAATAGTTAGTAGAATAAGTTACAGCACCACTTACCACTTTATTAGCTAGATTATAAAAGGATGTATTAGATTACTATAGTAATAATCCATTATATATTAATTAGCTAATTAAAATTAACTCGTTACAATATTAATAAACTAGCTTACATAACCTATTTTATAAGTAACTTAATTAAACGTTACATCTAGAATAAATCTTAATTTATTCCTAACCTTTTCTCCTACATATTAATATATGGAAAGCTTACTCTTATCTTTATAGCTTTTACAGTTTATAAGATTTTTAATAGTGTGAAACTAATAAATAAGCTTTTAATTACAGATTTTTCCTTAATTCCTCTTACTCCTTATCTCCAGTTTTAAAAAGGAGAGTAAAAAGATATTAAAGTATAAAGTAAGTGAATAGAAATAGGTTTTAAAAGGGTTAAGGTTTTATATTAACTGTATTATATATATAGAATTACCTTCCCTACTTTTATTACTCTTCTTTTCGCCTTTAAATCGTATTTTTATTCTAAATTACTCCTTAATAAGATCCTAATCTATCAGATACTCTATTTTCTTTCCCATTATAAGAGTAAATACCCTCCCCCTTAAGGGAGGCTTTATTACGCTTTTAAACCCTATAGACATTTAAAGCCCCTTACTTTAGTTAATTAATGTTAAATCTATTAATTAGTTTAAATCCTCTACTTAGTTTAAAGCTGTTAATAATATATTATTATAAAGCAGTTAAGAAACCCTTATTAACGACCTTAACTTACACTTATTTATAGGGTTATAACTTAACACTGCAACTAAAGCTTATAATAGTAAAAAGTAAGAAAATAACCTTAATTACGCTAAATCTTATAAGTATAATACGTAACCTATCCTTTATTAATCTAATTTTAACTCTTTTATACAGTTTCACTAATAGTCTCTTTAACTTTTAATAAGGGTAATTTAAAGCTATAGGTAACTAAATATATAGTTTTAGGTAATATCTCAGCCTTTAAAAAACAGCTATTTAAGGTATTTCTCTCAGATAATGTTAACAGGACTACTTAAGAGAATATTAATAATTAATCACTATCTATTCTTTCTTTAAATCTACTTTAGTGGATAAATTAAATGTTAAAACCTTAATAAACCTTAATCTCAGTTATAATATATAAAAGAAATAACTAGCCACTTTTCCAACTTTATACAGTATATATAAATAAAGTTATTTACATTATAAACCTTCCAGACTACCCTAAAACTAACTAAGGTAATATAATATATGTGGTTCCGCTTAAAGCTATTCTAAAGGCAGCCTTAAAAAAGCCTAAAAGCCTTATTAATATTCCTAAACTACTTATGCCTTTATTAGACTTTAAATTAATTTAATCCAGGTTTAATATTACTTAAAAAGGTCCCATCCTTATAAACTTACTATATTAGATTTCCTTAATAATGTTATTTATAATCAGTAAACCTTTTAATATATAAGCTGTAAGGCTTATAGGTTTTTAAACTCTTAGTTTCAGTAACCTTACTAAAAGGTCACATTTAACTTTTAGGTATATATAGAACAGGTATAATCCTTAATCTATTAGGATCCCTTTAAGGAAGCATTATCTTAAGCTTCTAAAGTAATTTAGAGCTTTTAAAGAGGTAAGGTATATAGGGGAGAAAGTGCTACTAAAAAGCCCTCTTTTAACCCCTACCCTCCTGTTACTAAGCTTTACCACCTAATATAAAAGTGTGAATAAGTTATAGTTAGAGATGTAAGTTTACTTAATATTTACCTTAATTTATCAGCTTTAACTAACCTTTATAAAATTTCAATAGTGGATATTACAGTATAATCCAATACGTTAATTTTAACATTAGAGATATAATTAAAAATAAACATAAGCACTTTATAAACACTTACTATAAAAAGCCAATCCCTTATAAGTTTAAAGCCTTTTAATATAAGATTAGTTTATTTATTAATAACGATAATTAAACCTCTAATAACTTAAAAGGCTGTTATATATTTAATTATAATAATTAAAGGATAACACGTTATAATAAGTTTAAAGTCTGACTTTTATCTGACAGTTTTACTAATTTAATCTAAATTTGGATATAAGCCACCTATAAACCCTTAATAACGTTAATATTATTTAACTAAGTTATAAAGTTTGTTTTTACTATTACATTCCAGTTCTAACAGTTTAAAACAAATACCCTTATATACTGTGGGTTTTTACTGGAATTCACCTTTATCCACCTCCACTACTAAAAGTTACCCTATTATAAGTGGTTTAAGATATCTAGAATCTTATCTTATAAATTAATAATCTATCCTTAAAGTTACGTAAGTTATTTAATATTTCTTTTCTATATATAAATAATTATTAACTTTATTCTGTAAGAACCTTTAAGTAAAACACTGCTATATAGTAGTTTATAAAGCTATATTAAGGTAAAACCCTTACCGACCTACACCTTAGCCTTAATAATAACGCCTACCTGTAATATTTACTGAAAAAATAATAACTTCTTCACTTTCCACTTAGCTTAACATAAAGTGCAGTTAGGGTAAAGTACCTGATGTATTATAAGGATGTTAGCTTTAAAAAGGTAATAAGTAAACTAATATACATTTTAAGTTTAATTTCTAAGTTTTTATAATATATTTAATATTATTATAATAATAGTATTAACTTTCTAATTATTCTTTTCTATAAAAACCAAGCTGAACTTTAAAAGTAAGGTAAGGTACAGACCTTTAAGATTAATATAAATTATAAGTACTTTAAAGAGCTATTTAAAAATAAGGTTATTATTACCTATTATAATAAGACTCTTTAACAAAGTAAGTGGTGTTTAACTTATATAATTCCCTATTAAGTTACTAACTTTACTTTTAAGTGTAATATTTACTTAAGTAATTACTAATTTTAACACTAATAAGATATTTAAAATTCTATTCACTAAATATTTCCTTACTTTATAAAGGATTTTTAACTATAAGCTCCAGTTAAAGTATTTAGGTAATTAAAACCCTTATTTATTTATTAGAATTATTATTAACGTTAAATAAGGTATTATTATTAATAAATAATTAATTACTAACTTTAAGTTTACTTAAAGCTGATTTATTTTAAGTTAAAGTCAGTTTTAAATAGATCTTACTAACCGCTCTAACCTTAACTTCCTCTACTACTAAACCCATACGCTTCGAATTTACTATATTCACTATTAACGTAACGTATAAGAAGTACTTAGTAAAAGGTTCTTAACTGCTTTTAATTTAATTTATTAAAGGATAATAACACTATTAGATATATCTAATAAGGCTACTTTTAAATATAAGTTAGTTATTATATAAGGTATTTATAACTTCACCTTAACCACTTTTAAAGTAGTATTAATAAAGTAATAGATTTTAATTAAAAATATAACTAAAAGGTTCTTAACTAGGTAAAGAATAAAGCCTTTCTAAAAGTTTACCAGTCTTTAGTTTATAACTACTCTTTAATAAATAACGAAAATTAGGATTTCTTATCTCCACACACTAATAATGTTAAAGGTACGCTAATTATTTATTAACTTAATATAAAATTTTAAATCTAACTTATTATAATTAACTATAAGGTAGGGTATTATTAAAGCAGGTATTATATATTAGCTTTAAATTTAATCCACTTTAACTTACACTTAGATAAAGAGTATCTAGCTTTAATTCACGTTTTTAAAAAGTATAAGATTTAGAAAAGTTATTATAATATAAACCTTATAAGGTAATAAGTTAATAATAATACGAAAATAAATATAAACTCTCTGATTATTTAAGTATTTAATTACTAACTTTATATAAAGCTTTAATAATGGAAAGATCGTAAGAAAAAGAAACAGTTTACTTAAAGGTGTGGAAAGAAAAAGGCTTAACCTATTTAAAAAAGTAAAGAAAAGCCTACTAATAATATTAAAGCTATAAAGGATTATATTAATGTTACCTTTACCCTAATTACATTATAACTATAATAAGATTAATTAAAAACCTATTAATCTTCTTTATTAAAAATCTTACCTGTTTTAACATTTAACTAATCTTTATAACTCTCCTCTCTAATTTAACCTCTTCTAACAGTTATTAAAGGTAGAAAAAGGCTATATTAATAAGCTGAAAACTTCTTAATCTTTTAATAATTTATTATTAATTATATAATAACCTTATTACATTTTATACCTCTACCTTTTTATCTTTACAATAAAGTGCTATAAAAAACGTAGTTTCTAACACCCAGGAAGCCTTTAATAAAGACCTTTAATGTAAAAAGGCCAAATTTATGTGACGACCCTGCAGGCCGTCACTTGGGCCGGGGCGGCCCGACGAATCCCCCGCACAAGGAACAGTGCAGGAAGGCGGTACGCACAGTACTGCGCACTAAGCCAGGGGTGCGAAGACCCAAAGCCCTTACAACCAGTTGTTAAGTGATCACTCTAATCTCACTAAAAGCACGGTAATCACAGTAATCAGAAGCATTCTAATCACTATAATCACTCCTCACGTTAAGTAAACACAGTAATCAAAGTACGAAATACCTCTTAACTAATTAATATAAATAACTATAGTTATACCCATAACTACTATAAGGGACTTTAATTCCTCATGCTAATATTCAATTATTCATTTATATCCTACTGTTTAGACTTACCTCTATACATTATAGTGATAATAACTTATAATGACATTAAACCCCCCGTTTAAAAGTGTTAACTTAATAAGCCGTCTTTAAAACACCCCTTACCTATTAACGTCCTATTATATATTCTGTCTTAACTTACGCCAGTCCTCTTAAAGCTTATATCAGGTATAGGTTATAATATAATACTAACGTCTTAATTTTAAATATTATTTATTAAATTCCTAAACACTACTTCTCTCCTACTAACATGTTAACTTTTAGAAAAGGAAAGGAGATTAAGGAGGTGTAAACTTAACCTTAACTCCTTATTATTAACAAGTTAGCTACACACTTTAAAAACTTAAACCTTAATTAATAGGGACTAGTTAAGGAACTTAACGAAACCTTCCCTAAAGACACTAAAAGCCATATCAGTCTTATTAAAAAGCTTTAAACTTAACTTAACGCTGTTAAACTAGAGAATAATAACCTTAAAGGCTTATAGAAGAAACGAGTAAAGCTCCCCCTGCCGTTACGTTTTAAAGGAGACTTTATATAACTAAAATCCTGGATAACCTAACTTTAAAGCTATATTACTTACTATAATAAGCAGTTCTTTAAAGAAGAAGGAAAGGTTAAGTTCACTAAAGCCCTATTAGATAAAGTAGCCACTTACTAATATAAACCCTATATAAAGACGATTAATGACCTCTTTATAAATAGAGCGTGTAAAAAGGCCTTTAAGATTTAGGCTCTTTTCGATAACTTTAACGTATTTATTAACTAACTCTAAACTGAGTTTAAAGAACTAAACGCCCCTAAACAGGTTAAGTAACGCCTTATAACCCTAAGGCAGACGTCCTTAATCCTTAAATTCTCTACACGCTTTAAATTAAAAGCAGTAAAGATTAAGCTTAGCTAAAAGGCCCTAATAATACTATTCTAAAGTGGTTTAAAGGAACACGTTATTAAGGACCTTTACTAAGAAGACTAGCTGGACTATTTGTAAGAACTAGTTAAGATAACTATTAAAGCTGATAACTAGTATTATAATTACCATTATTAAAAGAACTTCTGGAAAAAACAGACCCCTTATTAGCTAAGCAAGTTAAAAAAGGGAAACCAGTTAACTGTAATAGGCTACTACCCTGGGTTAATAGATATTAATATAGTGAACTATTAGAATCGGCCTAACCACGACAAGCCTTAACGATAACAGTAGCAGAAGCAGCTTAAAGACTTATTATAAGTCCAGTGCTTTAACTGTAATAAAAAAGGCTATATAGTATAGTAATACCTGTTATTAAAGTAAGTTAGTTAAAAACCTGTCCTGGAAAGAGGAAAACACGTTAGGTTTAACTTAAGGGATATCTATATTAAGATAGTAGGTAATGAAGAAGACTGTACCTGGATAGATAAATGTAACCTGGGAGATAAGGAAAAAGAAGAGGAAAAACCTTAAGACGTAATATACCTAGTCCTTAAAGGTGTTTTAAAAGAGTTAACTATAAAGGTGTAGGTTATAGAAAACTAACTTTAAAGTAGAAACTTAAAACTATTAAAGGTGTAGGTTATAAAAGACTGATTTTAAGAAGAAATGTTTTAGTTAACTGTTATAGGTTTTAAAAACCTTACCTTGTAAGCCTAGGAATTAAGGAAGTTTAAGAAAGACCTTAACTTAGAAATCACTAAGATAGTGGAAAAAGTCGAAAAACTAGCCCTTTAGGTTACCTAAATGGTAAAGTAAGTTTTAAAAGGTAAAAGAGAATAAATTAAAAGAATTAAATTAAAGAAACGGAAGTTCTTCTTAACAGTACCCCTTAAAACTTTTAAACACTTTAAGCACATTAAGTAGATCAACACCCTTACCTCCCTAAAAGAAAGACAGCTTAAATAACTACCTTATATTAAAACTGGTATACTTTAAATTAGTACTTTAAAGGTCCCTTAAGAAAGCACGAAGTAAATATATTAATAAAGGGTTTAGGAATTAAAAGAAAAGTATTATGAATTAGTAAATAAAATAAAAAACCTGTAAGTTAAAGGCCTTATTATAACGTTTAAGGATAAAGTAGTGGAAATTAAGTTAAAACTTTATAATAAAGTTCGCTTTATTAATCAGCTTAAATATCGACTTATTAAGGAAAACCACTTTATGGAAGAATAAGTTAAGTTATTATTACTTAAGTTTTAGGAAGAAGTTTAAAAGAGATAATATATATAGAGGTAAGTGGAAGAAGAGAAAGAATAAAGTGTTACTTCTCTTATTTTATACTTTATAACTGTAACATTTGCAGTTAATGTTAATTACCTTAATTATAGAGATATATTATAAATCGATTACGTATACGATAACTATACTTTTAACTAGTATTACGGACTTAAGGCCCTTTATAACCATTTCCCTAGTGTATAGAAACAGGATTACACTATTATAAGAGTAAAGTTAGAACTAGCTTATTACTAAGTTTCCTACTCCCTAATAAGAGAATCTGGTAATAAGTAGAAGGTCACTATAATTAACTAGGCTCCCACTATGTGTTAGTAAGGAGGGGTATTTAATAATTACCTAGTTATAACGTGCTTGTTACATCTTAATGGAAAAGTTAGAGAATGGTAAAAGTGGGAAGATTATTAGCAGATCTAAGAGTAAAAAGACATTACTGTAATCTAAGCTTACAGAATGTATTATCGGCTTATTAAAGACTTTAGGAATATTATACTGTTTAAAGTTGACTGGATATTAAAGTGTAAAAACTTAGGAAAGGTTAATCGTTAGGTTTATTAAAGCTGTCTGTTTTTCTAGAAAGAATTAAGAAAAGGTTACAGGCCCTTTAGAAAGGCTGGAAACTAATAGTTCGTTAGTTAGTAAAAACCCTGAGAAGAAGGAGAGGTATTTAAAGGTTAGGCTGGATAAGACCTTAAGGACAGATAATTATTATAACTTAAATATTAAAAAAGTATAAGCATTATTCCGTTAGTGTTAACTTAACAGACGGAAAAGGGAGGCTGTTTAAGGTAAGAGTAGTGATTAATAACGGGAGTGCTTCTAACCTAATATACCCCTTGTTAGTTAATTAAAGGAAACTCCTTAATAAAAAGTATAAAAAGGTTATTCCTATATGAAATAGAGAAAGAGGCCTGTATTAGTATAATAATAATAAAGTCACTTATTACTTGCCACTTTTAATTAAAGTAGATAAGGATAAATAATAAGTGGACTTTAACATTACACTAGTTATAAGATATAATATAATCTTAAGTTTACCTTAGTTAGAAAAGTATAACCTTATAATTAACTAAAGGAGTAGCTACCTTACCTTTAGTAAGTCCCTTAATTGTGATTACTGTTTAAAGAAAGCTAAAAAGGCATTAAACCGTTCTAGAGATATATAAAGCGCTTAAAAGTATACTGAACCTTTAGAACTAAACACAGTTTAAGTTAGGTTTATTAAAACGGTTAAAGGACTAGAAAGTCTACTATATTACTTAAATAACGATTTAAAAGGTGGAAAGAAGTAAGAAGCTAACTTACAGATAAGTGAAAAAGTTAACTTATTTAAAATACCTATAGAATATAAGAAGTTTACCCTATTTTAAAAAAAGATACTATAATTATTAGATTATAGATTATAAGACTACGAAATTAAGCTAAAGCTGGGAGTGAAGCTCTGCAGCTTTTAGCCTTACTATTTAAATCCCTAACAGGCTGAGGCTTTAAAGAAGTATATTGATAAAAACCTAAAGAATAGGTTTATTATAAAGTCTTAGTCCCTAGTAAGGTACTTAATACTGTTTGTCCTAAGGAAGGGAGATAGTAAGTTACGTATAGTTATTAATTACCGAACGTTAAATAAAAATATAATTAAGAATTACTACTTATTACTACTTATTATAGAGATGTGAAAGCAGATTATTAAGGTAAACTGGTTCTTTAATCTTAACTTCCTTATAAGATTTAACCACGTTAAAGTAAAGGAAAAGGATAAGTATAAGATAGCCTTTTAAACTTGTAACGGGTATTATTAGTACTGTATTATACTAATAGGATTAATAAATGCCCCTGCGACCTTTTAAGGTCTTATTAATAACGTCTTTTGCCCCTTCCTTAATAAGTTTATCTTTATGTATTTAAATAACGTTTTAGTTTACTCTGAAACTTTAAAGGAATACTGAAAATATATATGATAGGTTTTAATAGCTTTTAAGAAAGTAAAACTAATAGTAAACTTAGAGAAAGTTACTTTTATATTTAAAAGTTAAATTACTTAAGGTTTAAAGTAACCTTTAGAAAGTTTAAAATATAATTAAAGAAGATAGGGGTAATTAGGGATTAGCTTACTTTAAAGAATTAGAAAGAATTATAAGCTTTTATCAGCTTTATAAACTTTTATTACTATTTTATTAGGTATTTTATAAAGATTGTAAGGTTACTATATAAGTTTATAGGAGAAGGTAAACTGTTTAAGTGGACTGATAAATAGTAAAAGGTGTTTAAAGACCTTAAGTACGCCTTTATTATAGTGCCAGTCTTAGCCTTCCCTGATTTCTTAAAACCTTTTTAAGTTGAGACTAACTTCTTGGAGTTTGTAATTGGTAAAGAACTTAATTAAGTCTAGGATGATGGGAAACGCTACCTAGTTACCTTTTTATTAAAAGGAATTTATAAACTAGCTTTACGATATTTAATTTATAATAAGGAATTAATAGTAATTATTCAGTACTTTACTAAGTAGGCACTGTACTTAAGTGGTATAGAAGAACCGATCTAGGTCTTCTTAGATTATAATAACCTTTAATACTTCTTAATAAAGGAGCTTAGTCTATAGTAGGTATAATGGGCAGAATTAATAGCCCTGTTCCACTTCCAGATCCACTACGTTAAAGGAAAAGATAATAGGTAAGCTAATACTTTTAGTTAGAGACAGGACTATAAGGATGCTAATCTAGTCCTAATCCCTGTTACTATATTTAATAAAGTTAAGAACGGTATATTAAAGTATACACTATAAGTATCAGATAATTAAATATTAGAATAGACTATTAACGTTTATATAAACTTATAAATAAAATATAATATCTATTAATAATAACAGAACTTTTAAGTAAGAAGGTTAATAGAAGGGACCTGTAAGTATAAATACCCTTTAGGAGACTTCTTAGGATATATATAAGGTTATAGTAAGGACTGTTTAAAACATCTAAACTACGATAAAACTGGTTATTAGTTAAAACAGTTATTAAAAGGTGTAAACGGTATGCTTAAATTAAGAGTAAGGCTTTAGTATTAAGAGAAACTGTACATTTATAACTTAGATAAATGGAAGAAGTACGTTTAATAAGTTTATAAGTCTTAACTTAAAGGGTATATAGGTTAAGCTAAGACTTTTACATAGGCTTAATAAACGTACACCTTCTTAAGAATGAAGAAATTAGTTAAGGAAGTAGTTAATAACTGTAATATCTGTTATAGGAAGTAAAACTGATATTATAAGCTTTATAAGCTTCTTAAACCACTCCCTGTATTACAGGTATTATAAAGCTTTATCTTACTTAACTTTGTTATTAGGATCTTAGAGTTTAAGGACCCTGTTACAGGAGTTACCTATAATTAAATCCTTATAATAGTTAATAAATTAATAAAGTGGGCTTACTTTTTACTAACCTTAAAGGATATAATAACGGAGTAACTTACTTACATCTTTGAGAAAAAGGTAGTTTTATAACACCTTTAACTAAATAATATCGTTACGGATTAGGATAAGCTAATTATGTTAAAGTTTTAATAAAGACTGATATAAAGAATAAGTATAAAGAGTAAACTTTTAATAGCATTCCACTTACAGACAGATAATTAAATAGAGTGAGTTAATTAGATACTTATAATGTATCTTTAAGCTTATATTAACTTTGAATAAAATAATTAACTTAAGCTGTTACTAACAGTATAGATAACCTATAATATAACGTTAATTAAGTTAATAAGTGTGTTACTATTCTTTACTAATTATAGTAAAGAGCCTAAGCTTTATTAAGGCCTGCCTACCAGTGCCCCCTAAGCTGCAGTCTGTGTAAACCAGATGTAAGAACTGTATAACCACTTATAAGCTAAACTTAAGTTTATATATAAATAGATAAAGAAGTTTACTGATAAACACTAAATTAAGTAACTAGCGTTTAAGAAAGGACTTTATTATAATAATAAATAAGTTAAAGGACTAACTTTTTAGGAAGGGGATTATATTTACCTTTTTTCACGAAACTTACATTTAAAACGACTTAGTAAGAAGCTTAACTTTAAAAGGTACAGACCGTTCTAAATTAAGAAAAAGGTCGTTACCTTTAATTATAAACTAGACTTACCCACTAGTATAAAAGTGTAGATTAAGGTTTTTCATATCTTATTTCTAAAACCTGTTTTAAAGGGAGTTCCCTTAAAAAAGAAGATTAAGATTAATATTGATAAAGATAAGTATAACGTTAAAAAAGTTGTAAATTTACGAAAGGGAAAGAATATATTTAAATATCTTATTAAATAGTTAGACTATAACCTTAAAAGTAACTTATAAAAACTAGTTAAAAATCTTAAGTACCTAGACCTAGTTACAGAGTTTTACTGAAAAAATCTAGACTAATTAAAACTAATAATAAGAATTAGAAATAAGATAAGATTTAATATTTAAACTATTATATTAAAAAGTAAGATTACTGTAAGACTTAAAGCTTAAAAAGTGGTAGGAAACTCCTTAATAGGTATGGGAAGATATTTATTAAAACCTTTAACTAAGGTTAAAAGGACCTTAGACTTAATAAGGAGGTTAGGCCTTTAAAGTTTTTAGTATATTCTGTATAAAAATAAATACTGTTAAAAAAGAAAGTTAGTAAAAAGAAAAATAAGTAGGTGTGTTACTATTACGTTAAGAAAGGCCGTTTTCGTTTATTAAAAGAAAAAGAGCGACGGATTAAGTTAAGAAGAAGTCGCTAGCTATAGTAACCCCCTGGAAAAAAAACCGCGCGCTAGCTCCGTTAGAAGGCTTCCTTAGTTAAACTTAGGAACTAATATAGTTACTTCCTAGACCTTACACTCCTCCTCTACCATAATGTTAAACTTATAGTTAAAAAGTTCGTTTACCCACTATACTAGTCCCTTTTATTAATCCTTAAGATGTAGAAGTTTAAAGGCTATGTTACGGAGAAGAAGAGCAGTTTTACGCTCTTTAACATTAAGATATTTCTTTTCGTCTAAAACCTTATATAGGACAGACAGGTCGTTTCTATAGACGTTATAAGATAAATATATAGTCTTATTAGTTACTATATAGTAGTTATATAACTTACTTTTACTAACTACCTTACAGTTTAGTAGGTTTAAGTAGTAGTAATAGTTATATTTTACAGGTATAACGATCTTGAAAGTAAAAATAAACTTAGCGTTAACAATACGATGTTTAGTTAATAAAGGCGCTGCGTTTTTCCTATTCTTAATTACTTAGTTAAACGATATAACGGTTAGTAGAGAAAGAAAGGAACGTATAAGTAGTTCTTTATGGAAAAAGAACGTTAAAGAGGGGGAATTATGTAATAACCTTACAGGCTGTTACTTAAGCTAGGGCAGCTTAACAAATCCCCTATATAAGGAACAGTATAGGAAAGTGGTACGTACGGTACTGCGCACTGGGCTAGGGGTGTAAAGACTTAAAGCCTTTATAACCAGTTATTAAGTAATTACTCTAATCTTATTAAAAGCACAGTAATCACAGTAATTAAAGGTATTCTGATTACTATAATCACTCCTTACGTTAAGTAAACATAGTGATTAAGGTATAAAGTACCTCTTAACTAGTTAATATAGATAGCTATAGTTATACCTATAACTACCGTAAGGGACTTTAATTCCTTACGCTAATATTCAATTATTCATTTATATCCTACTGTTCAGACTCACCTCTGTGCATTATAGTGACAACAACTTACAGTGACATTAAACCCCCCGTCTAAAAGTGCTAGCTTAATAAGCCGTCTTTAGAACGCCCCTTACCTGTTAGCGTCCTGCCATACGTTCTGTCTTAACCCGCGCCAGTCCTCTCAAGGCCTGTGTCAGGTGCAGGTCGTAATAATTTAAGATATAAAGGTAATAAGAAGAGTAGGCCCTTAAAGTGGAGGAGCAGAAGCTTCAGATTGAAAAAGAGAAAATAGAGTTAGTAATGGCTTACAGAGCTTAAAAGAACTAATTCTTATTTTATACTGCTTCTTTCCTTACTAGTATTAGTTTCTTTATTTTCAACACTTTAAATAGTAATCTTTAACAACTGCTTTAATTACATATAGGGAATTTTAAAGTTCTTAATTACTTAGTGATAGGTCAGGTGAGCTACGTGGAGTAGGTCGGGTAAGGTGCGCAGTGTAGGTCGGGTAAGGTGTGCTAAGGCTCGCTTAACCCCTAAAGTAGGTCGGGTTGTCTGATTCCTGCTTCCAGTACTCCAACTTCCACTTAACTAGGCACCTTACATAAGCATTTTCCTATGCCCGCGGTCATTATTTGGCGCAAGATTTAAGTTAGCACTAAGAAAGTAGAAGGGGATACTGTGACGACCCTGCAGGCCGTCACTTGGGCCGGGGCGGCCTGACGAATCCCCCGCAGAAGGAACAGTGCAGAAAGGCAGTACGCACAGTACTGCGCACTAGGCTAGGGGTGTAAAGACCCAAAGCCCCTACGACTAATCGTTAAGTGATTACTCTGATCTCGCTAAGAGCACAGTGATTACAGTAATCAGAGGCATTCTGATTACTATAATCACTCTTTACGTTAAGTGAATATAATGATTAAGGTATAAAATACCTCTTAGCTAATTAGTATAGATAGCTATAGTTATACTTATAATTACTATAAGGGATTTTAGTTCCTTACGTTAATATTTAATTATTTATTTATATCTTACTATTTAGACTTACCTTTATATATTATAATAACAGTAACTTACAGTAACATTAAACCCCTTATTTAAAAGTGCTAGTTTAGTAAGCCGTCTTCAGAACGCCCCTTACCTGTTAGCGTCTTATTATATATTTTATCTTAACTTATACCAGTCCTTTTAAGGCCTATATTAAGTGTAAGTTATAATATAATATTAACGTCTTAGTTTTAAACGCTGTTTATTAAATTCCCAGATATTACCTTTTCCCTACTAATATATTAACCTCTGGAAAAGGTAAGGAGATTAAGGAGGTGTAAACTTAACCTTAGCTCCCCACTATTAATAAGTTAGCTACACGCCTTAAAGACTTAAACCTTAATTAGTAGGGATTAGTTAAGGAATTTAATAAAGCTTTCCTTAAAGATATTAAAAGTTATATTAGTCTTATTAAAAAACTCCAGGCTTAACTTAACATTGTTAAATTAAAGAATAACGACTTTAAAGGCTTGTAAAAGAAACGAGTAAAACTCCCCTTACTATTACGTTTTAAGGGAGACTTTACGTAACTGGAGTCGTAGATAACCTAGCTTTAAAGCTATGTCACTTACTATAACAAACAGTTCTTTAAAGAAGAAGGAAAGGTTAGGTTTACTAGAGCCTTACTAAACGGAGTAGCCACTTACTAATATAAACCTTATATAAAGATAATTAATAACCTCTCTATAAATAGAGTATGAAAAGAAGCCCCTAAGACTTAGGCTCTTTTTAATAACTTTAACGTTTTTATTAACTAACTCCAGACTAAGTTTAAAGAACTGGACACCTTAAAATAAGTTAAGTAGCACCTTATAAGCCTAAGGTAAACGTCTTTAATCTTTAAGTTCTTTACACGCTTTAAACTAAAAGTAGTAAAGATTAAGCTTAATTAAAAGGCTTTAATAATGCTGTTTTAAAGTGGTTTAAAGAAGCATATTACTAGAGACCTTTACTAAGAAGATTAACCAGATCACCTTTAAGAGTTAGTTAAGATGGTTATTAAGGCTGATAATCAGTATTATAATCACTATTATTAAAAGAATTACTAAAAGGAACAGACCCTTTACTAGCTAAATAAACTAAAGAAGGGGAATTAGTTAACTATAACAGGTCACCACCTTAAGCTAATAGATATTAATATAATAAACTGTTAGAATTAACCTAATTACAATAAACTTTAATAATAACAGTAATAAAAGCAGCTTAAAGACTTATTATAAGTTTAATACTTTAATATTACAACCTGCACCTAACACAGGCCTTAAGAGGACTAGTGTAGGTTAAGACAGAACGTATAGTAGGATACTGACAGGTAAAGGACGTTCCGAAGACGGCTTATTAAGCTAACACTCCTAAACAGGAGGTTTAATATCATTATAAGTCGCTGTTACTATAATATATAGAGGTAAGTCTGAACAGTAAGATATAAATAAATAATTAAATACTAGTGTGAGGAACTAAAGTCCCTTACGGTAATTATAGGTATAACTATAACTATCTATACTAACTAACTGGGAGGTACTTTATACCTTACTTATAATGTCGTAAGTGCTTATTACGCAAGCACTTTACACTGTATAAACGTTCTGCTTGTAAGGTCTCTCCTGCTTACAATATAAACACTTAGCATACTGCAAGCAGCACCTTATTAATTATAAGGGCTTTAAGTCTTTACACCCCTAGCTTAATACGCTTAGATAGTATACACTATCCCCTTACACTATCCCTTTATAAGGGATTCGCTAGGCTGCCCTAGCCTAAGTAATAACCTGTAAGGTCGTTATATAATTCCCCCTCTTTAACGTTCTTTTCCTATAAAGAACCTAAAAGGTAAGTTTCTCCTTTCACTATTTCACTATGTAATAAGTATCTAGCTTCTAAGTCTTAAAACGGGAATAGGGTAAAAGCACTAACTGCTATCTAAACCTTACAGCCTACACGCACGCGTTTAATAGTGAAATGTCCTTTTATTTTTTTTACAAATCTGTTAACCCTCTGCTTATTTATCAGGTTTCAAACTAATCCGACAGTTACAACTACTGTTTAAAGAGGCATTAGCTTTCCTAATATAATACTTTTAATGTTAATAAAGTAAAGTTAAAGGCTCTTTTTATTAAAAAGCAGAACCTTAACTTATAAGTTAAGTCTACTACTTAACAGCTTTATAAGGCTACTATTAAACTTTAAAAGGCGTTAACGCGTTTAATACGTCTTTATAAGCAGCAGTCTCGTTTTAAGGACTGGGTTGCGAAAGCGTTTAACTATAAAGCGGAACTGCTAAAGTTCTAAGAAAGTAAGGAAACTAAACTAAACGCCTTTTCTAACGACGTAAAGTCTTTTAACTAGGGGAACTTTCTAATAAGGTCTCCGTAACGAGCGGTCGCTTTATAACTTAATTTATAACTGCCTTTTTTAACAAGAGACTGTAAGTCCGACTTCCTATAAGAGTCTTAACGATTTTTTACTTATTTTTCTTTTTACTAACTTTTTTCTTTTAATAGTACTTATTTTCGTACAGAACGCGCTAGGGACTCTAAAGGGGGCTTAGCTTCCTTATTAAGTCTAAGGTCCTTTTAACCCTAATTAAAGTTTCTAATAAATGTCCTTTTATATTTACTAAGGAGTTTCCTACCGCTTCTTAAGCTTTAAGTCCTATAGTGGTCTTACTCTTCAGTTTAACAGTTTAGATATTAAATCTTATCTTATTTCTAATTCTTATTGTTAGTTTTAATTAGTTTAGATTCTTTCAGTAAAACTCCGTAATTAGGTTTAAGTACTTAAGATTTTTAATTAATTCCTACAAATTACTTTTAAGGCTGTAATTTAACTACTTAATAAGATACTTAAACGTGTTTTTCCTCTTTTATAAATCTATAACTTCCTTAACGTCGTACTTATCCTTATCAGTTTCGATCTTAATCTTCTTTTCTAAAAGAACTCCTTTTAAGGCAGGTTCTAGAAATAAGATGTGAAAAACCTTAATCCACACCTTTATACTAACAGGTAGGTCTAATTTATAATTAGAGGTAGTGACCTTTTTCTTAATTTGGAACAGTCTGTACCTTTTAAAGTTAAGTTTCTTACTAAGTCGTTTCAAATACAGGTTTTGTAAGAAAAGGTAAACGTAATCCCCCTTTTAAAAAGTTAATCCCTTAACTTATTCACTATTATAATAAAGTCCTTTTTTAAGTACTGGTTACTTAGTTTAGTATTTATTAGTAAACTTCTTTATCTGTTCACATATGAACTTAAATTCAGCTTATAAGTAGTTATATAGCTCTTACATTCAGTTTACACAGACTGCGGCTTAAGAAGTGCTAGTAAATAGGCCTTAACGGAGCTTAGGCTCCTTACTGTAATTAGCGAAAAACAGTAATATACCTATTAACTTAATTAACGTTATATTATAAGTTATTTATACTGTTAGTAATAACTTAAGTTAATTATCTTATTCGAAGTTAACATAAGCTTAAAGATACGTTATAAGTATTTAGTTAACTTACTCTATTTAGCTATCCGTCTGTAAGTAAAATGCTATCGAAAGCTTACTTTTTATACCTATTCTCTACATTAATCTTTACTAGAATTTCAATATAATTAACTTATCCTAATCTATAACGATATTATTTAACTAAAAGTATTATAAAACTACCTTTTTCTTAAAGATATAAGTAAGTTACTTTACTATTATATCCTTTAAAGTTAGCAGAAAGTAAGCTTATTTTATTAACTTATTAACTACTATAAGGACTTAGTTATAAGTAACTCCTGTAATAGGGTCCTTAGACTTTAGGATCCTAGTGACAAAGTTAAGCGAGATGGAGCTCTATAGTGCCTGTAATATAGGGAGTAGTTCGAGAAGTTTATAAGGCTTATACCGCTAATTCTACTTACAGTAATAGATATTACAGTTATTAACCACTTCCTTAACTAACTTCTTCATTCCCAGGAAAGCGTACACTTATTAAACTTATATAAAGGTCTTAGCTTGGCTTATATATCCTCCGAGTTAAGACTTATAAACTTACTAAACGTACTTTTTCCGTTTTTCTAAGTTATAAACGTACAGTTTCTCTTAATATTAAAACCTTACTCTTAGTTTAAGCGTATTATCTATGCCTTTTAATAGCTATTTTAACTAATAATTAGTTTTATTATAATTTGGATATTTTAGGTACTTTTTACTACAGTCTTACACGTACCCTAAGAAATCTCTTAAAGGGTATTTATACTTATAAGTTCCTTTTACTAACCTTTTTACTTAAAAGTCTTATTATTACTAATAAACGTTATACTTTATCTATAAGTTTATATAGACGTTAATAGTTTATTCCAGCATCTAGTTATCTAACACTTATAACGTGTATTTTAAAGTGCTGTTCTCTGTTTCGTTAAATATAGTAACGGGGATTAAGACTAAATTAGCATCCTTATAGTCTTATCTCCGATTAAGAATATTAACTTACTTATTATCTTTTCCTTTAATATAGTGGATCTAAAAGTAAAACAGGGCTATTAACTTTACTTACTATACTTACTGTAAATTAAGTTCCTTTATTAAGAAATACTAAAAGTTATTATAGTTTAAAAAGACTTAGACTGGTTCTTCTGTTCTACTTAGATACAGTACTTATTTAGTAAAGTATTAAATAATCGCTATTAGTTCTTTATTATAGATTAAATATCGTAAGGCTGGGCTGTAGATCCCTTTTAATAAGAAGGTAACTGGGTAACGTTTCTTATTATCCTGGATTTGGTTAAGTTCTCCGTTAATTACAAATTCTAAAGAGTCCGTTTCGACTTAGAAGGGCTTTAAGAAATCAGGGAGGGCTAGGATTAGTACTGTAATAAAGGTATACTTAAGGTCTTTAAACACCTTTTACTGTCTATCAGTTTACTTAAACAGTTTACTCTCTCCTGTAAGCTTATGTAATAGTTTTATAACTTTTATAAAGTACTTAATAAAGTACTGATAAAAGTTCGTAAAACCGATAAAAGCTTATAACTCTTTTTAGTTCTTTAGAGTAAGTTAATCCTTAACTGTCTTTATCTTCTTTAGTTGCATTTCGAGTTTTCCAGGAGTTACCTTAAACCTTAAATAATTCAGTTCCTAAACGTAGAAATGGCTTTTTTCCAGGTTTATTATTAGCTTTACTTTCTTAAAAGCTGTTAAAACCTATCATATATACTTTCAGTATTTTTCTAAAGTTTCAGAATAGATTAGAACGTTATTTAAATATATAAAGATAAACTTATTAAGGAAGGAGTAAAAAACACTGTCAATAAGGCTTTAGAAAGTCACAGGGGTGTTTGTTAATCTTATTAGCATAACACAGTACTGGTAATACCCGTTATAAGTCCGAAAAGCCATTTTATACTTATCCTCTTCCTTTACTTTAACGTAATTAAACCCTATAAGGAAATTAAAGTTAAAGAACTAATTTACTTTAATAATCTGTTCTCACATTTCCGCAATAAATAATAATAAGTAACGATTCTTAATTATATCCTTATTTAACGTTTAGTAATTAATAACTATATATAGCTTACTATCTCCCTTTCTTAAGACGAATAGCATTAAATACCTTACTAAAGACTGGGACTTTACAATAAACCCGTTCTTTAAGTTCTTATCGATATATTCCTTTAAGGCCTTAATTTATTAAGAGTTTAGATAATAAGGCTGGAAACTGCAAAGCTTCACTCCTAGCTTTAGCTTAATTTTGTAATCTTACGGTCTATAGTCCGGTAATTATAGTATCTTTTTTCAAAATAAGGTAAACTTCCTATATTCCGCAGGTACTTTAGATAAATTAACCTCTTCGCTTATTTATAAATTAGCTTCTAACTTCTTTCTACCTTTTAAATCGTTATTTAAGTAATATAGTAAACCTTTTAATCCTTTAACTATCTTAATAAACCTAACCTAAACTGTACTTAATTCTAAGGGTTTAGCTTACTTTTAAATGTTTCGTGCGACTTTAAAGTAATTTAATACCTTCTTAACTTTCTTCAAACAGTAATTACAGTTAAGGGACTTACTAAAGGTAAGGTAACCACTCCTCCAGTTAATTACAAGATTATACTTTTCTAACTAAAGTAGACTTAAGATTATGTTATAGCCTGTAACTAGTGTAACGTTAAAGTCCACTTATTATTTATCTTTATTCACTTTAATTAAAAGTAGTAAGTAATAAGTAACTTTACCGTTATTATACTAATATAAGCCTCTTTCTCCATTTTATATAAGAATAACCTCTTTATACTTTTAGTTAGGAAATTTCCTTTAGTTAACTAATAAAGGGTGTATTAGGTTAAAAGCACTCCCGCTATTAATTACTGCTTTTACTCTAAACGGCCTCCCTTTTCCGTCTATTATATTAACACTGATAGAATAATACTTATGCTCCTTTAATATCTAAGTTATAATAATTATCTGTCCTTAAGGTCTTATCTAGCTTAATTTCTAAATACCTCTCCTTCTTCTCAGGGTTTTTACTAACTAACGAACTATTAGTTTCTAGCCTTTCTAAAGGGCCTATAGCCTTTTCTTAATTCCTTCTAAAAAAACAGGCAACTTTAATAAATTTAGCAATTAACCTTTCCTGGGTTTTTACGCTTTAACGTCTAGTTAACTTCAAATAGTATAATATTCTAGAAATCTTTAATAAATCGATAATACATTCTGTAAGACTAGATCGTAATAATATCTTTTTACTCTTAAATCTACTGGTAATCTTCTCACTTCTACTACTCTTAAGCTTTTCCATTAAGGTGTAACAAGCACGTTACGACTGGGCAGTTATTAAGCACTCCTCTTTACTAACACGTAGCGGGGGTTTAGTTAACTATAGTAACTTTCCGCTTATTACTAAACTCTCTTATCAGGGAATAAGAGACTTAGTAATAAGCTAATTCTAACTTTACCTTTATAATAACGTAATCTTATCTTTATATATTTAAGAAGTAGTTATAAAGAGCCTTAAGTCTATAATGTCGGTTAAAAGCGTAGTTATTGTATATATAATCGATCTATAGTATATCCCTGTAATTAAGGTAATTAACGTTAACTGTAAGTGCTACAGTTATAAAGTACAGGACAGAGGAAATAGTACCTTATACTTTCTTTTCTTCCACTTACCTTTATATACATTATTTCTCCTAAACCTCTTCTTAAAACTTAGGTAATAATAACTTAACTTATTCTTCTATAAAGTAGTCTTCCTTAATAAGTTAATATTTAAGTTAATTAACGAAGCGAACTTTATTATAAAGTTACAGCTTAATTTCTATTACTTTATCTTTAGACGTTATTATAAGGCCTTTAACCTATAAGTCCTTTATTTTATTTACTAATTCTTAATACTTTTCCTTCAGTTCCTAAACCCTTCGTTAGTATATTTACTTTATACTTTCTTAAGGGACCCTTAAGGTGCCAGTTTAAGGTATACTAGCTTTAGTGTAAGGTAGCTATTTAAGCTGTCCTTCTTTTAAAGAGGTAAGGATATTAATTTATTTAACGTACTTAAAGTGTTTAAGAGTCTTAAAAAGTACTGTTAAGAAGAACTTCCGTCTCTCTAGCTTAATTCTTTCAGTTTATTCTCTTTTACTTTTTAAAGCTTACTTTACTGTTTAAGTAACCTAAAGGGCTAGTTCTTTAACTCTTTTTACTATCTTAGTGATTTCTAAGTCGGGGTTTTTCCTAGACTTCCTTAATTCCTAAGCTTACAGGGTAAGGTTTTCAAGGCCTATAACTACTAACCGGAATATCTCTTCTTAAAGTCGGTCTTTTATAACTTACACCTTTAATAGTTTTAAGTTTCTACCTTAAAGTTAATCTTTTACAACCTATACTTTTATAACTAACTCTTCTAAAATACCCTTAAAGACTAAATACATTACGTTTTAAAGTTCTTCTTCTTCTTCCTTATCTCCTAAATTACACTTATTTATTTAAGTACAGTTTTCTTTATTACCTGCTATCCTAACGTAAATATCTCTAAAGTTAAACCTAATGTGTTTTTCTCCTTCTGGAACGGGTTTTTAACTGACTTATTTTAGTAATAAGTACTACTACGCTATATAGCCTTTTTTATCACAGTTAAAACATTAGACTTAAGATAAGTCTTTAGATTGCTTTTACTGTTACTATTGTTACAGCTTATTATAGTTAAGTTAATTCTAATAGTTTACTATATTAATATCTATTAATCTAAAGTAATAACCTATCACAGTCAATTAGTTCCCCTTTTTAAGTTTACCTAGCTAGTAAGGGGTACGTTCTTTCCAGAAGTTCTTTTGATAATGGTAATTATAATACTAATTATCGGCCTTAATGGCTATCTTAACTAACTCTTAAAGACAGTCCAGTTAATCTTCTCGGTAAAGGTCTCTAATAACGTGTTCCTTTAAACTACTTTAAAATAACATTATTAGGGCCTTTTAACTAAGCTTAGTTTTAGCTACTTCCAGTTTAAAACGTATAAAGAATTTAAAGATTAAAGATATCTGCTTTAAAGCTATAAGGCGTTACTTAGCCCACTTAAAGGCATTTAATTCTCTAAACTCAGTTTAGAGTTAGTCGATAAAAACGTTAAAATCGTCAAAAAGAGCTTAAGTCTCAGGAGCTTCCTTTTATACTCTATCTATAAAAAGGTCGTTAATTATCTTTATATAAGGTTTATACTAGCAAACGGCTACTCCATCCAGTAAAGTTCCGGTAAACTTAACCTTTCCTTCTTCTTCGAAGAATTACTCGTTATAATAAGTGATATAATTTTAAAGCTAGGCTATCTAAGACTTTAACTGCATAAAGTCTCCCTTAAAACGTGACAGTAAGAGAAGCTTTACTCGTTTCTTCTATAAGCCTTTAAAATCGTTATTCTTTAACTTAATAACATTAAATCAGGCTTAAAGTTTTTCGATAAAACCGATACAACTCTTAGTGTTTTTAGGGAAGGCTTTATTAAGTTCCTTAACTAATCCTTATTAATTAAGGTTTAAGTCTTTAAAGCGTGTAGTTAACTTATCAATAATAAGGAGTTAAGGCTAAGCTTACATTTCCTTAATCTCCTTTCCTTTTCCAGAGGTTAATATATTAATAAGAAAGAGGTAATATCTAGGAATTTAATAAACAGCGTTTAAAACTTAACGCTAATATTATATTACAACCTATACTTAATACAGGCCTTAAGAGGACTAACATAGGTTAAGATAGAACGTATAGTAAGACGCTAACAGGTAAAAGACGTTCCGAAAACGGTTTATTAAGCTAACACTCTTAAATAGGGAGTTTAATATCACTGTAAGTCGCTGTCACTATAATACACAGAGGTAAGTCTAAACAGTAAAATATAAATGAATAATTAAATACTAGCGTAAGGAACTAAAGTCCCTTACAGTAATTATAAGCATAATTATAGCTATCTATATTAACTAACTAGGAGGTACTTCGTACCTTACTTATAACGTCACAAGTGCTTATTACATAAGCACTTTATACTACGCAAGCATTCTGCTTATAAGGTCTCTCCTACTCGCGATGCAAGCACTCAGCATACTGCAAGTAGCGCCTTATTAGTCGTAAGGGCTTCAGGTCTTTATACCCCTGGCCCAGTACGCTTAAACAGTATACACTATCCCCCTATACTGTCCCTCTGCGGGGGATTTGCCAGGCTGCTCTAGCTTAAGTGACGGCTTACAGGGTCGTTATATTTAACTGTAATAAGAAAGGATATATAGTATAATAATACTTATTATTAAAATAAGTTAGTTAGAAACCTGTTTTAAAAGGAGGAAAGCACATTAGGTTTAACTCTAAAGACGTTTATATTAAGATAGTAATATGACGACTTTATAGGCCGTCACTTGGGCTGGGGCGGCCTAACAAATCCCCCGCAAAAGGAACAGTGCAGGGGGACAGCGCATACTGTCCAGGCGCACTAGGCTAGGGGTGTAAAGACCTAAAGCCCTTACAACTAATAAAGTGCTGCTTACAGTATGCTAAGTGCTTACATCGCGAGCAGGAGAGACCTTACAAGCAGAACGCTTACACAATGTAAAGTGCTTACATAATAAGCACTTATAACATTACAAGTAAGGTACAAAGTACCTTACAGTAACTAGTATAAATAGTTATAATTATACTTATAACTACCATAAGGGACTTTAATTCCTTACGTTAATATTTAATTATTCATTTATATCCTACTGTTCAGACTTACCTCTATACATTATAGTGACAGCAACTTACAGTAACATTAAACTCCCGTCTAGGAATATTAGCTTAATAAGCCGTTTTTAAAACGCCCTTTACTTATTAACGTCTTACTATACATTCTATCTTAACCTACATTAATCCTTTTAAGGCCTATATTAAGTACAGGTTATAATATAATACTAACGTTAAGTTCTAAACGCTATTTATTAAATTCCTAAATATTACCTCTTTTTTACTAACATATCGACCTTTAGAAAAGGAAAGTAGATCAAGGAAACGTAAGCTTAGCTTTAACTCCTTACTATCGATAAGTTAGTTACACGCCTCGAAAACTTAAACCTTAACTAATAGGGATTAGTTAAAAAACTTAACAAAGCTTTCCCTAAAAACACTAAGAGCTGTATCAGTCTTATCGAAAAACTCTAAGCCTAACTTAACGCTATTAAGCTAAAGAATAATAACCTCAGAGGCTTATAAAAGAAACAAGTAAAGCTCCCCTTACTATTACGCTTTAAGGGAGACTTTACGTAATTAAAGTCCTAAATAGCTTAACTCTAAAGTTATATCACTTACTATAATAAGCAGTTCTTCGAAGAAGAAGAAAAGGTTAGGTTTACCAGAGCCTTACTAGATAAAGTAACTACTTACTAGTATAAACCCTATGTAAAGATAATTAATAACCTCTTTATAAATAAAGCATAAAAGGAAGCTCTTAAGACTTAAGCTTTTTTCGACAACTTTAACGTTTTCATTAACTAACTCCAGATTAAATTTAAAGAACTAAACGCCCCTAAGCAGGCTAAGTAACGCTTTATAACCTTAAAGTAAACGTCTTTAATCCTTAAGTTCTTTATATACTTTAAATTAGAAGCAGCTAAGACTAAGCTTAGTTAAAAGGCTTTAGTAATACTATTTTAAAGCGGTCTGAAGGAACACGTTACTAAAAACCTTTATTAAGAAGACTAACTAGACTGTCTTTAAGAGTTAGTTAAGATAGCTATTAAGGTTAACAATCGGTATTATAATTACTATTATCGAAAGAACTTCTAAAAAGAACGTACCCTTTACTAACTGGGTAAACTTAAAAAGGGGAACTAGTTAACCGCAATAAGTTATTACCCTGGACTAATAGATATTAATATAGTGAACTACTAAAATCGACTTAACTGTGATAAGCCGTAACGATAGTAATAGTAAAAGTAGTTTAAGGACTTATCTTAAGTTTAATACTTTAACTGCAATAAAAAAGGCTATATAACGTGGTAATACCTGTTATTAAAATAAGTCGGTTAGAAACCTATTCTAGAAGGAGGAAAGTACGTTAAGTTTAATTCCGGAGATATCTACGTCAGGATAGCAGATAACGAAGAAGACTGCACTTAGATAAATAAGTGTAATTTAGGAGATAAGGAAAAAGAAGAAGAACCTTAAGATGTAATGTATTTAATCCTTAAGGGTACCTTAAAAGAGTTAGCTATAAAGGTGCAGGTTATAGAAAACTAACTCTAAAGTGGAAACTTAAAACTATTAAAGGTGTAGGTTACAGAAGACCGACTCTAAAAAGAGATATTCTAGTTAACAGTTACAGGCCTTAAAAACCTTACCTTATAAGCCTAAGAACTAAGGAAGTCTAGGAAAGACCTTAACTTAGAAATTACCAGGATGGTAAAAGAAGTCGAAGAACTAGCCCTCTAAGCTACTTAAACGGTAAAGTAAGCCTTAAAAGGTAAAAAAGAACAAACTGAGAGAATTAAGTTAGAAAAACGAAAGTTCTTCTTAACAGTACCCCTTAAGACTCTTAAACACTTTAAGTATGCTAAGTGGATCAGCACCCTTACCTCCTTAAAAGAAGGACAGCTTAGATAACTACCCTACATTAAAGTTAATATATTTTAGACTAGTACTTTAAAGGTCCCCTAAGAAGGCATAAAGTAAGCATATTAGTAAAGGGTTTAAGAACTAAAGGAAAAACATTAAGAGTTAGTAGATAAAATAAAGGACTTACAGGTCGAAGGCCTTACTATAACGTTTAAAGATAAAGTAGTAGAAATTAAGCTATAACTTTATAATAGAGTTCACTTCGTTAATTAGCTTAAATATCGACTTGTTAAAGAAGACTACTCTATGGAAGAACAAGTTAGGTTATTACTACTTAAGTTTTAAGAAGAGGTTTAGGAGAAATAACGCATATAAAGGTAAGTGGAAGAAAAGAAAGTATAAAGCGTTACTTCCCCCGTCCTATACTTTATAACTGTAACACTTACAGTTAACGTTAATTACCTTAGTTATAGGGATATACTGTAAATCGATTATATATATAATAACTGTACTTTTAACTAGCATTATAAGTTTAAGGCTCTTTATAACCACTTCCTAAGCGTACGAAGATAAGATTACGCTGTTATAAGGGTAAAGTTAAAACTGGCTTATTATTAAGTTTCCTATTCCCTAATAAGAAAATCTAGCAATAAACAGAAAATCATAGTAATTAATTAAACTCTTACTATATGTTAGTAAGGAGAAGTACTTAATAACTACCTAGTTATAACGTGCTTATTATATCTTAACGGAAAAGCTAAAGAGTAATAGAAGCGAAAAGATTACTAACAGATCTAAAAGTAAAAAGATATTACTGTAATCTAGTCCCGCAAAGCGTACTATTAACTTATTAAAGACTTTAAAAATATTATACTGTTTAAAGTTAACTGGACACTAAAGCGTAAAAACTTAAAAAAGGTTAATCGCTAGGTTTACTAAAGCTGCTTATTTTTCTAAAAGGAGTTAGGAAAAGGATATAGGCCTTTTAAAAAGGCTAGAAACCAGTAGTTCGCTAATTAGCAAAAACCTTAAGAAGAAGGAGAGGCACTTAAAGGTTAGGCTAGGTAAGACCTTAAGGATAGATAATTACTATAACTTAAATGTTAAAAGAGCATAAGTATTATTCTGTTAATATTAACGTGACAGACAGAAAAGGGAGGCCATTTAAGGTAAGAGCAGTGATTAATAACGGAAGTACTTCTAACCTAATATACCCTTTATTAGTTAACTAAAGGAAACTCCTTAACGAAGAGTATAAAAAGGCTATTCTTATATAAAACGGTAAAGGAAGCCTATACTAATATAATAACGGTAAAGTCACTTACCACTTACTACTTTTAATTAAAGTGGATAGGGATAAATAATAAGTAAACTTTAACATTACATTAATTACAGGTTATAATATAATCTTAAGTCTACCTTAATTAAAAAAGTACAATCTTATAATTAACTAAAGGAGTAGTTACCTTACCTTCAGTAAGTCCCCTAACTGTAATTACTGTTTAAAGAAAGCTAAGAAAGTACCGAACTGTTCTAAAGATACATAAAGCACTTAAAAGTACACTGAACCTTCAGAACTAAGTATAGTTTAGGTTAGATTTGTTAAGACAGTTAAAGGACTAGAAGGTCTACCATATTACTTAAATGACGATTTAGAAGGTAAAGGAAAGTAAGAAGCTAATTTACAGATAAGCGAAGAAGTCGACTTATTTAAAGTACCTGTAAAATATAAGAAGTTTACTTTATTCCGAAAAAAGATACTGTAATTACTAGACTACAGACTATAAAACTACGAAATTAAGTTAAAGCTGGGAGTAAAGCTTTACAGCTTCTAACCTTATTACTTAAACCCTTAGTAAGCTAAAGTATTACGGGAGTATATTAATAAGAACTTAAAAAATAAGTTTATCGTGGAGTCCTAATCCCCAGTAAGGTACCTAATGCTATTCGTCTTAAAAAAGGGAGATAATAAGCTATATATAGTTATTAATTATTAAACGTTAAATAAAGATATAATTAAGAACTATTACTTATTACTACTTATTACGGAAATGTAAAAGCAGATTACTAAAGTAAACTGGTTTTCCAGCCTCGATTTCCCTATAAGATTTAACTATATTAAAGTGAAGGAAAAGGACGAGTATAAAACGGCCTTTCAAACTCGTAACGGATATTACCAGTACTGTATTATACTGATAGGATTAATAAATGCCCTTACAACTTTCTAAAGTCTTATTAATAATGTTCTCTACCCTTTCTTTAATAAGTTTATCTTTATATATTTAGACGACGTTTTAGTTTACTCCGAAACTTTAAAAGAACACTGAAAACATATACGATAAGTTTTAACAGCTTTTAAAAAAGTAAAACTGACAGTAAACCTGGAGAAAAGCTACTTCTACGTTTAGGAACTAAACTATTTAAGGTTTAAGGTAACTCTTAGAAAGCTCAAAATATAACTGGAGAAGACAGAGGCAGTTAAGGACTAGCTTACTTTAAAGAATTAGAAAAAATTACAAGCTTTTATCAGCTTTACGAACTTTTATCAATACTTTATTAGGTACTTTATAAAGGTTATAAAACTACTATATAAGTTTATAAGAGAGAGTAAACTATTTAAGTAAACTGATAGATAGTAAAAGGTATTTAAAGATTTTAAATATACTTTTATTACAGTATTAATCTTAACCCTTCCCAATTTCTTAAAGCCCTTCTAAATTAAAACGGACTTCTCGGAATTTATAATCAGTAAAGAACTTAACTAAATCTAGGATAATAAGAAATGTTACCTAGTTACCTTCTTATTAAAAAGGATTTATAGCCTAGCTTTATAATATCTAATCTATAATAAAGAACTAATAGTGATTATTTAATACTTTACTAAATAGGTACTGTATCTAAGTAGAATAGAAGAACTAGTCTAAGTCTTTTTAAACTATAATAACCTTTAATACTTCCTAATAAAGGAACTTAATTTACGGTAAGTACGGTAAGTAGAGTTAATAACCCTGTTCCACTTCTAGATCCACTACGTTAAAGGAAAAGATAATAGGTAAGCTAATGCTCTTAATCGGAGATAAGATTATAAAAATATTAATCTAGTCTTAGTCTCCGTTACTATATTTAACGAAGTTAAAAACAGTATATTAAAGTATATGCTGTAAGTGTTAGATAACTAGATATTAAAATAAATTATTAATATCTATATAAACTTATAAATAAAGTATAACATTTATTAATAATAACAGGACTTTTAAGTAAGAAGGTTAATAGAAAGAACTTATAAGTATAAATACCCTTTAGGAGACTTCTTAAGGCACGTGTAAGACTGTAGTAAGGAGTACCTAAAGCGTCTAAACTATAACGAAACTAAGTATTAGCTAGAATAGCTGTTAGAAGGTGTAAACAGTACGCCTAAACTAGGAGTAAGGCTTTAATATTAAGAGAAACTGTACATTTATAACTTAAATAAACGGAAAAAGTACGTATAGTAAGTTTATAAGTCTTAACTTAAAGGATATATAAGCTAAGTTAAAACTCTTACGTAAGCTTAATAAACGTACACCTTCCTGGGAATGAAAAAGCTAGTTAAGGAAGTGGTTAATAATTATAATGTCTGTTACTGTAAGTAAAATTAGCACTATAAGCCCTATAGACTTCTTAAACCACTCCCTGTATTACAAGCATTATAAAGTTTAATCTCACTTAACTTTATTACTAAGATCTTAAAGTCTAAGGACCCTACTATAAGAGTTACCTATAATTAGATTCTTATAATAGTCGATAAACTGACGAAATAGGCTTACTTCTTACTAACTTTAAAGGATATAATAGCAAAGTAACTTACTTATATTTTCGAGAAAGAGGTAGTTTTATAATACCTTTAGCTAGATAATATCGTTATGGATCGAGATAAGCTAATTATGTCGAAATTCTAATAAGGGCTAATGTAAAGAATAGGTATGAAAAGTAAACTTTTAATAGCTTTCTACTTATAAATAAATAGCTAAATAAAATAAGTTAACTAAATACTTATAACGTATCTTTAAACTTACGTTAACTTCGAATAAGATAATTAGCTTAAGTTATTACTAATAGTATAAATAGCTTATAATACGATATTAGTTAAGTTAACAGGTATATTACTGTTCTTTACTAACTACAGTAAAGAGCTTAAGCTCCGTTAAAGCCTACCTACCAGCGCCCCTTAAACTATAATCCACGTAAACTAAATGTAAAAGCTATATAACTACTTATAAGCCGAACTTAAGTTCATATGTAAACAGATAAAGAAGTTTACTAATAAATACTAAACTAAGTAACTAATGTTTAAGAAAGGACTTTATTATAATAGTGAATAAGTTAAAGGACTGACTCTTTAAAAGGGGGATTATATTTACTTTTTTTTATAAAACTTATATTCGAAACGACTTAATAAGAAGCTTAACTTTAAAAGATATAAACTGTTCCAAATTAAGAAAAAAGTCGTTACCTTTAATTACAAATTAAATTTACCTGTTAGTATAAAGGTATAGATTAAGGTTTTTCATATCTCACTTCTAAAACCTGCCTTAAAAGGAGTTCCTTTAGAAAAGAAGATTAAGATTGATGCTGATAAGAACGAATACAATATCAAGGAAGTTATAGATTTACGGAAGGGGAAAAATACGTTTAAGTATCTCGTTAAGTAATTAAATTACGGCTCCGAAAGCAACTTATAAGAATTAGTTAAAAATCTTAAGTACTTAGACTTAATTGCGGAGTTTTACCGAAAGAATTTAAACCGACTAAAACTAACGATAAGAACTAGAAATAAGATAAGATCTAACATTTAAACTGCTAAACTGAAAAGTAAGACTACTGTAAGACTTAAAGCTTAAAAAGCAGTAGGAAACTCCTTAGTAAGTATGGAAAGACATTTATTAGAAACCTTAGCTAGGGTTATAAGGACCTTAAACCTAGTAAAGAGGTAAGACCTTTAGAACTCCTAACAAGCTTTATATAAAAACAAGCACTGTTAGGGAAGGAAGTTAATAAAAAAGAAAATAAGTAAAAGTCGCTAAAACTCTTATAGGAAGTTAGACTTATAACCTCTTATTAAAGAAAGCAGTTATAAACTAAGTTATAAAGCGACTGCTCGCTGTAAAGACCTTATTAGAAAGTTCTCCCAGTCGAAAGACTCTACGTCGTTAGGAGGGGCATTTAGCTTAACCTCCTTACTTTCCTAGAACTCTAACAGTTCCGCTTTATAACTAAACGCTTTCGTAACCTAATCCTTAAGATAAAACCGCTACTTATAAAAACACACTAAACACACTAACGCCTTTTAAAGCTTAACAGTAGCTTTATAAAGCTGTTAAGCAGCAGACTTAACTTATAAGTTAAGGTTCTGCTTTTTAATAAGAAGAGCTTTTAATTTCACTTCACTAACACTAAAAGCGTTACATTAAGAGGGCTAGTGCCTCTCCAAACAGTAATCGTAACTGTTAGACTAATTCAAAACCTAACAGATAAGCGGAAAGTCGGTAGACTTACAAAAAGAATAAGGGGACATTTCGCTACTAAACATATGTATATAGGCTGTAAAGTTTAGACAGCAGTTAATACTTTTACCTTATTCCTGTTTTAAAACTTAAGAGCTAGACACTTATTATATAGTAAAGTAGTGAAAGGAGAAACTTACCTCTTAAGTTCTTTATAGAAAAAGAACGTTAAAGAGGGGGAATTATATAATAACCTTATAAGTTATTACTTAAACTAAAGTAGCCTGACAAATCCCCTGTAAAAGGAATAGTGTAAGGGGACAGCGTATACTGTCTAAACGTACTAAGTTAAGAGTGTAAAGACTTAAAGCCCTTATAACTAATAAAGTGCTGCTTGCAGTATACTAAGTGCTTATATCGTAAACAGGAGAGACCTTACAAGCAGAACGTTTATACAGTGTAAAGTACTTATATAATAAGCACTTATAACACTATAAGTAAGGTACGAAGTACCTTGCAGTAGCTAATATAAATAGTTATAGTTATGCTTATAACTACCGTAAGGGACTCTAGTTCCTCACACTAATATTCAATTATTCATTTATATCCTACTGTTCAGACTTACCTCTATACATTATAGTGACAGTAACTTACAGTGACATTAAACCCCTATCTAAGAGTGCTAGCTTAACAAGCCGTCTTCGGAACACCCCTTACCTGTTAGCATCCTGCTATACGTTCTGTCTTAACCTGTGCCAGTCCTCTCAAGGCTTATGTCGGGTGCAGGTTATAATAAGTAAGTAACGAAAAAAACTGCATTTAGATGGATAAATGTAACTTAAAAGACAAGGAAGAAGAGGAAGAACCTTAAAATGTAATATACCTAATTTTTAAGGGTGTTTTAAAAGAGTTAGCTATAAAGGTGCAGGTTATAAAAGACCGACTTTAAAGTGGAAACTTAAAACTATTAAAGGTGTAGGTTATAAAAGATTAACTTTAAGAAAAGATGTTCTAGTTAGCTATTATAAGTTTTAAAAACCTTACCTTATAAGCTTAAGAATTAAAGAAGTCTAAGAAGGACCTTAACTTAGAAATTATTAAGATGGTAAAGGGAGTTGAAGAACTAACACTTTAGGCCACTTAAACGGTAAAGTAAGCCTTAAAAGGTAAAAGGGAATAAACTGAGAGAATTAAATTAAAGAAACGGAAGTTCTTTTTAACAGTACCCTTTAAAACTCTTAAACACTTTAAGTATGTTAAGTGGATTAGCACCCTTACCTCCTTAAAAGAAGGACAGCTTAGATAGCTGCCCTGTATTAAAGCCGGTATGCCTTAGACTGGTACCTTAAAGGTCCCTTAAAAAGGTATAAAGTAAGCATATTAATAAAAGGTTTAAGAATTGAAAGAGAAATATTAAAAGCTAGTAGATAAAGTGGAGGATTTATAAGTTAAGGGTTTTACTGTAACGTTTAAGGATAGAGTAGTGGAAATTAAGTTATAACTCTGTAATAAAGTTTACTTTATTAATTAGCTTGAGTATAGACTTATTAAGGAAGGCCACTTTATAGAAGAATAAGCTGGGTTACTGTTACTTGAGTTTTAAAAAGAGGTTTAAAAGAAATAACGTATATAGAGGTAAGTAGAAGAAGAAAGAAAATAAGGTATTATTTCCCCCGTTTAGTACTTTATAACTGTAACACCTGTAATTAATATTAACCACTTTAATTACAGAGATATACTGTAAATTAATTACATATACGATAACTACGCTCTTAACTGGCACTGTAGACCTAAGGCCCTTTATGACCACTTCCTTAACATATAAAGACGGGATTACACTGTTATAAAAGTAAAGTTAAAACCAGCTTATTACTAAGTTACTTACTCCTTAATAAGAGAATCTAGTAATAAGTGGAAGGTTACTGTAATTAATTAAGCTCTTGTAACATACTGGTAAGGAGGAATACTTAATAACTGCCTAATTGTAACATACTTGTTACACCTTAACGGAAAAGCTAGAGAATGGTAGAAACAGGAAGACTATTAACAGATTTAAAAGTAAAAAGATATCGTTACAATCTAAGCCTGTAAAGTATACTATTAACTTATTAAAGATTTCTAGAATATTATACCGTTTAAAGTTAACTAGACGCTAAAGTGTAAGAACCTGAAAAAGGTTAATTATTAGGTTTATTAAAGTTACCTGTTTTTCTAAAAGGAATTAGGAAAAGGTTACAAGCCCTTTAAAAAAGCCGGAAACTAGTAATTTACTAATTAGTAAAAACCCTAAGAAGAAGAAGAGGCATTTAAAGGTTAAGTTAAATAAGACTTTAAGGACAGATAGTTATTATAACTTAGATAATAAAAGAGTATAAGTATTATTCTGTTAATGTTAACTTAATAGATAGAAGAGGGAGGCTATTTAAGGTAAAAGCAGTGATTAATAGTAGGAGTACTTTTAACCTAATACACCCCTTATTAGTTAATTAAAGGAAACTCCTTAACTAAGAGTATAAAAAGGCTATTCCTATTTAGAACGGAGAAAAAGGCCTATACTAATATAATAACGGTAAAGTTACCCACTATTTGCCACTCTTAATTAAAGTGGATAGGGACGAATAATAAGTAAACTTTAATATTATACTAGTTATAAGGTATAATATAATCCTAAGTTTACCTTAACTGGAAAAGTATAACCCTATAATTAACTAAAGGAGTGGCCACCTTACTTTTAATAAGTCCCCTAACTGTAATCACTGTTTAAAGAAAGTTAAGAAGGTATTAAACTATTTTAAAGATATATAAAACATTTAAAAACATGTTAAACCTTTAAAACTAAACACAGTTTAGGTTAGGTTTATTAAAACGGTTAAAGGATTAGAAAGTCTACTGTATTACCTAAATAACAATTTAAAAGGTGGAAAGAAGTAAGAAGCTAATTTATAAATAAGTAAAGAAGTTAACTTATCTAAAGTACCTGTAAAGTATAGGAAGTTTACCTTATTTTAAAAAAAGATATTATAATTATTAAACTACAGATTATAAGACTACAAAATTAAGTTAAAGCTAGGAGTGAAACTATTACAACCTACACCCGACACAGGCCTTAAGAGGACTGGCGCAGGTTAAGATAAAACGTATGGCAGGACGCTAACAGGTAAGGGACGTTCCGAAGACGGCTTATTAAGCTAACACTCCTAGACAGGAGTTCAATGTCACTATAAGTCGCTGTCACTATAATACACAGAGGTAAGTCTGAACAGTAGGATATAAATAAATAATTGAATACTAGCGTGAGGAACCAGAGTCCCTCACGGTAGTTATAAGCATAACTATAACTATCTATACTAACTAGCTGGGAGGTACTTCGTACCTTGCTTGTAGTGTCGTAAGTGCTCGTTACGCGAGCACTTTACACCGCGCGAGCGTTCTGCTCGTGAGGTTTCTTCTGCTCGCGATGCGAGCACTCAGCATACCGCGAGCAGCACCTCATTAGTCGTAAGGGCTTCGGGTCTTTACACCCCTGGCCCAGTGCGCAGTGCCGTGCGTACTGCCTTCCTGCACTGTTCCTTCTGCGGGAGATTCGTCGGGCCGCCCCGGCCCAAGTGACGGCCTGCAGGGTCGTTACAGAAACTTTACAGCTTCCAGCCTTATTATTTAAACCCCTAATAGGCAGAAGCTTTAAGGGAGTACGTTAATGAAAATTTAAAGAATGGATTTATTATAAAGTCTTAGTCCCTAGTAAGGTACCTAGTGCTGTTTGTCTTAAGGAAGGGAGACGGTAAGTTATGTATAATTATTAATTATTAAATGTTAAATGAAAATATAATTAAGAACTGTTACCTATTACTATTTATTATAGAAATGTAAGAATAGATTATTAAGGTAAATTAGTTCTCCAGCCTTAATTTCCTTATAAGATTTAACCATATTAAAGTGAAGAAAGAGGATAAGTATAAGACGGCCTTTTAGACTTATAACAGGTATTACCAGTACTGTGTTATGCTAATAGGATTAATAAACGCCCCTGTAACCTTTTAAAACCTTATTAACAGTGTTCTCTACCCCTTCTTTAATAAGTTTATCTTTATATATTTAAACGACGTTTTAATTTATTCTGAAATTTTAAAAAAATATTAAAAATATATATAACAGGTTTTAATAACTTTTAAAAAAGCGAAGCTGACAGTAAATTTAGAAAAGAGCCACTTCCACGTTTAGGAACTAAACTATTTAAGGTTTAAAGTAACCTTTAAAAGGCTTAAAATGTAACTAGAGAAGACAGAGGTAATTAGGGATTAACTTACTTTAAAGAATTAAAAAGAGTTATAAGCTTTTATTAGTTTTATAAACTTTTATTACTATTTTATTAAGTATTTTATAAAAATCGTAAGATTATTTTATAAACTTATAAGAGAGGGAAAACCGTTTAAGTAGACTGATAGATAATAAAAGATATTTAAGGACCTTAAACACACCTTTATTATAATACCAGTCCTGGCTCTCCTTAATTTCTTAAAGCCTTTTTAAGTCAAGACAGACTCTTTAAAGTTTATAATTAGTGGAGAACTTAGCTAAATCCAGGATGATAAGAAACGCCACCTAATTACCTTTTTATTAAAAGGAATCCACAGCCTAGCCTTATAATATCTAATTTATAATAAGGAACTGATAGTAATTATTTAGTACTTTATTAAGTAAGTACTGTATTTAAGCAGTATAGAAAAACTGGTTTAGGTCTTTTCAGACTATAATAACCTTTAATACTTCCTAATAAAGGAACTTAATCTATAGTAAGCATAGTGGGTAGAATTAATAGCCCTATTCCACTTCTAAATTTATTATATTAAAGGAAAAGATAATAAGTAAACTAACGCTTTTAGTTAGAGACAGGATTATAAGGATGCTAATCCAGTCTTAGTCCCTATAACTATATTTAACGAAGTTAAAAACGATATATTAGAGTATACACTGTAAGTGTCAGATAACTAAATATTAGAATAAACTATTAACGTTTATATAAACTTATAAATAAAGTATAATATTTATTAGTAATAATAAGACTTTTAAGTAAGAAAGTTAGTAAAAGGAACCTGTAAGTATAAGTGCCCCTTAAAAGACTTTTTAAGGTATCTGTAAAACTATAATAAAAAGTGCCTAAAGTATCTAAATTATAACGAAACTGGTTATTAACTAGAATAGCTGCCAGAAGGTGTAAACAGCACACTTAAATTAGGAGTAAAACTCTAATATTAAGAGAAACTGTATATTTATAACCTAGATAAGTGAAAGGAGTACGTTTAACAGGTTTATAAATCTTAACTTAGGGGATATATAGGTTAAGTTAAAACCCTTACGTAAGCCTAACAGGTATATGTATTCCTAGGAATAAAGAAGCTGGTTAAGGAAGTGGTTAATAACTGTAATATCTGCTATTAAAAGTAAAACTGATATTATAAGCCGTATAAACTTCTTAAACCACTCCCTATACCATAGACGTTATAAAGTTTAATCTTACTTAACTTTATTACTGGGATTTTAAAACTTAAGGACCCTGTTATAAAAGTTACTTATAACTAAATCCTTATAGTAGTTAATAAATTGATAAAATGGGCCTACTTTTTACTAACCTTAAAGGACTTAACTGTGGAGTAACTTACTTATATCTTTAAGAAAAAGGTAGTTTTATAACACTTTTAGCTAAATAATATCGTTACAGATTAGGATAAGCTAATTATATCGAAGTTTTAATAAGGATTAATATAAAGAATGGGTGTGAAAAGTAAGCTTTTAACAGCATTCTACCTATAGATAAATGGTTAAACGAAATAAGTTAATTAGATACTTATAATGTATCTTTAAACTTACGTTAACTTTAAATAAGATAATTAGTTTAAACTGTTACTAATAGTATAGATAGCTTATAATATAACGCTAGTTAAGTTAACAGGTATATTACTATTTTTCACTAATTATAATAAGGAGCCTAAACTTTATTAAAGCCTACTTACTAGCGCCCCTTAAGCTACAGTTTATATAAACTAGATGTAAGAATTATATAACTACTTATAAGCTGAACTTAAGTTCACATACAAATAAATAAAGAAGTTTACTAATAAACATTAAATTAAGTAGCCAGTACTTAAGAAAAGACTTTATTATAATGGTGAATAAGTTAAGGGACTAACTCTTTAAGAAGGGGATTACGTCTACCTTTTTTCACAAAACCTGCATTTAAAATAACTTAATAAAAAACTTAACTTTAAAAGGTACAGACTGTTCCAAATTAAGAAAAAGGTCACTACCTTTAATTACAAACTAGACCTACCCGCCAGTATAAAGGTGAGGATTAAGGTTTTTCACGTCTCACTTTTAAAACCTGCCTTAAAGGGAGTTCCTTTAAAAAAGAAGATTAAGATTAACACCGATAAGGACGAGTATAACGTTAAGGAAATTATGGATTTACGGAAGGGAAAGAACACGTTCGAGTATCTTATTAAGTGGCTAAATTACAGCTTTAAAAGTAACTTATAAAAGCTAGTTAAAAACTTTAAATGCCTAGACTTAATTACAGAGTTTTATTAAAAGAATCTAAATTAATTAAAACCACCTGTAAAAAACGTAAAGTGAAGGTTAAACTAGTTAGTGTAACCTTAGGAAGGTAAACTAACTAATTTACTTTAAAAATAGAAAAATAAGATAAGATCTGATATTTAAACTGTTAAACTGAAGAGTAAGACCACTGTAGGACTTAAAGCTTAAGAAGTGGTAGGAAACTCTTTAATAGGTATAAAAGGATATTTATTAAAAACTTTAACCAGGGTTAAAAGGACCTTAAACTTAATAAAAAGGCTAGGCCTTTAAAGTTCTTAACACGTTCCGCACGAAAATAAGTACTGTTAAGAAAAAAGAAGTTAGTAAAGAGAAAAGGAAACAAATAAAGTAACGGATTAAGTTAAAAAAAAGTTACCAGTTACAGTAACCCCTTAGAAAAAGAACCATACGCCGGTTCCGCTAGGAGGCTTCCCTAGTCGAACTTAAAAACTAACATAGTTACTTCCTAGGCCTTACACTCCTTTTCCACTATAATATTAAACTTATAGTTAAAAAGTTCATCTGCCTGTTACGCCAGTCCCTTTTATTAATCCTTAAAGCGTAAAAGCTTAAAAGCCGTGTCGCGGAGAAGAAGAGCGGCTTTACACTCCTTAATGTTAAGGTGTTTCTTTTCGTTTAGAATCCCACGCAGGATAGACGGATCGTTTCTGTAAACGTTATAAAACAAGTATACAGTCCTATTAGCCACCATATAATAGCCACACGACTTACTCTTACTGGCCACCTTACAGTCTGGCAGGTTTAGGTAGCGGTAGTAATTACATTTTACAGGTATAATAATCTTAAAAGTAAGAATAAACTTAATGTTAACAATATAACATTCAGTTAAGGAAGGCGCTGCGTTTTTCCTATTCTTAATTATTCAGTTAGACGACATAACAACTAGTGAGAAAGGAAGGAACTATTACAACCTACACCCGACACAGGCCTTGAGAGGACTGGTGTAAGTTAAGATAAAACGTATAGCAGGACGTTAATAGGTAAGGGGCGTTCCGAAGACGGCTTATTAAGCTAACACTCCTAAACGGGGAGTTTAATGTCACTGTAGGTCGTTATCACTATAATATATAAAGGTAAGTCTGAATAATAAGACATAAATAAATAATTAAATATTAGCGTGAGGAACTAAAGTCCCTTACAGTAATTATAAGCATAACTATAACTATCTATACTAATTAGCTAAGAGGTACTTCGTACCTTAATTACTGTGCTTACTTAACACAAGGAGTAATTATAGTGATCAGAATACCTTTAATTACTGTGATTACTATACTTTTAACAAGATTAAAGTGATCACTTAACAATTAATTGTAAGGGCTTTAAGTCTTTACACCCCTAGCCCAGTGTATAGTACTATGCGTACTACCTTCCTGCACTATTCCTTTTACGGGGGATTTATTAAGCCGCCCCGGCCTAAATAACGGCCTGTAAGGTCGTCACACAATTCCCCCTTTTTAACGTTCTTTTTCCATAAAGAATTACTTATACGTTCCTTCCTTTCCCCGCTAGCCGTTATGTTATCTAACCGAGTAACTAAGAACAGGAAAAACGTAACGCCTTTATTAATTAAACGTCGTATTACTAACGTTAAGTTTATTCTTACTTTTAAGATTATCATACTTATAAAATGTAGCCGTTACCGCTGCCTAAACCTGCCAGACTGTAAGGTAGCCAGTAAGAGTAAGTTATGCGGCCACTGTGTGGCGGCTGGTAAGACTGTATACTCGTTTTATAACGTTTATGGAAACGATCTGTCTGTTTTACACGGGGTTTTAAACGAAAAGAAGCGTCTTGACGCTAAGGAGCGTAAAACCGCTCTTCTTCTCCGTAACACGGCCTTTAAGCTTCTATGTCTTAAGGATTAATAAAAGGGACTGGCATAGTGGGCAGACGAACTTTTTAACTATAAGTTTAATATTATAGTGGAGGAGGAGTGTAAGGCTTAAAAAGTAACCACGCTAGTTCCTAAGTTTAATTAGGGGAGTCTTCTAGCAGAGCCGACGTGTGGTTCCTTTTCCAGGGGGTTACTGCAGCTAGCGGCTTCTTCTTAGCTTAGTCTGTCGCTTTTTTCTCTTAATAAACGAAAACGGCCTTTTTTAACACAGCGGTGGCGCGCTTATTTCTTTTTACTGACTTTTCCTAACAGCACTTATTTTCACGTAGATCTTACCAGGAGCTCCGGAGGTCCAGCCTCCTTATTAAGTTTAAGGTCCTTATAACCTGTAGTTAAGGTCCTAACAAATGTCCTTCCGTACCTATTAAGGAGTTTCCTACCGTTTCTCGGGCTTTAAGTCCCATAGTGGTCTTACTTTTCAGTATAGTAGTTTAAATGTCAGATCTTATCTTATTTCTAGTTTTTATTATTAGCTTTAATCGGTCTGGATTTTTCCAGTAGAACTCTATAATCAGGTCTGGGTATTTAAAATTTTTAACTAGTTTTTATAAGTTACTTTTAAGGCCACAGTCTAGCCACTTAACGAGATATTTAAACGTGTTCTTTCCCTTTTGTGAATTTACAACTTCCTTAACGTTATACTTGTCTTTATTAGCGTTAATCTCGATTTTCTTTTCCAGGGGAACTCCCTTTAAGGCAGGTTTTAGAAGTGAGACGTGAAAAACCTTAATCTGCACCTTTATACTAATGGGTAAGTTTAGTTTATAATTAGAGGTGGTAACCTTTTTCTTAATTTAGAACAGTCCGTACCTTTTAAAGTTAAATTTCTTATTAGGTTATTTTAAATGTAGGTTTTATAAAAAAAGGTAAACGTGGTCCCCCTTTTAAAGAGTCAGTCCCTTAACTTATTTACTATTATAGTAAAGTCTTTTCTTAAATACTAGTTAGTTAGTTTAATATTTATTAATAAACTTCTTTATTTATTTACGTGTAAACTTAAGTTCGGCTTGTAAATAGTTATATAGTTCTTACATCTAGTCTGCACAGATTACAGTTTAAAGGGTGCTGGTAGGCAGGCTTTAACGGAGCTTAAGCTCCCTACTATAATTAATAAAAAATGGTGATATACCTGTTAACTTAACTAGTGTTATGTTATAAGCTATCTGTACTGTTAGTAATAGTTTAAGCTAATTATCTTATTTAAAATTAACGTATATTTAAAGATATATTATAAATATCTAGTTAACTTACTCTGTTTAGCTATCTATCTATAGGTAAAATGCTGTTAAAAGTTTACTTTTCACACCTATTTTTTATATTAGTCCTTATTAAAACTTTAACACGATTAGCTTATCCCAGTCTGTAATAATGTTATCTAGTTAAAGGTGTTATAAAACTACCTTTTTCTTAAAGATATAAGTAAGTTACTTTACTGTCATGTCCTTTAAGGTTAGTAGAAAGTAGGCCTATTTTATTAATCTATTAACCACCATAAGGATTTAATTATAGGTGACTCTTATAACAGGGTCCCTAAACTCTAGAATCCCAGTAATAAAGTTAAGTAAGATGGAACTCTATAGCGCCTGTAGTATAGGGAGTGGTTTAAGAAGTCTATAAGGCTTATAACGCTGGTTTTACTTTTAGTGGCAGATATTATAATTATTAACCACTTCCTTAACTAATTTCTTTATTCCCAGGAAGGTGTACGTTTATTAAGCTTATATAAGAGTTTTAGCTTAGCCTATATATCCTTTAAGTTAAGACTTATAAACCTTTTAGATATACTCCTTTTATTTATCCAGGTTATAAATATACAGTTTCTTTTAATACTAAAGCCTTACTTCTAGTTTAAATGTGCCGTTTACACCTTTTAATAACTATTCTAACTGATAATTAATTTTATTATAGTTTAAATACTTTAAGCACTCCTTACTATAATCTTACATATATCCTAAGCATTCTCCTAAAAGGCACTTATATTTACAGGTTCCTTCTATTAACCTTTTTACTTAAAAGTTCTGTTACTATTAATAGATATTATACTCTATTTATAAGTTTATATATATATTAATAATTTATCCTAATATCTAATCGTCTAACACTTATAGCGTATATTTTAAGGTGCTGTTCTTTACTTTATTAAATATAATAACGGGGATTAAGACTAGGTTAATATCCTTATAATCCTGTCTCTAATTAAGAGTATTAGCTTACCTATTATCTTTTCTTTTAATATAGTGAATCTGGAAATAGAATAAAGTTATTAACTCTACTTATTATACTTACTGTAAGCTAAATTCCTTTATTAAGAAGTATTAGAGGTTATTATAATCTGAAAAAACCTAGACTGGTTTTTCTATACTGCTTAAATATAATGCCTATTTAGTAAAGCACTAAATAATCGTTATTAGTTCCTTATTATAAATTAGATATTATAAGGCTAGGTTATAAATTCCTTTTAATAAGAAGGTAACTAGGTGGCGTTTCCTATTATCCTAGACTTAGCTGAGTTCCCTATTAATTGCAAATTCCAAGGAGTCTGTTTTAACTTAGAAAGGCTTTAAGAAATCAGGGAGGGCTAAGACTGGTATTATAATAAAGGCGTGTTTAAGGTCTTTAAACGCCTTTTACTGTCTATTAATCCACTTAAACGGCTTTCCTTTACCTGTAAGTTTATAAAGTGGTCTTATAACCTTTATAAAATACCTAATAAAACAGTAATAAAAGTTTACAAAGCCGATAAAGGTTTATAACTCTTTTTAGTTCTTTAAAGTGGGCTAATCTCTAATTACCTCTGTCTTCTCCACTTACATTTTAAGCTTTTTAAGGGTTACTTTAAACCTTAAATAGTTTAGTTCCTAAACGTGGAAGTGGCTTTTCTCCAGGTTTACTGTCAGCTTTACTTTTTTAAAAGCTGTTAAAACCTATCATATATGTTTTTAATATTCTTTTAAAGTTTTAAAATAGATTAAAACGTCGTCTAAATATATAAAGATAAACTTATTAAGGAAGGGGTAAAGAACACTGTTAATAAGGCCTTAAAAAGTCACAAAGGTGTTTATTAATCCCATTAGTATAACACAGTACTGGTAATACCCGTTATAAGTCTGAAAAGCCGTCTTATGTTCATCCTTTTCCTTTACTTTAATATAGTTAAACCTTATAAGGAAATTAAGGCTAAAGAACTAATTTACTTTAATAATCCACTTTTACATTTCTATAATAAGTGGTAATAGGTAACGATTTTTAATTATATCCTTATTTAACGTTTAATAGTTAATAACTATATATAGCTTACTATCTCCCTTTCTTAAGATAAACAGTATTAGGTACCCTGCTGGGAACTGGGACTTTATAATAAACCTATTCTTCAAGTTCTTATCGATATACTCCCGTAAAGCCTTAACCTGCTAGGGGTTTAAATAGTAAGGCTGGAAGCTATAAAGCTTCGCTCCTGGCTTTAGCTTAATTTCGTAATCCTACAGTTTATAGTCTAGTAATTACAGTATCTTTTTTCAGAACAGAGTGAACTTTCTATATTCCACAGGTACCTTAAATAAGTTAACTTCTTTACTTATTTATAGATTAGCTCCTTACTTTTTTCCACCTTTTAAGTTATCACTTAAGTAATATAGTAAACTCTCTAGTCTTTTAACCATCTTTATAAACCTAATTTAAACTATACTTAGTTTTAAGGGTTTAGTGTGCTTTTAAGTGTTTTATATATCTTTAAAGCGGTTTAATACCTTCTTAGCTTTCTTTAAATAATAATTATAGCTGGGGGATTTACTAAAGGTAAGGTGGTTACTCCTTTAGTTAATTATAAGGTTATATTTTTCCAGCCAGGGTAAACTTAAGATTATATTATAACCTGTAACTGGTATAATATTAAAGTCTACTTATTATTTATCCCTGTCCACTTTAATTAGGAGTGGTAAGTAATAGGTAACTTTACCGTTATTATATTAATACAGGCCTCCTTCTTTATTTTAAATAGGAATAACCTTTTTATACTTTTTATTAAGGAGTTTCCTTCAGTTAACTAGTAAGGGGTGTATTAAGTTAAAAGTACTCCCACTATTAATTACTACTTTTACCCTAAATGGCCTCCCTTTTCTATCTGTTATATCGACACTAACGGAATAATACTTATACTCCTTTAACATCTAAGTTATAGTAATCACTTATCCTTAAGGTCTTATCCAGCCTAACCTTTAAATGCCTCTCCTTCTTCTTAGGGTTTTTACTAATTAGTAAATTACTGGTTTCCAGCTCTTTTAAAGGGCCTGTAACCTTTTCCTAATTCCTTTTAGAAAAACAAGCAGCTTTAATAAACTTAGCGATTAACCTTTCTTAGGTTTTTACACCTTAACGTCCAGTTAATTTTAAACGGTACGATGTTCTGAAAGTCTTTAATAAGCCGATAATATGTTTTACAGGCTTAGATCGTAATAATGTCTTTTTACTCTTAGATCTGCTAATAATCTTCCCGCTTCTACTATTCTCTAGCTTTTCTATTAAAATGTAATAAGTACGTTATAACTAGGTAATTATTAAATACCCCTCTTTACCAGTATATAACGGGAGCCTGGTTAACCACTGTAACCTTCCACTTATTACTAGATTCTCTTATTAAGGAGTAGGAAACTTAATAATAGGCCGGTTCTAACTTTACTCTTATAACAGTGTAATCCTATTTCCATACATTAGGGAAATAGTTATAAAGGGCCTTAAATCCGTAATACCGATTAAGATTACAGTTATTATACATACAGTTAATCTACAATATATCCTTATAACTAAGGTGGTTAATATTAACTGCGGGTGCTATAGTTATAAAGTATGGAACGGGGGAAGTAACACCTTATTTTTTTTCTTCTTCCACTTACCTCTATATGTGTTATTTCTCTTAAACTTCTTCTTAAAACTTAAGTAACAGTAGCCCAGCTTATTTTTCTATAAAGTGGTTTTCCTTAATAAGTTAATATTTAAGCTAATTAGTAAAGCGAACTCTGTTACAGAGTTACAGCCTAATTTCCACTACTTTATCTTTAAACGTTACAGTAAGGCCTTTAACCTACAGGTCCTTTATTTCATCCACTAATTCTTAATACTTTTCCTTTAATTCCTAAACCCTTTACTAATATACTTACTTTATACCTTCTTAAGGGACCTTTAAGGTACCAGTCTAAAGTACACTAGCTTTAATATAAGGCAGCTATCTAAGCTGTCCTTCTTTTAAGGAGGTGAGGGTGCTGATCCACTTAGCGTACTTAAAGTGTTTAAAAGTCTTAAAGGGTACTGTTAAAAAGAACTTTCATTTCTCCAGCTCAATTCTCTCAGTTTACTCCCTTTTACCTTTTAAGGCTTACTTTACCGTCTAGGTAGCCTAAAGGGCTAGTTCTTCAACTCCTTTTACCACTTTAATAATTTCTAAATTAAGGTCCTTCCTAAACTTCCTTAATTCCTAAGCTTATAGGGTAAGGTTTTTAAAACCTATAATAACTAACTAGAACATTTCTTCTTAAAGTTAGTCTTCTATAACTTACACCTTTAATAATTCTAAGTTTCTACCTTAAAGTCAGTCTTTTATAACCTGCACCTTTATAGCTAACTCTTTTAAGACACCCTTAAAGACTAAGTATACCACGTTTTAAAGTTCTTCCTTTTCTTTTTCCTTATCTCCTAGGTTACACTTATCTATTTAAGTGCAGTCTTTTTTATTACTTATTATCCTAATATAAATATCCCTTAAGTTAAACCTAACGTACTTTCCTCCTTCTAGGACAGGTTTCTAACCAATTTACTTTAATAACAGGTATTACTATATTATATAGCCTTTCTTATCGTAATTAAAGTACTAAACCTGTAACAGGTCTTTAAGCTGCTTTTACTACTATTATCGTTAAGGCTTATCGTAATTAAGCCAATTCTAGTAGTTCACTATACTAATATCTATTAATCTAGGGTAGTAACTTATTACAGTTAACTAGTTCCCCTTTTTAAGTTTACCCAGCTAATAAGGGGTACGTTCTTTCTAGAAGTTCTTTTAATAATAGTAATTATAATACTAGTTATTAACCTTAATAGTTATCTTAACTAACTCTTAAAGACAGTCTGGTTAATCTTCTTAATAAAGGTCTCTAGTAATATGTTCCTTTAAACCACTCTAAAATAGTATTATTAAAGCCTCTTAATTAAGCTTAGTCTTAACTACTTCCAGTTTAAAGCATATAGAGAACTTAAGGATTAAAGACATTTACCTTAAGGTTATAAACTACTGTTTAGCCCGCTTAGGGGCATCCAGTTCTTTAAACTTAATCTGGAGTTAGTTAATAAAAACGTTAAAGTTATCGAAAAGAGCTTAAATCTTAGGGGCTTCCTTTTATACTCTGTTTATAAAGAGGTTATTAATTATCTTTATATAAGGTTTATACTAGTAAGCGGTTATTTTATCCAGTAAAACTTTAACAAACCTAACCTTTCCTTCTTCTTTAAAGAACTGCTTATCGTAATAGGTGACATAACTCTAAAGCTAGGCTATCCAGGACTTCAGCTATGTAAAGTCTCCCTTAAAGCGTAAAGGTAAAGGGAGCTTTACTTATTTCTTCTATAAGCCCTTAAAGTCGTTATTCTCCAGCTTAACAGTGTTAAGTCGTGCCTAAAGTTTCTTAATAAGATTAATATAGCTTTTAATATCTTTAAAGAAGGCTTCATTAAGTTCCTTAACCAGTCCCTACTAGTTAAGGTTTAAGTTTTTAAGGCGTGTAACTAACTTATTAATAATAAGGAGTTAAGGTTAAGCTTACACTTCCTTAATCTCCTTTCCTTTTCTAAAGGTTAATATATTAATAAGAGAGAGGTAATGTCTAGGAATTTAATAAACAGCGTTTAAAACTGAGACGTTAATATTATATTACAACCTACACCTAATATAGGCTTTAAAAAGACTAGCGTAAGTTAAGATAAAACGTATAGTAAGACGCTAATAGGTAAGGGGTGTTCTGAAGACAGCTTATTAAGCTAGCACTCCTAAACGGGGGGTTTAATATCACTGTAAGTCGTTATCACTATAATGTATAAAGGTAAGTCTAAATAATAAGATATAAATAAATAATTAAATACTAACGTAAAGAACCAGAGTCCCTTATAATAGTTATAGGCATAATTATAGCTATCTATATTAATTAGTTAAAAGGTACTTTATACCTTAATTACTATACTTACTTAACACAAGGAGTGATTATAGTGATCAGAATGTCTCTAATCACTATAATCACTATGCTCTTAGCGAGATCAGAGTGATCACTTAATAATTAATCGTAGGGGCTTCGGGTCTTTGCACCCCTGGCCCAGTACGTAGTACTGTGCGTACTGCCTTCCTGCACTGTTCCTTCTACAGGGGATTCGTCGGGCCACCCCGGCCCAAGTGACGGCCTGCAGGGTCGTCACAGGAACGTATAAGTAATTCTTTATAGAAAAAGAACGTTAAAAAGGGGGAATTGTGTAACGACCTTATAGGCTATCACTTAAGCCAGGGCAGCCTAACAAATCCCCTATAAAAGGAACAGTGCAGAAAGGCAGTACACACAGTACTACACACTGGGCCAGGGGTGTAAAGACCCGAAGCCCCTATAACTAATCGTTAAGTAATCACTTTAATCTCGCTAAAAGCACAGTAATCACAGTAATTAGAGGTATTCTAATCACTATAATCACTCCTCGTGTTAAATAAATACAGTAATTAAGGTATAAAGTACCTTTTAGCTAATTAGTATAGATAGTTATAGTTATGCCTATAACTACCGTAAGGGACTCTGGTTCCTCACACTAATATTCAATTATTCATTTATGTCCTACTGTTTAGACTCACCTCTATGCATTATAGTGACAGCGACCTACAGTGACATTAAACCCCCCGTCTAAGAGTGCTAACTTAGCAAGCCGTCTTCGGAACGCCCCCTACCTGTTAGCGTCCTGCCATACGTTCTGTCTTAACCCGCGCCAGTCCTCTCAAGGCCTGTGTCGGGTGCAGGTCGTAATAGATACGAATTTGCAGTGAGGTTACATATGAGCTTTTGTGAGATTCCTAGTGTTATATAAGATAAATCTAGGTATATAAAATTTCCCTTTTTATACCTTACCTGCCGATTGCCGGTTTCTGCAAGGGGTTTGGGCCCAACGGCGCTGAGTGTCTAGGAGTGCAGAGCCCGAACATCACCAGGGCAACCATTTAAGCTTGGCTGCCGGACTCCGATTCCCCGTGGCACCCACTCTGGTTATGATTTTACAAATGATACGCCATATACAAAAACCATGATCCGATAGATGATAGTAGAGTCGGCCAAGACGATAGGAATCCTCACGATCCGCTCGTATCGCTCAATCACACCCATCGTGTCGCCCATCTCTCCCTCAAGTCTGTTACCGTCGCTGGAAACCCGCTGATCGGTAGAGTCTCATCCACCCCCACGAGACGTACTGCGAGGATACTATACGGCCGTATTTCCATCACGTCCGAACCCAATGTGCAATCCAACCTGAACTTCTTGATGCTGCTCCCATCCTCGAATATCTCCTCATGAATCATCTCGCTGGGTTTCGCATGTCCCGATGCACCGTGTAGCGGCTCCCAGCGTCCGCTTGGTATGCTTGCAACTGTCGCCGCCTCCTCCTTTGTCGCCAATGTGGAGTAGAAGCCCATGACCTTGTCCCTCAGTAGCGCAATGGTGGCCTGTGTTTCATGGGGAAGACGACAACGAATCGAGCCGTGAAGTGCTCCAGGTCGGGGGTGCTGCTCGTCAGGCTCGAAGAAGAACAAATGGGCCAAAAGCGTGCGAGCCACCCGCTGGATGGTTGTCTCTTCGTCTGGCTGCAGCAGAGCTCCGTCCTCAATTCCGCTTCGAAGAAAAGCCATATCCTGGTGATCGTCGAGGTCGACGTAGCCGCCGCTTTTGCCCCGTACACGGGGATTGAGCCGATAAAGTCGCGCCTTAGCTAGAGCGGAGCTGGCAGACTGGACCTTCTCCCAGTTGACAGTGCTGTTCATCTGTTCCTCAAAAGACTTGATCATCGGCCGGAAGAAGCTGTAGCTGAGTATCTTGGGCGGTTTCCACTTCTTTTCTTGCCTGCCTGTGCCGAGAGACACCAGCACATCGAGGGATGCTCCGTCGTGATGCCAAATTCGATCTTTCTCCTCGAGCGCTAGACGCACAGGGCAATTGGCGTACATGGCGCCGTCGACGTAGTTGGTGGTGTCCTTGCGGAATGTAGGGAGGTAGATGGGTGCCGCAGAGGTAGCGAGCGCCGCTTCCCAGATGGCCATGTCCCTGCTGGCGTCGTCTTCTCGTTCAAAGTACGCCCAGTCACCCCGGGGTCGGTTATAGTTGGCGATGAGACATTGCGTACTGCCACCATCGGGACCATCCTTGGCTGTCGTGACGGCCACGCGGGTTGTGCTCTGAAACGTTCCCGATGTGGCGGGCGCAAAGAGTGGCGTCATTCCGAAGAACCGCTGCAGGTGCTGTTTGAGCCTGGTGTCCGGGTAGATGCTGGGATAGCTTTTGAAGAGCATGCCGCCTTTGGCAACCCACTCAGCGCCGCCGTTTGGGTGGCCAAAGGTGGACTCGGCAGCCTCTTCAAAGAACTTGGTCATCGACTTTAAAGAGATGTTCTTCATGACGACTCCCAGCGCAACAATACCGCCGGTGCTCGTGCCGACAACGAGATCAAACATCTCTCTGATGCTGATTTCTAAACCCACCTCTGTCTGGATGCGGCTGAGCAGGGCCAACTCGACAACCCCTCGGACGCCCCCGCCGTCGAGAGTCAGGATTCGAACCCCCGCACATTTCGGTTTGAGCTGAACCTGGTGGATATTGTGTTTTCCGCAGATGATGCAACTCGGCACATCAAAGGCACACTCCACGAATCGGGACGGCTTGGCGATTTCCTGGATGCATGTCGGACAGAGGGCATGGCCGCAAGGGAGGACATGGTCGGGCACCGCCTGCAGGCAGGCAAAACACGTCTTGTTGCTGCGCATCTGAGACAAGGTAGCGCGTACTTGGGTGTGCACCGAGTAGCGCAGGCTGTGTAGCAGCTGATCGGGCCGTTCTTGGCAGTTCTGGACCGGGAACACCTGGTGACACAGGCTCACAAAGCAGTCTCGAATGTTGTTGATCCAGCTCCTCTTTTCCGCGTCGCTCCAGGACTTGCCCAAGAAATCCCCGGCTTGGAACTGGGTTGCCGAGTCACCGATGTGCATCTTGTGCTGTGACCGTCCGCGGATTGTGCACAACACCTGCTCAACTCCTCGTCCAGGGAACCATCGGTAAAGACAACGATCGTACTTCAACAGGTACATATCCACTGCTTCGGTCCAAAAAGGGAGCATCTCACGGTCAAACATGTCGCGCGGGTTGCGGACTGTGTCGAGTGTTAGCACTAGCAGTCGTGGTTGCGGGAGAAGACAGCTCACCATTGTGGCTCCTCTTGACACCCACAAGAAACGCGAGCGCAACCGCCGCAATGATATCTTTGTCGGCCTTGTCATTGCTCTGCTGTGCCTGGCCTAGCGTCATGCGCAAGAAGTTGGCAATGTGCTCTGTCATGTTTTGAGGCGTTGGATTATCGCCCCGGGTGGCCAGCCAGAAGTCGAGCGGGCCCTCGCTCTGACGGAAGTGATCAAACACTTCGCTCAGAATATGGGTCATGGCAGGCACATTGTGCTCGGCAAAGCTCGTCGCTCGCAGCAGTTGCTCTTCTTCGGCTGCGTCCTGTATCTTGCGTCGAAGCTTCTCAAAATGCCGATAGACAAGCTCGGCTCGCTCAGGGGGTATGGACGCCTCTTCTCCGCGATCGGGAATGTAGCAGCAGTGGATCCGGTGGAACAAGACATTGTAAAGCTTCTTGTTGTCCTCGATTCGGTCTTCCGGGTAGACGAGTTTGTTGTGTTTCTCAACAAACTTACGCAGCACGGCCGAGTTCTTCCATAACACATCGCGATGCTTGTGGAGGTACAAGTCTTCAAACTCTTTGTCGGTCATGGTTTCACCCCTCTTGGAGAGCTCTCGCTCCATATTTTTGACAATGATGAGAGTTTTCCGGGCGGGCTGGTTGTAGGACTTGTCAACTGCCGAAGAGGCCCACTCGAGAATCTTTTGCATGCTGCTCATCAAATTGTCGTCCCTGGTGACGTAGACGATAACATCGCTGATGGCGTACATGACCCTGGCGTTGAATAGATCCACCCCCTTCTGGCCGTTCTGCCCATAGCACTCAGCGCTGATGGGTAGCTTTCGGAGGCCTGCATTGTCGCCTTCATTCAGACTCGGTAGTGCCGAGGCGCTGGGCCGAGCAACGCTGGCGTTGAATCCCTCGCAGTCGGCGAAGAGGAGAGGGTATCTCGGTGCTTGGAGCCCCTGAGTCTGGCCAAATCCGCTTGTCCGACGATGAGGCAACGGACGGGAGAGAGAAAGACCTTCGTCTCGGTAAAGGTGCACTCCAAACGTGGTGGGGCTGCTGATATCGCTCCTGTTGACTGACCTGGGGACTGGCATCTGCTTCCGGCCCTCCCTTGCCTGGTTGACCAGATTTACCACCGCTCCTGTGTCGGAAGAGTTGACCGAGTCCAGCAAGCCAAGAAGGAGGATGGCACGCAGGATTGTCGACTTTCCCGCCGAAGTACCCCCAATGAAGGACACAAAAGTGGGAAAATGATTCTGCGCCTCTCGATTACCCGTCCTGTTTGGGTCGCAAAGCCTGGTGAAGCGGTCATAAAGCCAAAGATGAGCCTCCTCTCCGCTCGGCGAGTTTGGGTTCGGGGTCCTGCTGACGGAGAACCATCGAGCGAACCGTTCCATGGACTGTGACAAGTCGAATGTTCTCTGATCCTTCTCCGACATGATGGAGTCCACAAGGAACTGAAACATGGGGCTGGTCTCCACGTGCTTCTCTCGCTGGCGCAGGAGGACGGCTTGTTTGTGTTCAGACCAGCAGGCGTCTCTGCCCTCCTGGGTGGATGAGATATGGTAACGCTCAGACGGCAAGCACCCCGCACATTGCCGAACAAAAGGGGCCCGGAACATCCACCCTATCCCCCCACAAGCGGAGCAGGTCAGCGGTTCCTCGGGCTTGGGTTCAGGCTCAGATGGCGAGCTTGCCGGACCCCGTGATGGGAGATCCTGCAGGGCGGATCCGTGTCGTCGGGTGTGCCCCATTTGAGCCGAAAGATACTGCGACGCCATAGCGAGGTATCTCGCGCTTGCGTGGATACCTGAGGGGTGCCCTGAAAGAATCGACGCTGTGTATCTCTCGAGGAGGGGTTACGGTAGATGAGAGGGATAAACGAGCGGGTTGAGAGCGGGTATTTCAGGCAGAAGGCAACCTAAATGGACGTAGGCAGGCAGTCCGCCCACGAGTGGTTTCATCGGCGGCGGGGAGGGAGACATCGCCGTCAGCGCTGCGTCTCAGCCAACCAGGCAAGACAGCTGGGACCGGTTGGGATCGGTGACTCGAATGTTACCAGGTGGCTTCGGTGTGCGGCCAGCCCACTGGAGAGAGCAGCGAACCCGGTCATGCTAGTGGTCGGGTCTCAGCCGCCTGCCATCTGCATGGCGTTTCGTTCTGTGGGGGTTGGTGCGCGCGCATGCGAACCATGCGAACCACCAAACTCAGGTAGAGCAACAACGCGCCGCGCGACTGTTCATTTGGGGAGCCATTTGAAGGTGTGGTAGAGGGTTGGGCATGACAGCTTCGAGCTTTTTAATTGAATGAAAAGTTTGTTTTGATGGAGAATGGTAGGTGCGTTTCCGCAGCTCCTTCCTCCGCGGCATCGCTGCGTGAAATTGAACAGAAATAGGCAGGCTCCATTGCAAGCGCGCTTACCTGTGGAGAAACACCCCACTGGAGAGAACTGGAGCGGTTGTAAATTTACCTTCACAGAAACTAGCGCGTTGCTACATGCCGTCGACCCCTGAGTGATATCAACAAGCCTAACGGTCCAGTCACGCAGCTACCTACGCTAGCGAAGCCACTATCCGCAGTACCCAGATAATTCAAAGATCGCAGTACATTGATACTATTCCACAATACAGCATTAAATATCTAACTACTTCAAGCCTGCGCGGCCTCTATGTGGTTGTCGGCTGGGGCATCTCCAGGCACTGGAGGCTGCGCGTGTGCTCCAGGAACCAAAGCCCCATTCGCCAGTGGCAGAACGCTACTCCTTTCCAAAAGCGGATCGTCAATCCATCTCTGTGGTGGAGTAGGCTGTAGATCGTCCACAAATACACGGATCCTGAACTGCTCCGCGGAGTCCTCGCTGCGTCTTCCCACAGGGTCCATTTCGTAGTTGCCACTTCTATCTCTTTTATAGTACCCCGTGGCGTCTCGCAAATTGGTGTCGGATGAATGGATCTTTTTGCAGGCGAAAACGGTAAACTTCATGAAATTAAGAATGGCAATGGTCATGAAGAAGGTATAACCAACGGCTGCGAGCACGTCGGCAAGTTGGTACCTAAGGATAGTGAGTGTGGTCAGCGTGGAATGCTGGATTGGATTGATGGTTGGGTGACAATTGACTCACCCCAGACGACGTCCGATAGAGTATTCGGGGTGTGGAAGGGTAGAGTGACCATCCAGACCGACAGTAACAGGACTGCAGTCAGTTAGCAGCTGTTAGGGCAAGCACATCTCCAAACACACGCAACGTACTCTGCCAACAGGCCAGTGAGGCACATCCCAACAAGCCCAGCGCCAGCGTGGACAGCAAACACGTGTAGTTTGTCGTGTCTCAACAAAGCATTGGACTCCTTCTTGAGAAAGCCGACAAAAATAGCCGCAACGACACCAAAGATGGCAGCGCTCCAAACAGGTACCTTTTCAGGGTCAACAACTCGTCAGCAATATGTCGCAGAAGTGTTACCCGGCGGTATTAGATATATGATGGCTGGGCAACACCTACGAATCCGCTTCCGGGGGTAATGGCGACGAGACCAGCAATGGCGCCATCGCAAAAGGAGAGAACTGTTAGGTCCGCATAACGCTGGCCTTCGTTCAACTCGCTCAGGTCGCGTTTCCCGGCCTCCCACAGCTTTTCGTTCCATTGCCAGAGTATACCGGCAACGCCGCCTGCGCAAGCAGCAACATGGGTGGAAAGCCAGGCCGACACGGCTCGAAGATTGCCTCCCAAGGCAGATCCACCGTTGAATCCTGTGTTGCATCTGTCAGTCTAATTCCGGAAGTCCCGGAAGGAAGACGAGGACTACCTACCGGCCCAACCGAACCACAGTAGCGCCGTGCCTAACACGAGATATGTGTTGTTGTATGGCTCAAATTCGCTAGCGTCGGGTGTATCAGGTGTGGTGAAGTCGTCAATATCGGGCGAGTTCCAGTCTGCGCACCCTATACAAGTGAGGAAGATCATCACACATGACTTGACCACAATCCAGACGAGCTCCAAGTCGTGTGCTATCCGCTTCCCTACCCGGCACAGGAGATGCCACGAGTACCCGGGCAGTGAGAAGTTGGATGTCTCAAAATCGTAGAAGAGGGCGAAGGCGGCAACTGTCGTCCCCGAAGTGATGTGCACCGGGGTTCCGCCAGCAAAGTCGAGCACGCCGAGCTTGTTGGACCAGCCCCTTTGATGCCAGGTCCATCGCGCAACCGGGCTGTATACGAGGATGGACCACAGGCTAATGAACACCAGGAATCGGGCAGGTCTAGCCCTGTGAACAACACCACCGCAAACAATAGCCGCGCTGTCATAGGCGCATATCTGTCAGCTAGGGAAAGCAAGATACGCGGACAGCAGAAATCGCAGGCACGATCATTGGTTGGCAAGACGTACGTGAAAGAGGCGAACATGCCTTCATACAACACAAACAGCAATTCGGGGATTGGGGGCCCCCCGCCGCTGCCGACCGTAATGGGACGGGCAATGACATCCACAAGCGCGTTTGCTCTCTTTTCCCCACCATACCAGCCTGATGCCAGCCCCCCATCGGTGAATGTGAGTGAATAGCCCCAAAACACCCATTGCAAACCCACAACGGCTGCAGTCATCAGTGGTAGGCGAAACATGGTCATGGCGAAGGACCTGTTGCTGAGAGCGGCGTAGATAAGCGACAGCGCCGGAACCATGATGAAGACCATTGTGGAGGCTGCCATGACCCAGACGATGTCGGCCGCCTGGAAGTACTGCTCGGGGTGAGCAAGGATCGTTTCGTAGGGCACCGCCGTCTCGGTTGCCGGCGCCGGCGGCGTCTGCACGCGGATCGTCACGAGCTCACCCATGGCTCGGTGCGGGAACGGTGGCCATCGGGAGAAAGGTTGAGGGTTGAGGGAAAGGCTCGCATTGAAGTTGGCGGGGCTGGAGCAGTGGCAGCGTGGAGAGAAATATTTCCACGGGCCAGACGTGCGTGGTGCGATCCCGCTCGCGCAGCTCTCAAATAGGCAGTGGCGGCCAATCGTGGCTGCCGCCAAAATCGATTTCATGCACGGTGACTCGGAGACGTGACAGAAGGCTTCCAATCGTCGGGCCGCAAACAAGAAGCCGTGGCGTGACGCAGGCAGTTGCGCGCACTCGCCAAGCGCCAGCGCTTCGCGGGGGGAATTAGTCATTTGCGCAAGCAGCCAGTCATCGGACTCCAGGTTATCTGCGGAAGGCGAACCGAGCATATCGAAAGCAGGGATAACGCAGCCGCAATGGCGCAGATGAGCCTCCCAGAGCCACGCCGTGGTGGTCGGGCCCAGGCCCACGCCAGACCAATAAAGTCGCGTAAGTATCTCGCATCTCCCGTCGGCGGGGGCCCTCGAGCCCAGGGGTGATCTTCGCTCTTCCTGCATGGACCAGCAATGGCCCTGGGTGGGCACATATCCATTCTGCAACAAGCAGAAGATGGCGGTCTGGGGAGGGAATCGCACCCGGATATCACAGATGACCAGCTCGAGAGACTCCGGTACGTCTTTTCGTCTCCCCACCTTGGCAATAATCCTGCTCTCAAAGACGCCAGCTGACCCGCAATTGTGTCGTTGACAGCAAGTGTTCACCTGTGATTGAGCTGCACTGGCTGCGGCTTCAGCGAAACCCGAGCCCATCGAATCGGGTGTACACCTGGGTCATCTCCAGTCCCGACCATGACGGCGGTGCGATCCAAACGGTCTTCGAGAAGGTGTCCAATCCCGAGGTAGACGGCAAATGGCTTGAAAAAGTTGATGTCGAGAGCTTGAGCCGATACTGTGGCGCGCTTTGGTATCTCAAGGTCGTTCCTGATCGACTGCCATCTTACGGCAAGTGGAAGGGCCATGCAAGCATTCACAGCCCAGACAACCCTGATGATGAGCCGCCACCCCCGACGCCCACCAAAAAGCTGGACACTGCGCTCGCAACGGCACGCGTTGCATTGGTCCTCGGGCAGGAGCAACGATTTAGGGATGAGATCAAGTTGGTTCTTTCCATGATGCCTGGAAGTCAAAGGGAAGATAAATCCAAATTTACGTCGATTAAGCGGCTGCGCGTGGAGAGTCTCAAAGGTGTGTTTTCACCATACTGCCCTTCTCAGTGTCAATCATGTTCTTTACACAACGAATTCCGACGCTTAACGAAGAATGAACACTAATGTAGGTCTAGCTATCCGATCCCAGGAGCTTATCGGTATCCAGAACAAGATAAAATCAATTCTTATCGAGGACATAGATGCCAGACAAAAGGATGTCAATATGATATTGTCACGGCTCCCCGACCCGTCTCACGACACCACACTGAGCATAGGCGGATACCCCGCCCGATTTCGAGAACATCTCTCCAGTGTAAGCTCTACCTCTGGCGGAAAGCCAACGCCAGACAACAAGGAAAGTCGCCCAACAAAGCTTTCCAGCTACGGCGTTCTCGGCAAGCTTGATATTATGGGAAAGGTAGCGACGAGAGTGGGTTCTGCTGCAAGTTCAGCAGAACCTGTGGTGCAGCGTCTGCTTACGGCTCTGGATGTATATATATCGGATCGACACACAAAAATAGCAGACGAGATACTGGCATGGAGAAACAGAAAAGTGGGGGAATGGGAGGAGACTTTAGCTATGGACCCAGATAATGTAATTAGCTAGTTTAACACCCACACCGGTAGGGTTGGGAATTGATATCCCTTAGAGTCAAACATGATTGGATAAAAAATTTCTTGAGCCGCATTCATGTAGGACAAATAGCTATTGCGAAATCGGTTGCTGAAAGTGGTCGTTTTAGCAACACGCGGCATCAACGTCAGATCCAGGGTCTTGTTACTCCGTCTTCCACCGCTTTCTGCCTACCAATCTAGCCTTCCACTACCATTGGCTCATCATCGCTGCATAACGCAGTGCTCAACACAACCACCATTGGTATAAGTAGCCACTGCTGGTCTGCAGTTCCAGTTCAATTCTGAGGGCCCCAACTCTTCTGCTTAATAAAAATGAGTTCAAGCTAGGCTACAGTCTATTTTCTACCAGCATGTCGACGACAACTCCCTACACAAGCAAAGAAACATAGACGGCTGCACTCCTTCACGCGTTCGACGGACCCAGCAATGAAATCGAGCCAACGTTCCTGACGCTCTACAAAGGAGACACGGCTTTTAAGATAAGCGAGACGAGCTACAGTTTTGATGAATTCTTGGCGCACGTTGCGAATATCCGGAGTATCTTGACCAACTGCGAGATCGATTCGCACTACTTCTTACGAGATGGGAATTTGTTTACCAAGAAGCACACATTGATAACTACCACCAAGGAGGATGGGAAGCAGATTATGGCAGAGGGGTACGTGTTTGGTAAGTTGGACGATGAGGGCAAGGCAGTTTAGGTTGACAAACAGGTGAGGACTCTTGAGTTGTAGGAAGGGAAGTCGATGTTTTGGGGTCACGGCATTTCACCATTGGTCAACTATACTGGGTGCGAGACGCCGATAACCTACTCACCTTTTGCTCACCGATCTAGACCTTGTGTAACCACTCTGCTAGCGTGACTGGATGAAAATCGATTCTTGGTTGCTGCGACTAAAATGTTGTCTCGTAAATGAGAATCGACGTTGGGTCTAACGCTGTTAACGTCGACGACCTCTGTTCGGCTGGAATTGACTCACAGTCGGTGAGAGCCGCGGTAACGATAAACTCTATCCAGCCGATTGGCATTGCCGCCCAAAACTGTCAACTGCCCAGCCCTCTTCCCTTCGTCGCCGCAACATCAACACTCTCTGTTCATCATTATGTGTGAGGCCTCACATTAAGGTGGAACCCTCCACGGGATTCTGCCCACCACTTTAGCTAGCACTTTGCTTACGGAAATCTCTTCCGTGTGTAAGGCTTTTCCACAACACAAATATACCACACTTTCTATCCGTTTCGCTGGTGTGGTTACACATTGTAATCATTCTTGACAATATCTTAATCACCTCCGCCCCTCCAAGCTATCACAACAAACAAACGGTTGAACCTCTTAGGTGAAATGCTGACCTGGCAGGTTGTTGAGATTCCTGTTGTTAGAACGAACAAGTCCTACGTGATTAGGATCTGGGGTGTATGTATTTAGACAAAAGCTGTGGTTGCACACACGTTACTGACAGACATACACAGGTGTGTCCCTCCGTCCGCCACAAATTACCAGCCTTCCTCCACCTCCTAGACACACGGAGTTTTCGCTGGAACAGGCCGTGCGCTCTGAAATCCAGCTTTAAACTCCTGTTTTTCAGCTTATTCTGATTAGCTGTAGCCTGCATTAGTGTGGTATTATTAGCGTGGTTCTTTGGACAGGGGCTCTGGCCAAAAATTGAAACTCACCACTTTACAACCAGGAAAGCTATCCCAACACAAGAAGAAGACAAAATGCAAATAACTGCAAGTTATCTCGTTCTCCGTATTTGTCTTGCAGTGATGGTTCTATTCGTAAAGCGTGGAAAGTCGGCATTCGGCGATGCCAAGCCTTGGCAAGAACCGCGCTAACAATAAAACAGGGGTTGTATTGTACAGTCCAACCCTGGTTTGTTTGTTAGCGCGGGAACCGTGAGGCTTGGCATTTCACAACTTTCCCTTCTCAACGGCGCAGCGGCAGAAGATCACCAGGAAAATTCCATTCGCCAGATTGAACTCATTCTCTTGCTCAGAATTCTATACTTTTCTGCGTTGGAATCTCGCTTTCCTGGGAAAGAAACTGCAAGTTTAGTGTTCTGCCGTGATGACCCCTGTCGGAAGAACCGAGCTAACAAACAAACCAGTATTGGATTGTATGTACATTGGTCTTGGCCAAAAAGGCTCGTGCGCTATTTGGCTTCGACTTTGCGCGCCTAGTTGACAAAAACGGAATAACGCCTTCGATAAGCGCGCGCGAAACACTGGGGCTGTGAACAGGCTTGGCAGCCGAACAGGCGGTCCGGTTCACGAGAAGATCCGGGGCTACGTCGTCAAATGTAAAGCCCGGGTCCAGAATTTTTTTTAATCAGTTATTGGCTACCGTACTTACATACGACTATGCATCACTATTCTCCCGCTTGGTTCCACCAGGTACGAAGGGAGGATCCAGGAGTTATTTTGGGGGGGGGGGGGTGAAAACAGTGCATGAAACTGGGTGTTAAGCGCGGCTTTTTGCACAAGTTCTCCGCAGGACTTGTGACGCGGATGTTGCTGGATGTGGAATCACGCATCGGAAAGCGCGTACTCAGTAGCTTCTGGGAATTGGTGCCAGGCCCGGGAATGTAAATACCAGCTCGGTGCCTAATGCCTGTGTCTTTCTTGGACCTGGCAAGGTAGACGCTCGACTTCAATCGCGGTCGGTGATGGACAGCCGCTATCAATACCTGCCCGCCGGGGCCGAGGACTTGAGGAAGTACCCCAGCATCCTCCACACCGAAACTTCCGAACATGAACCATTGCGAGCTGCGCGCCCCAAGAAAGTCAGCGCCCGTCGTCGAATCGGCGCATACGGACTGTTCTTGATCTTTGGTGGAATCCCTCTACAGCTAGCCATTACGGCCTTCCTCGGCTACCTCTGGTACCAGCAGGGCACCGGGCCTGAATCATCGACAACACACCCCACCACACAGCGGATTTGGAGAACAATCGTCCTCAACGTTTGGATGGCACCGACCATAACACTCGCATCAGTTGTGCTACGCGTTGTCGTGGGCGTCCAGCTCGTTGTGTGCACCGGCCTCACGGCCGGCCTGATTCTCGAGTCGGCTTCAGCCGGCTTTGAGGAGGCGCCAAAGCTGTCCGTGTTGCGCGCCTATAACAGCGGGCCGCTCGACGTGGTCCTGCTGACGCTGCGGCGAGTGAAGAAGATTGGGCTGTCCCGGGTGTCCCTGCCCGAGCTGCTCATCACCCTGCTCTATCTTATCGGCCTCGCGCTGCAGTTCACATCCACATTGCTCGTCTCAGACCTCGGCGAGACGGGCCTCAACACGGACCCGGAGCTGGTCAGGGTACCCATCGTGGATGCAGCTGGACAAATTGTCAGCGCAAATGGGTACTACATGTGGAACAAGTCGCCGGGGACGTGGCGGTCGTTTGGGGAAGAGAGGAGCAACAATAGCACCCTCCAAGCCGAGGTTAGCGACACAGGCACCATCTTCCGGGCCCTCCTCCCATTTGAGTCCCAAAGCCGGCTCCGGCTGCGGTCTTACGACGGACTGGCCGTCATGCAAGAGGCGCGCACTATTTGCGTCCCCGCTGAGCTTGGGGGCAGCAGTGTGACGCTCTTTGGATTTACCGACGAGATCGCGCTGGAGGGCACCGTGTCCGCCTCGATGGCCCCCTTTCACAGCGCAGGGTTCACCTTTATTGATCCGCTCAGCCGCAACGACGACAGGGACGAGCGCGCCGCCATGGAAAACAGGTCCTTTGTTTGCCCCTTCTACAACGTCCCCAACGGCTCCAAAGCCATCCGAGGAGACAATCTGACCATGGCCATCTGCACGCTCGGCGACCCCGGCTTCCAGCGCTTCCTGCTCGTCAACGCCCACGGCTCCTACGCGAACTGGTACCCGCAGGACAAGCCCCTGGAATATCTCGAACGCACCAGCTCGACCTCAAACGGCTGGGCCACCTACGTTCCCGCCGGGCCCCGCGGCAAAAAGGACGCCCTGACGCTGACCGCGTCCATCTGCGCCTTCAAGTACAACCACACGGTACAATCCATTTCCGCCTCCACACCCGCCACCCCCAAGGAAATGTCGATACAGTGGAACACCACCACCCAGTCCTGGTCCACCGCGCCCATCCTCAGCCTCCTCGGCGTGCTCAACACCACCCTCCACTCCGACGCCTCCCGCGGCATCTTCACCCTGCACAGCCACACGGTCAACGCGCCGTCGCACATCACCAACTTCGACACCGGCGTCGCTTACCAGCAAATGACCGATGCCATGAACTCGGCCTTCGACCGGGGCATCTCCTCGGGCCACGACCCGCAGGAGAACTTCAACCGGACGCTCGGCTTCTGCACCGCGTGCGACACCTTTGGGTCGGCGGCCAACGACACCGTTCATCCCGCCAACGTGCTGCTCGTGGGCGCGGCGCTGAACGCGACGGACAATCCTGCCGCCGCGCTCGACGCGCTCTGGGCGTCGTGGACGCAGACGCTGTATTCGAGCGCCATCGGCCAGTTTGACGGCACCGGGTGGGAGACGGACCCCAACGTGGCGGGGACCGATGCGGAGAAGGTGAAGGTGGTGTGGAGCACGACGGTGCTGGCGCCGAGGCGGTGGAGGGGGCTTGCAGCCGTGGCGGGCTTGTTGATCATGCATGTGGTGGCGACTTTAGCGGTGCTGGGGCTGTTTGCGGGGAGGACGACGTGGTCCTTCTATGGGGGCTTGTGGCAGGCTGTTGCACAGGTCGCCGAAGGAGATGGGGTGAGGGAGGTGCTGCGCGAGGTTTCGAGCGTCGAGGATGCCGTGGTCAAGAGAGTCATTCGAGCCAAGGGGTTGGAAGGGAGGGAGATGAGGGTGATGGTTGACGGAGAGACGGGAAAGGTTAGGCTTGTGAGGGCAGCCAGGTGGAAAGGGACAACTGAGTCGCAGACGGGGTTTGAGGCATGATTTGCAGTATTTAACGCAATATCGTAAAATATGACAGTGTTTTGAATGTTAATAATCGTTGGCCTCTTTTGGAAGCGCGGAGTCCCTAACAAGAAGAGGTCACCTCGCCGAAGGTGAAAGGACTTGAGCCCCTGACTGACTGACCAGGCTTCAACCAAGAGCAAAGGAACGCAGCGATCTGCCACGAAAAGTCTACCACGCAAGCACCCAAAAGGCCAAGAGCTCCAGGCGAAAACGTCGAAAAGGGTCTCTACCTAGACAGCATGGGCAGTTTATTAGACATCTAGTCTTCCCTACTGGACAGTAGCAATCTCTTTCATAGCAGCAGCATATAGCTGGTCGACGTTCCTCCTGGGCAGTTCGGAATCCTCGCTTTCCGTGCCACTCAACAGAACCCTGCAACGTCCAGATCCGTTTTCCAGCCTATCTAAGCTAGACGGCAGCCTCGAACTCCTGACGGACTCGGACCCGATCGTCGGTGGTCCGCTCCCAAGGCTCGTTTTCTCCACGGGTAGCCGAGGCACGCGGCGCAACTTGTTCCAGAGCAAGTCGATTAGGGGTTTGATCGCTAACAGGCAGGCGCAAACGACGGCCGCGTTGACCTCGACTGAAGTCCAATACGATATAGTTACGAAGTCCCACGAAAAATCAGTAGATTTGAGGAGGGGCTTTATCAAGATGGCTCGAAGAAGCGAGATGGCACAAACCCTAGGAGAAAAAGTCAAGTTAGACAGCAGGAATCATGATCATGTAGATCCGACTTGGACAAAGGGATGCTTTTAACATACAAGAAGCCCAGTGCGAAAATGAGCAGCAGCATGATTCGCTGCGACAGCGCCACGGTCATAAGGATGACAACCGGTACCGGGAGCGCAAATATCAAAAAGTCCGTCACGATGTGAAAGCCAATGGCCACCCACATATAGACGGGGCCTATATGGCAGTTGCCCTTCACGGCCGGGTTCCAGAGCGCTTCCAGAGGGACGCATAACGTCACAGTGGATATAAAGTAGAGCGTGTTGTAGATGACGACGACGGCGAAGAGGACCCAGGCGGCTCGGCGGACCCAGTTGTATGTGAGGACACGTAGGTACAACAGGAGAATAGAAATCTTGGAGCATGTCAGGCTCAGCTGGTAGAAGAGGAGTGTAGCCCACGACGCCTGTAAGTTTCTATCAGCTCGAGCCATAGCGGTGGAAAGTGGGCGTGGCCCGGACACTCTCACTTTGCCCCAGGTGACCAAATCTTCTGGCTGAAGCGTCCAAATGTGACGACCTAGGGCGGACTTGGCTTCTAAAAACGAATCAGTAATATTCGGGGCCACGATCGGCGACAAACGGAACCACGGACTTACGTATAACAGCGGATACCGTATAACCTATCGAAAGAAGCTGCGTTGCATTATTAGTTACCAATTGCTATCCTCCTCGACGGCGCAGCCGAGTGCTACCCACCCATGCGCCGAGAACAAACCAGTCCTCGGCCGCCAAGGCGCACATTATTACGGCCCGAGTGTAGAACCGGGCAGCGACCGCGACGGCGGCTACCGCCACGGCGGAGACGGCACTTGCAATGACGAAGGCCGAGATGTCGTCATCCCCATTCGACGAAGGGTGCCCAACTGGAGGCATTTTCGTCATCTCGGAACTCAGCGACAGGGTTGCGGCATCGGGTATACTGCCCGCTCCCCAGGCGCAAGAGGAGATACCGTTGAATGACTTGGCTCGCTGCGGGTGTGCATCGAATGGAGATATACGCGACCGGATCCCCGAACTAAGAAGGAAGAAATCGAGACAACCGTTCTAGTTTGAAGAGCGAACAATTGAGCAAGACTGTTGCTGCAGTGCCAAGAACGGTGGAAATGGGCAAGCGGGCAACAAAATAATTTGCACGCTTTGGTCATGCTTTTGGCGGGCTCGGGGACTGGGGGCGTACCCCGGAATCGACCGCGATTGGACTGCTGATCCGTAAGCGAGTCAGACCCAGCTGCGGATTGGCCTGTGAACCACACCACCGGTGAGGAACTCACACGGTGAAAGTAATCGCTTAGCATTTTTGGGCGGGGATTGCACCCAAAATATGCTAAGGCATTTTTTTCACCGCTTGGAACTTTCAGCCGCTTGACACCGCTTGCTTCGTGTCGGGTTTCGGGATGGATCAGCAAATCCCCGCGTTGAGGAAGGTTTCGTGCCGATCCGGGGGTTAATGAAAGAGGAAGTTTACTTTTGGACAAGATGCCCAAGGAGCAACACGACACATGGGGCCCGGCAGAAAAAAGCTTTGCGGGGATGGCGCATCTCATTGGCAGGTTGGGGGACACTGATTACTCATTCGCCACCATGCGCACAAAAAAACGAAGCCCTCAGAACGCAATGGCTACTATTGACAGAATAAGTATTCCGTACACTTTTGGCTTCAAACTCACCCACGACACCGATAAGCAGCGCCGCCCCAGCATGGTAGGAATCTGACCACTGAGCCACCAAGGCAGTGTTAGCCAGTTGACAGCTGGTTCATGACTCTCTAGCGTTGCCACTCCTAGACTCAAACCCCACGTCAAAAATGCCAAGGCGCTAAAATCCGAAAGTTGCCCTCCTCTCTCTCAGTTGTACAGCCAGTTGAAAAACCACAGTTCAAAACGGCAACTGTATGCTAAATAAGGCCCTAGAATTGGAATGGCTGGTATAATTAGGATCTTTGAGATCAGGCCTAGTATTTAGTACTGTGTACAGCCTTTTAACAGCGTGGTTAAAAAGCTGATTTAATCAGTTTAGTAGATAATTTACAGTAGTTATTCAGAACGCCGACCACTAGTTGCATAAGTCCCTGATCATAAAGTGGTATATATTATTAGAATGGCAGCCAGCGAAATATGCCGTCTCGTCGAGCTTCATTCTCTCGTGGGTAACTCGGGTAATATTGCAATTTGGAAAGACCAAAATTCCCACAGCAGGCAAAAGCTTCGAGGTGAAGTAGTACAGGCAGTTCACTGGTACTGAGATTCCAATGTAGATTTTATTGCAAAAACTGTTGTTCGACAACTCGCTAACTGCGGCAGCCAGAGCACTTCCTCCTGGCTGCTTACCCAGTGACGTTGAAATAACTGCCCCTGATAGGTTGGCCGAGACCAACGGCCTTCACGAAAGTCGCCAAGTTGAAGCCGAATGTCTGTCCAACCTGAGCCTTTGTATAGGTGGCCGACGACTCGTACAGCAAGCTGACGTAGCGGTGGGCGTAGGGAGGGTTCTCGGCCGGGGGGCCGGGTCCGACGTAGGTGATTGGGCCGGTCGATGTTGATGTCAAGGTATGAACACCGTTGGATGTCTGACCGCTTGACTTAAAGCCGGTGATCAGAGCGTGGAGGTTGGTACGGCGGGCTCCGGCGCTGGGGTTCTGGAAGTTCGCAGGACTGTGGTTCAACATCAGCGCTAGTCGGTGACGGGATGTGCAGCTGAATTTGCGGGAATATTTACACGTCTTGATCAATCAACAGCCAGACATAGGTTCCGTTCAGAGCGACATCTGAGGTTCCGATGATCGGCTGTTTCGCGGTTTCTGAGGGGGTCAAATTCTACTCGGTAACGATGGCATTGTGGGAAGACTCACCGGCCTTTGTGAGGCTGGTGCCGGCCACAGAAATGACCTTTGTGCCAAAGATCACATCAAGGCGGTCCTTGACCTCGGGCGTGAATCCTGCCGGGGTTTGGGCCGCGGCGAGACCCGCCAGCATCACACCGGACATGAGCGACTGCAGCAACATCTCGGATTTCGGTGCGTGATGAGGGAGGAGTAGCAATGGCTCGGAAAGATTACCGATCCCGGGATTGAAACATTCGTGGGATCGCCGCACCTCGCGAGCTTAAATGCTCGCCGATTGCTCGCTTCGAAGCTTGATCCCCCGGGTAGATGGGCGAAGGCGACATATTGCGTATATAGCAACGGGCTCTAACCCTCTGCGATGACGAGTAAGGGCTTTATCCAATGGACCTGGTTGGTTTTGATCGAATGCCCAGCCAATGGATAAATGTCAAATTTGATGCTGCCGTCGCAGCCCCGTTGAACTGCCAGCGTGCGATGCAATTCATCCGAATTGGCAAGAGCCATATAGCGGTCCAATTTGCAGCGCCCCGCTTCCCGATTCCGATGCGGGAGTCCAGAACTCAATTCGGCTCTCCTTTCGCCATCAAGGTGAAACCATGAGTGCTGCTCTTCAGCTGGTGGTGCCTTCCATCATCTGCACCGGGGTTAGGGTCGACAAAATTCTGTCTGCCCACGGAAAACCCCGACACAACGCCTTGACGATCAGTCCAAAACGCATTGACGGCTAGGACAAACACCTCACAAGTACCGATTATGCGTCTTTGTTCGCGACCTTTTCTCATTTAGCATCCAGTGACACCGATGACCACTTCGAGGCGCGCAGCCAATAGCGTTCGAGTTGACGACTAAATCCAGCAACAAACGCGCCGTGGTGGGGCCAGCGACAAAGGCGGGCGACGCCAAAAATAGGTCGCTTAGCACGATCCCCCATCTGAATCAACTGGGCGTGGAGTGTTTGGATCACGACAGCCAATCTCTTTGTTTAAGCGCCTGTTGCGGTTTCGACGCTCACATCGCTTGTCGCACCGAATCGGCTTCTTTTCAGGCCCATCTGAAAATTAGGGCGCATCGTCAAACGCCGCCAGACGCGCCACAGCAAATCGCTTCCTCTGGCAAGGTTTCTGACTGCGACCTCCCATCTCATCCAAACGCCGACCTGTCACATGATGAAGTCGCTCTGTGGATGCGCTATTCACCATATATGACAATGGGTTCTCTCTCCATTGTGCGATCTTATTGTCGTCACAAGCAAGCATTGTTCTGAGCCCATTTTCTTTCTTTCTTTCCGTCTATTTCCTTGACCTCTCTTTTGTGTCTCTTGGTGTTGTCATTTTTCTTCTGTCTCTTATAAGTTTCTTCCAGGCCACTTCTTCGTTGCAGGTCAACGTTGCAATCGTAATTTTCCTTTTCATCGACCAGAACAACACTGAATCGCCCTTGCACACAATCTGCCCATCATGGTTCTCTTCAACCTGGCAAAGATGTTCGTCAACCGTATGATACTCTCCTCCAAAACCCATCGAGATGGTCGAGCTAACGGCTCTGCAGCTACTAGCACCATTCGCTTGGCTCCCTACGTCTTGATCCTTCCGATCATTCTCTTCCAAGGTATGACATTCCCCTGTCTCACGCCACCTGATAAACCCCTACTAACAATGACATAGCTCTCTCCCTCTCTGGATGCGCATCAACGTCGCCTGCTATCCCTGATATCTACATCGTCTCCCTCGAGCCCTCGAGAAATGTCTCCACCCCCGTCGAAGTCCGTATCGGATACTTCGGTAAGATTCCCTCTGTCCCACATTTCTCCCATCCGTCCCCTGCTAACCCTCTCCCAGGAATCTGCGGTGACGATGGCACCACCGTCCGCTGCCAGTCCGCGTCCGGCAGCGCGATCGTCGACGTTGTGACAAACAACCTCTTCCCCACCTTCGCCATCAATGGCACCAAGCCCAACGGCACCTCCCAAGTTACCGCCTCCGACGTCCACGACCTCGTCGCCACGGCGCTCGAACTCCAGAAGCAAATCTTCATCTCCATCCTCGCCGGCGCCTCCTTCCTCTTCATGGTCGGCGTCGTCTTCCTCTTTCTCCTCAAGCGCAACAACGCCAAGCCGAACCCCGACAAGCCGCGCCGCAATGCGATCATCCGTCGCGGCACCTACGGTCTTCTCTACCTTAGCACTGCTCTCGTCTTTGCGACTGCTCTGTCTACTACGGAGACTGCTGGCGCTCTGCAGTTCGCGAGCAGGGCGACGAGCAGCTCGAGCATTCTCATGCATGCCGGTCGCACGATCCAGGTGCTGCAGTGGATGGCGTTTGGGTTCTCGACGCTCTTTACGATGACGGTGCCGATCTTGGTGGCGCCCGGGATTGTGCAAACGTTGAAGGAGATTGTCTGAGTGGGACGGGGGATATTTTGCATCTACCTCTCTGTCATGGCTGGCGTTGGATGGCGTTCCGGGTGGGATGCTGCTTTTTTGATAATTTACAACCTAATTGTGTCATGAATGTACAAACTTTAAGTTAATCTCTTCAGCTGTTTCTACCAGGGGGTTGTGAGATGTGAGAGGAGCCTGAATCGCGTTGCGGTCTTCAATGTCACCACGCACGAGGGGAACATATGCACCCACGACTGACTTTGTAAATCCACTTTCATGTAAAATCCAGTATTCCTGGGCCGTGTTTGCACCTTCCAAGTCAAACACCACGACCCATTCCTGCCCTCGCCCGCTTCGACTGCCTGCCCCTCACTAGCCAAAACTGGAAAGAGTGAGAAAATCTGAGGCCAAACAATCGGGAAGCGAATATTGCTCGCAGCAAGGACACAAAAGCCTCGAGAAGACAATGCTTCCGAGCGTAACAGACCCAAATTTGCTCTTTCCGTGAGAGGTGAGAGAACTTGGCAAGCGGTTGACAAAATAAAAGAGACTCCATACCTTGAGATACTTTATTATAGGCCTGTTTTATTAGAAAGTTTAAGTATTTTTAAGTAACTACCCCACTCTACCACCCAGTCAATTCTCCTTCGCTCTCTAACACCTGTTGCATCCGCACTACCATGGAATCAACTCAGAGATTTATGATCACCGGATTAATTCGCCTTCATCCTTCAACCACAAGATCACAAATATCAACACCAAGCCGAAAATTTGCTCGAACAAAAGATTTGACAGCCCTCCAGCAATTTTCGATCGGAGATAGGTCTGGAGATGAGGAAGAATTGTTAGGGGTGCTGATAGTGCACACGGACCATTCTACTTGCCAAGACTTTTTTGGAGTCTCTTTTATTTTGTCAACCGCTTGCTTGGCAAACCGTGGGCGTCGAATGAGCTCAGTTGAAACAACGTCACAGGGTTAGGGTTATTGTCCCGGTTCTTCGGCACCTCGGCGGTCGCCTGAGGCATTGACTACCACGTGACTGCTCAGCAGGCTCTTTACAATGCCCTTGGGATCTTTTACGGCTGGTGTCACAGAAAAACGACGCTCTCAAACCGTTACATTGCTGAGCCACGGTCATTTTCAGGCTGACCAGATCCTTCTGGCAATCACGGGCCACCCACCCTACAGGGTGACCAACGCTCGTGTTCCCGCCCATGGTTTTGCGTGTCTCAAAGAAATTGCGCAGAGGCAAACCAAAACGCGCATCAAGATTGCCCATCGGGATTTCGAGATGCAACAGCCGCACCACGTCACTGCTGCACGAGCCTGCGGGTTTCATAAATCCGTCCAGTACCAAATATGCCCGCGACGCCGAGCGCTGACAGCGAATGCCATGTCCTTCCCGATTGGATGCGGGCGGCCCGTTCGGCGGGCTAGCCGGTTCGCGACGCCAAGTCGTGCCTGCCACCTCGCATTCCGGCAGAAGAACGGTTCTCATTTCGCGGCGGCCCAGGCCTCACCCTTTTCTTATTTGCTGCCAGGTTCTTCCCTCTTCCTTTCCATGTCGGGTGCACGCATCATGAGGTCCGGGAAAGTGCATGTGTAACCCGATATCAGCACATCTCTGCCACCTCATGTCAGCAGGCTTGTTCGTACCACGAGACACAAAGGGCAAATTGCCGACGCAAAAGCGAGAACCACGAACTTCCCCATCCTTCAAGTTTCCCACCAAAACTGGTTCCACAGCAGTGTCTGACATACCCGCTGCTTATCAAAGTCCAGGATGGCCACTCTGGGGTTCAAAGCACTCTCCGTCGTCGGCAGCGTTCTCGGCGGGGCGATTGATGCTGTGCGCTCCATTACAGGCCACGGAAAAAAAGCCGACCAGCATGCTTGGCAAGCCCCAACCCCGACCGATGGTGCGTTTCTCCAAGCTCCACAATCCAGCCCCCAACCCCCAAATGGAAGCATCTCGACTAACACAAGACTGCAGGTCGGAGTCCTTGTCCGATGATCAACGCCCTCGCCAATCACGGCTATCTCCCTCGCGATGGCAAAAATGTGTCGCTAGCAGACCTCATCGCGGGCTTCAAGGACGCCATCAACCTCGCGCCCGACGCGACGTTGATCGTGAGCCTGAAAGCCCTCCAGGCGTCGTCAACGGGCAAACTTCTTACTATTCATCTGTCTGACCTGAACAAGCACGGAGGTAAGTGCACATCTCCCCACTCCATGCTGGCATCAATACTCACTGCAAACAGTCATCGAACACGACGGTAGCTTCAGCAGGCACGATATCCACTCGGGCGACAACCACACCTTTTCTCCCGAGCTCTGGGCAGCCACAGCGTCCCAACTCACCTCAGAGACCATCTCCATCGAACTTTCGGCCCAAGTCCGGAAGAACCGGCTCGCGGCCGCGAAATCGGCCAACCCAGAGTTCAGCATGAACAAGGACGACGTCCGGTTCAGCTTCATCGAGACGGCCTCGTACCAGCTCGTCTTTGGAAGGGGGTTGGACGGCGAGGCGAGGACGGACTGGGTCAAGATCCTGTTCGAGGAGGAGAGACTGCCGTTCGATGAAGGGTTCAAGCGCTCAGATAAGCCGCTTGGCGTGCTTGACTTGTTTGCGGTGCAGAAGAAGGTTGAGGATGCCTCGGCTTGAGCTATTTTGGGTTTTCATTTTGTCTTTTTGGAGTGGCCAGAGCATGATGCTTTTTGTTGCCTTTATGAGCCTGGTTACCGGTAGACCGATGCTTTCCGGAACCTTGTTTTGGGTCATGCCCTTTCAAGTGCGATATTGGGGGGTTCCGCATTGAAGATTGCGATTGTAACGCTCAGTACCTAATATTGGATGCCTGGGGCCGCGGAACAGAACTGTGAGGTGGGGACCTGAGACCCGAAACGTGAGGTGTTCAACGTAGAGTGCTGACGACGACCGACATAGTTCTATCGAACAAACACAGAAAAGAGTTTCTCCTCAAACAAATACTTCGAAGATTGCCAGCGGTCTCCGACCTTAACTGCCCTGGGTATTCTAAGGTTCCCAAGGGTATAGCGTTGGGATAGACCCACAAGGTCCATCCTCAAAATATAACTTGCCGGGCCGCCTTGCTTCTATCCGTCGTCGACTCGCTTGAAACTCTTCACCATCCCATTTCGCCATCAATGGAAACAACAGTACTATTACTGCGTCTCGTTTCCCAGTCGGCGAAATGGAACCGGAATCCACAAAATCAGCGCCGCCGCCAGACTCCCCCTGGAAAGACACGCGACCTTTTGTCGGCGGCCACCCTGACCTACTATATCCTTTGGGTATTACGGAACTGGGCGAGCCCGATCATGGGATCGGCGTGGGGCAGTACTGTGTAATCCACCCAAACTTTGATCTCGATGTTTTCCTCAGCGAATCGTTCAAACCATCGACATTAAACGAGGTGATCGAGGACTTTAATGTTATGGCATATCGGATTTTTCGCTTCGGCACAAAACCGACCGGTCGGCTCACTCATTCATTTGGAGTTGCAATCCCCATATATTTTGGGCCCGACGACTACGCCAAGGCCTTTCAGCTTTCTGTGGGACATGATGTCCCGCATCCTCAATACGACAACGTCGTGGATATATCTCATCTCGCAAAGTGGGGGCCCGTTGATACCCAATCATGACCGACGCAGTAATTACCGGCACGGCCTCACTCGACACACCCTTTCACGACTGGCTGGCCATGACGTGGACATGGTCCCGTGAGCTTGCCATCGAGCTGCCGAAGACCACAGCCGCTGAATTCTCAGCTCGTCTGCAAGAACTTCCTATGTACGCCTACTCTGATTATGAAGAAGGGGCTGCCCTCGACTTGCGATATTCCAATGGCCCGCTTCCGCATGCAGGCCATCGTCGGCGAGATCAAGCGAACATGACATTCTTCGACATCCCCGCCGCCGATACCAGCAAGTTCGTCCGCAGCTCTGCGATAGGGATCTTCGATAGATTCTACGTCGACACACCCGTCGGGCAACAAGTCTTGACCTGCGTAGGAAAGCGCTTCGAGCTCTCCCGGGGGCCAGACGGGGAACCGTGCATCTCATTGAAACAAATCGTATGTGCCACATCAGACAACGCCTGGATCAAACAGCTCCAGCAGCACGTACCGGGTCCGAATACCCCTGAGAGTGCGGTCATCTGGAGATGCTACGAATGGGCGAAGCCGCACGACGATGAGGCAACGGTCCTGGCGCGCCGCGAGGTATGCGGCGTGCTTCACTTTTCGGATATCGTGCCGAGTGATTCTTATCAGCTCAACGACTTGGCTTCATATCTTATGTATGCGGATGTACTTGACTGGGTGGTTGAGCGGATGGCGGAGGCACGCGCCAAGGAGGAGGTTGAAGTGGCTAGCATTCAGCGAAATCATCACGGAGGTTGGACCATTGCATATTATGGGAGTGATGAAGTTCAGCCGGTCGAGGATGAACTTTGAGGGGCCTGGCGGCTCAGGAGGCAGCGTTCAACTCGATATTTTTATGATTAAGGGTTTTTTTGGGGCTCGGTGCGCTGACTTTTGCACTGAGAAAACTCTGCTGGAGAATGAAGCACCGCGACGAATTGGTTCTGATGCACGAGGTTTGACCAGAACAGCGGGGTGCTTGTAATTTGTGGTTTTTTTTGGAAAGTTGTTTTTAGTCAGGGGTAAGTAATTAGCGAAGTATTTCAGCTTGAGAGTCCGCGAGTGCGGCATTTCTTTTTTGCTTTTTTTCAGGCTTTTCGGCAGCCACAACAAGCAGCCAATATCATTCGAGAAGCCCAGATGGCTAGTGCAGTTGCCTTAGTTGGACGCCTGTCGGTTGCCCAGCGCAGGGCGTCGAGGACCTCTTCTCACTGGTCTTGGCGTTGGAGGTAGGTGGTGGCTGTGTGCGGAACGCACAATGCACTGCCCCTCTCTGACCTGGTGTTTTCTGTGTCATATAACGATCGACCCGGCGACCGCTCGCGGGGATCGGATTCTGTGTCAAACAAACACTACTTCCATGTTTCAACATCTGCGTCACCGCGATGGCATCCTTTCAACCCAATTGCACGCTACCGACTGAACGCGGCGCCTTCGTGGTGGCACCAAATGTGCGGTCTGCGATCGAGATCATCTGGAGCTGTTTCGCCATCACCGTCCTTTGCACGTGGTCCATCATTCGTATCAACGTTCCGCCACACGTCATTCCGCAAACGTCCTCGCAGTGGGTGAGGTGGCATGCGTACCTTTTCCGCCGGAAGGTACTCGCCTTTCTCACTATGCTCTTTGCGCCAGAGATTATCATTGGGAAGGCAATTGTAGAGTGGGAATATGTCTCTTATTCAACACCACTACTCCAGAAGATCGCAGATGCAGAGGGGGTGCCGTGGAGCCGGCAACACACGGTATTCCTCGAGATGGGTGGACTAGCCATCAGGTTTCTCGACGATGGCGAAAGTACAGAGGAGAACCGGAGCACGGCCGCCACTAGAAGAGGAAGACGGGCCGAGGCGCTTGATAGGTATGCTGACGAATTAAGCCAAAGGCTGCGGAAGTTCGGTATGCCTCTCTGGAAGAGACATCCACACAACTATAAGATGGCGCTCCAGTACGGCCCTGTTTCGGACCATACAGGCCGATTTCTGAACCCATCGCAAGGCAACATTTGGACCCTCGACTCCCTTCAGATGGTGGCGGCGCACGAAGCCGGCTTGTTCAAGGACTCGGGCTTTCCAAAAATCCTGGCTGAGGACATCCAGGCTCGCGATAAGAGCGACGGCCTGGTTAAGGCAATCGCCGTCCTCCAAGTACTCTGGATGGCAATGCAAGTGGTGACGCGGCACACCATGGGTGTCCCCTCGTCGCAACTCGAGATAAGCACGCTCGCGCTTGCAGCCATATCGATCCTTGTTTATGGATTGCAGTGGTCTAGGCCGAAAGACATCTCGGTCCCTCTCTACTTCGACATGAAGTCAGCCCGGAATGTGGTTACCGAGGACCTCATGCGGCACTTTGTAACAGTGAAAGACACTATCGATGTTCCAGCACGAGCAGCATACACTATACCAACGACCGAGTTTGGGTCCCGATTGTACGACAATGGCGCACGTGCTGGGGGACGCTGCATGCCGATGGCCATCATCCTTGGCGGGATAATATTTGGAGGGGTTCACCTGGCGGCGTGGAACTTCAGCTATCCTACACTTGCTGAGCAGGTCATGTGGCGGGTATCAAGTATCTACCTTATGCTTGGGCCGTTCCTCTCCATAATCCTCGCCTCCTTCCTCGTCCGGGTGCTTAGTGAGTTCGGGAGGCGCAAGGTGTTGACGCCGTGCCTCGGGGTTGCGTATGTCGCGGCTCGTCTGGCATTACTTGTCGAGAGCTTGCGATCTTTATGGTTCTTGCCGCCCGAGGCGTTTGTGTCCACCTGGGCTGGGAACGCACCACATTTTGGCTGAGTTTCGGGCAAGGCTTAGAAAAACTTTTCGACCAAAATCATATATACACCTATACCTTATCTCACCCCCCCTTCCACATCCCCTATCCCCTCACAACTTACTGTATCATAATACTCGCACTCCCACTACTCCCCGGGCCCCCCGTCTTGGTATACCCCTCCACCGCCATAACCACATAATCATGGCTCCCCAACCTCATCTGGCGCTTCGCCCACTCATCAAAGTGCTTCTTGGTCGTGACGGTGCCGCCCACCCGCTTCTCAGTCCGCACCGACCAATACTGCTGGAAGGTGCGCGTCCCCTCGATCGACGGCTGGTTGACGCGCGTGGACTGGTATACCTCGAAGGTGCCCTCATCGATGGTGAAGTTTCCTTTGGAGGTCCAGGGCTCGTTGGGCGCGAGGTCGGCGTGGGACTCGAGGATGTAGTATTCGATCAGGGGGTTGCGGGTCCAGCCGTAGATGGCGAGGTAGCCGGGGCCCGTTGCGTTGTAGGTTCCGGTGTATTTGATTGTTCTGGGGGTGTTAGCGAAGACACATGTTTGGTGATGGGGAGGGAGGGCCAAGGGGGTGATTCGGAGAATGGAAGAGGAGATATTGACAAGAAAGGGGAAGTACCTAGCCCCGGAGCCTTTCCATCCCTTGCCGCAGACAAAGCCGCCTTTGCTGTTCCAGTTGGCTGAGAAGCCGCCTCCGTTACCGTTGTTGCATCGGATGTTGCTGCCGCCCTCGGACCAGTTCTGGAAGTAATACCCCTGGCGGGCCTTGATGATGCTTTCGGCTTCGCCGTCAGGGAGTTCGGGTCCGATGAGTGCTCGGGCGAAGACACCAGGGAGTAGAGTAGCAGTGAGGAGAGAGGTGAGTCGGACCATTTTGTGGGATATTCTTTTGCCTCAGTGTTGGATGCAAAATGCTCGCTGTGAGGGCATAATGCGGTGTCCCCGGGCTAGACACCGGGTTTGCACCTCCCCATAAATACCAGAAATCCCAGTGTCAGTAATCCACGCTATGGTGCCGGCACTTGGCCGATTACGACGCCCGCCGCCAAGAGTTCTGTAGGTCGTATCAAGCATTTGGAAGTTTAGCCCGATGCAGGGTGGACTGCTGTGTATATAGACGCTCCTCCCTTTTTATAGCCCCCCCAACCAGAAGTGTCGGTTTGGGCGGAGAAGCGGGAGGGCCGCACAACTACCGCCGGGAGATATGCCATTTTCTGGGGTGCATAATTGTCCGACCGCCACCAGATGGATATTGCCGGTCAGAAGGGCATCTTGGCCAAGACCTCGCCTTTAAACCACCGAGCGATCGCCATATTTGGCACAAGGGTCCCCAGGTCAAACAGGCCAATGACGGGAATATGGAAGTGCCCTTTATCATTATTCCCCTCCTTCTTTGTATGTCTCTCCAACACATCCCGAAGTCGGTAATTAGAATATGAATGCGCGCCTATCAGCCAAACACAGATCACGAACCTGCGTGTCACCGGCACCACGTGCGCCAGCGCTCCCAAACTATCCATGCGCGCCTATCAACCGGCAAGGAGGCCCACCAACATGTAGGGTTTTGAATATAACCTACATTGGCTCTCAGCTTCCCATATCCCGGAATGCCTCCCCTCACAACACCATCGCGACAATCCCCCTTTTCGGTCGCGGAGCGGGTAACAAATGTTATGTGCGATGAATCTGGGCATATGAAATTTTCTTTTTCGTGCCTCACGCACGTGACGTTGCTCACCCTGGCTCCGGGGATCCGGAAAGAAAGGGGCGCCGACACGGCGTAGGCGACGAACTCGAAGACGCAAATAGCGGCGCTTCAGTCCGCAGCCGATTCGGTCAGTTCAATACAATCAAGCAGTTACAACCCCTATTATTTCCACAGAATCCAGTATGCCGCGCTTCTGACATGAAACTACCTGTGTGCTGTAAAGCTTTGTGCCGACCCCCCTACCAGACCGGGAACATGCGCCCCTGCGTGATGTTCAAGTCTTTTTGCTCCCTTTTGAATACCCATTCTCAAGACAGAGGAGGTATGTCATGATACACATTTGAATACACACATGCAGCACCAGCTTGAATTGTTGTCAGCTGTGCTGGTCTGGGATCACCACGGCCCTTGTATCCGCCCGACCTACGCAGACTACCTGCAGGGAAGCTTAAGTCGGGGTGACCGGCTTTTAGACCGACCCACTTTTAGACCACGCACTAAAATCGCACCCCCACTACATCACCAACTTCAATTGCCCACAACTTCGTCAATTAGATAGCTACGTCAATACAGCTTGCAGTTTCAGAATCCTCTTCTTCTGAAAATTCAGAATCTGTAATATCCTCCCCAGCAGCTAACCTCTGTGCGCGGCGGATCTCATTAATACCAGCGAAGGCCTTATTAGGGTCGATTTCAACCCTCCTTCTCTTCCGCCCTCTCGCGCGTTCGAGGTCTTCCTGGGCCGCTTGTAATTGTTGTTGAATGGTAGCCAATTGGAAGGCCATGTTATCAAATCCTTTGTAGGCCTTCCGCATGAAAAGCCGCTCGCTAGCAGTACGTTTAATACCGCGTAGAAAACGCTCCCCCTGAGCCGAGAAGTCCTTGGCCTTTTTAGGGGTAAACCACACAGGCTGGTCCTCCGAATTCTTGCCCAGAATAGGATTATTGAACGACTCAAGGCCTGTAGAAGGTGTGGGGGCCACTGTACTAACGCAGCCATTGGAATTCTTAATAACAAGGCTGTTGTTTAGGGGCTTCCTTAGGGAGACTGGCCACAACCCTGAGGCCTTCCAACCAGCCTTGATATTTGACTTGGTCATTCCGTAGATTCTGGCACGCCTATAGCATTCTAAAAAGGCTCGTTTTCCAGCCACAGAGTCGCTAGTTAGGCCAGAAAGGCAGTTATTCAGCTGTGCCCTGTACTTAGCCTTTAGGGGGCCGAAAACAGCTACATCCACGGGCTGGAGAACGTGAGAGGTGTGGGCTGGCAGAAATAACAACTGTACGTTATTAGTAAAAGCCAGCCATATAAATTCCTTGGTGGTATGACTGCCGTGGCCATCTAAAATAAGGAGGCGTTTCTCCTGAGGGTTGGCTGGCCGAGTGGCTGGAAGAAAGATTTCGTGGAGCTATTCGACGGCAGTATTATCGTCAGTCCACCCGTTTTTAGTTGGTTTGAAGGCCCAGCCTTCAAATGGGGTTAAGTCTCGTGGGTACCACTGTTGTTGGAGGCTCCCACCCTTAAAAATAACCAGGGGGTTTAAAAACCGGCCGTCAGCCGAAACGCACTCTAGAATGGTCGTCCAAATTCGGTCTCCAGACTTCTTCTTTTGTAAAAGCTTTCTGGATTTGGAGCCCATAACCAGACCGTTATCTCCAATACCATTGGTTATGCCAGTTTCGTCCATATTATACCTGTTCTTTGGTAAAATGGCCTTAACCCCTGGAACCTCCAGGTAATTAAACTAGGGCCGAATAACGGCCTCGCAGGCTCGGTCAGCACGGTTTGTGTGGATTCTCCGTGGTCTCTGGGTAGAAATGGAAGGATTCCGCTTTAAAAACCGGCGGCACTAGTGTTTTCCAAGGTGGGCTTGCTCTCTGGAGGTGGTGAGTATTCTTTTACCCAATTTCCGGATTTGCTTGTGGCTTGGAGGGTTGCTAATGGCCCCCTGGAAGAGAATCCATTCGGCAAGACGTTCTTCCAGGGCTGGAGAAAGCTTCTGATTGTTGATTTGGGCGTAGGGGGCTGGATTGGTGCCTTGGGACCGATAATATAAAGTGTTGTGGGGGATGCCGTGGTTTTTGGCC
>Ga0247780_1000087_pt1 | contig 83349 bp, 105 predicted proteins | sample UWRJL079202R5_FD_179927 | JGI IMG/M metagenome (GOLD analysis project Ga0247780, IMG submission 179927) | Plant litter microbial communities from Arlington Agricultural Research Station in Wisconsin, United States - UWRJ-L079-202R-5 | ecosystem: Environmental > Terrestrial > Plant litter >...
CGCGCGTGCAAAAAGTATAACCCAAATAATCAAGAGTATTGTTGGTACTGTAATCATACCGGTCTCGTCTGCTAGAACTAGGCCGCATCTAGAGGCTGCAAACTCTGCGTTCCGCTGAAGAAGAAGAAGAAGGGTACGAATAGATCGCTTGATGGAAACAGTGGACCGGGAGGGCAGTATTGGAAGCGGGGGAGTAAATTTGGCTTGGATGTTGTGAGGGGCCAAGTATGGTGGATACCATTACTTGGTGACTGAATCGATTATGGTTTCTATGAAGAAGAAGATCAAGAGTAGATACAGGAGCTGCGCGGAGCGCAGCTATATAGGCGGAGACCCGCCTCCATGGGAGCGGTGGTCTGGGCTGGGAGCCCAGACCCACTTTGGGGGCTTAGCCCCGTGACAGATGTGGATTTTCGGTGACTTTTGACTTGGTTTTGACTTGGTTTGAAGGGAGAGGCTGGATTGGGGATGCCTGAGATTTGAGCTAGGCAAAGGGCAATGGTGGTTGATTTGATGTATTGATTTCTTTTCTGCATTGCTTGCCCTGAATTACATAGATATTGTTTTGGAGGGAGGTTTTGTTCTGCCCTGTTGGCTTTCAAGTGGTGAATGTGGGTTGGACTGGTCCTTGTTTGGTCACATAGGAACTCATTTAAGCGTTGAGTTTAATACGGAATCGTTGCTTTACCTCTGGCGCCTTCAATTCGGAACTTAGGATTATTACGGTGTAAAGAGACGGAGGCTACCGTGTAAGTTGACATTCTGCTAGAATAGGAAGGCTCCCAGCACTTTGGAATCTCGGGCATATATCAAAGACCTGGCCATCCTTGGCATTCGACACGACAACTACCGACGCCTCTCAAAGTTCGGGGCTTTTGCTGCCACCAATGACGATGGGCCTTCAGGCAATTTCAGGCCGAGTGATATAAACCCCCAGATCAACCGTTGCAATCACACCCAGTGGTTGTATTAGCCCCATATTAGCCGCATCGCCGCACAGCAGTCCTACTACCACCGTTGAAAGTAGAAATATAAGCACTGGCCATGGTTCTTTTCCCTGTGCGGCAGCCTCTTTTGAAGTCCAAGGGCAGTTCGAGTCGAGTTTCTTTGACGTCGACAACACGATGCGCGCCACCTCAGCTGCCGCCCTGTTCGCGGGGACGGCCTCCGCCTTGACGGTCGTTGGTATGGCATTCCCCTACTACCCGCAACGAACTTGAAAGAGGAATAACTAACGGTAATTTAGAACACAAGTATGTCAAACTGCTGTTTTCAGCGACCTCACCAACACCCGAGACATTTCCCTGCCCGCGATCGCCCTTGAAAAGAAACTAATTGAGAATTAGACCCTTTATGAGGAAGAACATAGACCCAATCGTATTCCCCGGCAAATACGTCTCCCACATGCACTCCTTCTACGGCTCCGACGCCGTGACGAAAGACCTCCCCACAACCGAGGAGCTACAAAAGGGGTGTCCGTCCGGCGAGAACCCGAACGACCTCTCCGTATACTGTGAGCCCCTAACCACTCCCCTCCCCTCCCAACTACCCAACCCCCCGCTCACCACCCCCCAGGGGCTCCAACCCTATACTACGTCAACAACACCACCTACACCGAGATCTACCCAGCCACCTTCAAAACCTACTACGAAAACATCGACCGCGCCGAAATTCCCTTCCCCAAGGACCTGCACATGGTCGCCGGCAACGCCTCGGCCAAATCACAATCGGACATCGATGAAAAAGTCTCCATGATCACCTGGTGGTGCGACGGCAACGGCCCCGAGGACCGCGACAAGCGCCCGCGCGCGGCGCTCCCGCTATCGACGTGCACCGCGCACTTGCAGGCGATACTGCGGTTTCCGGACTGTGTGAACCCGAGCAAGGTCACGGAGTATACGTATGCGGCGCTGCATGGGGGGAAGTGTCCGGCGGGGATGAAGCGGATGCCGAGTCTGAGGTTTTCGGTGAGGTATAATACGCGGAGTGCGATCCCGGGCGGGTGGAAAGGGGTACCGCCTATTAGGCTGGCTTGTGGGGAGGTTTGTTGCCCTTCTTTTTTCTTGGTGTCAGGGGGTGGTTTGTTTGGGGAGATACGGTTGCTGTGGCATGAGACTGAGAAGCTGACATCGTGGGTTTAGGTTGGTGTTGGGTATTGCTTCCATGGGGACTTTATCAACGGGTGGTATGATGACGCCAATAAGGAGATGCTCAAGGCCAAGGGCCAGAGCTTTATGCAGATTGATGGGGCCCATGGCAAGGGGAAGGGGCAGTATGCCAAGAACTGCAAAGCCACGGACAGGGACCCCGAAAACGGCACCAGTGATTATCACAAGAGCCTGGAGATGATGGGGAAACACTAGATGGGGGGTTGTGGTGAGGGAAGCTGCACTGCTGTGACGAGCGTTCTAGTTTTCTTTGGAGTCAGGGGCTGCCTCACCTGTCGCTCTGGGAGTTTACCAATAAGAAACAAACCGAGATATTCTGGCCCGATGTTTTGGAGCCGAGAACGTCACTGCGGTTTTTCTCCGAGTATGCACGGTAGGCACGTTGCCGTCACGTTACCGTCGCGTTGCCATTGGGGTGGCTGCTGGAAACAACAGTTCCGGTATTCCCGGCTGGGTTGTGCAACGGCGATTCGGTCACCAGCAAGCGAAGGTAACGTTGGACCTGACCCTGAGGTTTTGAGGGCGGAGCAAATAAATCTCGAGTGTTGTAGGAATATTGCTGTTCAGCTCTTCAGAATTCGTATTGGGTTCGCCATGACGTATCGCGGTGTGGGGCTAAAAATACCCAGAGCTCCGGATTGGACGGTGTGGGCTGATGGCTGAGCCGTTAGTTCACCGCCTGCCTCTTTGCTGGTGTCGAATCTGCCCACCAATGCGATCAGCCTCGGTTCCTTGTCCAATGGGACTGCGACTCCCGGCAACGGCATTACGTACATGCCGAGGCCGGGCCAAGCATCTGATACCAACTTGACTCCTCCGGTCTTACCACGGCAGCTACTACCTAGTATTGAGGTTGCCACCAACACTGCCCCGTGCAGAGGCACTGCCCAGGAATCGCAACATCGGCTCTCCAGCTCTCAACATCGATGCCCGGTGTGACCCGGGCGCCGGATCTGAACCTCGTATTGTAAGAATAGTATCCTCGAGCCACAACTTCGGATTCGCTTGCGCCGTGATCTTGTAATGTCGGGGCCTGATGGACTCTCGTGATGGGCGACGAGAAGTATAAGATGTCTTGAGCCGATGCACCTCGTAGTTTATTTATGTTATCCATCATCAGACAGCATCACATCAAAACCAACCTAACTCACACTACCAAAATGAAGTACACCACCGCCCTCCTCACTCTCGCTGCCACCACCCTCGCGGCACCCTCCCCCCACTCCTCAACACCAGCACCCTGCAAATTCGGCACCTACCGCTGCACCACGCCCAACACCGGCATCGAAATCTGCAACGTCTTCAACCAGTGGGAACTCGTCGGCCCCTGCCCCTCGGGAAGCTCCTGCCACGACCTGCCCCAGAACGGCTTCACCCTCCCGTTCTGCACAGCCGGCATGTACAAGCGCAACGGACGGCCCGGCCAGGGCCCCGGCGACAAGTGCGACACGGCCGGCAAGTACCAGTGCCTCGGGCCGTATGCGATCCAGGTGTGCGATACGCAGAATGTGCTGCAGAAGGTGGGGGATTGTCCGAGCGGGTCACACTGCGATTATTTGAATGGGATTCCGTACTGTGTTGCGAATGTTTAGTGGGGGTTTGGGGAAGGGGAAGGCGCGAGCAGTAGGCAGTGGGGGGGCATGAGAGCAGGAGGCTGAGGCGCATATTTAAATGGAGGTGGGAGCAATAGATCGTGTGTGGTTAGGTGCCATTTGGTGCCGGCGCAGGGCTTGGGGCAAACGGCTGGAGGAAGGCATCCTATGGGGAAGTTCTGCGCTGTGTATTTTCAACAACTCAGTGGTGTACGTTAGACAGCCCGTTGCGCCTCGCTCCGACTTCAAAGTGTTCTTATTCTATTTCTGGAAAAAGATGCTTCCACGGAGGGGGGTCTAGCGTTAGCTAGATGTGAAAGTCCCCAGTTCAATTCTGGACTGAGTTTATTTTTTTGTTCTTTTCGTAACTTGCCCAGACCTTGAACGGCCTCTTGCCCTCGGTTTGAGGTTTGATAGAATCAGGCATTGAGAGCCTGGGGTCTCTTTTTGGGCTGCATTTGGGTGGATTGGTTGCATTGCCTTGCTGGGCGGTATATTGGGTTTGCATTCATTTTGAAAGATTAATAATGTTTGTAGACGACAACATGCTGTCGCACCATCTAGGTATGATGCACCTCCCGTTCGGGCTTACCAATGGCGGCCGTTTGTTCTGCCAGCTGTTGCTGTGGTGCGGGAAAGATTGCTTACCTATCAACGGTAGGCATGGGGGAACAATTGAATCTTCCGCTGCTGCAACGTTGTTCACCGTTACTTGCATATCGGCCCCCAAACCCGCGTCATCGTCATTCCATCCGAATGTGCTGCGCTTTGGACAGCATAAATACCCAGACTGCACCTTCATTACGTCACAATTCCTGTGCTCTTGACTTCGCACCTAACATCTCGCCTTCAACTTCTCGCCGGCCTCCATTGCTGCACTCTGATACCCATTTTGCGGACAATCCTGCCGTGCTCTTTGTTTCTTTCGAGAGCGCCGCCCTATCACGCGAAACTCGGATCGGAGAGGCACTGACACAATCATGGCTGCCACCGCCGATAAGTCGAGCCCGTACATACCTCTTGCCGGTTATGCGAGCGATGGTCGGTCAACCGAGGACGAAGCAACAGCGACATGTTTCTGCGGTGCCGTGCAACTAGCCTTCGTACTTTACCCCTCACTTATCAGATCAATTTACCGTGTCACTGATTTGCATGAATCTAGCCAACCCAAGGTCCAGGCCTGGTCAACACATTCGTGTGCAATTGCACCGATTGCCGCAAGATCACGGCGTCCATGTTCGCTTCTAACTTCACCATTGCCGATACCCACCTGAAACACGTTCGTGGCCGTGACAACCTCAAGACCTTCGGTCAATCGCACACGATTGGTTCGGGCAAACTGATGACAAACTACTTCTGCTCGACGTGCGGGACACTCATGTACCGCGTGGGCGAGGCCTTTCCAGGTCAGAGTATCCTGCGTATTGGCACCGTCGATGACTTCAATCTTCATGAGACCAAGCTCCGGCCTCAGATAGAGCAGTTCATCAAGGATCGGGTTTCGTGGTTTAGCGGGGTAGATGGAGCTGAGAAGTTTGAAGCCACGTTTAGCTGAGGCTTCACCTAACAACAGCGCGAAGGGTGTTGCGAAAGAAATTAGCTAGAAAACATGTTTTGATCTAAGAAATCTGATCGCCGGTGAATCATCTGCAGTTTGGACCTGACCCACAATCTTAGGAAACGCACCTGCCTGGAAACTGAGAGCTGGAGCAAACCACGACTCACCTCCTTCTGCATGCCAGTGCGGCGCGAAGATAAATTTCTCAGCTCTCCCCGACCAACACTCCCTCCCATCCCCGGCCTCATGCATCGCTCAACCGCTTTCGCCCTTACCTGGTTCTCCCCACAAAAACAGCAAGCAGCCCCTTGCTGGCGTCTGTCGCGAAACCAAGGCGCCTCCTCGCCGGTAACAGTAAACGTATGCATGGCGTGTGGGCGGAATCCTCCACCTGACCACCATAAATAGCATCACTAGGTGGTTTATCTGCCTTTCCTTTTCTTGTGTTTGGTCGTTACAGTACCGCTTTTCAGCCTTCTATTTTTCTTCTTTGTGATAAGCTTGCTTATCGCCCTCTCGAGCCCCAAACCTGAGCCTCTTCTACAACGCTCGTCGCTCGTCGCTCGCACTCCGGGGAATGTAAGACACGTCTTCCTCTCATTCACACCTTAACTGAGGACACTAACTCTTCCCTAAGGTAAAAACTTTATACCGGTCCCAACTGGGCCAACACCTGCACGATCCTCAGTGTGGGCATCCGGAATTGTATCCAGATCCCTGAACCGTGGTACGAGAGCCTTGGATCCATCGGGCCCGATCACGGAGGGTTGTGATATGTCTTCCCATAAGTCAATTACTCACTGCGTGAAGCAGAAGCAGACTTGTCCTTCCTTTCATGTTGACTAAAGCTGACACGTGATAAAGCTCGCCGCCCTGCGAGATCCCTCCTATAGGCGATAGGCAAACGTTTGTTTCCGGCAACAGTGTAAGGGCTTGGCCCTACGTTTAAGTTCAAGCTATCATCTGTCTCATGCCGTGGCGCTTTTGACTTTGTAACTCCTCATGGCTGCCACATACGGTTTCACGCCGCCTCGACAAAAATATTTAAAGCCTTTTTCTTTGTACCTAGACCTATCCGTTTTCCTCTTTCGTCTGTTCACAATCAAGCACCCCGAACGGCAACATTCCCATCTTCATCTCCCAGTCAGTGTCACAAGACCCAGCAATCTACCACCATCAAGACGCTAACAAGCTAAGCATCCAGACTATTTACAGCCATAACATGGAGCCTGAATACCCAGTTCACCAAAAATGGATCAAACGTATCCGCCCACATCCAGCCGCAGGGTGCAGCTGGTGCCGCCTCGGCCCTCACCAATACGTCGACGTCGTCTACGTCTGCATAACCTGCAGAGCCGAGGTCTGCCAGAACTGCGCGTATCACGCGCAGCATGAGCTCCCTTCCGGGGAACAGGGCGTAGTCCACGTCCTGGACGTACAGAGAGTCGACTGGTCGAATTATGCCGACTTCACTGGCATGGGCCCGGCGTATCCGGATAATTTCTTTGCCCTGGAGGTTGTGGCCCCGGCGTATCCAGAGGGGTACCTTGACGGCTCGGGCGCCGAGGATGCGCCCAACCCGGACTCAGGAACGGGGAGCGGCGGTGCTGATGTCGGCGGAGGCAGTGAGGTCGGCAGTCCGGGGGGGTTGACGGAGGACAAGGGGTCGGTCGACGGCGACTCCGAGTCCAGCGGCGACGTAAAGGCAGGAGGAGAGCCTTGATGTGGACGGAATGTGGAGTTTGGTTTGGGAGTTTAGTAAGGGCCCGCCAAAATTCTTGATCACGTCTTCTGATTCCTTTATAGGCTGGCACCATTCGCGCCCGCTGTGGCCTTTGACGTCTGCTCATTCCGGCACGACAGCGAGCCAGTTACAACCGGCTACGTCCACAATGTCTGGAAGACAGCTCACCGAGCTCGAGACGGTCGAGAACTGGGCAGCCGGCATGATGGTCGACTTTAGGGTCAGCGAAGGGGTGTCTTTTCTTTCTTTTTGTTTTGTTTTACTTTCTTTCAACTTCAGCAGGCTGCCGAATCACTTCTCAAGGGCCGGGTCGTCCCAAGGGTTGGTTTTTTTCTTCATATCTTTCCCATTAAAAGCATCGTTGAATTTTCTGTAGTCGTCTTGGCGAGAAAGGTGATCCTTGTTGCCCTTCGAGTTGATGGCGATCTTCTTTAGAGCCTGAAGTTTCCCACAGCGTCGGGAGGAAACGAGTGCCATCGCCGATGCTTCAACTGCGATGGCCAGGTCATACAGCGGCATTTACAGGTCCGGCGTAATGGGACATGGAAGCACATGGTAGCAAATACCCCCAGGGATGAGTAATGAGCTGGCTCGGGAACGTTGTATATGTTTTATCTTGGTTAGAATCTCCTTATATCCGTTTTCCAGTCAGTGAGATCCTCCAAATATCAGAGCGCTTCTAAGTTGGTTCAGGTAAAATGTTTTTCGTTAATGGACAACCCTTCTTCAGTGGTGAAGCACCCTGGTCAAAAGTTAACTCGTTCCTGCTTGACATGCTTATATCCCCAGATTTTGTGTCATTTATATCTTGATTCCGTCAACCGTAATCTGAGACATGGCCAGAGTCTAGGTTATTTTTGATGCGAGATACATCAATGACTCAATATCTTAGTACCCATCGGCTGCTCTTAGGCTTTCGTGACGGACAGAGCCCATCAACTCGGACTGCCTCGCCGTTGCGGAGAGGCTTGGGTATGGCCACATCCATATTGCTACCAGGCTCAATGGTAGCTACATAAAGCGAACTTTCTCAGATGAGGCCAAGTCCAGGTTGATGGCAGAAATATGTACTTTCCAGTAGTACATCAAGCAGGTACAAGATATGCGGAGGAGGAACAGCGACAAATTCTCTTCTGCATGCACTTGCTCCTTTGCGGCCTTTTTTGCTGCCTCCTTTGTTGTAATTCTCATATGGGGTGTTGATCACCGCCTTGAGGTGCTTCCGGGTGTCCTCCACGCAAAACAGAGATACGTCGCACATGCGTAAATAGAAAGCAATGCGGTAACTGAGACCAACACCAGAGGCCCGGAACAATCAAAGCGAACTACTGGTTGAGAAGGGCTTGGTTCACTTGGGAAACATTGTTTGACAGTTGGAAAGGCGGTGAGGCTGCCTGGGGACTTGGAATTGTGAAGCAGGAACTTGGGATAGAATTTGGAAACTCTTTTATTAGTAGCACGTATGGATATATAAAAATCCAAGTTGTGGATCTCAAATGTTTTCATTCTGTTTCGTTTTTCAGTACCGCTCGTCAACATCCTCACGGGCGCAACGAGCTTTCCTCACTCCACCACTTTCTCAGTCTCGAGCATCTCTGCCAAGTCGACGCCATCTCATACCAGCATTCACAGCGCAAGTAAGTGTGCCGCCCATCACCGACTTCAACGGCACCCAAAAGCGCGGCGGCCCGCAGTCCAGCCTCCCGGCCAATGCCAGCATCCGAGAAAAATGCTGACCGTGCAGACACCAGAAGCAATGGCGCCAATCCACAGAAAATGGACCAAGAGCATTGGACTAGTTCAAAAGTGCGACTGGTTTGACCGCTGGCCTGTTGTGTACTCCTGCCTGACCTGCCGAATGCAGATTTGTAAGGATTGCACGGCCGTTGGCAAACACAAGCAGTTGATGTCGGCGTCGGGGCTCGGCGCATACCATGTACTGGAGACGGATAGCATCGACTGGTCCTCCAACACTCTTTCGTTCAACTCCACGAAAACGGGCGAAAAAACCAACGCGACCTGATAAGGGAGGCCACGGGGACCTCGCACAGCAGGTGAGTTCTCCCCAGATGTTACAGATTGCATTCTCGTTGAGATACCTTACTGATGCGGTGTCACTCAGAAACTTCACTGACACACAAGGAGGAGCATGCCGTCTTACACAACTAGAGGTAGATCAGATACCTAAGGGAGCTGGAGGCGACAAGACATTCGTCGTTTTTCTGTGGATATGCCTTTCTCGAGTACATTTTGTTCCTGCGATTGTGATTGTCTTAAAACATGACTCCTGCCGCGTCGTCAGGCTGAGGGATGAGGGGTATCGGTGTTCACCAAGTTTTGGGAGCGGAGGGTGTTGATTGGTCCTCTGGGCTCTTTCGTTCAACTCGCCGAGCCCCGCCACGTCTGCTCAGAGCCGACCTTGACCCCTCGTTTAGATAGGTATCTTAGGTACCGATGCGGCACGGGTGATTATCCAGAGGCTCAGTGGTCTGGTGAGTTCTGAGGCAGGAAGTTGAGATGAAGGGCATGAAAAGAATGTGTTCTCGACAGTATGAGGATATGATCTACATGTACTCAGGCTGCAGAGCCCGAGTGTTTTTCTTTAGCTTTATCTCCGCTCCCTCGTTATCGTCGCCATAAATATACCGAATCTTCCTCCCTCCACAGCTTCTCCCATAACCCAAAAGAAACGGGCAAAACCTAGGTTTCCAGTCTTTCCATGTTCTCAACGCTGAAGATGTGGACTGGTCCTCAAGGGCCCTATCATACAACTCGAGCACCACTTAAAGGACTCACAAATGCGCCATAAAATCAGCTCCGCGCGGTATGTGAGTACTGCCCCGGATGTTCTTGACTGAGCTCATTTTGAGATAAATACTAACGCGGTGTTCAAGTTCATGAAGAAGGCTCACCCCATCTTCGGAACAGTTTTACCTACTGGGAATCGGGAAAGCATCGCTTATCCAGATATCAGCTTCGATAAATTGGAAGGAAGGCTTGTGAGAATCCCGCGGGAGTGAGATGACGCGGATGTTGTTTCCTGGGCGGTAAGCCGTACGGTGTTGAATGGAGAGGACAGCTTGTTGTAGAAGGCCGCGTTCTTGGCCCGGCAGTCTTATCTCGAGATGCCTTAGATCAGATGAAGGCGTGGGCGCCCTTCCCAGCTTCAAGCGGGTCAGTGCTCCCACAGCCTTTCTCCTTCACCACGAGCAGAGCGACGAATGCACGGCACGCAGACAGAGCAGAAATTTCACCTTTGCCAACATCTTTCACCATAAATATACCTCATCAAGTACAGCCCAAATTGTCAAGATTTTCTCCCAGGGATCTAGTCGTTATTCGTATATTATATACAAAATATCTTCCTACTTGACCTAATAGCTTGTATGTATCGTGGGAGATCCTCATGGAAACATCGAGTAATTGCATAAGGATAACCTTTTGTCTCTTTCTAACCTCGTCGGAATCAGCCGTAAGACATGGATGGTTATATTTGGGGCATGATATGGACAGAGTCTCGGTTTGAACATTCTGCGCCTTTGCTGCGACATAACATCAGATCTCGAGTGCAGGTTTTTACAATACTAAGACTTCACACTGGTCTCCCTCTCATTGGCAGAGAAAGCCGAGGGCTCCGGCTTCGAGCTGGACAACGAGACCGCCGCCAACAGCCTCAAATCGCCCTGGATGTCTACGCCGGACTCATTGGGGCACAGAAACTAGGCCGTATCATCCTTCGGGCGCCGACCACTGAAAAACTGGTACCTTTTGAAGTAATAGGTGAGGGAGTGGGTCCTTCCCAGCTTCAAGCGGGCCAGTGCTTCCATTCACCACGAACGGAGCAAGGACTCCACTTTTGCCGAGACTTTTCAGGTAGGTGGGTACCTACCTCACAGAGAGTACTTCCTTCCGTACCTCAAGTTTTCTTCACAGAGCAGGCCCTTCCATTTGCACCTCTCATTCCACACTCCAACCAAAACCACAGAAAGCGAGCCGAGCCACCGCACAAGAAAGGCCCAAGACGCAAACTATAAGCGTGCCCCTCGGAACCCAGCGGCGCGAGATTGACGATGCTGATAATTTTCCTCGATAGTCCCTTCAAGTACCCCGCAGGCGAAGAGCACAAGGCTGACTATGGCAAAGATGACGGCTGTCGTCCACAACAGATGGATGAAAGTCGTCTGTTACACACAACGCTGCGACTGGTGCGAGGAGAAAAAAGCCGTGTTCTACGTCTGCCTGGCAGCGGCGTGCAAGAAGCACGCCTGCCACGATTGCACGGCGACCCCAGGAAAACTTACAGTCCCCAGCGGCATACCATGTGCCGTCCACATCCTGGACGCCAACGCAGTGAGCTGGTCTCGGGACACGGACTCGTTCTCGCTGGAGGAGGAGGAGATGGCGGCAGAGAGAGCGCAGGAGGAGGGTGCCGATGACGACGATGACAGCCAGAGCAACCAGGGCGGTACCGGCCATTAGTCAGGCAGTTGTATTGATGGCGGGGGAATTGGAGGGGGCGTAGCCGGAGGAACACGTCAGGTACTCGGCAATGACATTCGAGTTCCATTGGGGTAACATTCAAGCCTCTTCATCACCGCACATTTCCATGGTCCTATTTCGTGAGACCTACCTTGAGCCAGTAATGACTCAACTCCATCCCTAATCATACGTATTATATGTTTTGTCGTTCTCGTCTGAGATCGTTATCTCTATGGTGATATATTCTCACGTTCTTTCAGGATGGTATTGCAGCTCGTTCGATAAGTGGAACGGCGCTCATAATGAGGCCCACCAAGGGACATGATTGACGAACCATTGAGACTCTCGAGAGTCGCCTTTTTGCTGGGTATTCCGCCTCCATCTCCGTGGCAACCGGGCACTGCGGGAGGCATTCTATTCGCAAGTCCAGGAGCTTCAAGTCAGTGAACAAAAAAAGTACCGCCTCACCCTTGATAGATGCCCGCACAGCCCGTCATTCACAATAACTTGATGAAGGTCGTTCTGCAGCACACTCAGCGCTGTGACTGGTGCAAGAGAAAGAAGGTCATGTTCTACGCCTGTCTGACCTCAGCGTGCAAAACACACCTAGATTTGCGAGGAATGTGCGATAGCAAGAAAACAGGAAATTTCTGTCGGTATTCCAAATGCCTCTCACAATGTGGATGCCAAGGCAGTCAGCTGGTCGAGAGCGATGGGAGTCATTGTCACCAGAGGAGGATTCAGAGGTGACGGCAGAGGGCGAGTAGGAAGAAAATGCCGATGACAACGTCGGCGGCCAGAGCGTCCTGGCCTAGCCTCACGGCACTTACCTACCTAAGTACCTCTAAACTTACAATCCCGACCGTTTGGGAGTCGGGTTTGGGGTTAAGAAATATCAGATAGAGTAAATCTTTGCAGCAGACATACTAACTCGTCATCGATATCAATTGGCAAAGCCCCTAAAATCGGGGCCAAGGGGCTTAAAGCGTGTGAAGCTCGAGGCCGACATGCAAACGGTCGAAGCTGAGGACCTGGAGTACTCAGGGCGAAGCAGGCATGTTTCGGTGTAAATTTTGTGGTGGTGAGAGACAACTATGAAAGAGCTGTTAGGAAGCACGAATTGAAGACGACGAACATGGGGAAGAAGAAAACTGCTCCAGATTCTGTCCAGTTTTCTGGGTAGTAACACATCCAAATTGAGCTGTCATCCAGTTGCAACATCCCTCTCCGAGCTTTGGGAACTTGAACGTGCCAGAGCTGCGATTGGCCAATGTTGTGCGGCAGGGTGCTTCCCACTGCTGCCAACGTTGGTATCTACCTACGCAGGGCCGACCGGGGTTCCCATCCTTCGCCAGCCAATCCAGTCACCATCTTGCCAGAATCTCGCATGACTAGCCCAATCTGCAAATTCGCACCCCTTGGATGGTCCCACCAACCGCTATATTTGTGCCCCTCGGTGACGTTATAACCAAACCTGTATCAGCCAAGCGAGGGGAAGATTGGCCATGGCAAAGCAGGTAACAAGAGAGATGATCTCTAGATTCTACTACTTAGGATTTTGTCTCTGCGGGCAGAGCAATTTTTTTGCATTAGAATTACTATTGGCGAACTGCCTCTTTTACACTCTACAACAATTGAACAGCTATGTAACTCTTTACAGGTCGTAATACATAACCAGCAAGTCTAGGAAGCGGGCTTACACGGGTGGCGCCACTAAAGGTTTAGTGGAAGGTGTAGGTTTGTTCTTAAGGAGCCCTGCGAAGAAGACTTACAGTAGCCTCATATCCCATTAAAGTTTAGGGATTGACTAAATTAACAGTTATATTAATAGGGGAGGATTTCTAGCTCCCTGGAGTTATTTAGGCATTATACAGGAGCCCTTTAAGGCATTATAAGCATTGTAAATAGAGTAGGGATTTATGTAGATTACAAATTAATATTTGATTTCGCTGTGAAACGTGGCAAATATAATAGAGTTAATTATATGGTGTAGTGGTGGAGGATTAGAACGATACCCTGGATATTTAATGAGGATGTCTCTCTAAGACAAAGTGGATGCCTCTCTAGTAGGCGCCTAAATAACATACCTAATATCGTTTCTCTGCAAATTCTCTACCGGTTTCGGCCGCCTCAAGGTGTGCGATTAACAAACTTCAAACTCACACCTTACCTTCGCCCACGTCATTAGCGCTGACTGTTTATTTTCTGAAAATTTTCCATTTCTTCGCCACTCATTTTTATCTTCAGCATTAACTCGCCTCCGTTTCGCCATTTGTTTAGCAGTTAACCGTTTATACTTACTTATACTTTCCGTTTCTTCACCGTCTCATATGGTAAAATTTACAGTTGCTCCCTTTTACCCCACCCACTCATTAAATAAGGGTAGCGGCTAACTAGAGGTTTTATTTTCAAAAAGTAACTCACTTTAAAAATAGCTTTAAGTTGCTTGTAAATCGGTTTTACCCCATTCTACTAGAAAAAGACCTAAGCACAGTTACTATTACTTAGCTTAACTTATACTACAGTTGCGTTAGTGTTTTCTAGTAATTATTATAATACGTCAGTTATTATTATTTTTATAGTAATCTTATTTAAATTAAAATTTATAAGCGACTTATTAACTTAAGTAGCTTTTTTAACCTATCAGCTATCCATCTCCTTTATTTATTAAGACAAGTACAACTGTTAATTTCTAGCCCCGCTGCCCAGTGGGCAACTGCAGTATACCTTGCAGCCACAGCTCGCACTGCGAAGCTGAACCTTCTAGATGGTTCCAGGGCCCTTGTTGAGCCTCAAAGGCACTGGAATCCAGAGAACCTGTCAGAAAGAAGGGGGTTCAGAAACCCCGGGCATCTAGTCAGCTCCGCTGACTAGATGCCTGGCACTGCCAGAACGCCAGTGAGCCTCAGCCACTAGAGTGACGAACCCTGAATCCTGCAGAATAGTTTATAAGGAAGGCTCTGGCTTCCAGCAAGAGCCAGGAGGAGGACGGGTGGAAAAGCAATACAATCACACCGTTGCAATCCAGGAGTGCCGTGCCTTCTGACAGAACCACTGTGGGGCTGGAGCCCCACAGAGCCTCCCAGAACCGTATCAGTAATAGAAGCCTCTGGAATTTTTCCCGGGGCTCCCACAGCCTATAATAAGCCCTGAACTCTCCTGTATCAAGCCTTAATGAAGCAAGCAAATTCATTCTTTTCCAGTCATTCATAAGGCACTGCCTTTCGGATCCTCTCGCTCCGGCCTTCGTTTGCTTCCTACAGCACCTACAGCGCTGTAGCCGGCTGGGGCCAGTACTGCACTTCTTCCTCTGAGGCCACAGTCCTATACTATAGGCCTGTGGGTTCCTGAAGTTCAACAAAAATATATTAAACGTGTGATTAAAATATTATTCCGCAGAGCGTTTCACTCCGTGTAGTAGCAGTTAATGGAATGGACTACAAGGCGGTAGATACTGTAGAGGCATGGTGTTACTGAAACTCTAATTAAAACCTTCAAGTATTCGGAATCGGATTTATCTGCCAAATTCAAAGAGGAAGACAGTAAGGACGACTCCCACGAAAAAGCTCCAGGAGAAAGTGAGTCCACGGTGCGATACACCGACAGTGATTCAGAGGATACCAGTGTCAACAGTGACAAAAAGAGCGATAATGGAGAATAGAGACTCGCACCGGCACCGACACTAGTCAAAGTGGCCAGCCGGACCGTCAATTTAGGCCAGAGCGAAAAAGCAAGGAAACAGTTAAAGAGTACGCTTGAGGTTATCAGCCCGCCAACGTCGCCGGAGCGGACTGTGGGCGCATCAGGACCCATTGCGGGGATTTCATAATTCCGATCCTTGTTAACGTGTACCGACCCTACCTAGAAATCAGCGTTATTCCCCATAAAGTAGTAGTACATAGCTATCAAATATTTATAGGAGATATTACCTGGCGGCCTTATTTGACCCAATTGCTCGTTATTTTACGAATCCGAGCCATGACAGACACTTTAGCGCCATGCTTTTCCAACATTTCAAGTACCGCCAAGCGGTAGGGCACGACCTTGCTTCGAGAGCCGTTGGCAGGAATCACAATCTCCAAGCTGCTCGGATTTCTGTCGGAGAAATAGATCTCATGCCTTACGCCCTCGTGCAGGCGAGACAACAGTGTCGTCAGCGTTGGAGAGTTCTTTCGCTTCTTCGCCACGGCGCCGATCAGTGTATCCGCCAGCTGGTACCGCCAAGGAGCATTAAAGTCGAACACTTCGCGGTCCAGAGCAAACTGGCGTAGATTGTCACCGTCAGCGCCCCATTGGGCGCGCCATGCCTCCAAATCCTTCAAGGGGCCTAATATGAGGCTTGAAATGATATTATCGTTGATGCCATCGATAGCAGAAGCGGACAAGTTCTTATCTAGGTCGGTCTTTTCCAAGACGTAGAGACTGACGCCAAACTCAGCAGCCACAGCGATAAAGCCGGCATTCTTATAGGCCCATCTGTGGGACAGCGAGGCCTTCAGTTTGTCGACTGCTTCGACGAGTGGCCCACGGTTTTGGGGACTGTCAACAACCCTTGCGGCGAAGTAAAAACAAAACAACACCTGAGCCCACAACTCAGGTCTTGACTTTGTGGCGTAGGGTTTTCTGTCCTCGTCGAGATCCTTGCTTATCCCTACAGCGACGGCCAGATTGGCATCAAAGTCCTCGGGTATCGTTCGTTCGAGGTTTGACCAAACACTTTCGAGCCAGTCGTTCACCGTCCGGTGTAAGCAATCGACTTGACCGGATGGGGATATTTCTAGTAGCCCTCGCGTGCGACTCGTCAGACGGCGCGTCAAGGTTTGCGTGATGTAGGCGGGATCTGTCGAAGCGCCACCGTCGGCGAACCACAAAATGCGCGCGGGAATGCCGCTGGCGGCCAACCGATCCGGAAGTTCAATTAACCGCGATCGCGGCGACCGAGTGAATGTGTGGAATATCGCCAGAATGCAGGCGCCGCCGTGCTTGTATTTCGGTTTGATCCCACTCCAGAGACTTCCATAGAGGTCTTCGAGGTCGCCAGGCAGTTCCTCTAGCATCGCTTGTAGATCAGCAAGACTATCACCGTCTGTGAGACCGGCTAGAATGGCCATAGTGACCAATGAGACCCAGAGAAACACCCCTCTGGCCTTTTCAACGATCGTGGTATGCAGTTCGGTTGCATGTGTCGGCGAGGTAGCTTGCAGTTCCTTGAACGCCCTGTTCGCCACCAACTTGCCATGTACAAACAGCTCCATGTCAATCTTAGTCAGAGCCTCCATCCGCAACTGTGGGCAGTCTGCGAAAGCATCGCGAAAATCGTTCCAAGGACGGCTGCTAACGCAAACCTTAATGCCAGGGCAGCGATGGAACCGCCTGACAAGCTGTATGAGCTCGGCCAAATCGCTAATGAACTCGTCCAGTCCGTCGATAAAGATCGCTAGGTTGAAGCTGCGGATTGAAAGCGAGCCCAGCAAGGTTATCGCATCAAAGAGCTCCTGCCACTTCCACTTGGGGAATGCCTCGAGTGCGGCTTTGCCAAAAATTTTGAGCATAGCCCATCGTTCAGGAAGCAAACGAGGCGCTATATCAGGTGCCTGTTCCACAATTTGATATAAGAGACTCTGAAGGAGCCCTTCCTGGGACTTCTGCAAGCCCACTCCTGCATTCCAGGAGTAGAACGCCGCAATGAGCAATGGCCGAGCTGAAGACCATTTTTGAAGGCACGACACGGTCCGGGGATCACGGACCAAATACTTCATCATAGTCGACTTGCCTGACCCGGGCTTGCCTGCGACCCAATACACATTGTCGCATTCTTGCTCGAGCCACTCAGGGACTGATGACCACTGGAGTTGGTCGGTGGACCCAAGTTGAGATGGATGTCGTTTGAAGATCCACTCATACGTTTGATGATGAGCTTCAGATATTGCTTGGACACGGTCGGTGTGTGAGACAAACTCCAAATTTTGAAGCACAGCATTCGTACAAGCGGTGTCAGTGGTGTCGATTGCTTGATCTGGTGGGACGCGGAGAGACTCTTTCATATGCTGTGCATCGGGAAACACGCGGGCTGGCGAAGAAATACCAATGATATCGTCTTGCTCCTGATTGATCTGATTCAAGAGAACCTGGCGTCGCGTCGCTTGACCTCGTTGCGTGGCTGGAGGACATTGCATCCTGAGAATGTCAACAATGATGGACTTGGGGACCGGACAGAGACAGGAGCAAAAAATGACGAGCGTACCACAAGTCTGCGACGAGCGCGGCCATGAGAGAAGATCGAATATTTTTCAGTCTCAACTCCATGTCGTGAATTCTCGCATCGTTCCAGAAAACCCTCAGCGCCTTCATAAAACTCCATATCTGTGGGGGAGGCTCTTTTTGGCGGGGCTCGGTCTTTTTTTCCGATCCAGCCTGGATTTGCTCCGCCGGGTCATTCGTAAATCTGAGCCTCATGGATGAGATGGCGTCAAGGACTTCGTTGTTGACCTCCTCGCAGCGGCGACATTGCTCCAGGAGAGCCCTTTCGGAAGCGGTTGGGACGTGGCCACCCGATTCGAGGAGCGTCACCTTCTCATGGACTTGACGAGCCAGAGCCGCTAGATCATGAGATATAGCCTCGAGAGCAGCCACTTTCGACGAGGCCCCGGCTGCATTGTGGTAGGTGTCTGCCGTCTTGGTGATGAGTCGAACCCCGAAATCCACAAACTGAGCTGCTGCAGCGGTCACTGAGATGATACTGAGTGGATCCATGATGGGCGCCGTGCTTGGTTGCCGGGATCTCACAAGAGGTAGTAGTGAGCCGGTGCGGGGGAATTTTGTGTTTTGCTCTGTACTAGCAGCTGCATGTCGGAGATGCCCAGTGTTCGAAGCCATCCACGTGATTCCGCCTGGAAGATGCCGTGGTAGCTAATTAATTGAGGCAGTGTCACTAATTGAGCAATCGATTGCCAGCTCCCAAGGCCACAAACTCCCAGGCTGGATGCAAAAACAAAGAGAATGTCTATTTGCACTATGACCCCGCACCACCTATACATAACCCTAACCCCCAATAACCACCCCAATCCCCATCCACACCATTCCAATAGTCACTCGCACTCCCGTTATTGCTCCCAAGGGTAAGTAATCATTCGGCGCATAATGTCCCGGGCTAACTGAGCGTTCAGATGGCCGAAAATAACCCGCGGCACGATGGCGTGATGGAAAAGTCTCGTTTTTTTTTGTCAACCACTTGGCAAGGTCGAGCCAGCCTGTGTAAATCCAGTGGGGACTGAGCCAAGCCTGAGCCAGAGTGAGCAATGTCACGTGCACGAGGTCCAAAAAAGGAAATTTGTGAGCCCAGATTCGTCTCACATTACACATAGAACGATACGCTGAGCAGCACGAGATGCCACATATCGCTCTGTATTTCTTTTGCTCTAACGCCGCCGATACACGAAACCACGCTAGCCATATTATCAGAAGCTTGCTCTCACAACTTATCACCAAGATCCGGTCACTTATACGCCATCTGATGCCCACGTACGAGGTTCAGGGCTCTCGCATACTCAGCGAAAATTCCATCGAACTGCTTTGGAGTATGTTCCTCGCCGCAATTAGCACCTCAGACACGCCACGGGTCTTGTGTCTTATGGACGGCCTCGATGAATGCAATGCCATATCGACCAAGACCTTCTTGAACGAAGCTATCAGGCCAAGACCATCGGGCCGTCTGAACTTGCTGATTGTCAGCCGGGAACACCCCACTTGGATTCGAGACTCTCTTGGAGCCTGGTCCCGGATAAGGCTTGATCCAGACGCTAAGGATGATGTCCAGGATAGTTGGTCCGCTTACATTTTCACCAGGACCGAGGAACTAGCCTGTTCAGTTGTGAAGAGATGCTCCCAGAGCTCATTGGGAAAATCAGATCCACATTGAAACAAAAGTCAGATGGCACATTCCTTTGGGTCAGTTTCGCTCTCAAAGACATCCAGGAGAAAGAGCCCAGTGAGCCTGAGGCATGCTTAGATGAGCTCCTTCGTGGATTGGACCTTATCTATGAGCGCATTCTGCGTGATGTTGAGCCTGATCGACGAAATGTTATCCAACTTGTATTGAAATGGGTCTTATTCGCAGAACGACCACTTCTTCTCGAGGAACTTGCAGACGCTATGGACTTCGAAATTTCCGATGAAATGTCCAAGGTGGACAGAGCCAAGGATTCCATCATATTCTGCGGTCATTTTCTCAAACTATCCACGCCGATGTTGACACAGACACACCAGTCTCACAGGCGGGTTTCTGAAGGGATCGTTCAGATCGTGCACGGAAGCGGGAGAGATTATTTGCTCAGTCTCCCCACACCGAGAGACAACACGGGCTGGCCGCCTAGGTTCAACCCGGAGGAGGGCCACTCCGTTGTCGCATCAAGATGTGTTTCATATCTGAGCTCCCAGTGTCTCCGAGGAGGGCGAGCGTCTCCAGCTTGCCAACTCTCTCGCTCGGGTTCTGTGAACCCATCCATTGCTGGGGTTCTTTTGTGCGAATACGCCCTAAGCCATTGGGCTATTCACTTTCGAAAGTCTGGAGTACTTGGAACGAACGTCTTGCGAAATAGCCCAGGGTCTTTTTTTTCTACGCCAATATTGCGAGAAACCTTGCGATATGCTATGGCGATCATGTAAAACCACAAATTTGTCCGTTTCACCGTTGATCTCCTGGGCTTTGGGGAGCAAAGCAGCCACGTGATGGACCAAATCGCCGCGGGATACCGTGTTATTGAACTCGGCACTCACTGCTATCTACATGGCAGCCGGGCTTGGTTTAGGCGTTTGGCTGAAGTCTCTCATCAATGAGAAACGGGGCTCTCCGGAATACAAACGACGAATTAACCAGCGCCATATTCGCCACAGACAAGAGTTTACGCCACTTCATTATGTAGCTAACTTTGGCAGTCTGGACGCGGTGAACATATTATTCGAAATTGGTGCCGATTGGATTCTGTGAACCGTTCCCAGGGACAAACGCCTCTTGTGATGTCCATCCAGGCTGGCCATATCGAGACCACGGCTCTTCTGTTGCGATTAGGCGCCAGAATACGACGCCCGCGACGCCTTTCTCTTTCTAGCACCTGCTGGAAAGATCCCCTTGAAGCTGTGATAACTTACCGCTTTGGAAAAAGAGAGGCCGCAGAGCTAGTATTCAAGTACAGCGGTATGTCACGCCTTCCGAGCCACCCTCCAAGGTCCAAAACCTCATATCTACACCTGGCGGCTCGGAAGGGGAGCGTTGCTCTGTTGAAATTCTGGCTGCAGCACCGCCCAAGAGACCTGGTATTACGCGATAAACTCGGGGACACACCGTTGCATTACGCAGCTCAACGCAGCTTCAACTCGGAGGTACTCTACATCCTTCTCAAAGCTATGCTAGCGGAACCGAAAGCAAATGCCTACCTTAACTTGCGAGTGGTCGAGTACGCTTTGACATCAACAAGAGACATACCAACTCTGAAACTGATTATTGAGCATTATCTACGAGGCTCGACTAAACACAAATTTATGTGGGCGCTGGATTGCCTTCTACGCAATGACTTCTGGCTTTAACGTCTGGTAATCTTTGAGATTTTTGAGGTCCTACGGTTTCTCATTACGGAAATAGACTTTGATCCGACCTGGAGAGACCGCAAAGGCCTAACGGCCCTGCACGTCGTTGCGAGATCTGATGGTCTGTGGTCCCCCGAAAAACCTAGGTACTTAATTGGCGACCCGCCCCACAGATATGTTGCGAAGTACCTCGTGGAGAACTTCGGGTTTGACATCAACGCCCAAGACGACGAGGGCAGAACGCTATTGCACCGCTTGGTTGTCGAAAACGGCGGCGCTACTAAGCGTATCGCCGCCAGGTGGGAGCGCTCCAGAGCCTTTGGCATCACGCTACAAAAAAAGGTGGTGGAAAATGTGCTCGAATGCATTCAGGCATTTCTCAGACTTGGCGCGGACCCTTCAATACAGGACTGCCACGGGAGATTAGTACGAGACTATGTGAATCTGGGCATTGAGCGTGGGTGGGCTTGGGGTTATGAGGGAATTCTGAAGGAGCTTGACGCTTATCGACAGTCCGAAATTCAAGTTGGGCCCCGGCATTGATTTCGTCGCCGACAGAGCCACATCTGTTGCCTCCTGGGAATGAGTCGCGGGACGCAGAGTAGGGCGAGAGACCGTTCAGCATCAGGCATCAAGATACCAAATTCTGACATTTATTTCCAACCTCGTCCCAAACACACCACCAACTCAAACTTCTGCCACCCCTTCCTCCCTCCTCTTCCCCCTAAACCGTCACAGTATGGACATACTTAACCTTCCCCCCCTCGACCCGAATCTCATGACTATCGGGATAATTCCCAATCGAATCAAACGAGCACAGCACATCCACCGACCCGACCGTCTCGTCAATCACATACCTCCTCATTCCATTATTCTTCGTGCTCCCGCCCTTCGGCAAGCCCACCCCACACGGCTTCGTAAACTGCGACCCCTCCACCCGCTCACAGTCCGCACCCCACTCCAGACTGCCCGCGGCATTCTTATCCGTCCACATATCCAGATACCCATCGCCGTACTTCTTGAGTGTCTCGCGGCTCGGCCTGTCCGCAGCAGCAATGGTCGCCCAGCTCTGCTTCTGGATGAGCTCGAGGGTTTTCTTAGCGTTGAAGAACAGCGACCCGGTCGTCGCGGCAATGGTATCGATCAGCGTGATGGTTGAGGTGTCATCCCCAGGGTGGCGCAGCTGCGTAGCCAGGATGTACGGCTTAGTGCCGCCGGCGGTGGAGATGATGAGGGTGTAGCTGGCGCAGGCGACGACGTCGGCGGTCGAGCGCGTGTAGTCGATCTTGAGCGGGGCGGCGAGGGGCCCGGACTTGGCGAGGTCGGCCTTTTTGTTGTTCTCTTGGTAGGTGAAGTTTGTAGCGGAGAGCTTGAGGCCCGAGAGAGAGCCGGTGGTGATGGCCGTGACGTAGCTGGAGGCTGCGGCGAGGAGGCCTTCGCGCGTGCATTCGGCCGAGACGGCCGCGGCGCCGGCTAGGAGGGGGAGGAGGCGGACCATTTTGGGGGATGGGTTCGTGAGAGGTTCGGGGTCAGAACTGGACTGGACTGGGGTGGAGATGCATCGCGGACGATGCCGAGTCGGGGAGTTTTTAAGCTCCTTGCCCCTGGCCCTGGGGCTAGGGATAGAGAAGCCGTGAAAGCATGACTGGCGCGCTTTAAGCTGAAATTGCTATATTTTCTGCCAGGGGATTTGACGGCCGTGAGTGGTTGCCCCGCTGCTGATATTGATTGCTGCTGTTGCTGCGATTCCGAATGGAAATCTGCGGGAGTTTAGCCATGTTTTGACTTTAGGCACTCCTGGGCCCGCGGCAGAGCTGTCGGGATAAGTGTTAGGGGCGAAATGGAAATGAGCGATGTTGTGTGCAATTGCCGGGTTGGGAATAACTTCATTCTTGCTTGAGCTGCCAGTGGTTGAAATCCTGACAAACGCGCAGGGATAACGTAGAAACCGGGGGGAAGGCGCAACCCCTTCGCTCATGCGGAAAGACGATGGGGACTGGTTGGTGTTGGGCGCGATTCGGCAAGCTCGAGGATGCGGTCAGCGAAGAGTTCCTGCCGAGGTCCGTCTGACCCAAACTTGCTTCCGAATGTTTGGGCAACTTTCTCCAAGAACACCCATCGCCAAGATCACAATGGACAGCGACAATGGCAAGTTGTGCGAAACTTGCATCGCGGCTTTGCAAGGCAAAACACAAATTCCCGACCGGGAGCAGTTCTACAGGCCAAAAGGCTATTCAATCCAACTAAGAATCGAAGGGAAACATCACGGCAGCTATTGCGATCTTGTGTTGAGCAAGGAAGACGGATGTTTCATCTGCTCCTGGTTATGGGCCAGGCTCCAGCTACTCCCCCGACCCGGCGCCGACGAAGAGGGGCACCCTGACCTGTCGCCATTTCGTGTCTTGGCAATTTCCGAGGAGAGAAGGTTGACGCTCATGCTTGGCATATCACAGTGATTATGTATACACTCGACCCAGACCAACCGGGCGTTCAACCACAGCGCCATCCCTTCTGTCATGGTCTCCAGAAGCTCCCGTGGTTAGAGGTTGACCCCAGTTTGGGCTCTACCCAAGACTTGGAAACTATTAGTTGCCGGCTGTCAACCTTCCAATCCAAACACAAGCACTGCGCTCCCCCAGCCGCGGGCAATGGCTTCTTTCCGACTCGAGTTCTCGACGTCACGCATGCCAAGCAGGGCTTGGTTCACCTAAGGGACCGCGACAACGTGGTTGATGTTCAGCCGCGAGGTTGCTACCCCGCCTATTGGACGCTCTCTCACCGCTGGGGTGATCCAAAGACCATCTTGTAACTTCGCCAACATACATAACGCCGTGCTAGTTCCGAGAGGGCATCTCACTTAAGGGGCTATCGCCGACATTTCGTGACGCAGCTCTCCTGGTTCGGCGCTTGGGTCATGCTTATCTTTGGATCGACTCCCTGTGCATCTTTCAAGACTCGCTGGCCGACTGGCAAGCAGAGGTTAGCACGATGGTGGATGTCTATTGCCATTCTTTTCCAGAACAGGCCTGTTCTGTGAACGAAAGCTCCCGTATCCTTTCACCATCGACATACCAGAATGGCATCCGCATACGTCGACGCACGGTGATAGTGAAAGCATATCTGGATCATGGATTATATGCTGCCATTTGAGCTGGGATGAAGACGTGGAAGCCGCAGCCATCAGTTCTCGCGGTTGGATTGTCCAGGAACGCTACCTGGCTACGAGAACTCTCCACTTTACCCAAAACCAAATCTACTGGGAATGCCTGGAGGGTAGCCATCCAGCGACCCTCCCAGGGGTCAAAATACCTGTTGATGTACATGGCGAATTTACCCCGAGCAGCTCCAAGATAATCAGACTAGAGCTATCCGAGACAAGCAGCAACCATCAAAGATTCAGACAACATCTACCATGCTCGATGGGGTAAAATTTGAAATTGTTGAGTTCTACGCTTGCTGGTCCCTAACTAAAGAGTCAGACCGACTCCTTGCCTTGTCTGGTGTTGCCAAGATATTCCGAGAAGCCATGAGGGATGTTTATCTCGCAGGCCTGTGGCAGCGTACGATATATTGTCGCGCATTACCACTGCACTAAAAAGCACGGAACGTTCATTACTCTGACAGATGGTAATTGCTGTCATACCTGCTGGCAGACTGAAGCCAACTAGGACATCTTTGTCCGTCGAAGTGGTGACGTGGCTGCTCCGTCTTGGAGCTGGGCCTCAATTATGGGCGGTAACGTGTATTTCGACGACGACATCCGGGCCTATGCTTTCATTAGGTTCCCCCTCGTCAAATTCGTAGAGGCTCGGATCGTGCGAGATGGCGGAGATACTAAAGAGCTTCTAAGTTTAGCAAAACTAGAAATTAAGTGCACGCTTTTAATTACCCTTTAGTTTCAGTTCAGTAAAACCGGGTCTTTAACAGTGTTCAAAGATAAGTACAAGAGTGTAATATATCTAAACTTTAATAACTCTTATTACATTATTAACTTTTTCTTTCAAACTTAAGTTTGATATAATAAACTGGTGGAGAGATCAACTATAAACGGAGATATTAACAGTATATTTTATACTCCAGTTATGTAACCGGGAGGATAAGCTTATAAAGTTATAAAAAGAAATAAATAAATATTTAATTCTTAATTAAAGGTTTAAAAATTAATATTAACTAAGTTAAAACAATCATGATAACTTTATTTAAACTGTTTAAAAGACGTTTCGTGACGATCTCTCAGCCTTTGAACTCTCTGAAGTTTCTATTCAAACTAGCTAGCAGAGTGAGAGTGAGACTTGCTCCTTCTCTTACATATATCAAATTATTAAATTTGTCTTGCCAAGACAAACCTAAGTTCACATAATAAGAAATAAATATCTTACGTTAAATTAGAGTTTACAGCTTTATACCGTTAATCAACCTCCTCTTTCATAATCTTCAATCAGATTCTTAATACAGCTTACTAAGTCTAATTATTTTTCGGCTGGGCTGGAGGGTTGTCATTTTGGCGGGGCGCCATGGACACAATTGAAGCAATTCTGTGTCACATACAATGTGGGTGCATCCCGCATCTGCAGATGAGCTCCAGGCTGCAGCCAACCTGCGTTCCAAAGCCGGAAAGGGACAAGCTCGCCAGCCGGCAGCGGCGACATGCAGGAAAGGCCGTTTAACGTTTTCTGCGCGACTGCAATTTCTGCCAGTGGCAACCCGGATTCTAACAGGCCGAGACATGACATGAACATCACAACCATGCAGCAACAGAACCTAACCACCCCATCCCTCGCCCGCAGCAGCATTTCCGATCTCCCCGCCGAGAAAATCATCGGGGCACCACGAAGTCTCCCGCTCGCAGACCTCCCCCCATTCCCAGCATACGAATCGCTCCGGAACCTAAACCCCCAAAACACACCCGATCGCAACAACGTCCTCCTCATCATCCCCACCGCAAACTCGCAAAAGACGCGCATCCTCCTCAAAGCCTTCTCGGCCCCCCCAACGGGAGGAAAACTCCACCACCTCGTCGTCCCCGCCGACTCAGGCGTAGGCGAGCAGCCGTACGACGATGCTGGGTTGCAGGGCGCGCATAACCGCATCGCCAATGCGCTGCTGCAGACCCTGACGTCTTCGCCATTGAAATTGGATGCGTTGCTTGCGGAGAAGAAGATCGGCACGGTCATGGCCGCGTCGATTGAGAATTACATCCAGCGACAGCGACAGCGGCCCGACGGCGGGGTAGATGTGGGCGCCCGGCCGGCTGACTACGGCGTGGTGATGGTGCATAATGCGACGACCGGCGAGACGGCGGCGGTGGTGTCGGCGGGGGTGACGGTGCCGAGGGAGTATCTGGAGTATGCTCGGTCGTTTGGGTTTGAGGAGGGGGATGAGATGCATGGGAGGGTCACGGTTGGGTATGTTTTGGCGGCGAATGTGCCGGGGCTGGATCTGGCGAATTGGCATGCTGTTGTGGTGGGGAGGTCGAGGTATGATCTGTTGGAGGAGGCTATTGAGGAAGGATTGAGGATTCCGTGGTGAGTGACCGGGTTGGGGCCGGGTAGTTGTAGCCAGGAAGGGGCAGATAGGGAATCTGCTTCAGCGACAGCGTCGACGTAGCACGCTGTATGATGGCGGGAGTGGTTAGGTAGTTAAGTTGGTGCCTATTCCGCTCTGCGTCATCGAGCAGAGGAGCAGATGGACAGGTATGGCCAAGCTAGACTGTGATCAGATTTAACTGACTACCCACAACTCCAATATGTGTTCACCTTTGGTAATTTGAACAAAACACCGTAGCAATTACAAGGGCCTTTCCTTTACTCTCGCTCGCAGCAACAGGAACACACCAAAACCTCATGTGTCCCCATCTTTCTCCTCGGGCTGCATTGGCTCCGGGGCGACGCGGATGTCCTTTCGCTCCACCGCGTTCAAAACATCCTGGAACTTGATGCCACGTTGGACCCCGTTCGTCGAGAAAGCAATAATCCCGATAATAACAGTCAGAAACGTGAACAATGACACGAGGCCATATGGAATCCACAAAGCGTAGGGGTTGTACCCATAGCGGTTTACGTTGCGCCACTCTGTCACGAGTCTTTCTGTCTCGTTGCTGCAGAAAGGTGTCAGCTCAGGTAGGCTCCTTGCCTTTTCACGAAAAGGGTCGCCTACGTGAGTAGTTCGTTGTGCATGAGGCTGACCGTCAAGTTGAAGCTAAGCTCTTCAATCAGCGCCCCGAGGGTCCTCCCCCGCGCGCGATTGACGTCTTGTTGCCTTTGCAGACTGAGATCGCCGTAGGGCTTCTGGCAAGCGTCCAGATCTTCATTATAGTCGAAGAAGACTGATAAGTCGGACGACCCGAGCAGCGAGTTATGCTGTATCGGGCACCGAATCCGAGGGAAGGTTCGGTTTCCGGAGCCATCCGCCGCCATTTCCTCAAACAGACCGAATGTGCCCACTATCTGATCGGCCAATGACCAGAAGAAAGCCGAGTATGCGTGCTGCGCCATCTCGGTGGTGGTGTTTGCCTCGTCGACAGGGGGGTAGGCGACCTCGTGGAGGAGCTTCCAGGTGCCAGACACGTTCTGGAAGTCGTTTTCCCAGTTGAGCGTGAGGTCGTATGTGGCATTCCAGAGACTGCAGACTTGATAGTGTTTGCTATGTTTGCAGCTTTTGTCGGTTTTGTTCTCGTAGCGCTCAAAGGCCATCCATACCTCGTTGGAGCCGTTGCCAGGCGCCTGGTATCGCACCTCGGCTTCACCCACGACGTTGTGGTCAGCAGCCATTGAAGGAACAAACGCGTGGTATGCAACTTGGACCTCTCGTGTGGTGTTGGTTGACGACCGCTTCATCTCTGATGCGATGGCCTGCTGTATTGCCTCAGTCGTTGTTTCGTTTGCGTCTCTGCACTGCACCGCTGGCCCGAAGAAGTCGAGCGTGTATGACGAGTGGTTCGCGGGTCTTTTGAGAGACAGGATCTCCCCTTGCGAAGCGCCCGCTGTGATGAGTAACGTGATAATCGTCCTCGGGCCGTTGAAGACACGAGTGAGGACATCTTTGTAGTCGAAACGATCCCCCTGGTTTGAGGGAGAGAAGGCAAAGAAATGCCCATTGGTGCCGTTTGCGATGCCAAGATATGGCACGTTCTGAGGCGTTACAACCTCGCTGACGCCGTCGTAGATGACTAGAGTACCGGGCGTGAAGAAAGGGGGAAGGATGAGAGACCTGGATGCAGTTAGATATCTCCATCCAGTTTAGCTTTGGGGTCGACGGCCTAAGCCAGGACTCACCAAGCAAACAAACCCATGAAATACCCCAGAGGAAATGTTTTCAAGAAATCAACATTTAGATACGACATCATGGATGATTGGGCACCAAAAATGTCGTTGAGTGTAGCCATCTTCAGGGGCTTGTCCATGTGTCGCCAAATCTTCTGGTCGTAGGTCTGCCAGACACTGGCCGTGAAAGTGATCTGTGCCAAAAAGGCCATCGCAGTCCCAACCCTGGAGGCGAGCAGAGCCAAAGTCAGCATTTATCGTGATAGATAGAGTCTTTCGTTGTAGTACAGACCTCAAGTTGTTTTCCTGCTGCGCACTGTCCGGAACAATAGTACCATCGAGAGTAGCGTAAAAGACGCAATGGCATATGCTAAAAGCCAAGCCAAGGACAAAGAAGCCCACGATGAGCAAGGGTGACTCCCATTTGTGAAGGCGGCGCGGCCAGAATGTTCGAACTGTCCTGATACTCGCCGTGCTCATTTGTCGGGACCGATCTACTCCATTCTGCGGGAGGGCTGGTGACGGAAGTGACGAGACATTGTTCGCTGTCTCCTGCGAAGCATCTGGACCAGGCTGTGCTGCCGTGCGTGGTGATGGTGTTGGTATGGGCTGACTCTCCATTGCACCGGGGGTACGGGGTTAAGGTGTTTGGCCCAGTTTTGAGCTCGTTTCAATTTGATGATGGTGATAACGCTACAGTCTGAAAGGCACCGGTTTTGTGGTTCACCTCATCGCGACCGTGTGCCGACGGTCAAATGGAGGGGGCATCCATGCTGGCGACATCTCTGTAATTTAAGGCGGCCTGTATCCAGCATCGATGGAGGCAGCATTGGTCGCTACTACGCAACAGAAGTCCCGTCTGTGCGGTGGTCAGCATCCCATGCTACCGAGCGATACCCAAACTGGGCGATGGCCGGCGTGGACGGGTTGCAGTGAATGCTGTGGCTGCCGCACCCGTCCAATTGCACACGGGACAGAAAGCACCCCCTCGATTCCGGCAGCATCATTGGCCCGAATCTTATCGACTCCCCCGTGCCCCCCCTACACGCACTCGATCGCTTGCCGCTCCGCCACCATTGCAATCAACAACACAGCGAACTGGGGCGGGGAACAGGGCTGAGCCACCGCCCCCAACCACACATCGAGCGTCCATACCTCCCAGCCTGCAGCCTTTACGCATGTCGCTTCCAAAATACGGGTACAACAAACTATGAAATTACTGTTGTTGGGCTGTGGTATTAAGAGCTTGGACAAAACATAATAACCAAAGAAACTTGGACAACGAAGAGAATCAAAAAGAAATTAGAAACCAGAAATGCTTAACTTTCTCCAAAAACAACCCTAGGACTTATCCGTCTCCAAATACTAGAGCATGTGAAATTATTCCTTTCCAAGAGGGCGGAAAAATACCGACATAATACACCAAAGTGGGAAACGTGCCCTTTCGGAACCAAACAACGACTCGTTACTAGTGCGAGCTTTTCTTCGCGTCCACCACATCCCTAACAATCTGCGCTGCCTCGTCCAGACATTCCTGGAACCCGGCCACCTTTCCAGAAGGCCCGAGGATGGAAAATACCGCCCTGATTATCACTGGTCAGCAAATACGCGCACTAAGTGCTTCTACTAGTAGCACAGACACAACAAGGGGAGTAGTAACTGACTCGTTCTGCAGGACGTAGTAGTGCACCCGGATCATTTCCGGAAAGCTCCGCATTGTGGCCGAGTCCATGGCCGAGTCATCGCCCATGCTAGTGGCAATGTACCTCGGCATAGTACGGAGGTAAAGGGGGTCGTCGAACAGTGCGGGCGTGGGCTCGCCCTCCGGCCACAGCATCTGCATGATGGCCAACAGCCTGTAGCAACCGCCCCCCGTAGCGCCGATATTTGCTACCGTGTTCACCTCCCGCACGGCCTGCGGCAGCAGGTCGTACTGTCCCGCGCAGAACTTGGCAACAGACTCCGTGACATATTGCACGTCGTCAATGCGGCCCTTGTGGAACGCGGCCAGAGATGTGCCCTCCCAGCTCGCGTGGCTCTGGCCGTAGAAAAGGCGCGCGGCGAGTTGGATCATGATATTGAACGTTGCCCTGACCGGAAGGGACTTGCTTTCGAGGTGGTGCTTGCCGATCGTGGTGGTCTTGTGGTTGACGAACTCCCTCTGGCTGATGGCGTCGGAATATCGTGCGCGGGCACTCTCGACGAGACTGTCGATCTCGGGCGTGGAGACAAGCGGGTATTCCTCCAGGGCTACGGCGGTTCTGTGGTGTCCATTTACTCCATTAGTTTGCAAGGGATTATGAGTGTTGATGGCTTCATGCACCGCCTCGTTCATCCGGTAGACGGTTAGGCCGTCAACCATGGCGTGATCCATCCAGTACGTTGATGTGCCATTTGCGAAGACGACGAAGTGGAGCGCTTTGTCGTGCCACCTGTTGAATTGGCCCAGGTCGCCGGCGAAGGTTCCCATGATCCGCTCCCCACTGGTTCTCGCCTCTCTGTCATCCAGGCATATCAAGAACGCGGCTGTATCCATGACCTTGAAGAAATCGGCATTTCGTGGGTCGGCCCCGAGCAGCTTCTGTCTCGCTGCCGCCCAGGTGTCGCGCTTGTCTGTTGTCAGGATGCCCAAGCCGGACCCAGCATGATCCTGATCCTGAACGTGTTCATTTATGGCGTCGAAGGTACCCTTGAGCCTCTTGTATGGGACGCTGTCGCCGTCATCATTTTGGAGCATCACCTTGAACGCCCGGCCTCTCTTCAGCACGATGCAATGGTTACCCGAGTACTTCCTGATCGAGTCGATGCCGACGCCTGGCTCGTGGTTCGAATTGAAGAGCCAGTTCCATGAGTGCGTGCACATGGGGATGTCGCTCATCCAATGGATCTCGAGTGTCCCCGCCTCGACTTTTCGCTTCACCTGGATCAATGCGGAGACGATCACTGCGGCGCGCTCTGACTGCGTGTGAGAAACCTTGCTGTCGAAGTGAGAAACGGCGAAGCTAGAATTGAAGACGATAGGCCCGCGGTGTCTCTCGACCCTTTCCTGGACAAGCTCATAGCTCCAGTTGTCGATGCTGGGATCGTTGGCCCTAGCCACAAGTTGGTCATGCAGCTTCCGAGATGTGCTTCCGTCGGCGGTGAAGCTGCTTACGGCCTGGCGGAGGTTGCTCAACTCGCTGAGTGTGGTAGCGAAATGGCTAATTGTGCCGAGATGGCGCTGAAGTGCTTGTTCTAGGTCGGGGACAACCTGTTTCTTCACGTGCACCGCAGCCCGACAGCAATCGTACTTGGGGCCTTGGCTTTTCTCTGCTGCCACTGCCGCTTTTTTGCCCAGAATCTGTGTCTCTGCTTCTGGCGCTTCGTCTCCGCGGATGTCGTCGCTAAGGAGCTTCGATCTGCCAGCCAGTATTTGGGCGAGAGCAGCAATGCCCGGCGCGTCTGCTAGTTCGGACACCTGCAGTGTCACCTGGAAGTCACGGACCATCCAGTTCTTCAGCTCCATAGATATCAGCGAGTCCAGCCCAAACTTAAACAACGACTCGTTTTGGCCTATATCGTCGACGGGTTGGTCGAGAAAGACTGAGAGCTTCTCTGCAATAGCCGCAGCAATAATATCTCCAGCCTCTTTCATCGACTTGGCATTCCTCAACGCTTGACCCACGTCGGCCTCGCCGTTGGATGTTCCCGAGCCCCCGGAGGTGGCTTGCGGGTAGGGCAGCGCGCTAAAGAGGGGATTCTCCAGGGCAAAGGTATCATGGATATCCATCATTTTCTGTCTGTCGAAGCCCACAATGGACTGCACGCAGTCATCGGCGGCTGCCTGAGTGCCCATGGCATACTCCAGCATCTTGTACAGCTCGTTGAATTTCATCATGATGACCCCCTGCCGCATGCGTTCCTGCTGGAGGACGGGCAGCGACGTTACCGCTTCCGAATCCTCCACGGCTCCGATATTGATCGAGACATAGCGTGCGTTGGTCTTCCCGGCGTTGGCATGGACAAACGCATCTTGAAAGGCGTTGCCTGCCGAATAATTGGCCTGCGAAGCGCTCCCGAGAACACACGCGATAGATGACATTGTGATGAAGAAGTCCAGATGGGGAGAAGAGAAAGCGTCGTGCACGTGAAGCGTGCCTTGGACCTTGGGGCCCAACGATGTCAGGTAGTCGTCCAGCGTCATGACCTCGAAGGGGCGGTCACGGAGCACCATGCTTCCCTGAATTACGCCTCTGACGGGTGCGATGTTGCGGCAGACTGTCGCTGCATGTACAACAGATGACTTTTGCGTGATATCGCATTTGACGATGTGCAATTTGGCGCCTAGACCGGCAATTTCGCGCTCAAATTCTTCCCTGAAACTGTCATCGAGGGTCCTGCGGGAGAGGGTCACGATGTGGCCCGCCCCATGCGTTGCCAGGAGGCGACATAGTTTCTTTCCCAGGTCACCCAAGCCGCCTGCAATGAGATAGCACCCGGCTGCGTCAAGCTTTGGCGGCGCCGGGCGAGGCGCAACCGCCTTCACAACGCTGCCGTAATCCGCCTCCACAACAACCTTGCCAACATGCTTGCGGCCGGCGATTAATCTGAAGGCGCCCTCAATGTTTTCGATGGGCATTGGCATGAGTGGTTCCACGGCGGTGATGGTACCCTCTCGGAGCATCTCAACAATCTTGCCGAGGCTGTCGTACATCTTCTTCGGCTGGTGGTCAAAAAGAGCGAGAAGATCAACGGCGGCAAAGGTCGTGCTCCTGTCGAACGGCATCATGCTCAGGTGGCTCCGCTTGTAGATATCTGCTTTTCCGATCTCCACCATGAAGCCCAGATGCGCAACGCAATCCCAGCTATCGTTGAGCATCTCACCCGCGAGCGAGTTGAGTACGACATTAGCACCCTTACCTTTCGTGAGTCGCATGACACCCTGTTTAAACGACTTCGTCCGTGATGAGAAGATATGGCTCTCCGGTATGCCATACCGGTCCATGATGAGCTTGCGTTTAGCTGCGCTGCCCACAGTAGCGAATATCTCAGCCCCGATGTGATGTGCGATCTGGATAGCTGCTTGCCCAACACCTCCCGAAGCAGCCTGGATGAGCACTGTCTGGCCCTTCTCCAGGCGTGCGATATCTACCAGGGAATGGTATGCCGTGAGAAACACAATGGGGATTGATGCTGCTTCGGCAAAGCTGATCGAGTCTGGCAGGACCCTGGCCCTCAGGCCCTTGACCCTCGGGAGACTCGCGAAGGGCTCAGCGCCGATGGCCATGACACGATCGCCAACCTTGTACTCGTCTTGAAGACCACTCCCAACCGCCGTTACAGTGCCGGAACACTCTCCCACCATAGGAAGCCCAGGTAGCATCTGACCGAGGGCGATGAAGACATCTCGGAAATTGACGCCATATGCACGAGCCTCGAGTTGCAACTCGTCCGGCCCAAGAGGCTGGGATGGGATAGAGTCTTGGGCAAAGCGGAGACTGCTCAGAAGCCCAGGGGACGCAACCTCCAGCTTGAGTGGGTGGGCAGCGTCCAGGTACCGATATGTCTCCAACTTTGTCGCTCCATTGACTTTGTCGATCCAGTTGTTGAAAGGGGTATCGGGGTGTATTCTTGGTACGAGAATATTGCCATTTGTAAACACGTATTCAAACTCCTCTGAGCGGTCTGCCTCGCGGGTGGGCCAAAAGCAGGTGTCAGTCAAGTTGCTGATTGCGTCAATGACTCCTGAAATGTCCATATCGCTGGATAGAGATTCCCGGACGTCGAGTGTGACAAAACGAACGCCGAAGTTTTCACGTCGAAGAACGCGGGCGACACCGGTTGCCAGCGCCTTCATGGCGGCCGCTTGGACAGAGTCAAATTCCTGGAAGGAAACCCACAACAGGTACTGGCATGTCGTCATCAGGGCTTTGATACGCTCGAATAGATCCTTTGTCGGCCGGTGTAAGATCGGAACGTTGCCGCTATCCAACACCACGTAAAGGGTACCAGATCTGGACTCTGCGACGCGCTGGGCATCTACGTCTTCCCAGTCCTCGTCAGAGCACTGTATTCCCTTGGCCCCCGCCATCGCGGAAATTTTCCTACCGAGATTCTTCACGAAGTGTGTCCCGCAACCATGGAGGATTTTGAGTGCGGTTGGATGACCAGGGCGCTCCGTGGGTAGATCGATGGCCTTTGAGACCATCATGGATGGCCTGACCACAGGTCCCTCGTGATCGTACGATGACGACACTTCGATCCCGTTGAATGAGTTACCGCGAAGGAGCGTATCCCACTTATCCTGTGAGAGTTGCGGACTGTCCACACGACCATTTTCGAATTCCGTCAGACGGGTTGGCTCAACAAAGACGAGGCGGCCACCCGGCTTGAGGAGTTTCCTAACATGAGCCATCGTCTCAGACAAGGAAGATGTGGCACGGAAAACATCGGAGGCCACGACCAGGTCATATGAACCCTCTTCGAAGCCCTGCCGGCAAGGATCCTTAGTGATGTCCAGTGTCTTCCAGTCAATGGCTGACTCCCAATTCTTGAACTTGGCTGTCGCTTCCTCAAAGGAATCGGACGCGACCTCGGTAAAGCAGTACTTATTCACCATCAAGCCATCTGGGCGGTCGAGGGCCTGCAAGACTGAGAATGCCGTATCGCCCGTACCGGCCCGGATCTCGAGAATGTTCATATGTGGATTTTTGTACGCCAGCACCTCGATGTACCTGGTTATTTGCTCATGGCCGGAAACAAGGGGTTCGGCGCAGTTAGAGTCGCTGAGGATTTGCCGGAACCGCTCCGTGGTCAAGAAGTCCACGTCATCCTTCCACTCCATCCGATAGTTCATCCTCCGGTGGAAAGGAATTTCGCCAACGTTCTGGACTTCTTCTCCGATAGCCTTGAGCTGCATATCGGACGCAGTAAAGACGTGGACGAGCTCGCCGTTCTCATCCTTCTGAAACCCCCATGAAGTTCCCGATCCCGTAGTCTTGCCTTCTGGGACGAAATCTACCGCAACAAAGAGCTCATCACGGGCACACCTTTTGATATCCGTAGATATGGATATCTCAGACATGAAGACGGGCATCAATGGAGAATTACTGCACTGCTGCTTGAATATCGATGCGGCCAACTGGTTGAGTGCGTCCAACGTTGTCGGATGAATGATATGGGGCCGCATAAAAGACTCAGGCATATAGCTCTGGACGTCTGGGATGACAACAGTGGAGACACCGCAGTTATTTCCCGTGCGGACATCGGTGAGCGCGGAGAAGCTGGGGCCGAAGTTGTTGCCAGTGTCTCGGAGATTCGAGTAGAATTCATCGGACGTAACCAGGTTCCTCGATTCTGCCCGGATTTTCTTAACGTTCTCCATGAGCGACGAGAAAGCCATGTCATCCTCCCTGGTTCCATCCACTTCGTCCAATACTAGGGTAGCCATCTCAGCTGTGACGAGACCTACGCAGTGCTCACTCCACGAGTTGCTTTCTGCGTTGAAGGAGAGAATCCGAAATGCTTCCCATGGACTGGCTTCGCTCGTTTGGCTATGGCTCATGACGAGCTGTAGTTCCGTGTCGGCACTGAAGCCATCCGCACGCCGGGGCTGGACAATAACAGGCTTCAGGAAGGTCAGGTTCCGTATACGGAACCTGGCAACGCGACCAGCAGTCTTTCGAAGCTGGACAAGTTGGTTCATTGCCTCCAGGGCCATACAGATATAGCCGGAACCGGGAAAGATAATCAAACCATCCACGACGTGATGAGCTAACCAAGGGAGCGCATCGACGCCAACAAAGTATCTCCAACGCGGCTCGTTCATACTAGACATGGTGTCAAGCAGGCCAACTAGATCGTGGTACGGAAAGGGCCGCAGGCGGTGGTCCCGGCTGAGTCTCGACTCGTGCCAGTACTTTGTGCTGTGATCCCATGGATAGGGGATAAGGTCGCTCAGCGTGGAAGAACACGCATCACTATCAGACCCGTGTAGGTTGTTGATAACCGACCTCATGTTGATAGGGTAGCCGGCACTCAAGAGACCGCCTGCGAGGATAAGAGCAGACCGAACAGCGCTTGTATTCCTCACCAGAGCCGGATGGTACGAGAATTTGTAGTCGGTGACCTGAGCCAGTGTCTGCCTGATGGGCCCTAACAGTGCCGAGTGAGGGCCGATCTCGACGAAGATGTTGGCCGCATCTTTGGTTGTGGCTGACTTTGCGATATCGCTGGCAAGCGCGTGCAGCGCCTCGGCAAAGCGGACTTTCGAAACAAGATTCTCGGTCCAGTATAATGCGCCGAAGCCGGACATCTTCTTGGCACCAGTCACTGAAGAATAGAAGCCGACTCCTGACTCTGCGGTCCCCGCATCGGGTAGCGTCTGCAATGACTTCAGGTATGATCCGGCAATCTTTTCCATGTGGTGCGAGTGGTAAGCAGTGTCAACTTTGAGTTTCCTGTTAAAGATCTCGAGAGACAGCAAAGCCTCCTGCAGCTCATCGATGCCGGCCTCGTCTCCGGAGACAGTGATGCTGTCGGGGCTGTTGACACAAGCAACCCTGATCAGACCATTTTTCGTCTCCCGTAAAAGAGGCAAAATGACGTCTTCGCCAGCACCCACGGCTAGCATGGAGCCAGGAACGGGATTAATTTCTTTGGCGAGAGCCGAGTATAGCCCGCGTTGGTATGACGCCTTTATGGCGGCTTCATGGCTTAGCGACCCTGCGGCGTATGCAGCGGCGATCTCGCCTGAGCTGTGTCCGACAACAGCTGTGGGTTCAATGCCGAGGTCAGCCAGTAAGTCGACCAAGGCGATCTGGATGGCCGTAGTAGATGGCTGCGCGATCTCACAGCGTCCAGTCCGCGAGTCACCTTCCGCCCGGCCAAGCTCCGTTAAAAGGCTCCATTCAGAACCCAGGTTGTGTAGAATCTTGTCCGACCTGGATAGGGATGCGGTGAAGGAGTGAGAGCGACCGATGAGCTCCCGACCCATAGCATGCCACTGCGCTCCCTGGCCGGTGAAAACAAAGGCCAGGCAGCTGACCGAGGACGCGGCTTTCGTCTTCGCAGTCTTCACAGTCTTCAACTCTGTGCTCAGCTGTTCGACCGACGATGCAACAACGTTGAGTCTCCAAGCCAAGCGTGATCGCCGCGTAGCGAGAGTATATGAGAGGTCATTCAGGCTCACTGACTCAGGTGGGCCGGACCCCAGCCACTCCTGAAGGTTCTCGGCTGCAGCTATGATTGAAGACTCCGAAGACGCAGAAAGCACAAAAAGACGAGTATTGTCATCAACAGGGAGAGAGCGTTCAGCCACGCTGCTCTCGCTGTTTGGTGTTCCGGAACCGTTGAAATCGTTGGGCGTCTTGATTGACTCCGGACCACCACCATAACCTCCAAGGCCATTGGCGGTCTCTGGGTGGCCATTAGCTTTCTCGGCGTGGCCATTGGACACCTTTCTGGGGCCACTGGCATGCCCATTTCCAAATTCATGTGTCACCGCCCTCTCGGGTGCTGATTCCATAATGACATGTCCATTAGTGCCCCCGTAGCCTGTTACTCGTTAGCTACCCATCTTTCAAGGTTGTTTGCAGACAGGGGAATGCATCAAGCGTGTTTTACCTCCCCCGAAACATCCAGGGTGGTCACAGGAAACCAAAGGATGGGTAAAAGACGGTGGATTGACATACCAAAGCTGTTGACGGAAACCCTGATGGGTCCAGCATAATCCGCCGGTGCCAAGGGGAGTAGATCCTGTGGAATCTAGGTAGGAAGCTTCGAGTCAATACAATACCATGCTAGGTCTTGAGGAGACGAAATACCTTTATCATCCTCTCGTGGAGCTTTAGACTCGGCTTGGGCTCCACAAAATCCAGGCTAGCCGGGATCTGCCGGTTTTTGAGGATCATGATGGACTTGATGATGCCGGCAACTCCACTTGCAGCCTCCAGATGCCCGATGTGGGACTTGACAGAGCCAACGTAGAGGTGTGATTTTCTGGTCGTCTCTTCGCAGAAAACTCTAGAGATGGACGAGATCTCGGCCGCATCACCTGCATCAAGCACTCGGTCAGCACCAAGCTTGAAGTAGCGATGCGAGACCAAATGCCATCGAAAAAGAAAAGAAAACAGCATGAAGAGAAGGAAACACGCTTGGGGAGGGACGCAAACTTACCAGCTTGAGTACCCTGATATTAATTAGCGGCTGTCCTTGTGTGCTATTGGCAATCTGGTGATAAGATCGGAAGACTTACAGTCCCATGAGCCTCGACGTAGAGTGTCTCGGCGGGGTCAACTCCGACGGCCGCGTAAACTTGCCTCATCAGAGCGGCCTGGGCGTCTGGATTGGGAAGCGAAATCCCGCTTGTCCTACCGTCCTGATTGAGGGCCGAGTTGAGAATGACGGAGTGGATAGGATCGCCGTCCTCGATGGCATGCTCGAGCAGTTTTAGGACGAGTGTTCCGACACCCTCGCCTCTGGCGTAGCCCGATCCGCGGTTGTCGAAGACGAAACACTTGCCTTCCGGATTGACCATGCTAGGACTGCAGTTAGCATTTCAGGTGAGATACATGGAGTATCAGACAAGCACCCACCCGTTGATGCTCATGGCGACCGACTGGTCGGGATGGAGCAGCAGTTCGGTGCCTCCGACAATTGCGATGCGAGAGTCTCTGGCCTTGAGTGCCTGGCAGGCTTGGTGCAGGGCAACCATGCTTCCCGAGCAGCCAGTATCAATAGTCATTGACGCGCCCTTGAGATCAAAAATGTAGGAGATGCGATTGGATATCACCGCAATGCCGGCGCCGGTAACAAGGCCGCGGGTGACCTGGGACAGGTCCTTGTAGCCCATGCGCTCGTAGTCGGTACCGTAGGCGCCAACAAAAACGGACGTGTCGGAGCCGCGCAGGCTTTCGATGGGGATGCCGGCGTTCTCCAGAGCCTCGTAGGTCGTCTCGAGCAAGAGGCGCTGCTGCGGATCCATCGTGTTGGCCTCGTACGGCAGACAGCCGAAGAAGTGGGCGTCAAAGGCGGCGATGTCTTCGTCGAGGAAGTAGCCGTGCTTGGCGTTCAGGGCCTCTTTGGCTGCACGGTGAGGGTTGTAGAAGGCGTCGGCGTTCCAGCGGTCGGCCGGCACCTCACCCCAGCCGCTGCGCCCGTCCAGCAGCATCTGCCACAACTGCTCTGGGTTACGGGCACCGGGGAAGCGGCATCCCATGCCAATCACGGCGACAGCCGACGCTTGAGAAGACATGGCCGAGCGCTTGGTTGGTCGGGGCAAACTGAGGCTGCAATTGATGGAACTCTATGTATTCTTGGATCAAGGAAGGAATGATAGGGAACTGTGGATGCAGAGGACGGCATTTCCAGCCTACCTGGGCAGGTGCTATATACGCCCCTTCAAGCTACCTTACTGAGCTCGGCTTCCTCGCATTACTCTAAAAAAGCCACTGAGAGTGAAATCCCCGAAAGCTCGCAGTCCTCCCCCCACAACCAACTGTACATCGGTCGAGTTGAGGCCAGCCAGCACTGCAAAGCAGGATGGTTCGATTGAAAGCGACGAAGACCCAGACCAGCACCGATCGGTAGCCAATGGGGATGCCTCGCAGTCCAACCGAGATACACAGACACTTCACACCGCCCAATGGCAGTTGACGCCGCCCCGTCCTCCCCGAGATAACCCAGACGTTGTTGGGACTATGGATTCAATATTCTGCACAATGCAGGCGCATGGCGCTCGGATCGTTTCAGAGCGCTGCGACTACATTAAACGTCCCCTTGAGCGACTTGAGGAAGTACAATTATGGTACCTTTCAAGGGTCTGCTGGCGGTATTTTAACAGCAGCGAACCGCGCGTTTGTAGGTGGCTCGCCTTGACGACGACAACATACCGCCACAGGGAACACCCTGCAGGGATCAGTCCGAGCCGTTGGAGAGTTTCTAAAAATACGATAGTGCCTTGTGAAAACTGCGGTCTCGTAGGTGGATTTCTGCCAGGTAGTTCGGCAACGTCTATATAGCTGTCAGCTGGAGAGTTTGCACCTGATCCCCTCTTCTGAATATCATTGACCTTTCAGTCGTCCCCTGGGCCCCAAAGCAACACCGGAAGTTCGCTCAACCGCAGTTCCCAACGTCATTCTCATGCTTGTGGAATACGAGGGCCTCTCAGCAACCCAAGCAGAACATTCCGGGCAACACGCAGACTCTGCCAGGTGATGTCTCCGCCAGACGAGATCCAGACCCCTCCGGGCCCCCCTGACGCTATCGGAAAGCCACCGGAAGGAGATTACACGCCGCCCCGATCCGAACTCGAGACCGAGGGAAGTGACCAACAGACAAAGTGGCTCACGGGTGCGCGTCTCAGGTGGGTGGGCACGGCGTTCGCGCTGGCGGACCTTATGCTTGCCATTGACAGCACGATACTAGGTACTCCCTATCTCCATTACTACTTCTTACTTCCGATATCTACAACGTCCGTGAGGTATCCTGTTCGAGACCAGTACTGATCCGCCCCCGTCCCCCGCCGCACAGCGACAGCAATCCCGCACATCTCAACCGACTTCCACTCGCTAGATTACATCGGGTGGTGGGCCAGCGCGTACCTACTCACGCAGATGGCGTGCCAGCCGCTCTTTGGGCGTATCTACGCCTACTTCGAGTCCAAGAGCGTGTACCTCGCCTCGCTGCTTGTCTTCGAGGTAGGATCTGTCGTGTGCGCCACCGCCCGCGCGCCCATCACTCTCGTGCTCGGCCGTGCCGTTGCAGGCTGCGGCGCAGCAGGCATGTTGACTGGCAGCCTCGCCATTTTCGGTCAGGTCGTTCACGTCCGAAAGCGCGCCTTCGGCATGTCCATCATGGGGGCCTTGGCTTCCATGGCTGGCATGCTCGGTACCACTGTTGGCGGCGTTATTACTGACTCTTATCTGACATGGCGGTTCTGCTTTTGGATGAACCTGCGTGAGTTACCGCCCCATGTTCCAGTACAGAACGGCCCCAACGCGATCTAACGTATGAGGTGTCGGTCAAGCTTTCGGCTTTGCCACCGCGGTAGTTGTCTTCTTTGTTCTCGACAGAAGACAAAGCCAATACTTGGATTTGCCTCTCTCACAGAGGCTGAGGAAGCTCGATCCGGCAGGGGTCGTACTAGTATCGGCAAGCCTGGTATGCTTGTTCCTGGTCCTCCAGTGGGGTGGCCCCGTGTACCGCTGGTCTGACCCCCACGTCTGGGGTTGTATTATTGGGTCCGGGCTCCTCGCCGTCATGTTTGTGGGCTACCAGGCTTACATGGGAGACCAGTAAGTTTGTCCAAAGCTCACCTGCCCTCCATCTCGGCACCTACCGATGCGTCCTCCTTGCTGACTCGCAGTTCCAACGATTGCAAGGGCCCTCATTCCGCCCCGCATTATCAAACAACGCACAGTGGCAACATGTTGTCTCTTCGGCTTTCTGTACGGCATGTCGAACTATTCACATGCCTACCTGCTTCCGACCTACTTCCAAGGTGTCCAGGAGACCAGCGCCGCCGTGTCAGGGGCTCTCTACTTGTCCACGACCATCCCCATGTTGGCGTGCTCTCTGACGACAGGCTTCCTCGTCACCAAATTCGGGTACTACGTCCCGTTTATGTGGCTCGGTAGTGCTATTTACGTGGCCGGGAGTGCCCTCCTATACCAACTGAGGGCAGATAGTGTCCTTTCCCAATGGGTAGGGTATCAAGTGGTGGCCGGCATGGGCGTTGGCACCTCCGCCCAAGTCGGCTTCATCGCCGTCCAGGTTGTCAGCTCAGAGGTAGACATGCCCACGGCCTGTGCCATGTTGATCCTCTTCCGGCTCTTGGGGGCGTCGATAGGCATTAGCGTTGCAGAAAATCTGTTTGCTGGCGCCATGAAACGAAACCTCGAAGGAATCGTTCCCGGACTGGAGAGCGAGTCCATTCTGCGAACAGGTATCGCCGACTTGGTCCGGATTGGACAGACACTCACGCCCCCGCTCCACGCGCGGTTCAAAGACGCCCTCAGCGGTGCGGTTGTGCTGGCGCTCATCCTTCCGGTAGTTGCCACGTCGTTGGCTGCTGTTACGAGTTGGGCCATGGAATGGCGTCAGATTCCGGATAGTGAGGATGGAGAGCTGATCGCGTAGGTAGCATTATCAAACAACAAGAACGGTTGGTAGTTTTACGCGCTGCGCCGTGGAGCTGCCCCAATTCCGGAAGTGGGATGGAGTGTTAGTCTATGGAGTTGCAGTTACACCGAACTCCGTTGGGGGGGAAAAGGTGGGGTTGGCTAACGGAAGGTGGTCGTGTGAGCAGCTCGGGGTTTAGTTACACATGCATAATTCGATATTTAATGTTCATAGATGCATGGTGGAGGCACAGGTGCGCCTTGTGCTCGTTCTGAGTGCGAAAGCGGCCACTAAGATGAGGAGCACAGACCAACGGCTGGCGCACACATACTCCGTAGAGACCAAGGAATCTAACTCTTCCAACAGAGAGTTATGCTGACTAACAACCTTGCTGCATGCACACACACGCGCGCGTGAGATAACTTGAGCGGGTACGCTGACGATATTGACACATACTAAGCAGGAATTGACATCGTTTGTGACATGAGTGCGACTTTCAGAGCTTGTGGCTTGTTGAGAGAGTGTCTGTGGATAACTGCCTCGAATTAGGTGGTGCTGTCGGTGCTGGAGCTCGGAAAATGGAATTTCTACCATATGCTCTCGGACTTCGTCTCAGCTGTATCACAGGATTTCAGGGCGCAGGATGTCCCGAGGAGGTGATATTCCTTCGCTTGGTAGCCCTCACGATCGAGCGGGACAATGTTAGCCCATGGCCATCGGCCCAAAGACGAGGACTTTTTGGTCCCGTTTTTCGCCAGGGTCCAGTGAACTTGATTAGTGTGTTTATAAGATCCATTCTTGTTTTTTTCCACTCCGGACGTTAGAACAAGTCCGCTGTCCTCCCCTAGAGCGCAAAGTGTTCGCGCTGGAGGACGGAACGCGACTCGAGCAGCGGACCAACGTTTCGCTACCCAGGCGCTCCGAAGACTCGACGTTGGACATGTTATCACCACTTCGTGGTGTGTCGTTGGCGTCGTTTGTCGAGTGGCCATGGCGGTCTAGACCTCGCTTCGCCGCAATCCTCCCGTCGTCTCCCTGCATCCCATGCTGCCGGTTAGTGCTAGGAGGGATATTAGGAAGTTAGGTCCGGGCGGGTTACATTGAGCGTTGTGGCTGCGGCACCCACCCAATTAAATACTCTGTCACCGTTACAATCAACAATTGGACCTGCCTGCCCAACCGCGCTTATCTAACAACCGCCCCCGAACCTCGGATTTGGGACAGAAAGGATGAAGTACTCGCATTACCGCGGTGAGGGGGGCCCTACGGCGCACGTCAGCGGAAAAACAAGAGTCGCATTTTCCAGACAGCTCCTGGAGGTCACATGCGACGTGCGGCCATGAAGCTTATTCTATTCGGACCCCCACTCGCTATGGGAATACTCACGCGGGACCCTCGGATGTCAATCAGCTCCTGGTCGGGGGTAAAGCTGGCGGCCGATGAGACAGCCAAAAACGGGTGTACCTCAGGCCAAAACCGAAAGAGGACGGAAAGAACCAGGAGCCTGCTCGCTTTCGCAGTGCCTGGCGGCCTTCCAGAACCCACCCGTGACTCGGAAGCGAGCTCCGGGTTGCTGAAGCGTGCCTATTAGCCTGCAGCCGGATCGACCACTCAGGGGCGAGCGCAATTGCAGTGGCCGACGCCGCTAGCTCACGCCGCGATGCATGATCGACAGCGTTTCAAGATGGCGGAAGATGCGATGAGACGAGCACTTCAGCCGAAATCGAGCTCGAACTGGAGCTAACACGGTTTATTTTTCTTGCAGAGAGCTCCAATCTGCATCAAAATTTCAACTGTCGCTCACAGAAGTAAAGGGACTAAATAACTTCAAGCTGTACCTATCATCTCGTCTAATTGGGCTGCGAGGCTTTGATTTAGACACAGCGTTTGAAATCGACCAGAACAAGAGAACACAGTTGCGGTCTGACACCCACCGAAACGATGCCGAGCTATGAGCCGACGCCGAGGCGCTTCTCGATAATCACAGTATCGCGGTCGGCCTCCCGAAGAAACAGCATCGACGAGTTCTCAGCTCCTGTTTTTGGGCCTCCCCCTACGCCGTCACACTCATCGGCGGTCGATTTGGCGGATGCCTTGAGGCATCTTCAGCATGTCTCTGACACATCGGAGGGCGATGATGGCGATGAGCGTGGTCGAAGCAGAGAAATACGAGGAGAGCGACCCATTCGAACGACATGGGGCCATGATGAGCCGATAGTGGTTCCAGCGGCAAGAAGGGATAGCAGTGCGAGCACTCGCGACCGGATAGCCATGTGGGAGCAGAGAAGTCGGAGTCAGAGCAAAGGACGCAGCAAGAGCAGGGGAAGGGATCTAGGGGCCGGAAGTCGAATAAGCGTCGTCCCTGAGGTACCCGAACTGCTGGCAGCACTTGCCCAGCTGGAGGCAAAACACAAAGAGAGTTTGGATGAACCAGCGAAAACGAAAATGTCTATCATGCAGGAATATCAGCATTCCTCGAGCCCTGAAACGGAAGAGAACACGAAGATTCCGGGAGGGGACGAAGCACAAAAAGAAGGACCAAACGACGACGAGGATGAAGAGCCAGAAACACCCGCCCATCTCAACCCAGCGTTTGCTGAGGGCTCAGAGCTCGCCTCCGATCCTTGGGGAGCTGGAGAGTACAAGTCAATTGAAAGCTCGCTTCCACTGGAAGACGATGATGAGATCCCCGAAACTGAAGCCAGGTTGGAGCCAAGCATTTTCGATCATCTGCCAGCGACAGATCAATCCCCGGAGGCAGCGTACGCGGCTTCTGGGAATCAGGATGATGTGGCTGCCCAGAGCCCCCCCTCAGGAGAACGAACTCCAACCCGTATCAGCCCACGCGAACTCCCAACGCCGAGCACCACGCCGCAGCCAACTGAGCTGAAGCCCAGGGTTTCCGCGGTTGACGGGGGAGGGAATGATAAGTTGGCAGAGGATGTTGAACCTGGAGGGTACAAAAGCTCAGCATTACCGCGAACGCCCACAACACCAGTGCAGGCTGCTACCGTCCCCGAGCCACCACTTACCCCAGAGGCGACCCCCGCAAGGCCCAAGGGCTCTCACTCGTCCGTTTTGATGACTTTCGGAGGAGACCTGGCTTCCATGACTTCCCACGGGGAGCTTCATGTAGCACCCACCAAGGGCGCGGCAGAAAGCCCCCTCGCCGAGCCGACATATCGGCACATCCCGCCCACTGTCGACAAAGACTGGGAGGAAGACACTGCGGGCGACAATTTCCATCTTCCAACCGGGTTGCTGTCTGAAGCGGCTGCCGAGAGGACCACGCAAGGCATAGCCGTCAATGGCGATGTGGATACCTCGGCGAAGGTGAAATGGCCATCCCAGCGGGACGCAGTCCGCCCACCACCGAAACAAGTGCTCCCAGAGGAAGAGACAGACTCGCGGTACCACAACGTCTGGAAGATCCAAGACTACGAGCCCGAGTTTGCCAAACCCGCCGCCATCGACATAGAGACTCGACGGTTGGCGAAGGTAGACTTCACCGGAAACCCCCTCAAAGAGCTTCCAAAGAGTCAACTCTCAGCCGCGGCGGAGCCTTTCAAACCAGTTGCAATCGAAGCCCCTAATCCGTATCCGTACTCCACAAATGACCGAAACGGTCCAGGCGATTTTGCTGTCCACGTTCCGCCCTCCCCGACAACAACCTACGTCCCTGGCGAGCATCGTGCTCGTCAGCCAAGACATCGCAGCAGAAGCCGACAAGGGCCCAGAGAGAACCGCGAGAGGTACACCAGCCGCAACGCCCCCGGAAAGAACGAGTGGGACGCTCCTCCGGTGATCGAACGAGCCCTCCACGCCGCCTCCGTCAGTGTGATCCAGGGGTTGACCGTTCCGGTCGAACTCTACCGCGGCCTCCGAGACAGCTACTACCCGCCCCCTGGCCGGCCCGACATCGTCAAAGCCTACCCCATCCGACGGCGCTTGCCCGTCCGCATCTTCTTCCCCACCCACCACGACCTCACCTCCCCGGCGCTCCTCCCCACGCTCTTCACCATCCACGGCGGCGGCTTCACCGTCGGCTCCGCGGCCGACGACGACGCCTGGAACCGCTCCTTCTCCGACGCCTACACCGTCCTCGTGATCGCCCTCAACTACTCGAAAGCCCCCTGGGCCGTGTTCCCCACGCCCCTCCTCGACGCCGAAGCCCTGTACCATGCCGTCCTCTCGGACGAATCCCTCCCCCTCGACCGCATGCGCACCGCTATCTGCGGCTTCGACGCCGGCGGCAATCTCGCCCTCGGCCTCGCTCAACTCCCTTCCGTCAAGACCGGCTACGACCCCGCGCGCCACCCCCACCACGACAGGGAGTACAACTCCCAGCCTTACCCGCCTGCGCATGCGCCGCCGCGGTCGCACCCCCCTCCGGCGGGCGTCATTTCGGTGTGTGGGATTCTCGACTTTGCGATGCCTGCGGCGCGGAAGGCGCGGACGCGGCCGTACAAGCGGGCGTTGCGCGGCCCGCGGGGGTGGGGGCCGGGACTGGACTGGATGGCGAAGTTGCTGCCGAGCAGTGCGTGGAGCTATATCCCGTATGGACACGATATTTCAGACCCGTTACTGTCGCCGGCGTATGCGTCGAGGGCGGACCTCCCGCCGCATGTGTTTGTTGTGGGCGCGGAGCTGGACTGTCTTGCGCATGAGAGCTGGCGGACGGCGTGCGCGTGGGCGGGGAGGGCAGTGCCGGATGTGGAGGTTTTGGTGGGGAGGAGGGGGCCGAGTCGGTGGCGGGGCAGTTTGGATGATGGGAGGGGGGAGAACGCGGCGAAGTTTGCGTGGGAGGAGGCCCATTCGAAGGGTGGGAATGGCAGTGCGGGGGTGGAAGGCACGACGCGGTGGTTGCTGGTGCCGGATGTGGTGCATGGGTTTGATTCGGCGCAGTGGAGGAATAAGTACTTGTGGGGAGATGAGGAGTCGAGGATGGACTCGGAGATGAAGACGATTGCATATCAAAGGGAGTTGGCCGAGTGGCTGTGGGGGACGGTTTGGCGGTGAGAGTGCAAGAAGTGTTGATAAGATAGAAGCAGAGGCACCTCAGCTGGGGGTGGAAAACGTGTTGTAGAAATTACGATGATGTCAAGTTGAGTGCAGATTTTTGGATCGCTCTTTCCGTCACGCTGCACTTGCCCAACTGCTTCGTGGAGCTCCGGCAAAGACTCGGGTGGAACAACGCACAAAAACTTCAAATTTCACGCAGCAAAGGGCAGATTGTCAGTTCGAATCAGAGTCAATTTATTTTTCTTTACACAGCAAGCTTTGCATCAGTGGATGGTCTCGCCATTACCACAAGCGCCGCTTTCCGCCTTAAAGGTCGCAGCAGTCCAGTCCCCCGGTCTGGCGACACATGGTATCCCAGTCGGTGATGGTATCTTCGTCAAAGACAGCTTGAACCCGACGGTTTGCTTGCCTTGCGTGGGGCGCGGGTTGTTCCAGCGCTTGCAAACTCCGCAGCGCCGTCGCCCGTTAGAGTGCCGCCTGCGATTACATTCCCATAGTTCCTCGAATGGGTCGATCGCTTCAGAAACGTCGTGAAATAGCTGACGCTCAAACATTTTGAAGGCAGAACTTGTGAACCCTGGGGTGTCGGACTCTCTCAACGCGACGATGGCATCAGCGATCGCATCCCGGCAGGGCTTCCCGGTGTAAACCCAGTGAAGCGTCTCCCGCTTGAAGACTTGGTTTGCAAACGCAGCCATTAGCTGCATATTCTGGTCAATCCCAGGCAGATATTTGGCGAAGGTGGCTCGAGCGTTGTTGTTCAAGCTATCACCATGGCACAGGAGGTCGAGGAACGGACCGGGTGGCAAATGCGCGGCGCCCTGTCCACCAAGAAAACTGTCTAGGTTCTGCGACCGGCCAGCATATTTCTCGTGGTAGTTGAGAGCCAGATGCAGACTGACGAGCGGCTCTGCGTGGGCATTCACAAGGAAGCACCAACGGCAATCCCACTTGTAGTCTGCATCCTTGTCATCCAAATCGCATTGTTCGTGCGACTTGCAGCGCTGCACGTTGTAAAGCGTGATACGAGCCCGCTGGTAAGATAAACCACCACAGAGCTCAGTTTGCATCTTTCGATCTCGGGTCAGGAGCTTAGATGCGGCCGGCAGTAGATGGCTGCAGCACAGCGAATCTGCTTGTCAGGGTCTGAGCCATCATAGTAGCTCTTCTTCACCTTTCTGCCAGAGTCGGCCAGGATCTTCTCAGGAACCCGTTCGATGCAGCCAGCCTCACATTCCCACAGAAAGATTTTCGTTCCAATGTAACAGTCACAGCCCCCGTAACAGCAGCCGTGGTCAAAGGGTAGGGCCATGGCTGATATTGTAGGTAGGTTGAGTATCAAACTATTACCAGTGATGATTTACGAGGACTCTAGATGTCAGTAAGCAAACCTGGGTAGGATGATTGATGCTGGAGAGAGCTCAACACCATTTGGCTGCCAGCAGCCATGTTATTTATCCTATCCGGCGCTGTCCATGTCTCATCAGCCCCTCCACCAATCCGTAAAACAACAAGTTTGTTCCTCTTTCCCCCCTTTGTCATCTCGTGTTAGTCAAAGAATATGCATTGCTGACAGAACGCAACCAAAGGTTCTATCGAGTCCTAGGTAATACTATTACGACAAGGCGAAGCACACACGTGACGTGCCGCTTACCCGAACTTATCGAACCCCCAAGACGCCAAGGTCGCACTTCTTCTCCATGTCCCAGCCGTCTTGTCTCGTAATTCGCTTGCGAGGCTACCTTGGGACTTAGCATACACAAAATGACGAGATGTTATGTCCATTCTAACCTTTTTTCCTCGGAGTATGGATATTTGTACCCGGAATCCGCCGGACCACGGTGCAACCTTGAATGCCACGCCACTTGAGCGGTCAAAAGTACAACGCTTCCCATCTGTGCCCGAGAGGTACCTTTTGGGTTGCTCCAACATCATCGCAATGCTCTGACAGCCGCTTTTGCTTTCCTCATAATGATTCACTTATATCTGATGCGCGCCTTGCTTGTGTGGCACTACTTTATCCCCCTATCACTTGCTGTCGTGCCCCTTTTAAGCAGCTGGAAGCACGGGCAGCCGTCCTCAACATCAGCAATGCCTCAGAGATCGAAACGTTGATTGACGACTGGAAAGTTGCTCTCGCAACACGCAACACCCCCGCAAAAGCATGGCATCGCCTCCTTTCAGGGCGCCAGCTCGGAGGCTGCGCCTGTAGAGATAGCCCGCTATGTTGCATTGTCGATGGCACCGGCGACTCTTTTGTGAGCAAAACCTGCTGTGCCTTTCTACGATTGGATTGCGCCTCGTGAAAAGTCAACTGACTCGGCGCCAGTGTTGCGACTCTGATCAACAATGCGGCCAGAGAAGTTGCCTCGATTTGGTGTCAGTACCCATTGTTGCCTCAAGCCTGCCAGCCGTCAAAGAAATAGAGGGTGCTGACACAACTCGCACCTTGAAAGGGTAACCGTGACCACCACTGTCAGTCTAACCACGACACACTGGACATACCAGACCCTACTATTGCAGCATATCGATACCGTTTCCCGCACCACAACCTTTTCTCGAGTAACCCGGGTCACAATCTCATCAACAGTAGCCTTTGAGTACACGCCAACATTCGTCACCACTGCCGACCCAGATCGAAGGAGAACAGCAACCGTAACAGCACTCGCAAAGCGTTCAGCCCAGCCCTCCCCTACCTTCAACCTCCGCCCTGCACCCAGCCTAGACAGCCTCGGCAAAGTCCTCAAAGAACGCGGCGTCTCAATCCAGCGCCGCGCCATAGTCACCGTGACAGTCACCTTATTCGACTACCGGACCGAGACGCAAACTGGCATTCGCACGAGAACTAGCTTCACCGAATTCACAGCGATGAGCTATGTGGTCGAGATGTCTACCAGCACTTCGGTAAGCGGCGACTCCACCATCACGCTATCGAGCACGACCACATGGTACGTCGCGGGCGTGACGCACACGGAGACTGTGGCTAGGCCTGGATCGTCATCTGCATCATCGTCCTCGTCTTCGTCTTCTTCCTCGGCGCCTAGTGTGGGGACCACTGTTGGTGCGGTTTTGGGCAGTGTCGTTGCGGTTTTATTGATTGTGTTGCTCGTGTACTTCAATTCGCGGAGAAGCCTCGGGGGCAAGAATGAAACTGTTGAAGAGCTCGGGGACCAAGCGCAAGGTCTGTAGCGCGAGCTAGGGCCAGAGCTCGGGCTCAAACTCCTCCTACTGCTCCTGATGGCTTGACTGGAGAGGAATTGCCGCCGTATAGCCGTTATTGATACCAATGCTCATTGTCGGGCCCGAATATTCCGCCTCGGCGTCGGCTTTTCTTCGGTGCGGTATCAGTCTGTGTCACACAACCAACCAGAGCTCCCATCTGCCTGCGACGACATCCCGCTAAATGTGTCAAGTGATTGGAAGCGAGGCTTGCTGGTCGGGGCCTAAGGCGTCGGTCCTGATTGGCGTGCCTTGGCAGACCGGCAACGACACCAGGATTTCATCTGATCTCGAGCAAGAGCGGCACCTGCCACCCAGGGTTCATAAGTTAGCCCCACTGGTCACCATTTCAACGGCCTGGTGGTGAAGTGGTATCACGCGGTGAAAAAGCCCTTGGTCGTCGACAAAACTAGTCCCTCTAGCCTGGTATCCCCCGCCGAGGTGACGATGTTGTACTCCACGTCCAATGGGTGGTCATAGAGCCCCGGGTTCATGCAACACGCACTATGGCCTTGTCTCACCGAGTCACCGGTTCGAATCCGGTCCAGGTATTCTTTTTCTACTTTTTTTTTCCTTCAAGGAATTGTTATCCCACTCACGTCCACCGCCGTCTGCGCCAGGAAGACGTACGGCCGGTCAAAGCACGCGTCCCAATATTTCTCCCCCGAGGCCCAGAATCTGGCGAGGACCGCACCCGCGACAATTGGTGCATACGAGCCAATGTGGTGGCTCATGTTCTGCAACGACTTTTCGACAAAGGCCCGCATCGCCACGCCGCCGTTCAACGCTTCCGCGCCCAGCACCACCAGTGGCCAGAGGATAAATATCCTCGTCTGCGGAGAGGAGATAGTTTGATCCACGAGCAGATTGAGTTGCTGTGTAAGCATGCTGGATTGGACGTTCAACACTTCAGATTCTGGCAACAGTGACACACTTTGCAATGACCGAATGCAGTATAACGCGGCTGCGACCTGATGAATTTCGCCCAAGAGGAGCCAATTCTCCCTTGACGAGGAGGGTTTGGAACTCGCCCACTCTGCGACGGCGAATCCGTCGATGCGGGCAAGTATTGCAAAAGCCTCCTGGATCAGGCTGCCCAGGTCGAACGCTGTATGCCTCGCCCGAAGACAGTTGATCTTGATGATTTCGGCAAATAACGGCGGGGGTAGTGTTCTGAGGAGAGTTTTATCGCCGCCGCAATGTTGCAGGATGAAATCAAGCTCATCGGGGAGCCAATTGGCGATGCTGAGGTCCGAGGCCGGCGAAGTCGTGTCCCCGATGACACTGATACTGCGACAAAGCCGTTAGGTCTGGTACCCTTCAAGCGAACCCAGGTACGGAAAACCTACAATAAGACACAATGAAGCAACGCTTCAAGTCCTTTCACCTCTGCAACGGCTCGGATGCCGCCACGGAGTCGGATCAGGTTTTGGATGCCTTCGAGATGGAAACGCCAGCCTTTTGAGTCTCCCTGCTGGATCTGTAGCAGGTTGCGTTTTAGCAGGAGACGACCAACATACCACCCAAAAGGACATGGCTCGAGCACTCACATCCATCAACAAAAAGTTGACAATCCCCGCGAGAAGAATATCCCCTTTCTGGCTTCGTTCGGTACCGACTTCCTCCTGAAGGGAGCGGAGAGCTTCACCCCGATACTGATAGAAGGTCTTGACGATATCGCCACACCGAGAATCGCTTCGTGTTCGGTTGATGCGGTGACTGAGCGTCATGCAGACCAAGCTGAGGCGGAGATGGTCCGGCAGATCAGCTGCGCCTTCGAGATGGATGGGCAGGATAGGGTACACATGTGGGTTCGGCCCGAGAGCCAGCATTTCTGCTAAATCTCGGTGGATGCAGGAGTTGTCTGCAGCCAAGAGTCAGACGGATCAATGATCCCCAGCAATTGTATGTCGGGAACTTACAGTACTCGGCAGCCTGGAACACAGCACAGATGCTACTCTTCATTTTGAACCGCGGGACTTGAAGTAGCAGGCCGTCGTGCACCTCTTCATGCCCTCCGAGTCCCGCGCCCCCACGGCCCACGCCGCACTTAGATTTTCGATTCTGGGACGTCACCTTTCCTGGTGCGACCCACCTCAGCCTCAGGGGCTTTGTACCGTATCCGGGACACTGCGTGCCAGATGAGGAACATCTCCTGCATGAGGGACGCGTCGAGTCACAGACTAAGCAGAGTCGGCGACACTCCCAGCAATGCCGCTCCGGAGTCTCTTCCATTCGGCGAGTTGGGAATGCCCGAAACACGAGCGAGTGTGGTCTGTGATTTGCTGCACGAGCTTCCGTGTCCCATCGACTCCTATCCGTCTAAGGGACTGGGGGGTGTCGGGGTATAGGGAGGTGACGAAAAATGCTGTGAAATTGGGAAGTTGGCCATTCATCGGCGAGCTACGTTGATGACGGATGATCATCCAGCACTGAAGGCGTGTGCGGCCCAGTCGGGCTTATGCGCCAAATCTCGGCACTGCGGCAGAAGGAGCTGGGCGAGGTCTTGGCATTGAGATTCTCCTATTTGGGCTTAGCGTGCGCCGTGTAACGAGACGGAGCTGACGAATGACGCGTCAGGGGGCATTTCACCGCCAAGGCTCCCCGACTTATAAGAAATGGATGTTAGTGTTTGGGAGAGGGAACCCGAATAGCATCGACATCTCTCAGATGGAACCTGACCTGTTTTTGTTTTGTACCTTCATATCTTCATTTCTGTCATTTGAGTTCCAAAATGAGTGACGGAGAACCTGGTAGGATATCCACAGGGCCTCAGCTGTTACGTGATGCTAACATCTGCGACATCCAGTGCCAGGAAGCCTCTTCATCTATGCTCCCAACCAAGGAGCCCCTATCTTCTTTGCCATCGCCTTCGCAATATCGGCAGTCGGCCACATCTGGCAATGCTAGCAAGTGAACCATCACCCATGTTCCGAGAAAGCCAACTCTAACTCTCCTCAGTCGTTACAAATGCTTTTCCTTGATTGGACTCCATCCGCTCTGCGCTGTTCTCTTCACGGTAGGATATGTACTGCGAGAATACGCGTCTTTCAACTACATATACACCAGGCCAAACCTGATGGTCTACATTCTCAGCCAGGTGCTGATATTTGTTTGCCCGTAAGCCATCCAGTGCTCGCCCTGTTTTGATTGTCAAGCTGACTCGAGTTTTTAAAACAGCCCTCTCCTTGAGCTCGCGAACTACCACGTTCTCGGCCGCGTATTCTACTACGTACCTCATATGGCCCCCTTGCCTCCCGGCAGAGTCCTCGCGACATTCGGCGGGTTAATGGCTCTCGTCGAGGCCTTGAACGCTATCGGAGTCGCTCTCGTCGCCAATCCAACCTCGTCCCACAGCACGCAAGATCTAGGAAAACACTTAACAATCGCTTCGTTGGCCATACAACTTGCAATCATCATCGTGTTTGCCGTTCTCGCCGGTATCTTCCATCGGCGCTGTGTCAAGGCCAACATCCGCGCCAAGGCCGTGTCCACAACCATGACAACGCTCTACACTAGCATGTCACTGATCTTCATCCGCTGCATCTACCGCCTAGTGGAGCACATGGGCAACACCACCGTTAAGCTGAAGGATATCGAAGCCCTCAGGTCCCTTACGCCCATCCTACGGTACGAATGGTTCTTTTACGTCTTCGAAGCGACACTCATGTTTCTCAACTCCGTCATCTGGAACGTGTGGAATCCAGGTCGCCATCTCCCCCGAGGCATCTACCTTGCGCGGGATGGCAGAACCGAGACTCGAGGAGAAAAGATCTTGGATGAAAGGTCGCTTTCGGCAAAGGTCGGGTCGGTGGTGACGTTTGGGATATTCTTTCGCAACAAGACGCAGAGCAGAGCGTTTGAGGAGCTGCGGGATTATCCTGCTGCAGTGGATCGCGAAGTCACGACTTGCTGAATGATAGCTGAGTGGCATGCGAGCGTCGCATCTCTGCCCGTTATGCATTGATGGCTAATATAGCAGGGTGTTTCTATTTGATGGACAAATTGTAGTATTACCTAGCCCCAGACGAGTATTAAAGTCTGAAGGAGGAGGAGGGGGATAGAACAAATTGTATTTCTTTCGATAGATCAACCATTCGCAGTCCAGTACCGCAGCGTGGTATGAAATGTCGTATCACCTGTAATAAAATAGAAGGATTGGCGACAGTAAACTGTATAGAAAAGATGGTGAGAGGGAGAAGCTGGCTTTTAAGTTTGATATTAGGGATGATGTTGATGTCATAGAGGGGTAGATAATAGTGTTAAAACAACCAGCCAGCACCGTTAAAATAAAATAAAAAAAGAACTTTAGGCCTTTTAACTATGTAAAACAGATAAATTCCTTGAAGGAATCTAACGGCTCCATTGTAAAAGACTCAGATGCTATGTGTTAGATGCACGGCACTCTTGGTTGTAACAGTTTTTATTGTATTGCTTGTGCGGTTCTGGCTTCCAGTCAGAACCTCCTTCGTTATAGACCATTCTGTAAGATTCAGACTTCGTCACCACAGTGGCTGAGGATCACTGGCGTTCTGGCAGTGCCAGGCATCTAGTCAGCGGAGCTAACTAGATGGCCAGGGACCCCTACTTTCTGACACTATGAAAATCAGCTAACCTGGCCAGGCGCGAGAAGATCAAGCCCTTAAAAAGGGAAAGGGGGGTTTTACAGCGCAAATGGGGGACAATAAGCGTGCTGCTACGATAGGCTTAGCTAGTGTGAATATTAAATTTAATAGTTAACGATCCTTTTAGAGGAGAAGGCCTGTATTTTAGGCATATAATCGCTGAAGCGTTAGCACTAGGCCTTGCCTACCCTGGGTTATCAGTCGCTTTTACGGGGCCCTCCTTGCCTTTGGCTCGGGCTCTTAGTGGCCCTTGTTAATTAGCTCGGCGTGAGGGCTAGGGTCGCATTAGGGGTTAAAGAGGGAACATGTCCGAGATCAATGCAACGGGACGACGTGCTCTGGGTGGATTGGCCTCGATGGGGTGGTTCTTCGTCAGTGAGTCTTGCTTGTTTGGTAATTATTAGGAGGAGTGCGGGGCTCAGCCTGCGGCATCAAGAGACATGGGCGGCGAACCCCTTGATTGAAGATGGCAACGGTACCTAGGGTACCTAAATAAGCACAGAACCGAAGGAGATTTCATTATTGATTATTCTCTCAATGTGAAAAGATAAAAAAAAATCATGAGTATTTCTTGCAGGCACCGCACTTGGGTGCTTCTCTTTCTCCTCGGCACGTCCAACCACCCAGCCCCGGGGGACGCTGCCCTGCAGATCTGACTTTGCGCCCACTGCCAGTCATCAGTTGTAAAGATGAAGATTCAAGTTCCGGCACTGGCAACTCACACACCAAGATCTCAAGAAACGACAGCTACATGGGCAGCCAGCTCGAAAGGGCCACGACCTGGCCGAAACCCCACGTGCGCTTATCGCTCAAGAGAATCATGTTGGTGTCGACGAGCCGACGCATCCAAAACAGGGTCCCCAGGGTCAGCCAGACGTTGACCAAACCGTAGACGCACACCATGATGGCCGCGCCTCTCCTGACACCCTTGGCGCGACGGAGCAATGGGATGTTGCCGAACGCTAAAAACACCAGGACCAGCACAGCAGCGAGGCCGGTGAGCGTCTAGATGATAAGGAAGAACGTACTCGGTAGGTGTATCGACTAAAACACGGGCCGCAGACAGTTAAACTCGCCGCGCGTCAGGTTCTCGCTGGCCTTTTCCGTCCTGACCACCACGGCCGTCTACACCAGCGCAAGCATGATCAGCGCCGCGAGGCAGCCCTCCCGTCGGCGGCGGCGGCGCATCGTGCTGGCGCGCAGGCTCCCGACGACCAGCGCCCGACAGGGTCAACGACGACGCCAGCGTCGCTTGCAGCAGCTCGTAGGGCTTGCGTGACAATGGCGTCATCGCGATGCCCGCAATGATGATGGCGCCCGAGAAAAAGAGGGCCGTGTCGAGGAAGTCGTCCACCGTCGCCATCACAGCCGATGGGACGCGGCCCATCTTCAACATCTTCAAGTCCGAGTCCGAGCCTTTCCCCCTGGCGCGTCGCTGCCAGGATAAGAGAACAATCACGTATCCAGTCGCCATAAGGGCTTCCATCAGGTAGGCGGTGAGCATGCCAATGCCGGCGATGTCGGCGTTGCCCGCGAGCGACAGCTTCGCGCACATCTAGGGGATGCAAGTGTCGAAGGGCTCGCGGTACATGAGGCCGGCAACACTGTCCGACGCGTAGTTGCGACTGAACCAGCTCAGCACCTCGCATTCCGTCGGCTGCGGCGCCCCGACCGGCAGCACCGCGAGGACGTCGAGGTACACGGCATGGTAATTAGGTGGCGATGAAGGCCCTGCACCATTCTAGATTGCACTGCATCATGATGCCCGTCTCCGTATCGTTCAAGTGAGGGAAGCCGTGGGTGAATGAGTTGCCCTCCCATCCCAGACGAAACCGTGCGCTGGAGGCCAAAAGAAGAGAATGCTGTCCGGGGTCCGGTCGGAAGGCAACTTGAAATTGGGGTATGTGGGTCGATTCGCCACCACTTCGCCGGCAGGAGCGACAGTCGTCTCGTCGGCAGCTGTCGGTCATGTCATGGCGTGGGTAAGCAACCATAAAGTCAACGCCTGGTTATTTGAGACCAATCTGGGTATACGAAATTTCCTTTTTCATTTGTAATCCTAAACTAAGGTAAGCCATGGTAAAATGTGGCTAATTTATCTTAAGCTCTCCCTAATTCTTCCCTAAGTTAGGGTAATCCTGTACACTGCCTGGTCGTAACACACAGCCGCTCTGGCAATCACAACCGCTTTAGGAGAAACTTCTTAACAGCATTGCTGCATGCTAATGCTATTGACCTATCTCTCGAAGATGGTTAGAGGAAAGCAACAGGTCCAACCTTAGCCTCGATATCCTCGATAATCCACCCGATCGGTGTTATATATGTGAGGTCAAGCAACAGGTAATTGCATCCCGAGCCTGCATCAAGGATCCCCCCAACCCGACCGTCCAAGTCAAATACAACAGACCCAGAGTCACCTTTCCCGGAAAAGAAAACATACTTGTCCAGCGTAACAATCACCCAATGTAGAATCCAGCCCTTAGCCACCCGCTCAACACTTTGGATCTCATGGCTGACACCCTACGTCAGGTCCGTCGATCTTCCATGCTTTCCTACTACCTGTCCGCCCCCAGGTGTAAAGGTGTCTTTTAATCCGAGCGGCTGAGTGGGCTGCTTTTGGTTAGGCCGGTATTTGTTCATGAGTCGTAGCTGCCTAAAGTTGACGTGAACTTGTACCGTGTTGCTTAGGCCGTCTGTGTTGCTTAGGCCGTCTGTGTTGCTTAGGCTGTCGTAGAGCCGCCCCTTGTCCAATGCCACTAAAGCATAGTCCGGAAGCCAAGGGCTGCTATAGCCCGGCCGTGTGGTAGGTACACAGGGAGGGGAGATGAGAACATGGCCTATGCGGCGGGAGGCAAGTTCCTCCAGCTGGCCAAGATGGTTACCGAGTTTCTGGCAAGCTTCCTTATCGTCTTGAGTTATGCATGCCGCTAGATTTTCCTTTTGCTGGTTGCATATCGCCTCGTACGTTGTCTGACCAGGCATAATAACATGCTGACCGCTGAGTGAGCCATGGTCATTCTCCCCAAAGACGTGGCGTGACACCAAGGCACATGGAGCACTACTAACCAAAAGGTATAGGCCTAAGGTTCCCTCCTTGGTAGGTGTTCTCTCGGCAGCAATGGCCTGACCACCGAGCACAGCGCTTAGAGATGGATCCTTTTGTTCTTGCAACGGAATGACTGAGGCTGTCCGCTTGACGATGGACTCTCTGATCTCACAGTGAATGTCCAGCCCGGCCTCCAAAAGCACCTTGCGGCAACGGCACGCAATCTTAACGCCCTTCTTCTAGGATAGAGAGCCCGGTATAACACCAATCCATAAGATGATTGGGTCTGAGGTGTCATGCTGCGTGCCAATTCTGACAACATCGATGGTTGTCTAGTCAATGCCGCCAAGGTAGGCAATGATCTTGTCGGGATGGTACTTGTCGAGGATACCTTGCACAACATCCTGCTTTCCGATAATGCCGAGGGATTTGCGAACCGCGTAGCCGTCATCGTCGCTCCGCTCTTGAGACCACTATGTTGCGAAATTGCTTCGGGCAACGAGTCGGGGCGTGCTAGGGAGGCCACTGTAGTATTCGTGTTTTTCCGAGGTCTACCACAATGAGCAAACGCCAAGAAGACGAAGATGGAAAACATGCCTCTGCCATGGTTGCAATGAGCTGTGCAGGAAGAATCGGAAGAACAGGAAGAGCCAGAAGCTCGATGCAGGTTGTTGTTTGGGCCATCGTTGTGTTGGCTAGTGAGAGAGGGAAATTTGATGGTGGGGTTACAGTATATAAAAACTTTTCCCACGGTATAGATGCACTGTATGTACTGTGCGCTGCACTGTGTTCTACCCTGCTTTCACCGCCTTTCACTGCCTTACAATGCACCATTCATCTGACCACTGAGTGCGACTCGGGAGATTTTGCGGAGAGACAGAGACTCTGAGATCACCGTCCCCGCCCTCAAAGTGGAAGAGAACTAAATCCATGAGCTCGAGGATTGCATCATCAAAATCGATTGGGTCGTTGGATCCACCTATCTTGGTGGCGTACCGCCGAACTTGGAGTGGATGGGTATCGGTCGAGACTTAGAACCCGAACCAGGCTATGAAGGGCCTGAAATCGTCGAGGTCTACCTGGTCTAGCTCAGCAAATGATCTGGGGTACCGAAGTCCGACCCAGGCAGTTTCAGGCCGTCGGCGCGCACGTTTCCATTGGCTCGATGACAAGTTTGCATATTCTTCGGTCCTCTCACCAGGGCTTTTTCTGGACGCACTGCCGTGAGTGGTGCCAAAAAGGAGCGCTGGCCTGCCGTAGCGAGGACGAGTGTCCCAGCACGAAATCGCTGGAGGATATTGGTAACAGCGACAGTCCCCAGTTGCTCTCCCTCCGCATCGATTCGACCATCTGCTACAATTGTTTCCGCGAACCGGGTGAAGGCAGTGACTACAAGAGCCGCCCTGTCGCCTTGCGCGCCCCCATCGCCGACGGCTCTCTACTACCCAGCCACTTGCACCGCCCTTACGGCAAGGCCATCAAGGCCGAGCGCATCACCGACCCCGAGCACCTCCAAGGGATCGCCCAGGCGCGCTTGCGAGGGGACGTTTGCTACGTTGACTACAAAAAGATTCGTCGCTTCGACCTCACCGCGCTAGCTGTGCAGACGGGCATGATCGGGGGGGCTCGGGTAACATCCTAGTGCGCTAGAATGCGAGGACATGTACATAACAAAAGGTGGATGACACATCCATGCCAATTCACCAAAATCTGTTGAACTCACATTCATTTCTCCTGCTCGCATCTCGACAGAACAGCAAATCGTGCGTTTGCAGATGGCTCTGTCAATCGCAACAATGCAGCCCACATCTCTCCGTTGGGCTCTGAGAGTAGCGGCACAAAGCATTGTCGCCAAAGATGGAACGGTCTTGGGTACGCGCCCTCCAATTCCTCCCCGTTGTTATTTTAGGCAACTTGTCGCCAGCGGAGTGAGTCACTAATGATCTGCCGTGCCCCAACGTGGCCAATCGGCAAAGTTCTACACAGGATTGCGATCCTGTTCCGGAAGGTGATGGGATATTGACAACTGTCTTGTTCTCTTTAAACGAAAGGCTGAACGGCGATGAGAAATCAAGATACAATGTAATATTTATGATGGTCCTTTTTTGCGAGATAGAACTCTTCGCTTCCTGGAACTGAGACCTGTCAGCAGCACCAGCAACACGATAGCATTGAAGCGTCAACAAACACCCAACAAATCAGGATGAGCTACAAACTCATGAACGTCACCGTCGCAGACGGTAAGGATATCGGTCGCAACAACACAGCGGCATTTTGGACCGACCCATCATGGCGGCTCGGTTGGAACGTCCCGCTTGAAACGGTAACCCGATTCAACGAGCTGCGCGGGCCCGCAAACCTCCTCCGGGACCGCGACACAAAGCGGTACCAAAAGGCCGTCGATGAGAACGGAAAACTGGTCGGCTATGTGCGCTTCAAGCTCCCCGAGGACGAAAAGTGGCACGGTGCTTGGCCCGAAGCCAAGGTGCCCGATGTGACGGACGAAGAGCGGAAGCAGCTCGAAGATATGCATGCAGAGGGCTCCATTGGCTGGGAGGAGGCAATCGTCGAGCTGACCATTGTTGACAAACCGGTGTCAGCGATGAACAAGAAGCTGAAGGAGACAAGGCAGGGACACATGGGTGAGTGCAGCCCTCTGATGCTATGAGTCAAAAGCTGATCGACTTGGTGCAGAGGTCCAATTCTTAGCAGTACATCCGGATCACCGCAGGAGAGGAATAGCGAGTCTTTTGGTGGGAAAGGGGGTCGAGATGGCCGATCAGCTCGGCCTCGACATGTACGTCTTGGCCTTCGAGGGTAGCTTTCGCATATATACGTCGCTCGGGTTTGAGCTCCTGGAGCACTTGGAGCTGGACGACTCCATCTATGGCGGCGCGGGGGTGTTCCACAGATATTTCTTGGAGCGAAAAGCAAAGACGCGAGTCGATGGAGACGTTGGGCCGAAATTGCCAGCGGGTGACGGCGGGCAGCAGAGCGATTTGGTAGTCTGATTGTGGGAGGCGACCTGTGAAACTGAGTGTGGCCAAGACGCTCTCGTCGGGTTCCTTTTTTCTTTGGCTAAAGCTTTTCGGGTTCGTATTTGGGTACGTAGCGGTCCTGCAATGTGCTGGAAGTTATTTTGATGGAATCGCGGGCCTGTTGGAGCGGCGTTGAAGCGTCTGGGATGCAAGTGTGTTCGCACCTTCCGAATTGCATTTCGGTGACATCATTGCATCATCTTCCCATTTCCGCAGTCGTGATTTCCCCGGCGCTTCCACGGGCATCCACTTGCCTCGGAACAACATTTTCAACTTTCCATTAGCTTTCCGGTCCGCCAACGAATGCAACGCGAGGCTCACGGGAAAGCGAGATTTTGAGCCCCTACTGGCTAGCGGCTCTCCTCCCCTCGATGCAACCCGGTTGTGGGGTGCAGAACGCTTCCAGTATGCACTATAAATTAACTTGGCGCGGGGCGCGCTGTGACAGCAACTGAAGCGACGGGCGAGTGTCACGCATTTGCTCTCGCCGGAGGGTACCCGTCCGACATTACCGGATTAGCGGGCTCCAAGCCCCGGGTCTGCCCCCCTGACAATCAACCAAGCCAGGGCTGCCGGTTACCGGGCCGTTAGTTCGAGCCAACGAGCAACAACACCATGCAACGCGGTCATTCGGTCCAACGAAAAATGCGACCGTGGGCGGTCATTGAACCTCCATGACCGTTGCGCGCCGTTGTGCCATGGCCCATGTGGGGAGACATCAATACCACGTCCCTGGTCGAGGCCAGCGATGATCGTCACTCCGCTCACGATATAAGGCTCGCGCTCTGCCTATTCTCTTCTGACGCTTAGCTTAGACGACCCAGCAACAACTCTTGCCACTCCACGAATCTACCGCCATTCTCAAAAACCACCCCAAGAACCTCATCATGAAGGGATCTCTTTTCGCGGCGGTTGCCCTCGGCGCCACGGATGTCTCGGCCCATTACATCTTCCAGCAGCTCTCAGTTGGCGGCACCAAGAACGCCGTTTGGCAGTACATCCGGGAGCACACCAACTTCAACTCTCCCGTTACAGAGCTGAGCTCCAATGACCTGCGATGCAACGTGGGCGCCGATGGAAAGAAGACCCAGACCTTGAGCGTCAAGGCCGGCGACTCGTTCACCTTCTCCCTCGACACCCCCGTCTACCACCAGGGCCCCGTTTCCCTCTACATGTCGAAGGCTCCGGGCGCGGCGTCTGACTACGATGGAAGCGGAGGGTGGTTCAAGATCTATGACTGGGGCCCGACCATGAGCGGCGGCCAAGCATCCTGGAACATGGCCGGTATGTCAAACCCAAAGGTTTTGCAGTAAACCATCTAACACAATGCATCAGGATACTATACGGGTACTATCCCCTCTTGCGTCTCCGACGGAGAGTACCTCCTGCGCATCCAGTCTTTGGGCATCCATAACCCCTGGCCCGCAGGCATCCCCCAGTTCTATATCTCCTGCGCCCAGATCAGGGTGACTGGTGGTGGCAACGCTAACCCCTCGACGGTATCCATTCCCGGAGCCTTCAAGGCAACCGACCCTGGATACACCGCCAACGTAAGCTACTCGTCCTCCAGAACTAAGCACAGACATTTAGAAGGCTAACCGTTTCCAAACAGATCTACTCCAATTTCAACAGCTACACCGTTCCCGGCCCATCCGTGTTCACTTGCGGCGCGGGTGGCAACAACCCCAACCCCAACCCGCCGACCACGACGGTAGCCCCTCCTCAGACGACTTTCGTAACTACGAGCACCAGCAAGTCGGTTGCGACGACCTCTGCCACTGCCCCTGGAGGATGCAGCGTCGCGAAGTACGGCCAGTGCGGGGGTAACGGCTACACCGGATGCACCACATGTGCAAGCGGTTCCACTTGCAGCAGGACCAACGAGTGGTACTCCCAGTGCACCTAAACCCGGGGTTTACTCCCTGACCTAATGGTCACAACTATTCAATTCTCTGTACATACTACTTTGCATAAATCTTCAAGATAATTACAACAACTCAGTCCCTCTTCACCGTGACACTACGCCCCTTCATCATCCTCAGAACATCCCCATTCTGTGCACCCCATATCTCCCCCTGCGAGGCCTCGGGAACCCCCACCTCCGTCTTAAAAGCCGTATCAAACAACGGATACGACGAAATAACAGGCATCGACCCGGAGTCCATCACAAAGCACGACCAACATAACAGCCCCCACAGAAACACCAACGTCGCCCCTTGAAGCACGACAAAGACAGTCACCATCGCCGGATCAAACTTGATCTTGACATAAGGCATCACGATCGAAGCTTTCGTGTGAAACTCACCCGGCAAGTTCTGCATCTTCGTCTTCTTATCCCAAATATCCAAATTCCCGTAGTTATTCGCATTAAATAGCCAGATCGGAAACGCCAATATGCTCTGAAAGCTGTGTGACAGCGGACCAGAGTGGAGCTGCTCGCTTCCGCTCCAGAAGCTCTCGACTATCGAAGAAGGGGCAGGGATATTTGCGGCGGTAAAGTTCAGGAGGTACGCCATCGCGGCACCGTATGAGAGTAGATCGTCGAGTGTTATTGGCAGGGGTGTGGGTGGTGAGAGGTCAGATACAGAGACGATGCTGAGGTTGGATTGGGCGAAGATGATGGTTGCTTTGCGCGAGAAGAGGGTCAGGGTCGTGGTGATGTTGGGGGTCACGGTGGGCTCGGGTCCGTTCGGACGGCATTTGTTGTTGGTGGTGGGGTCTGTTCCGTTGAGGCAGACGAAGAGGCCTGCGTTGAGCGCCCCTGGCGAGGGGGAGGCCGCTACGCAGAGACGAAGGGCGATTAGGACGGAGGGGTTGCCGAAGTCTTGGCATTCTGTGTCGTTAAATAAGAGATGGGTGTGGTTGGGGGGTGTGCTGATGGGGGTGTATTCCAACTGGACAGTTGGGATGCCGTCGATCTTAATGAAAGGGGTAGATTCGTACCCAGGTGGGATCCATGGCTCCATCAGGAGGGCGCCCCCAGATAGGAGGTAGGACTCGCAGTGGGGGCCGGAACATTGCACGGGGTCCATGACAGTCGTAAACCAAGGGTTTGCGACCAGGTTGGATACAGCGGCGTAAATGGAACATGGGAGGACTTGGTAGGGGTATCCTGGTGATAGGGTGTTGATGCGCTTGATGAATGGGGCGACGAGGGAGGAGTTGAATGGCCCTACGCCTGCCGATGACTCGTATGAGTGGGCGGTGTCATAGACGGTGACCAGAGATGTATTGACTGGTTTTGTCAGTTGAAATGTCTGCAAGAGGGGCTCGGGTGGAAATATTGGCTCACTATACAGGAGAAGATCCGACAGCCAGGGGGTCAGCAACAGCAGGATTCTGACTGCTGTTAGTTGTGTTCAGGTGAGTCATTTGACTATCACTGTTTGGTTTTCCCTTACCTCATAACAGAGAAGGCTCGGGGAGGCACGTGTGACATAGACCCAAACATGATACGGAGGCTCCCGGTATAAGAAGTGGACTGCGACAACGAAAGAAGGCTAGGATAGGCAAGACCTCGTGGCCGACAAACAAGAACCCATTGTAAGAGTTGAAGGGTTCTCGATATCGCCAAAGTTGTCAGTGCCGTGAGTAGCCCCTGAAGCACCCTGATTAGGCCGAGCGTAACGCTGACATCAACCTTTAACCGGGTATGCAACGGCAAGCCTTGTCGAGAGTCGTTGTCAGCCCATGAGGTGAGTTGCATCACCAGTAAAATTGAGACAAAGAGCGATGATGAGAGAAGAAGCAAGGCAAACTGCCAGCCTGTCTTCTGAAATGTCGACTGCCGGGGCTTTCGGTGCGGAAGTACATTCATCGCCGTTCACGTTATTAGTCGTATAAAAATCGACACTGATCCGAAACAGAGCCTGAGAAGGCGGCGCAACAACGTTGGGCTCCTTGTTTTATTCCCGGCATCCAACTTCCCGCCAAACCCCCACCTTTTGGCTTCGAATGGCGCTTTGACGGCGGATACCATCATTATTCCTCTGTCTGTATCGACTTAGCTGGTGGTGGGTGTGGCTACATGTGCTTCGCCACGCTCATACACTGACACCTGCCCGTTTAACCACCGAATTACCCACTGCCTTATTAAAACACCCTTTCCGTGCTCGGCGCCACGCCCTAGCTGAACCTCGGAAACACAGCGAACCATGGTCCTGCAGATCACATCCGCCTCTGACTGGCCACCTCCAACATGGCAAGTTCGGTCAAGGATTTGAATCAAGGTGATGTGCAGAGATAGCGAGGCTGCGACTGAGTCGAGGCAACCGGGACTCTTTGGATGTGGTGTGCGCATGCAACCCAAGCTGCGCATTGACACCCCGCAAGTAATAGATAGATATCGGCCAGGCTTCAGTACAAGTAGAACCAAGAGCCCTGCCAGACTGCCCCTGAGAACAATCCATGTCAAAGTGACCTGAAGGCAACTCATTAGTCATGTGGTGGTATACCATTGTGGCTGCGTGTTTCGTCCATACCGCCATGGGGACCGTGACCATGCCCGTGGAGGCTTCGGTGCCTTGCTATAAACCAACATCCGCAAATTGCACATTGTACGCTGCAGACCCGGGGCCATCGCTTTGGGTCTGGAAGTCGTATAGGGGAACTAAAACTGTCACCGCCGCAACCATCATTACCATTATTAACACAGCGCGCAACCTTACGACCAAGAGCACTGTATTCAACCCTGTCTCGGACATGTTCAGGCCGCCGAAGACAAATGAGGCGGGTACAAAGGTCGAGACTATCACCTACGAGATTCATTCGCTGGGGGTACCCGCAGTCACCACAACTACTGTGCTGTAAGACTTGCACTGAGTTGATTTCTACCTATCATCCGCAAGTTGCAATGTCGCTGATGCACAGGAAACAGCACATATCCTGCCACATTCTTCAAATGGCCCGAGTACTAGTAGGTGATCTCAAAGTACAACCTTCGCGTACAAAGAACTGACAGCGTTGCAAGTTCTTGGGAAGGACGAATGACGACCAAGCGCCATGAAGCGATGGAGACAGGGACAGGCTTGGAAGAATGCGTCTCCCTCGTGGAAGGGGACGGATCTCTTCGCACAGTAAAACTCATGTCCAACCCACAACCGGTGGTCAGCGGTCCCGGGTACGATAGACCCAACGTTACTAAAGACGCGGCCGGGAACAACTTCTATCTGGCCACAATGAACTACGGCGAGCGGCCTGGGTCGGACGATAAGTTCTACCACCTCTATGCAAAGGCATTTTTGGATCACCAGCCCATTCAGCAGTGTGTGCCTGACGAGTGGGCCCATGGCTACTACGACCCCCTAACCAGGAGTTGGTACGTCGAATCGGTTGTGGTGTCGTCCACCAGCTTCGATGGTGAGATTTCCCCCACTGCTGCTGCGGCGCCACATGCACTGGGCGGACCGCTTTCAACTGGCGAACTCACAAAAACGTGGCGGCCTGCGGGTGCTTCGGAAACAGGTCAGCGCAACTTCGGCCTTGAGCAATTCTGCAGGTGCAGACCAATCTAACAGTTCGTGCAAAACAGGCACCGCTCCGAGCAGCGTTGGCGGCGACCCGCGTCTTGCATCGAATGTGCGACCCCAGGATGGTTCGCCAGCCACTCCGCAACAGACGCAGCGACCCGATCAAGGCAGTGGTGGTGGCAGTAGGAATGCCGAGGGCCACAGCCCGGCTCAGGGTAAAAATAAGAGCTCGGAATTGCCGGGGAAGCCGTCGGGCGTGGTTCGAGGTGCAGACTCTACCGCCGCCCCAGAGATTGCAGGCGCGCCGAGCACAGTGCCCGAAAAGCCGGGGCTGATCAGTACATCGGGTGGTGCAACTCTCGCTACGGTTGTGAGGGGAGCCGCACCACGAAGGGTCAAGCCCCTTCCATCGCAGTTTTTCGTTTTAGTTGTCGTTCCTGTCTGGAAGAATGTGGTCGGAATCTGGTTCTGATGCGGTGAAGTGGAGGTAGTCGGATGAGGGACACGAGAATACGAAAAAGGCGCGTCGAACAAACATTCCAGGACTGTTGACCGGTCTTTATGTTGTGACTGGAAAACTGCAGCTGCAATATGAGCGCTCTGATCCATTGGAAATAGGGCCGTTGGGCTGACAGGCGGCCTGCCGCCTCGGGCACCGCATAATTTCAGGTCTCCCGATGGGGCTAGGAAGGAACCAACGACCTTCCCCAGCAACTCCCGTCAGGGAGGGAAGTCGACCCCGCCGAGGGTTGCGCAGAGTTCCAGCTCTAGCGCCCGGGCTGGTCTAAGGTCTGGCGCTCTGGTAGGTATAAGTCCAGCTCGATTCGTAGCTACCGTGCGGGCGAGGCTTGCGTCCCAAGTTCGGGGGCATCTCACGAACACCACCAGTGCTCCTTATCAAAGTCAAGAACAACATTCCAGGTTCTTTCTCTTCCCGCCCTAAAATTTAAAGTATCCCGGCGCCATGGACACTGCGGGTCTTGCCAGTACCATTGGGACCGTCGCGGCCACAGGATTCAAGATCACGCGAGCCATCTCGGCAGCATGCGTCGAACTCGGTACTGAAGCGGCCAGCCTTAGGGAAATTGCCGATGACGCCAATTTTGTCACCATGATTCTGTAACAAATCCAGTCTCGCATCATCGGCAATTCTCAAGTGGACAATGAGACGATCAAACTGTTGGAACAAATTGTGTCAAGATGCAAGGCCGACATTGAGGAAATCGAGCGATCCCTGCTACCGCTCATTGGCAACACGGATTCCGCTGATTGCACGGATCATCAACAGCTTGTGCGGAGGTTGATCGCCAAGTCCAAGGTGTGCAGTTAGCAGACTGTAATGGGGTCGCTGAAGTTGACGCTGTCGCTTTTCATGCACACTGTGCAGTACTCGGATGGTATCGCCGTCTCGGGGCTGAAGGAGATTCTCGATGCTATTTCCAGGACAAAAGATACGAAGACGGCTTTCCTCAATGCTGAGAAGGATTTGGAGGTGTTTATGGAATCATTCCGAGCGGAAGGTCTTTCTGGGTTGTTGTATGAAGATTTCCCGGTGCTGCCTGGGCAGTACTCTGAGTGGTTGGCGAAGCTTGATTCAATCTTCTCCGCAGTTGGACAACCATCCTGGAGAATCATGGCTTGGGATAGTCTGAGCGTCACGTGGGATGATGTTCTTGACAAGAGGGGACTCGAGGATCCAACCAGCCGGACAGGGCCGAGCACATCGCGGACAGCCCGGGGGAACTATACAGCCAAACAGTCAGCTCTCAATTTGCCAGGCGCCTGGCCCAACGACGACTACTCGGAACTAGTTCTGAAATCAGCAACCCACCCAGAGTCTGAGAGCTCGGCGGGGTTATCACGGGATATCGAAACAGGAGCAGATAGATCTGGCTTGGATGAAAAGCTTACTAGTACCTCCGGATTTCTGGCCTGGTCGAGTCGTCGTCAGGCTTTTCGAAGTCGGGAGTTCATGGAAGCAACATGTCTTGCATTTTCAGATATTCTGAGCGAAGATATACTTTCTGATGCAAAGGAGGCTTTCATGGAGGAACTCGAAAAAGGCGCCAGGGTCCTTTCGAGGCAAACGGGGCTCTTTTCTGATAAATGAGAGAATTTTACTATCGGGCAAACCACGAAGTCACAGCTCGCACAAATGTGGCCCGTGGTGAGCCATGGTGACTCACGACGCGATATGCACAGAACCGGGAGTTTTTTTAGCGGGGGCACAAAATGCCACGGATTAGCAAAGGCACAACGGCGCCGAATCAGGGGCCCACATTCAGGGCCCCACATTCAGTCCGGCCCTACCCACCGCACCTCTCGGAGACCCACCCTTGCCGCAGTGGTTGCCTTACCTAAGCAGCAGGGGTCAACAACACCCCAAACCGAACCTCCCCCATCGACCACACCAGGTCAACGAGCTCAGCACAAAACGTCTTATCGCTGCCAATTACCGGTGGGATTGGTGGTCTCGGCCGTGCGGCTGTGCTTCCCAGTCTCAGGCGTCCTTCCCCACCCATTCTTAGACGGTGCATCGCCGAACCGATCCTGCTATGCCCACTTACGCTCCCGCGCCCGAAAAACACGTCAACATCACCACATCAGCATATGGGTCGTCAAATTTTCATTTCATCTAAAGCTATACATGATCATAGCTCCATAGCACCTTCATACCTCATCATTACACTTTGAGAAACAAAAAAGATTCATCAACATCCATCAACAGCCACAATTGAATCCCTTCCCGCCGACGCCTCAGGCGAAAACCGCAAGAAAGGCCGCAGATGTCGCTCCCTCCACTCAGCGTACTCGTGTTTCAGTTGCGCGTCTGCCTTGGCGCATGAGTCTTTACTAGTTGTGACTACATCCACCTGCGCAGTAAATGGCTGCGTCACCTCCTCGACCATGCCGTCGACTACGCGCAGCTGTGGGGACGGGTTTCTTTGCGTCCGTCTTGGTATCAATACCCGCCGCCCAGGGGGTCGACTAAATCTCAGTGTTGGGACTGTGAGGTAATCATTGCAGCCTGGGATGGTATCGGGCGGGGTGATGAGTCTCGCTGCGAGTTTGCCTTCATGGTTGGGAATGGTCTTGGAGACGGGTGGTGGTGTTGGTGCCTTGGCAAGACGAGCGCTGGCCCGCTGAGACCGGGATTTGGACACCCCGGAGCTGGGATTCCCATGATTTGAGCGCAGTCGCCTGGCAGACGCGTCTGTCCAGAAGTTTCCTGCCGCTTCCCGTGTGGGACTGGGACTCCAGCTGCTCAGGTTGTTGATTTTGGGACACAGTTTCTGCAACCTTCGCTTTGCTTCAGCGAGACTTGGGTCCTTGACTGGTGTGGAATTATTGTGTTGGCACGTGATGTAATGCAGGAAGCTGCGATATGTTTCTAGTATCTCCTTGGTCTCGACCTCGGACGGCAGTAGCCAGCAGAGCCGGTCGTGGGCGTGTTGGGACCGGAGCCGGGATAACCGACCATCGCATCCCTTGGTGGCGTGAAGGAGCAGCCTGGTGATTGCACGGTCTACGGGCTTGCTGAAGCCGCAGATATATGGGGTTTCCATCAGGCATTGGAAGAGGCAGCCTATTTGGACCAGTGTGGGGAGGTCGCCGGCGGCAGCGAGGTCGTCCAAAAAATCCGCATCGAGGGAGAGTAGCCTCAATGAAGCGATCCTCGTTCTACGGGTCTCTAGTAGATCGGTAATATGTGTGATGCGGCAGGTTGATGGTTGTGGTGGTGATGGTGGTGGTTGCGGCATGGTGGTGGAGTTGATAGCGATGGAAAACTCCAAGTGTGGTGGTGGGTGATGATGAGTTGGACCAAAATGGGGGGAAAGGGGTCCTGGCGATGTTGTGTGTGGCCGGGTGGGGGATGGAGATGATGAGGATGCAAGATGGATGAAATGGGGGGAGATGGTCGAAAAGATGGAATATCAGACAGGGGAGTGGTGTAGAAGGGAGAGAAGTGCGAGGGCCGAAGGTGCGCGGGTGGGGAGTACTTATACGTGCATCCGCCCAAAAAGCATCAGCCAATAAGAATGAAGTGTGCATCAGCGCATCTGTGTCATTTGGGGACGTTTTAAAGCAGGAAGAGCTGCCTCGCAGGTTTTGTAGGCCTGAGTGCGGGAGAAGGGGGGAGGGGGGCGTGGTGCGCGCGATATGGGATGGGCCCCTTGGCCGTACCAAAGCGGCAAGCTGACCTCCGCCGTTCCCACCACTCCCGGTTCCTCCCTCTCCCCTCCCGGCTCCCCCCAGCACCACGTTTGTCTATCTCCACCACAAGCAGGTAAAAACTCCATCAAGACGCTCAAATCAATGCAGAGATGTCAGGAATGTCTTGCAAGCCTCAGAATGGCTTCTGAGGCCCCGGGGATGCCTTGGCAAGACGCGTGTCGACTGGCCATTCCACTGGGCAAGGCAACAATCTCTGGGGGTTCCAACTGAAGTTCATGTGCTAGGCACGATGTGTGAATGATATTGGGTGGATTTGGTAGATGTGTGTTGGGTTTCTAGTTCCCTTCCATTTCCTCGTCATGTTGGTGGCACATGGTGCCTACCGCCGGGGGTTCGCGGGCGTTCGACGCTTGTAAACCCACGAGACTGCAACCCACCGGGCTTCCGACCCAAACACTCAAACACTCGAAAAATGGAATATTTTACCCGGTGGACTTGATTCTCTTCGAGAATTAGATTTGCGCATACCTACCCATCATGGGTGTGGAACACGGAGGGAGTTTGGTTGGTACCGGTTCCCGAAGCCAGGCCTGCTGTAAGTCACCACCAGGACGCAGCCGCCCCGACCGGAATTGCATGCAAGTGTCTTCCATTGGCAAGGCGACCCGTGGGCTCGACCTCCGACAGGTATATCTGAGATGCGACCGCATGGTTGACTTCTGGACGCGGATGGCCAAGGTCGCGTATGAAGATGTCGTGGACGGGGAGTAACGGGGTGAGGTGAGTGCCAAGCAAGATGTGTCGTTGGACGCTGACATAATCAGCAGTGGATTTTGGAAGGGGCAGGGGGAAGGGTGGGCTGGGGGGATGGTGGAGCAAAGTCTGGCAGTGTCCAGCGCCCCACACCAGACGGGTGGAGCAAAGTCTGGCAGTGTCCACCCCACACCACCTCAGTTTGAAGAGTGGGGCACACGGGGATCCACAATGCTGCCAGTGCAATGTTCAACAGCGTCAGCTCTGCGCACAATGAACGTCCTGGGGGAGACACTGTGATGAGTGTCGCTTGACCCGCTCACTATGGCCGAGTCTTGTAACTGGGGCTTTGCTTCCACAGCGTCACGTGACAGAAATGTTAGTGGCAGTCTGAGGTTATACATGGACTGAGTTGTGACGGTCGGTGTCAGGAATAAAATAGACATTCAGAACTTCTGAGATCAATCGCACAGTCTGTTTTTCATCCTTTCGGAAGACCGTGAACCTGATGATGTTCCGTAACGGTTTGGGCGGAGGTGTGTGGCCGTGGCCTTCACGCCGGGGTCGCGCGCGAGAAAATGGTTACGTAAGCACAGCTGGAAACAGGCAGCAATGTCCATTGCTCATTCTCCACGCAAGGTCAAACGGTGCTAATAATTGGCTAATGATGTTAAACAGCAGGTGCCAGCGGCGGCCTTGATAGAGAGACCATTCTAAATCCACCCGTGACGGAAGAACGAGGATCATTCGTCACACTCTACAGACACACCAAACGAGAGCTATTTTCCAGCGCCAAACTTGCCCGCCCTAGCTGGGCACACCAACTGGCACCTCCCGCCATGTCGACAGGTCGACATTGTGCATATTTCCCGGGAAGTGGCACTTTTTACTCATGGGACAGGCGCAATGGTGGCCGTAAAAGCACATTGGATCACGACAGCGACCGCGATCGTGGCATTTTTCACCGCGCAGACGATGTCGCAGAACGATCTTCTCGGCCGTGCTGATCGGATCGTGGAGGTAATTACAACCTCCACAGGCGCCATAAAGATGATACATGTTACAGTAGCGTTTGCCGCCGATGTGCGTCTTTTGGTGCAGCTTCTCGACGGCGTTGGCTGACTTTGGCGGCAGCGGGAAATCGATACGGTGCTCATCGGCGTTGACGAGAATGATGTTGCTGCCTAACGTTCCGAAAAGCGGCAGCGGTCGCGACAGCGGAGGTGGCGGGGAAGCTGGCACGGCTGCTCGTGTCGCGTATGTGACCGGGGGAGAGTTCCTGGAGATGGGCTGCGCGGTTATCATCGTTGGCGTCCCAGGGGTGGAGGGCTCGTAGCCGAGGCCGGAGTCCTTCCTCGAAAGCGCCGGTATACCCGAAACCGAGCCCCCGACAGAAGTGGAAGACACGTACGGCGCTGCCATGATCGAAGTCGAAAGTTGCCCACCGCCAATGGAGAGCCGGCGGTTTCGAAAGATGGTCTCCATCGTCGTGGATGCAAAAGGGAGGGCAGCATACTCGCTGCCGGTCTGGAACGACTTGAGCAGTGTCACTTTCTCCGCCACCGCTGAGTTGTGGACAAACTTCTCTAGCATTCGCACGTAACCGTTGTCGTGGCAGCCGGCGAGCAGGATCCGCCGACACGAGGGACTCTCCGCAAACTGTCGAAACGCCGCTACATCACGTCAGAGAGGGTAACATGGAGCGAGTTATATCACGGAGACTTACCCATCAACTTGTGGTCCGCCCGGTCCTTTCCCTTCCCAACCAAAACAAAATCGAACATGTCGTCCGCCTGCGAGAACCCGCGGGTGAACCGAGACACCACATCTTGAGACTGTCCTTGGCTGGCGATACCTGCCTTCGAAAGGAGATAGGCCAAGCCTTCACCCGAGGCAAATGCCTTGACCATGATGGGCAGCCCAGCCAGTCCGCCGCCAATCGATTGTAGATGCTGCCGCACTGCAGCTCGGAGATCGATAGCCGCCCGCTCGCCGCCGTCCGCAGGGTCGTCGTGGTAGTACTTGTCGTCGAACTGGAAGCGCGTGTACATTAGCATTCGCTGATGGCAATATAGGCTCATTGTCTCGTTTTTCCAAGTCGACGTACCAGGTAGGCATCCGCATCCCCATCGATCAACACCAGAACAAAAGCACTGCGGTCGGTCGACTCTTCCAACGCCCGGAACTTCATGTCCACCTTCTCAACGTGTTCCTGCGCATGCCTTCCTGCAATACGCTCGCGCTCGAGGTCTCGGCATGCATCACGATACAGCTGTGTCAGGGTCGACACTTGCTCGAAAAACGCCTAAAGTCCAGGGTTAGGAATCAATGCGTCTCTAACTTCTGGGGGTTACCAACCTTCATCCATCCTAAGTTTTGCTCCGTTTGGGTCTGGAACTTTTCGACAAAGAGGCCGAACTCTCCGCTTGGGCTCTCCATTGTGTCGGTCACAGTCCCATGTACCAAATCGTTCGGGTGATAGATTCCGGAAACAGATCGTGGGTCGGAACGAGAAAACGGGGCTTAATAAGATGGGGCAGGGCATTTGATGGCCCTGAAATGCAGCCCTGGCTTTGCTGGGGTGGCGCCAAAACTGCTAGTCTGGCAGCCCGACGGTTGACAACCGCTTTAGGCCGGGCCCCTCAGGAACCAACACGTCGGCGAGGAGGTCGTGGCAGGCCAAATGGTCAAGCCCAATGACCATTGGGCTGCTGCCACCGCAGCGTAGAGGGGCTGTTTTGGGTCTTCCCAAGACCCCCACCAGCCAATCATTACCAGGGCCTACCAGGTCAGGGGGCGGTCCGACTGACGCTCGTAAAAAGCTGTCTTCGAAAATTGTTCAATTCTGGGTACGCATTCCACATCGGGTGCAAGTGAGGATTGAATGCGAAACAACGCTTCAGACGAAGGTGCTGGCTTCATCCTTTCGCAACAGCCGATATTCCATCCAACCTTACCGAAGTGCGTAATTGACAGCCAAATCCAGAACTGAGGTCGGTTTGTTAATTAGAGCCGTGGTGGTGGAGATGCACGCAGTTGAAGTGGATGGTTCTTGTTTTCGAACAGAGCCCCACTCCACTGGCCAATCCCACTCCACACTCTGCCCCACTATTCACTCCCCACTACTCTATTACAGTTTTGATTCATTATTATTATTACAGCCTTATAATAATAATAATAATAAAAATACTGTAATATGGATTATTAGCTTTACTTATTTAGTTATTATTATTCTTACACTTATTATTCCACTGCTTATGCTACTGTTTATTCTACTTGTCGTAACTGGGTAGGCCGTACTCTGGGCAGAGCCGTACAGTACGCATAACGTGAGCCAGAGGCCGGTGGGGGCTATGGAGCCCTGGAGTCTGGCCGTGGGGGCTAGGGTCTAGAGCCCTAGAGTCTGGAAGGCTAGAGTCTGTGGGTCCCCTTGGAGTCTGTGGCAGTCCAGAGTCCAGAATGGATCTAGGAGTATCGTTCCAGAGTTTATGGCACCGTAGTCCCGGGGTCTGGAGCGATAGCTGGAGTATGTTAATGTAATAGATTAATGATGGAGAGACCTTTAAGTCTCTTTATGCCTGGAGGGCCTCTTATGAAGGCACTCTATAGGCCGCGTGACTAGTCACGTAGCCTCTGGCTATATGTTTACGACACTACAGCTTATTCTATTGTTTATTATTTTATTTATTATTCTATTTATTATTTCAGTTATTATTCTAATTATCTTTGTACTTATTCCTCCTCCAGGCAGGTTACCATTGCTTCCTTACTCCACTCCTCGGCTTTAATAAAAACAATAATAAAACTAGTTTAAAACCAGAGATTTAAAACTATTTAAACCCCATGCCAAATTGCCAGGAGTGGAGGGAGGAAGCCACATACCAGAGCGCAGCGTTGGTTAATGAGGCTGACGAACGAAGCGACGCTGGCAATTTTACAAAGTTAGAGAAAGAATATAAATATTACTTAACAGTTAAATGATTAGGAGATAGACCACTTAAAAGTATAAATGTGGTTATTAGGTAAGTAGTGGTAATGTATGTTATAGATTAAGTAGTAATTAAAGGGGGGAAGCTGGATACGGTTAGGATGAAGCTAAATATAAGCTGAGGGTATTTTAAGTATGTGGTTATAGATAGGGAGAAGAGTAGGGAGAAGGCGGGGAAGCTTATGGGAAGGAGAAGGTAAAGGTGAAGTTGAAGTTATGAGAGGATATGGTCGGCGGATGAGTTTGGTTTTCACCAGAGGTGACACTTACGTGTTGGCTGTAATCTGCTGCGTGGTGTTATGAATAAGTGTCAGAAAGAAAGAAGTTCTGGCCCAGAAAGAAGAGTCTGGAAACCACTAGAACAATAGATTTGTAACCATTGCCAACAAACGCGCAATTGTAGCCGCGTGGCTTTGCCACACGGCTTGCCACTATTCACAGCTATAAGGAAGGTTCTCTGGCTGAGCCAGAGAGCCGAACCAGCTATAGAATCACGCAGTTGCAAACCATTCAATTCCACAAAATCCAGAGTGCAGTGCTTCTAACAATAAGGTACCCATAAAACAGCTAGGATTTAGACTTGGTCACTAACATTTTCATGATTTGCTTTTTAACTGCGCACCCTCGTCAAATTTGTACCAGCTTGAAAGCAGCTTTTCCCAGCCTGTATTAGTCAAAAAGCCCGGACGGACTGGATCAACGCGCGACGTTGCGGCACAGCCCTATGCCTTGGCGCAGAAAACGGCGTCATGCGGCGCAGCCCAACGGGATAATGAGATGATGCATGGGACTACACGTGTTGAAACAGGGGTATGCCTCCACAGACATCTTATCGCAAGCCGCGTCAAGTGCCGGGGTCACTCTGAAATTTGGCGGTAATATGTGTCAGCGGCGCGGATCAATCTTCAATCTGCGGGAGTTGACGAGATGGAGGTGTATCTCAAATACGTGGGTGAGTGGCGCACCTCGGGAATGATCGTCGGTTTCACGGGGTGATGTTGGGGTTGCTACAATATACTTATTTGTGCAGTGGCCTGGTGGTCTCTTTCCAACTTAACCCCATCCGTAATAATCGATTTGCCTCTTCATCCATCTCTCCTTTGCCGTCCAAACGGACGCTCAACTCCAAGCACCACCGTGTTATATACAAACCACAACTAACATGAGTTCCCCGAGTTCAACATCACCGAGGCGCACGTTTCTCGATGGGAAACTGGCCCCTCCTCCCATGGAAAGCGACATCCGTGACAGCGAACCACCCACACCCCTGTATTCTACAGCATGGCCGACATACCCAGCAGTGGCCTGGGCATGGCTGCCAGAGATTGGGAGCTGTGCCATCGGTCTTCTGCTCTTCACAAGTGAGCACCCAAATAGTTCACCCCCCACCCAACCCACCACACTAACCCCCTCAAAAAGTAATGACCGTCACCCTCCAGATATCCGACGGGAAGGAACAAGCAGCACTGCCACTGGGCCTCACCATCAACTCGGCGCTGCAATACCTCACGACGCTCACAAAAATCGCCTTCGTGGTGCCCATCATAGAAGGCCTGAACCATCTCAAATGGCTATGGTTTGCATCGGAGCCCAGACCTTTGCTTGACTTCGAGCTCTACGAAGACGCGACGCGGGGCGGGTTGGTGGCGATGGTCAAGTTGTTGTTTCGGCTCAGGGGAGTTTTTCGGTGGTATGTCTACCTTAGGTTCTGGATTGTCTCCTGCGGACTCGAGCTGATGATTCGTTTCCATCCCCTTCTAGGCCGCTGCCGTGGCTGGCCAGCGCGCTGCTTGTCTCGGCCATCTTCACATCGGCCGTCACGCAGCAGGTGGTCGGTCTTGAAATCGAACTGGTGCCGTCAGACAAACTGTTAGCCGAGGCGCCGAGGGCGTCTACCTTCTCAAGATGGAATGGCAACGAGTTTCAACTGCGTGAGTTGTTGCATCCATGATTTTTGTCGGCACCGAGAAGAGCCAAGGGGGCTGACCTCTCCACGCAGAACAAAACGATCAACTCGACATGGAACACGCCATCATCAGCGCCGCCTACCTCAGCCCATCAAGAACCGTCCCCCAGCTAGACCTAACCTGCAGCACGGCAAACTGCCACTGGGCTCCCTACAGCACCCTCGGCATCTGCGCCGACGTGGCCAACGTCACCGATCTCGCATTCGGTCAGCTGCAGAGCCTATACTTCGGCATGGCGAACACCTCCATCACCAACCTAAACGCCATCCTCCGCCGGGGAGAGGTCAGCCTCCCGCTCGCATACACGGTCGGGGGCCTCTGGATGACTGAGCCCTCGTACGTATTCGGCCCCGACCGCACCGCCGCCGCCCTCTCCAACATATTACTCCTCTACCCAGCCCGCGCGGCCAACATCTCGACCATGCAGCCGCAAGACCTCCACTACGCCGAGGTGATCTTCCATGCCTGCACCAAGAAACTCACCTCCTCTGTCGCCGAGGGCATCAAGACCACCACCACCCTCGCCGACTCCATAACTTCTCGGGTTGTCTCGGGCAACACAACCTCCCTTAACACGGTCTGGAACGGCGACAAGTTCTCGCTCCAGCCGCAGTTCGCCTGCAAACCCGGCATCGCCGGCCAGATGATCCAGCTCGCCGCCCCAGCAGATGCCAACCTGCCAGAAGCACTACACGGACCCATACCCATAGTAGACACTAATACCAATACTAATACCAATACTAATACCAATACTAATACCAATGCCAACACCAATACCAGGCTGGAGATGGAGCTCTGCACGGCCCTGATGGCATCGAGCGTCATCAACGGGTACCTGCCGACGTTTATCGCGCTCCGCGCCACGGACAAGGGCGTGCTGCAAAGCACGGGGCAGATCGCGACGGCGCTGGCGACGGCGCTGTTCGGGGGGTTTATGAGCAGTGGCATGCCGAGCGAGGAGGCGCAGGGGAGTGGGTTGAGGGGAATTATGCGGAATATCGGGGATGGGCTCACGGAGATGTAGGTGCCTACCTACCCAAATACCCTGCTGATGGGATTTGATTTGATCTGACTCGGCTTGATTTAAATGCAGGCTCCGGGCGAACGGTGCGTCGTATGCCAACTCGTCGGGGGCGGTGGTGGGCACGGCGCTGGATGCACGCACGGTGGTGCGGGTGCGGTGGCCGTGGTTTGCGCTGCTTGCCGCGCAGTTGCTTCTCACCGTGCTGTTCCTGGGCGGCATCGTGGTTGCCACCGTCCGGGTGGGGCTGCAGAATGTGAAGGGCCAGGGCTCGTCGGTCGCCGCGCTGTGTGTGCTGGATGAGGACGCGAGACGCTACCTGGGGCCCGTGGGCGACGTCGCCGCCCAGTCGCGGCTTGCTGCGGACATGGTGGTCAAGCTGCAGCGTGGAGAGTCGCTGGTGCTTCGGAGGTTTGAAAAGCCCGACTCTTGAAAATCGACAATTTTGCCTCGTTCTCCTCTGCGGGAAAGGCCCCTTATCGGGCCCGGCCTCGAGAAAACGCTATCAAATGGGCACAGAGAGAGTCGTGCCGCAACAGGGGTCCCCACAGCCGTTACATTACGTTAAGCGGATCCGTGCCAAGCACCGAGGTTCAACCTACCTTACATAATAAAGGTTCTAGGTTCGAGCCCCAGTTCGGTTGACTCTTTTTGCCCTTGCTTCTTAAAACCCTTTGACATTTATGACAGCTCCACCGACTCTTGGCATCAGTTGAAACAGTACCTATATCATGGGAAACGAGCACTGAAATCCCTGCAGATAGGTAGTGGACTAGGGCAAATCAAAAGAAGAAGGGGTCATTCTAGACTCGTGCGGATGGCTGAGAGCCTCGTCGTGTACTGGATGAGGTCGTAGAACCAGCGGTACAGGGCGGCTTTAGCTCTGTATATAACGTATCCGTTAGCGGTGTACATAATTTCCCGAAAACAAACAGGCCCTGTTAAAATGCTGCAGCTTGATAGGCCTGTTACAGATGGACCGCTTGACGAAACGAGGGTTACTCCCAAAATGATCGAGGCTTTAAATTCTCCGTTCCTCAATCAATCGCAGGTTTAACTACCAGCACGACAGACCCGACCCGCAAAGGGAGGGCCATGGAAGACCATGCTAAAGCAAAGTGCACATGGACGCACGAAGGACAAATCAGGCAGAACCATTACATGTACCAGGCGGTCGCAATGAGAAGACATGCCCATTGCTTGATGCTAATTAAAGGAGAGAGAATACTCTACTGCTCATGACGTGGATTACCGTCGATGGAACCGGTGTTTGATCCGTTTTGTAACCAGCATTGGATTTCGTCCTATTCCATGAACGTGCGGCACATCCTAGGGTTTGACCGGATGAATCCCGAGCCGTCTGACTTGATCTTGACCTAAGCGAACCCTCTCACTGCATTGCCGGTTGTTCCCGCTTCTCGCGACAGAATTCGGAGATTTCTCCATCGCTTGGCAACCTGTTGGTCTCTTTGGCAACTTCATCTTGGCAATCACCCACTTACACCATGGCGACCGAACAAGGCACCAACTCTCCCGCAGACCCGACGTACCGACAGTACACGCGCGAACAAGCCGCTACGTACGCGAAGCACCGTCCGTCCCCGCCACCAGCCCTAGTCAAGCTGATCCTGGATTACCACACCTCAACCGGCGGCTGCACCGACGTGCTGCTCGACGTAGGATGCGGGCCGGGCATGGCGACGCGCGCCTTGGCAAAGCATTTTGATGTCGCCGTCGGGTCGGATGCTGGGGAGAGCATGATTCAGGTTGCGAATGAGCTTGGCGGGCAGACGGCTACGGGGGGGCAGATTCGCTGGGTGGTTTGTCCTGCTGAGGAAGTTGGCCAGATTGATGGGGTTGAGAAGCAGACGGTGGATCTGGTGGTTGCCGCTTATGCGGTGAGTCTCCCAACTCTATCTCAAGAAGGAAAGAAAGTAACAAAAATTGTTGCTCTCGATACCAATAGGCACACTGGTTCGATATGCCTAAGTTCTGGGCTGCTACCGCCGAGGTCCTGAAAGCGGGCGGTACTGTCGCATTATGGACAGGCTATCGCGAAGCCGTTGGTTCGTCAAAACCCCACTCGCCAGGCCCATGAATGAAATCTCTAACACGCCCTAGATTCAACGAGCCCCGAGGAAGCCAAAGTCCACGCCATCTTTGCACAATTCCACACCTCCGTTCTCGACGCATACGCCGTCCCCGGCACCAAGTTAAGCCGCGATGCCTACCGCGACCTCCTGATGCCGTGGGAAGATGCTAGCACTGCTCCTTTCTTCGACCGCACGAGCTTCCTCCGCCACGAACTCTCCCGGAAGGACCTATCTCCAACTCCCGTTCCCACCACTGCAGCGGCAATTGCAGCAGACCCGCTCGCGCCACAGGTCTGGCAACGCGTCCTAAATATGCTGAATACCATGGACGCCGTCACGCGCTGGCGCGAGGCGCATCCGGACTTAGCGGGGACAGAGCGGGATTGTGTAACGATGCTGGTCGAAGACACCAAGGAGGCATTGAGAGAGGGGAACACAAAGATTGATTTTGGGAGGTTGCTGTTGGGGATGAAGACTGTTTTGCTCTTGGTGAAGAGGTCGTAGCTCCTCGAGTCGCTTGTGTTCTTAGCTAGGGCGAATGGAGTGTAGTGCATAACTAATGAGGTCAATAACGGAATGGTTCATTTGTATTACTCGATGATTATATTCTGGTGTAAAAATTCATAGATTACGAACAGTTTCACCCTGTGCCGCCGATTCCTGCCACACGCCCACATTCCAGCTCCGGTTCTCTCTCCAACCCACCCCTCTTTCCTCCCCTCCTCCCTAATTCCACCCAATCTTCCACCAAATCTCCTCCCCATCACACCTCACCGTCCCCTTCGGCCCAACCCGTCCAACACCCGTCCCAAACTTCTCAATCGACGAGCCAGTCAAATCCCAAACATCATCCAACCCAATCAGCGTCGACCCCTGCGTGCCCGGCCACACACAATTAAACGCACGCGTCCCATTGCTCAGAAGCTTGACCCTCGTGCCCATGCAGGTCCACGGTCCGTCTTTGGGATGGATCCCGCTGCCCCCTTCTTCGGGTGGCGGCAAGGGCGATAAAACAAGGAGGTAGTTGGGACTTTGGTGATATGGACTGAGTAAGCTTCAGGGTTGTGGAGTTAGTGGGTGATGGTATGTGGCCCCGTAGCGTTTGTGTTTGGGGCTTTTCCCCGGGGCTCACCCAGGAGGCCATTTTCAGGGTGCCAGCCTGGGTGCGCCGGGTCCGTGTGGGGGTGATTAGGGTTAGAAGCACGGCGAACTGAATTCAGTGAAATTTAGTTTGAGTTGCAGCTGTGTGACTGTATTGCTTCTGTGTTTCTGTAGTTCTGGCTTATAGCTAGAACCACCCGCTCGGGATAGTGTGGGAACCGAGGTGGGAACCGAGGGAGGGTGTCGTGCAAAGTTGAGCCCAACCGTTGGAAGTAAGCGATAACTACTCTGAAGTATTCAAGCATTAGCCCAACTATCCGGCATGTGATACGCGCTGTTCCTAGTTCACCCGCTCTAGAATATTTTTCTTCGGTGCACCTCCCTTGGTTTCTGTCCGCATGGGTTCTCCCACTTGCCCGCTGCGACGGTGTGCCCTTTCACATTCACAAGTTAGGATGTGCTTCTCAATCTAGCGTCCGTTGCTGGTGTGGCATCCTCGCCACAAGACGACGAACCCCAAGGCCGACACCGGAGCCACAAGCCCGACAGGAGGCGCTCGCAAAGACACATTATTATTGTGTTTGCTAAAAACTATCAATCTCCCCCCAGCAGATGGCGGCGGACTAACAACGAAGTCGCCAAGCTCAGAAGCTAGCGTCGGGCTTCAGTTCTTCAGCCTTTCTTAGCCGAAGGCGTTGAGCCAGCATATTTCGCTTTGCTTATCCCTTCATCCAGACGCCCAAGGGTGATCCCGGTAGCTCTGGCACTTGTTTGCGCTCACTTCCACCGAGCATTTTCTCAACTTGGTGCTGCGGGATGAACCGTATCAGTCCACAGCCAAGCAGTCTGCCGTTCGCGAAATGATAAATTCGCGAGCCTACCTACACACGCGAAACCGCTCAACAATACCTACTATGCTGCATCTCTGCGTATGCATGTTGCGGGACGGCTGGAGCTGGAAGCAGACACATTCGTGCGTTTGGATCTTGGGGCACCACGATGGACGGCCTCGCTACTCTGAGACATTGCGCGCCATGACTGGTGGATGGTGCATCAGCGTCCTGCCAATCACAGTTTTTACGTAACTTTGCTGGAAGGTGGCTACTCAAGCATTTGGCACCGAAAAAAATAGCCGTCAACCGCCACACCAGGAACATCAACATCGCCCCTCCCCGTCCCCTCACAGGCTGCCCCTTGCTGCCACTCCGCTCTAACAAGCGGAATTTGATCCCTCGCTGTCGTCCCATCAATGACCAGCGAGCTTGGCAGGATTTGTTTCCCATCGTTGCTCACCTTCGGCGTAGGGAGCGTGTCGGCATCCGAGATTATTGCACAGTTTGTATGCGG
>Ga0247780_1000088_pt1 | contig 82999 bp, 92 predicted proteins | sample UWRJL079202R5_FD_179927 | JGI IMG/M metagenome (GOLD analysis project Ga0247780, IMG submission 179927) | Plant litter microbial communities from Arlington Agricultural Research Station in Wisconsin, United States - UWRJ-L079-202R-5 | ecosystem: Environmental > Terrestrial > Plant litter >...
CAACAATTGCATTCTTCGACAAAGCCGCCACGCATGCTCATCTCGGGCTGCGGCTCAGTGCCCTGATAATATTATTAGCCAGCACGAATGAATCATGACCCGTTCAGAATCTAAGGGTGCTGATGGTCGTGTGGCTTTGGGCTGGAGTGAGGAGGGGATTTGGAAGGGTTCAATACTTACAGGCTGCTGTGTGACAACGCCGTCAAGGGGAATAGCCTCCATAGGCTGTTGCTTCTGAGGAGCGTCGACTGAAGGCATCTTCACTTTTCTTTGTGGGACGTTGGGGCGGGTGCGAGACAGTTTTGAGATCGGTCTTGAAGGGGAGAAGGAGGCCGGAAGAGGAATTCATGACTGGAGGCTGGCGGTGCCCGACGTTTTATCATTTCAGCTCATTGCTGGACCCTCGCACCAAGGGGGAGAGCAACCGTTTCTCATTGGCGGTGCTGGACGGAGGGCGGGCAAGAGGACTCCGACGGTTCTCTCTAAGTGAGCAGTCGCCCGACCTCCTGACACAACCAATAACGTCAGCAGTCACTTGCAGCAAGCGCAACCTTCGCACAGCCGGCACGAGTGCCCATTGTGATTGTGACCGAAGATAGATACATGATTGCCTCTGACCGCTCAACCGCAGCTGGCGCGAGTGCCGCAAAGCCCAAGATAGAGCGGAAGGTGACTCCCAACAGAAGCGGCCGATTCTGTGTTAGTGCAGCGCCGGTGATCGGTTTACTGCGAGCCCGAACAACTTAAACGGAAACGGGGGCGTCCAGGTGCCAGGTACCTTCGCTGGCAGTGAGTAAGATGCCTACATCCGACACGTCTAGGGAAAGTGGGAGTGGCTTCCCAGAATCTGGCCACCACGGGCCTGCCGTGCCTTGAGACAGCGTGCGCCAGCGAAACCAATGGCATGGTCACCGTGCAGTATCGCTGTCGGGGTTCGAAAGAGGTCAAAATCCCGAATCCGCCCTGCTTACTCAGTACAGATGCCGACCGCGAAAATGATCCGTTTTGATCGGCGTTTTCCGGCGTGGTTCGGGGAAGACCAACCGACGTCATGCTTTAGGTACTGGTCAATCCCAGGATCGTGGACTGGAAGCGATCCTACTGATCCGCACCGCGGAATTGGGGCTTGGCTAAAGGTTCCCTCCAGCGGTGGGTTCAAAGGCATTCAAGATACGGCAGAGGAGCCACACCAGCAACTCCCCTGACTCCCGAACGGGTGTCATACGGCAAAAGATGGAACGGAAAATACCATGTTACGGGTTTGTATTGCTGTCAGCACGTGATGCAACTTTTCAATGGCGCGCCTTCATTTAACCAGTCGAGCATCGAGACCAAGCCAATTTGCCGCTACGGCACTCGAGGAGAGTAGGACTAAATGAATCACTGTGCTCATCTGGTGAATGCAACTCCAGGCAGATCCCCACGCAATTGCCAATGTTCCGTGCGAATAAACATGGTGTGGAAAGGCTTTGCGTTGAGAACTAAGTGACCACCACTCACCTGACCCCCACTGATAAGAGCCAACCGCCCTAGTCAAAGCACCCGTGGACACGAAGGGATTGCGTTCTAGGCCTCCAACTGTGAGAACTATCAGAAAACACTTAGGCCCGTTTCTTCAAAATGAATTAAAGCCTCAAAAGACAATGCGCTCGAGTCTATTTCTTCAAGCACAGAGAATTTCAATTCAGGGGAAGACGCTTGTTCAATACGGGGCTTGGGACTTGGAGCTTACGTGTGGCTAGGTAATCCGTATACAAGCATGAAGCCAAGAGCTTTGTGATTGCCCATGCAACGCCAAGACCCCAGTGTATCGTGTCAAATGGCACTGGCTTTTGATTGCGTGAGGGAACCTGAAGGCTAGTCCAGGGAGTGCGAGAAACGGTATTGGGTGCAGCGGTTCTTTGCTGATCAGCCACCGATCGTCCCACCATCCAACCATACTCGTCCCATCCCTTCTCTGCAATTGATACACAAGGCAAAAGGCAGACTTTCGGTCGCGTGCTCGTTGACTGCCCGTACATCATCGTTCCTGCCCCTCTCCCTGGCTGGCTCAGGCAGGCTGTAATGTCGTTTATGGCCCACATACTACTCTGCCTAGGTGTCTGCGCTCGGGTAGCTTTGACGGGAGGACACCTTTGAGGTCCCTAGTCCGGAGTGAGTGCCCCTGACAAGACGACCTAAGGACCTGGAATGGAAGGCAAGACGGCAGCAGAGAATTTTATAGGATGGATCATACCCAAGAACTTTAGCACCAGCACTATCATGCCCCCACGTGCGATGCAGGTCCTCTTTCCGCTCGAGCGGCGGCACCTCGCTGTCGCCTAGTTCTATGTTGAGCTGCGTCTGGATCATGGAAGATTGCAACTCTCCTATCTTGGATCCATGCGCCAGCCCTTGCGACCACTCATTGCACTGCAATTCAAGGGCACTCGGGCGCCGGGGAATTGCAGATTCACAAAGCGCCTGGCGTTTGGCCCTCATAAGGGATCCTTGAAATTGGGAGGGATAAGGCACATTGGCAAACTGGGGTCAATCTGGCAAAAATGCGGGACGACCTACCCGAATTTGTATCGAACAGACCGGGAAAAAAATATGATCAGTCCGGACAATCTGGATGATTTGTCCACTATGTCCCCTATTCACTGTTTCTTCCGCCTGTAAACATCCTTTCGTGTGTCCAATTTGCAATGCACCTGCTCCTACGACGTCCTCCTAGAAGGTACCCTAAGCTACGACCTCATCACCTTGCTCACCTTGCATCCGGCAGCGGCGTCGGCATCGGCAGGATCCAGACCGGGCATCCACGGTTGACATAGTCCGACCGAAGGCTCGTTTGGCGGCGCACATACACGGGCAGCCGTTTCGCCATTGATTGTGAGGCCCGAACTCCCCTGCCAGCGCAGCACCACCGACACCCCTACGGGCTCTCGGCTGCGTCAGAGAAAGACACGAGGCAGGATCGCCTTTTATTCGTTTTGCCGCCTCTGCTGCACGCTCCCGAGACGCTCAACGGGAGACTCCCCTTCGACCGTCTCCAATCCCGCCCCGCTGCAGGACACACCTCATCCAGCGTCACTCTTGCACCGTCCCTACGCAGCAGCAGCAGCAGCAGCAGACGCTAACAAGTAACCGGACGGCTCGAAAGCGCCATCTGGTTGCACCCCCGCCAATCTCCATCCTGGCGACCCTCAAGCCAAAAGGCTCGTCGTCGTCCAGCGAACGGCCGGCTTCGCAACACCACCGACGACGGTCATCGGCTGCCACGCCCCCGCCCCGATTGGAGGATCGCAAGTGGTCGGAGGCGCATCTGGGCGGCCTTCAACCCCGAGCCTCTCGACTCTCGCCTATTCCAGGTACGTGGCCATTCGTGCCACCCCGCCAAACGACCTCGTGTTGCATTCCTCCGGGTGCTAGCAGGTCCGGGGTGGAGCACCGTGGTACGAGTTCTATAGCGTCATGTTGCTGACAGAAAGCTCGGTTCTTTCGCCCCGTCCGCAGGCACTCCCGATTCCGAAATGTCTCTGTCACGCAGTCCATCCCCCGTGCCCGGTGGCGGCTGGTCGAGTCCAGGACTGAATATCAGCACAAGCGGCCGTTCGAGTCCAACGAGGGGATACCAAGGGGCGAATGGGACTCCAGTCATGTGGGAGTCTGCGAGACTGAAAAGGGCTGGCGACAGCCGCTACCCGTCCTTTTCTACACAGAATAAGGGCTTCTTCACCCGCCACATGCGTCGTCTATCGAGCAGTCTCCCCCTGTTCAGCACCAACCACGAGGAGTATCCCGAGAAGGAGAAGAAAAAACCTGCCCAAGGCCAATGGTCTACCAACGCCATTCCCTTGCTTGGGAGGTTACGAGGCATCATGGCTCGGATGGGCCGGAAGATGAAGATACGGTTGCTGGTGTTGCTACTGTTCATATTGTCCATCATCCTATTCTACACCACCCGTAAGCAGCCCCGGTCCCCAGGATGCGCCGCGATAACCCCTAGGGTACTAACGTTCTGCAGCACTCGTGTACCACTGGCGACGAACATCATGGCTAGGCGGTGGCGAGAAGTTTGTGATAATACTAGCGGCCAATGTTGGCGGCGGTGTCATGGAGTGGAAAGGTGCGCGGGAGTGGGCTATCGAGAGAGACTCGGTACGGAACAAGAAAAAATACGTGGCCAATTGGGGGTATGATCTCGAGATCGTCGACATGAGCACGAAGAAGCGGTACGCTCATGAGTGGCGTGAGAGTTGGGAAAAGGTCGACTTCATCCGCGCAAGCCTGAGGAAATATCCAAAGGCCGAATGGTAAGCATTCCCGACAGTCCAAACAAACACATAACCATTTTTCGCATGGGTCTAACTTGCTTCGGCTTCATAGGATTTGGTGGCTCGACCTCAACACATTTATCATGGAGCCATCGTACTCGCTCCAAGATCATATCTTCAACCACCTCGAGAAGCATGTCTATCGCGACATCAACCAATACAACCCCTTAAACATCACCCACCCCATAACCGCCTCGTATCTCGACGCCGAATCGCTGAGCCCCGTTGGCGACGGAAAACCCAACTCTGTCAACCTGATTCTTTCACAGGACTGCTCCGGGTTCAACCTCGGTTCCTTCTTTGTCCGCAGGAGCCCCTGGATCGATCGCTTGTTGGATGTCTGGTGGGATCCCGTGGCCTACGAGCAGAAGCATATGGAATGGGAGCACAAAGAACAGGATGCCCTCGAACAGCTGTACACATCACAGCCATGGATCCGTAAACACACGGCATTCCTCCCGCAACGGATGATTAACAGCTTCCCGGTGGGCGCCTGCTCCGAGAACGGAAACGACACGCGGATACACTACGATAAAAAGGACCGGGACTTCCTCGTCAATATGGCCGGCTGCGAGTGGGGCCGCGATTGCTGGGGGGAGATGTACAACTTCCGGGAGCTCAGCTACTACCTCAACCGCAACGTATGGGAGCTCTTCAAAGAAGATCTCGTGGCCGTTCTCTGGTTCAAGTTGACAGGTCGGAAAGTCAAGCTCTAGCCAGATGTCTGACATGATACCCACGACGATCCATTCTTCCACTTAAAAAGGGCGACAATGTGCTCATTATCACGGGGGAGGATGTTCTCCTCGGCCCCGCTGTTTTACTACGACCCATTCTGTTTGCATTACGGCGTCACGGGAAACATATGTGCCAAGAGCACGCCCCCCACCTGTTGGCGCCATATTCATCGGCCCCGAGCAGGATTCGGCGTTGGTTGTTGTTCTATTCGCTACACATATTGATATGCCTGCCAAAAAACCAGGCTTTTTTTCTCTCGGACCAGTGCGCACTTGCGCAAGGCGGAGTAAGGATAAAGGGAACACGGATTTCCAATATGCATCTGTACCGGAGTACCATCTATGCCCTTGGCATTTTCAGCTGGGTGAGCAGGACATATGTCCTTAACAATTAGACAATAGGGGTATGAGGAAGCGGACAGCGTCCGCGAGGGACGACATAGAAATGATGGACGAGGCGAAGCAATAATGTCTTTTGGCGGAGTACCGTCGGTTTCACCAGCTTTGAGCCAATGCAACGTGACTATCAAGCTTGTGAACGTTTAGAAGGAAGTGAGTTGGGGGGCTCCAAGCTAGCTACATCCCAGCTAGGGACGAGATGGAGGAAATATTGGCCACAAGTTTGAAGCCTGACTCGATTTAGAGCTTAGCGCGAGTCACCTCAACTGTGCTTGCCTGCCCGTCAAAGTGCCCTTGTTAGTCTCACGACATGTGCTTGATGTAGAGTAAAGAGATACACATCATCAAAAAGCAGGCCGTGTGCCACGGCAGGCAATTGACAGTTGCCAGATCTCGGGATCTGAGTGGGTGGGTGGTTGACCGTGTGCGCTCGTGTATCAAAACCAAAAGATCTCGGATGTATGTGGTGAAACCGTCTGGTCATATTTAGGACTGGCCACCGTTTGTCTTGACGTAGTGCCTTAGGTCGTGTAGGATGACTTTCCTCGGGCAACTTTCAAGCTCAGACAAAGTCCAGGCCCTTGGGAGTCGGGAAATTTTGTGGGCCCGGGGGCTGCGAGACGTCCTAGCCAGTCAGGTGCCCTTTTCACTTATAAAGGTAAAGGCAGGATTGATTGGTTCTGGCGGCTCCAAAGGACGACCCAGGCGTTTCGTTGGAGCCTGTGCTTTCCACAGCCAAATTCACAGCTCAACCTGGAAATATTGACAACCCGCCCACATCGAATCATCCCGGGCGCCCAGCGACTCTCCACAATGTCGAAACAGACCGGGGGCGATGGGATACCGCCGCGGCTACGTGGTTGTTTCTTGTTTCCTGTTTCCTTGTGTTCGGTTCCAATCGCATGGGATCCCTAGATCCCTTTGAAGCGCCCCATTTAGATATATTCGGAAACGGCCGTTGTTACCCCAATAGCTTCTGATAGGTGTCAGTACAATGGCGACTGGCTTCTCTGCGGCCGAGATGGTTGGAACTCGGGGTGAAGCCTGGGCATCCTATAAGACCCCGTGTCTCCATCTGCGACATGCTATTCCATCTCGCACCTAGATCCTATCTGCGGTTTCCTTATTGTCTAATTGATCTTATAGACCCTTCCACTTCTTCGTGACGGGAGAGCCCCTAGAGTCGAGCCGACCAGGTCACACACGGAGACAACGCCATTGTCCACCCCAGTCACTTTCGCCTATTGTTCCTATTCACTGGCTTATTCAAGCCTATTGTCTGACTGGAAGTCGTTCTTTCACACGTGCCTCGATCTCTTTATTCATGGATATCATCCGCCTGGCCTATTCATTGTAAAACTGGCCGCCTGGGAAACTACCTACGCTGGATCAGCCCCTCCCATCCGCTCGCTGGTCCGATATATTAACGGCGAAGGAACCCATCGAAAGACGACCTCAGTAACTCAGCCAAATATCACAACACCACGCAAGACACAAACCATTCAGCCCGACAATGATCATCACGGCCACCCTACTCCTGGCTGCGGCGGCAGCCGCCCCTGTAGCCGCCGGCATTCCACAAGGCACAACAAACTACACCCTCGTTGACTCCTTCACCCCCAGCAACTTCTTCCAGGAGTTCAATTTCTTTAGTGGCGGGGACCCCACCAACGGATTCGTTGACTATGTCGATGCCGCAACGGCGAGCCAGGCAGGACTGGCTGGCTACGCAAGCGACGGTGTCTACCTCGGCGTCGACTACAAGAACAAGGTGTCGATGAACACAACGGCAGGAGGACGGCAATCCACCCGTGTCGAGTCCAAAAAGTCCTGGACCAAAGGCCTATTCATCGCCGACATTCGACACATGCCCTCTGGCGCAGGCGACTCCAAATCCTGCGGTCTCTGGCCCGCCTTTTGGTTCCTGGGACCGAACTGGCCCGAGAACGGCGAGATCGACATCATCGAGGGAATCAACACCCAGCAGTCCAACTTCGTGGTCCTGCACACGGCCAAAACCTGCAAAGTCGCCAACACCGGCGCCCTCGCCAGCACAAAACTCCTACTGCCAGAATGCCAGGGCCACATCGGCTGCAAGCAACAGCCCCAAGGAGAACACACGTTCGGCGCGGGGTTCAACGCGGCCGGTGGCGGCGTTTACATCATGGAGTGGACAGACCAAGCTATATCAACCTGGTTCTTCCCGCGTGGAAACCCCATCGCAAACTCCCTAACAACTGGCGCCAACAGCACTCTCTCTGCCCCTGACCCGGCCAAGTTCGGGCAGCCCCACGCCAAGTTTGTCGGGGACGGCTGTTCTATCCAAGACAGCTTCAAGGACCAGAGTATTATCATCAATACCGCCCTGTGCGGCGACTGGGCTGGCAAGGACTGGACCAAGGACGCAACCTGCAAGACTCTCGCCCCTACGTGCAACGAGTTCGTGGCGAACACTCCTGAAGCCTTCACGAATGCGTATTGGGTTATCAACTCTATTCGCGTCTTCCAACAAGGGCAGCAGCAAAAGCCCAAAGTGCCATACGGGCGAAGGGGCGCACAGGCCGTTTCGTTTTCGGCTTGATGAAGGGGGATGGTTATTCGGGCTGGCTACCGGATCTACAGAGCAGGTCCTCGGTGGATCAAGCAACGTTCAATCTCAACGGATAGAGAAGGGGAATGCATGGCAGTTGGCGTTCAGGATTGGGAACTTATGGAATCTAGAAGTTTAGACCCGGCGTTTTTGTTTCGGTGAAATGTGAGGAATAGTAATGTATATCGTTGGCTGGGATGCCTATTTGTCTTTTGGGGGGGAGAGGGGTGTGCTGGTTGTCGCGTCATCTTCTTGTACATACGGTATTATTGTCTGGCCGTTCCTAAACTACTCGAAACCTCTATGTAGCTGTCTCGGCCCATGCTGCGATGGTTTCGATGCCCTGCCGCCGACCAGGGTTCCCGTGCTCTTTGGTGAACCCAGTGGTGACTGGAACACCACACTGATTATACACTGGGATTGATACCACAAAAAATAATGCGTTCCACCCCAGTCTCGCTAAAAGATACCTTGTCCGACCAGAAAGGCGTTTCCTGGTGGTCTCGTAACAACTGTCTTCATCATGTGGCACCCATCGGTGGCATTTTAAGAAGTGCTTTTTGGAACTCCCTCCATGTCAGCCCTTCCCGAATGTTGACGCAACGTCTCCCAGTCCTGTGTCTCAAGCCCGGTTTGGGAGAAACAAAACCCGGGGAGATTGTGGCTAGGGATATCTGTACGTGCCTTGACAAGTCGGAATCGGCAATAGTCTCGATAAACGTCCATATAAATGCTGCTTCTGATCTGGGGGGGCTGTTCTTGTATTCATCTCTGTAGTGCAACAACAGGGCCCTGAGGTCATTCCCAGGAGGAAGCGGCGCCTGTTTCTTCTTCGCTGCATGAGATATTTCGCTCACTGCTCGGCGGATCTTTTCCCGTCGGGGGGCTTTGCCGACGATGCTAACTTGGCTCGCATACTCAGAAGCGGTTTGGGGGCTCATCTCAGAAGTAGCAACAACTATGCCTGTGAGGTTTTATTATTAGGAGGTGTCCAAAGACGCTGGTAGATTACGATCACCTACGCGGTAAAATCTCCTCCCCCTCATTGCCACCGCAGTGGTTATCGGCGCAGTCAGAGCAAGGGTAAGGGTGTGACTCAGCATCAGAATGACCCGGCCATTGCACCGACTCGTCTTCTTGCCGTGCAAGAAGCTGGCCAAGGATATTTGCTGTGCCTTGGGGCAACTCCTGGCGAGCCTCTGCTAGGATGCCCATTTGGTTTTCGAGAGCAGCGAGCTTCTGCTCCGAACTTGCCTTGTTTGCCCTGAGTTCCCGAAGCTCACCTTGAAGGGACTCGATAGCTTCGAGCGCGGCGCCGTATTGATGTCGGACAGAGTTTATGTCCTTGGAGACGAGAGTATTGATTCCCTCCATTCTCTCTTGTAGCAGCTCGAACCTATTGTTCATGCTGGATACCGTAGTGGAGACCTTATCGATGCTAGATCGCACTTCGTGCTGCAGTAGAGGCAGGGCATCTTGAAGTGGACCGAATCTGTTCATTTCAGAGCTAAGCTGCTCTAACCTTGCCTTCGATTCGGCAGCAGTGACCATGACGAGCTGTTGGTGACTCGAGAGATCGTGTTGTAGCCCCGCGAGAGACCTGTTGATCTGCTTGCCCTGTTCGTCGAGGGCTCGTTTCATTAAGTCAAGTTCGCGGCCGGTATGCTGCGTGCTAAGGTAGCCTGCCCAGCCGATGCTTAGAGCATCGTTCAAGTCATCTGCCTTGAGGGGGGCGGGGTGAAACTCTGTCGAAAACTCAGATACCTGCGAGGACAGTTGCGTGTCACGCAGTGGAGGCCACTCGACTGCCGTAGACGTATCGGATAACTGGGACGACATGAGGAATAACAATGAACACGTAATATTCGTTGGACACCAGCACCCGTTAACGGCCCAGTACCCCAATACAATGAAGTTTTATCAATGATCTGCCAAGGCCTCCAACTGCCCAGGTGGTGTCTAACAGTTGTCTGTTACGATGGAAGTCGCGCCCCGGGTACCCAAACGTCAAGGGTTCGGTATAGAGGAAGGAACAGCCAACACCGGTCCAATCCGAAAACATAGGAGATGGAAATAATGACCAAGGAGTAGGAGCCCAGTTCCTTCTCTGGCTTAGCGCCCAACCGAGTGTTGTTTTGTAAAACATGAACCAGGGCATCCCCAAGCTGCTCCTCAAAATATAACCTGCCGTCCCTCGCTCTTTTTAGCATGGAGGCCTGTAACTTCGACATGGAGTCGGCGAATATCATGTCCGGTGGCCTAGGCGATCAAGTCTGCATATAATCCAGTACCTTTTTGCACCATTTGAAACCCTCACGGCAACTACAATACCGATCATCAAAACCCCCGAATGGCTTCTACCGATGACAAAGAGTCGTCCTGCTTTACAGCAGGGTATCGGATTTCGCCACGGACCACGAAAAATAGGTAACAAGACATTCTTTCGCCTGCAACGTCTTCTTTACGTTCTCGAAAGACCACAGCAATGTATTTGGCTCACAAAAAAAGAAATTGGACAATTAAGAAACCTAGAAGCTCAGGCTTTCTTGGGCCTGGCAATTCAGGCAGCAAGGCGTTGAGAAGGCGTTGACTTGCTGCGGGGAACGTCTGGCGTCTGGGACATAATTGGGTGCTGTAAGTGGGGCGGGCCAGCTCGGGTTTAAACCAGAGCAGCCGTTCACCTCCACCTCCAAGCTCCCTCCCGTTCATCATCTCTTCCAACAAAACATTCCATCAACCATCCATCTATTCCATCGAGCTTGTTGAGCTCGGTCAAATTCCATCATGGAAGCGACCGCTCTCTCTGCGAAAAACCTCAAGTCCTTTCCGCTCGCGGCTCTTTGCCAGCTTCTCAACGACTGAGAACACCCGCCACTTCAACGCGAGCGGCCAAGCTGTTCGCTATTAAACATGGCTACCTCCAATGACGTCTCTTGCTAGGTGTCAAGGTTAGTTTCCGAGGACCCTTGACAATGTGCTTGCCATCTCTGACACGTATCCACTCAGCCGTCCGCAGGCGGCCATGATGGTCACGTATTGCAATTCATGATGGATCGAGGTGCCCCCTATAATGGCACCGACTCGGCCGCAAACGATCCAACCTAGTGTCATTTTGCGACCAACCAGTAGCCGCCGGTCGTCCTGGGCAGGGACGGGGTAAAAGGCCCATGGGTGTAGTTGGTATGGTTCGGAATGCCAACTACGAGTTTATGATCTGTCAACGAATGTATGGCTGCGTTAGTAGAGGGTTGTACGATATCCAGCTGCCATTTGAGTAAGTCAGCGCACATGCTTCTCATACCCGCGGATGCTGACGGTCTCTCAAACAGTAATGTCACCTAGAAACGGTCCTCCCCAGAGGCGTTGAGGCACTGGCAAGAGAAAAGTCGCACGACTTATGAACACCGTACAATGGGATATGAACGGCATCTACTCAATTTCGACTCGGGTATGCATCTCACACATCACTCACTCGCCACATACAACGGCGGGTTGATGGTAATAAAATGATTCGCGGTGTCGGATTGATGTATTACTTGGCGTATGGTCACGTTTGAAGCATACGGGGTTCATCCTGCGTATTGCGTTTGTACGTCCCCCAGATTGTTAGGCTGGTGTTTGATGCTAATACTGCCTCTAGTGAAAGCGACTTCTTTTTCTCTCCCATCATTGTCCTGGGCATGACATGTGAGTATTCGATTGGAGGGGATTTCTTCCTGTTTTGTCCTTCCATTTCTTGTCTCGGGAGTCCAGACCTGAGACAGTCGTTCCCCCTCTGCCATAAAGAAATATCCCAAACGGAGAACATTAGCTGATACCAACTACAGTAAAAGGCCCAAGGAGACTGACCGTGAATCTGTCGCCCTCCCAGGTTCTGAACAGAGGTCAGTCGACCGAGGATATTGTGCTCTATTCTCGGTGATTTAGAGTTCTTCTATGGCTGGCCGCTTGATTTCATAGCGGCTGCCGTGACCAGAATTCGAAGGACGCAGATTGCGTCCGTGTTTGTACGGCTGCATGTATTGTAGCCGTACTAACAACAAAGGCAGCATGGCCGCAGACAGATCTTCTTGTCCTGCTGGACTGGTTACAACAGAGACTTGAGACTTGTCGATGAGGATGCCCGTCGTATTGGTTGGTCTTTTAATGACCACGGAGCTACATTATTTGGCTGCCGTCAGCATGGCGGTGTCTATCTCACTCACGGCTCATAGGATTGAGCATACAGAGATGTTTTTTTCTTTACACAGGATCTGTGGGCTGGGTGTTGCTGGGTCATACAGTAAAACATAACCATAGTGCGGGCAAACGAGCTCGCATTGTTGGGGCGCCACGACCATCGGGAAGGTTTTCCGAACATTTCGTGGCGCCGATCCCATCAAGGCGGGATCCCTTCTGAAGGAGAGAAGCGCGATAGTAAGAGCGATATGCCTGGACACTCTTCTCGCGTTGCACCACAGACAATAACGACGTGGGAAGAGTACACAGCAGAGGCTACTTTGCTCCGGAGCCAGCGTCTCGGACTCGGCCGGTATGTCTGACTTCCATTTCAGGGAATGTTGCTGACTTGATGACCTTTGCAGAGGGGGATCTTTTAGACAGATGACTCACACCGCGGATTGTTATTGCTCCGCGGTGCCGGTTTGGTCTTGAACGCTTTGATTGTGGGGGTGCAAAAGCACCCTGGGCGAATGGGTTGGTCGCGTCTCCTTGTGGAACAGTATCGCTACATGTCGTGCTGTTTCCAACGCCCAATACTCGTTTTCCCCGCAGCACTCTAGCTCACTCGACAAAGGGAGCCTTCTGGCTAGAAATTCGTGTCGATGATGAGGAGGGATGACGATGGTGATTCTCTATCGGTAGATATCTTCGAATTTGAGTTGGACATTGGCTCCCAACATCAGTCCTTTCTCGCTCAACGTGGCACGTGACTATGATGCAAGACCTATTTCCGCCGTAATAAACGCCGTCACTTATTTATTAGACAAACAGACTACCTGGACCAAACTTCCTCGGGAACTCGACATTTTTATCGACGTGAACCCAGCCGCGATGTCTCAGATCTCCACCACTGTATTTGACCTCCTGGAACTCACAGGCAAGGAGTTAGACGAAATCACCATTCGCAAGATCAAGAGCTTAGCGGGACACCAGAAGCTCTTCTTCGGCAGGAAGAAAGAAAACCACAACATTGGTGTCTTGTGCACACGTACATTACCGCTGTGAGCCCGGGCATTTGGGAATGGGCTAACTAACATTCAACCTTGCAGAATGGGCCTCGCCAAACGCGGCGGGGGCGTATAAATCCTCGGGACTTGCTGGCGCCAAAGAGACGGCCGTGTTCGAAATGGAGGCAGCCGCCATTGAGCCGCTTGCGGCGCCATGCACGGAGGTATTTACGGCGTATGGAGCTGAGAGCGGGTTTCTGGACAATGCGAAGAGGTTTGCGGAGGCGCTCGGTGCCGAGAAGCCCAATGGGTATTTTGGGAGCGCGGTAGGGGAGGGAGTCGATGGGGAGGGAACGGTGATGATGTTGCTTGGCTGGGAGAGCGTGCAGGCCCATGGGGAGGCGAAAGGTGTTGATGGTGGAGGTGGGTCTTCCTGGATGGATGTGGGAGGGTTACCGACTGCGGCTGACGGGTTTGGCGGACAGTTATCCAAAGGAATATCCATGAGCTCAGGAGCCTGAGAAGGTATGCTTGTTCTGTTCTGTTCTGTGCTGGCGTTGAGTTGCTGATGGTGGGTTGGGCAGATCAGTGGATTTGTTCCATGTTGAATTCAAGGAGCTGTGAGGGACGGGGGCATCCCGTCGTCAGTGTTATTCCTTCCACGCCGCAGCGTGGATCTGACACAAGCATCCTCAAACGAGACAGCAAGAAATTGAGAAATATTTGGAGATTAGCAGGGCAGCATAGGTTCAAGTGGCTGAATTTGAAGAGCTTTGAAGCAAGCCTCGTGCGAGTCGGGCAAGCCCGAGTGGCTATTTCATCTTGGCTGTGCCATGATGCAGGCATGTGCCGGCTCGGTCGTCCAGCATGGAACCATGGGACGATCTGCTCCGCAACAGGGTCCGTGGAGAGGAGCGGGGGAGGGGCCACCTATGCTCCCGTTCCCCGCGCGAAGTTATACCCCCTCAACAAGCCCCTTTTGATTACGGGTCATCGTTTTACCTTGAACGGCCCAGGGCTCGGCAACACTTGAATACCCGGTAGGGCATGGCGTTGCGCGCGCCCTCACCTCACCATGGCCAAGCATCTTCATCCTGCGGTTGCAGTGTTTGTCCAGACATCTCACGAGCGTCGATTTCCTGACGCAGTCCCTCAATTGGTTCCCGCAGAGACGACGCAGATACAAAGTCAACAAATATGGCCGGCAAGACCGGCGAGACCGTCGAGAATGCCCCGAAGGGCGGCGACTACCGCCAGCACCTTCCCGATATCTCAATTCCCCGGTTCGCGACGATGCAAAAGCAGGATGCTCACGAGTACGCCAAGGACTTCGTTGAAGGAGGGAAGCCTCCGTGGCTTCATGCTTTGTACCTCCACTGGCGCGAGTTGTTCAAGGAACCCTTTAAGGGGGTGACCAGCGACGGTATGTCATGGCGCATCATTCCCTGCCCTCCCGGAGGCACATCGCGGCTGACCCAGTGCCGTGCTCCTTAGGCCGCGTGCATCCGGGTCTCTTCGGACTCCAGGATGAAGGCATGCCGATCAACGCCATCGTCACGGCAGCCAACAACCTACTGACCAAGCTCTCCCCCGAGCAACTATCCGAGGTGCGCTACCACATCGACTCGCCCGAGTGGCGCTCGTGGTCCAACCCCGAGTTTCTGCTCAGCAACAAGGGCGTCCGCCTGGACGAACTCACCCTTGAGGTGCGCGACGCCGTGCTCGCCACCATCGAAGCAGCCCTCTCCCCTGAAGGCTACGCCAAAGCCCTCGGCGCCATGCGGATCAACGGCTTCCTCGGCGACCTTGTGCAGGCTCCCCGCGTGTGCAACGAGTTCTCCTACAACTTCGTCCTCTTCGGCGAACCCTCCGCAACCACGCCATGGGGATTCTCCTTCTACGGCCACCACCTCTGCCTCAGTGTCTTCCTCCACCGCACCCAGGTCATCATCTCCCCCTGGTTCACCGGTGCGGAGCCCAACCTGATCGACACAGGCCGCTATGCAGGCACACGCATCCTCCATGAGGAAGAGCGCCTCGGCCTCGCCCTGATGCAAAGCCTCCCCGCGCCGCAGCAGCAAGCCGCCCAGATCTTCAAACTCCTCCGCGACCCATCCATGCCCCACGGTCGCTGGAATCATGACGACCAACGACACCTCTGTGGCGCCTATCGCGACAACCGCATCGTCCCCTACGAAGGTATCCTCGTCTCCTCCATGGACACGGAACAGCAATCCCTCGTCCTCGCCATCCTCGAACAATACCTCCTTTACCTCCCCTCGGTAGCCCGCGCTGTCCGTCTACAAAACATCCAGAGCTGGTTCCACGAAACTCGCTTTTGCTGGATCGGGGGCTACGGCGACGCCGACCCCTTTTACTACCGTATTCAGAGCCCCGTCGTCATTGTCGAGTTTGATCACCACTCCGGTGTATTTTTGACAAATAGTGAACCCGCAAAGTTTCATATTCATACGCTGTTGCGGACGCCTAACGGAGGTGACTATGGCATGGCATTGCGGCCACTGATAGCAGGAGGGGTTGAGCAGGCGTTTGTATGGGAGGAGAGGTGATTGATAACCCTAACAGCCTCGATCAGAAGCGATGCCAGAAAATAAAGCACGGATGCGTGGCTTGGGGCGGGGCCTAGGCAATATAATGTCAATGTCAAAAGGTTTTGTGTGTGGTGTTTCCGAAATTTGCAACATGGAGCTCTGGCCCCTCGAACAATGCGTAAATGGGAACGCCCATACTAGAAATATATTTGTAGCCCCGTGGCTTGATATCAACAAGCCAAACTCCATCGCTGGTCACTCATCTAATTTACGAGTGAACCCCTGGGTAGGAGACCCCAGTTGCCTCCGCATGAGCACTTCCTTTGCTGCGCTAGGACAAACGTAAAGCCCGGCCTGTTGCCAAACACATCCTCCATCACGGACGCGCAGCGCACACATCGCCTCCACTGCGGCCCTGCATCCTCGCCAGATCCGTTTGCCGCACTGCCGTCACCTGAACCCTTCGGCATGCCGCTGTGGCCGCTAACAAGGGCAACCCTTTTGAAAACATCGATGTATTCCCCCTTGGCTTTTTTTCGTGCGATGCTCCTAGGATCGTCTTCTACCTCGAGTAGCTCGAAGTTTCCAAAGTACAGCTTGGCTGGGTCCGTCTGGCTTCGAAATGCCTCCACGTTCGTCTTGAAGAACCTCAGCAACATATCGCGGAAGGAGGGCGGCGGGTTGCCAGCTAGTAGCATATCTAACTCGCTGTGCGCCTGCGCCCTCTTGACGACCTGATCCTGTCCCTGCTGTCCAGACTTTGGGTCTTGTTGTGACCTCAGGGCGAGGCCGGCAAGGGATTTCTGGTAACTGGTTCGTATTTCCTGGCTCAACGAGGCGATGAGCTTCTCAAACTCGACGACTTTTACCAGGCTCGAGCTTGTAGCGCGTTGCATCTTCATGTAGGCAACGTATAAGACTGGTGTTGGCCTGGCAGCAACGGCAGCCGGGTCGCCATCTTTTAGACTCTGCGCGACCTGCCTTTCGTAATATTGAGTCGCCCGATTGCTGAGGGCCTCGAGGTGTATCAGCCGACGGCAGGCTGCCGACAAGAAACCTCGCGTTGAGGAACACAGCAACAAATGCAAAGACACATCACCCCGAGACTGCATGTAGGTAGACAGTTCGGGGAAGCGCTTCGGGTCCTCCAGAAGAGTGCCAAACATACGGTCGTCTAAGAGGTTGAAGATGCAATCTGACAACCACGAGAGCAGATCAACGGCCCATTTGGCACATCCGGCGAGTGCTTCAACAACTTCTGGGTCGTCCAGAGGACTCAACTTCTCCTTGAGGTTGACCGGTGTGTTGTTGGCAATGGTGATAAGGATGACGATGTTTCTGACATTGAGCGCCAGCATGGCAAATTTGCCGCCGAATGAGCGCGGCTGAAATTCACCGTGGAAACCCAGGTGATTCAGAATGCTCAGGCAGAATTGTAAGTGATGGTTTCGAACGAGTTGGTCATGGTGGCTTTCCTCGGAGTAGTCAACTGGCACCTTAACCATGTTGATAATGGACCTGACCCAAGTGAACGCAAAATCTGTAAATTGAGCTGTCAGACGGTATTTTTCGCGAAGCCGTCACTACAACATACCTGATTTCTGTGTGAATGGGCGGGCAATGGCCAAGATGTCGTCGCAGTTCATCTGGTGATATGCCGCGGGGCTTATAGAGATGCTCAAGGCTGCTAATATGGCACTATACTGGTCTGTATCCGGATGGTTAGCGCTACATGGAATGCCAAAACCTGGGCTATCTACGTACTGCCTTGCAACGCTGTATTGGCGTCTTGCATAGGGTAATGCATCCTGTTCCACTTTATAGACGCATCTTCGCAGACTTGGACGAAGGAACAGTTTGTCGGGGAAAACGCAGCTTGAAGACCTGGAACACGATGTCAGAGGGAACTCCCCACTTGGGCGGAAGGCTGGCCGGTGCTCACATGTAGTCTCATTAGTGAATTGGAAACCAACTTGGTGTGGACTCATGATGCTGTTTACGTTGTGCTCGTTGAATATCTCATTCATGGTGACGCGGTCGCGATATTGTACTGTACCATCGCTGAAGGCAAAGCAGATTACCTTGCCTAAGTGCATCGTATGTATAGAAATGACAACCTTCGCCACCACAATGGAGTCTAATTTGCGCAGTCGGGTCATGGGCTATCGTCGAGGTCAGTAATGGTGGAAGAAGAGCGGCTGGTATCCATGGTGGGCCTTACGGGAAGCTGGGGCGTCGCGCCGGGCTTCGAGCCCAGTTGGTCGAATGCGCCATGAAGGGACTGCGGCTGATCGCTAAGGACTTCCCATCGATCTATTATGCTTTGACACTCCTGGTTGTACAGAGAACCATCCTGTGGTACATGAGACCGCACGGTCAGAACAACAGGAGGGGTTTCGGAGGATGAATTGTTGACCAAGGAAGGGAGCATCTCGATATGTGAGAGCTCAGCCATCGACATGTCAACAACTGACTCTCCAGGGCCGTGCTGGAACCAGCTTGTCACTGCGACATTCTTCTCCATCAAAGATGGGCTGAGATGCATGCTCCCCGGGGGGGCTTGGGCTTGCTTGTCCGCAGGCTGCGGCGTGCCCCATTGAACCGAAACCCGAACAACCCGAAGCTGCCTCGAGGATGTCGCAAGCGCAATAAGGAGCGAATCTACCATGGTGTCAGTCGGGCACACGATATAGGGGGATAGCGACGAAGGAAAGACAGGAAGTACTCTTGTCAGAGCATATAGATGCATGCGTGATGAGATCATCTGAAGATGTCACGCTCTCCAGTTCTAACGAAGTTTCCTCAATGCGGTTGTTGTTTTGGGAAAAGAGGAGCTTGAGGAAACCGCCGGTCGTGACACACAATAGCGCACTCTTTCCGCCATTGGGGTGGCATGGACCACCGGACATGGCGACGGTATTCTCGAACTTGTATTCGGACTGTGACCATACAGCCGGGCCGTACATAATGTGGTATTGTCTCCCGGGGGTTAACAGGGGCAACCAGTAGCAGCCGACAACGGCGTGCAGGTCATCGACGACATCGGCGTCCCATTTGCGGGTCGTGTAGGGGCGGTTTAGGGTAATGGAGAAACTCAGGATGGAGATGCGGCCAACGGCATCAATGACGGCAAGCTCGGGACTCGAAGTCGGGGCCCAGGCCAGATGGACGATGGGGACACTGCCAGAGACAGGCGAGGGGGTGGAGTAAGGGGTAGGGGCGCTGAGGTCCCAGGCACCTGTGTCCGGATGGCAGCGCAGGAACCGGAGGTCGATGGAGGCGGCATCCTTGGAGACGGAGGCGATGGTGCCCTGGCGGGACCAGGCGATGGCTTGACAGCAGCCTCGGGTGCGCAGCTCGTCCAGGCGCAGTTGCAGCTGTTTGCTGGGCGGTGGGCGGCCGATGACAGGATCGCCAAATAGATCAACCTCATCTAGACCCATGGTGCCGCCAATGCCATCCATGCCGCCCATGTCGGCGTCCAGGAGGAGCCCCGGCATTTCGTGAACACTCATCCCAAACTCCGAACTAGTCAACTCTCACTGGCCCCGCCCACACGGCGCGCTACACGACACGGCGCAACTGTCTGTCGATGGCTGCCGCACAGTTTTAGGCCACCCAGGGAAGTGGTAATAAATATCGCGTCGCCAGCCTGACCACTGGCCATTCCCCCCCTCACGTGAGGGAAATTTCGGGGGTTGAACTGTGTCTGTGGCCGCTGCGTGTGTGTTCCTCCTCCCTTGGTGCTGGCTGTAAGTTCAGTCCCGCGTTTCCAAAGGATTGGCCAAAGGGAGAGGGGCAGAAACAAGAAATGGGGAGCGTGCAAAGCTTCTTATTGTCGCAATAAAAGGAGGGGTCACGATGCTACCACCATCAAAGTCATACAGTGTAGCTCAAACAACTTGCTGAAGTAAGTGGGCTCGCGAGCTTGCTGCAAGGCTGCCATTATCTTATTGCGTACATCCATAATCCGTAGTCCGCTAATCTTGGCCCGGGGAGATAGCGGCAGATGTGGAGACAAGCCACACCACATTTTCGGCCCCACGGCTTAGCTCGCTCGTCTTGTCGGCCATTTCAGCCACCGCTTGGCAACAGCCCTGGTTTGCTGTGTACGGGGCGGGGGAGCCGGCTTGATTTAGCGCTGTCTGGGGTTTCCATTGTCTCCGAGCAACGAGCCGCTCCTTCTGCATCTTCAGAATGTTGCGCCCTGAGCACTCTGGCGGCCACGGCAGACCTCAGGTTGAGTCAACAGCATGTCTTCTTGAGGAGGCCAGATGTCTGCCTGAGACCAACCTTCACAAGAGTACCCGGTGACTTGAGAAGAAGTCATTTCGGACAAGAGATCAAACAATGAATATTGCATGACTGAAGAGCAAAAGAGCAACCATGAGTAATGTGTCCACGGAACCAAAACCTTTAAAACTGGCGCCTGCGGATGAGCCACGTAATGGCGGCCTCTGCGCTTTCCATTTTACCAGATACTTTTGCTGTGTGCGCATCCACGTTCTCGGACCGCTGTCATGTGCGTTGAGCCCGTTCGTTGCTTTGACCAGCGAACAATTTTCCACAATATCCAACACGGCCTTGCGGTCCAGAGTCTCAGGCACGCAACCCAGCCCCAACTTCCACAACCGACCTCTCCCTCCAACTCCGGGTCGGTCGCAGCCCCGGTGAAGAACGCCCATTGCTTTCACCACAACATTGGAACACCACCCACTCCTTTCAACACCCATTGCCGCGCAAAATCGCGCGTAGAAGCGCGATCAAAGATCCTTTTGTATCCCTTGTCGCATTTGTGAAAAACAGTCGAATTTCCGGCACAGTCATGGTCTCTGTTTCTTCTCTCGCCCACGCACCCGACCTGACCTTCCTCCACCGCAATTGAACAGGCGCTCCAGTTCCCAGACTGCAATCCACAAGATGGAGTCCTTACAGCAGCCACCTTCATCACCGCCATCTTCTCCGCCATCCTCTCCACTCTCCGTCTTGTCCAAATCCCCCTCGATCCCTTCGTCTCCGCTCGCGATGGACGTCTCGAGAAGGTATCCCTCCCCCAGTTCGAGCACCATTCCCTCAGGGAGCGCATCGCCAATGAAGCCTTCCGAGTTGTCAGACGCGACCGAGGAGATACAGGTGCGCATCGACGGGCCTCCTCCCAAGCGGCGCCGGATCGCCGCTCCGCCCGGCCCTCGAACCACCGCCTATGTCGACCTTGAGGCCCGCAGCGACAAGGAGGATGAGCAGCTCGATAGGCTTCTGTCGGCGCTTCGTAGAAAGAAGAAGATCGTCGTAATTGCCGGTGCTGGTATCTCTGTATCTGCAGGCAGTGAGTTTTTTTTTTGGTTGTTGTGCAGGCGCAACATACGAGACCATCTTTGCTAACATAGGACCAGTTCCCGACTTTCGTTCGTCGACCGGCCTTTTCACCACCCTCCGTGGCCAACACAAGCTCAAGGCCTCCGGAAAACATCTCTTCGACGCGTCTGTGTACAAGCACGACTCGTCGACAGAATCTTTCCACACCATGGTTCGCGAGTTGGCCCATCTGACATCCAAGGCGTCGCCCACACCCTTTCACCACATGTTAGCTTCTATTGCTAAAGAAAAACGGCTCTTGCGTCTGTATACCCAAAACATCGACAGTATTGATACGCAGATGCAGCCTCTCAATACCACCGTGCCCCTGAACGCAAAGGGACCCTGGCCCACCACTATTCAATTGCACGGCGGGCTGGAACAGATGGTATGCACGAAGTGCGGACACCTCCAGCCCTTCAATGCATTGCTTTTCGAAGGCCCAGAACCCCCGCTCTGCGGAGCGTGCAAAGCAGAGGACGAGGTTCGGACAACGTTTGCTGGAAAGCGTAGCCATGGCATTGGCAGACTACGGCCAAGGATCGTGCTCTACAACGAGTACAACCCAGACGAGGAAGCCATTGGAATGGTGTCCAAGGCAGACTTGCGAAGAGTACCAGATGCTGTAATTGTGGTGGGTACGAGCTTGAAGATCCCTGGTGTGCGCAGGATTGTCAAAGAGATGTGCCAGTTGACCAGGAGCCGCCGGGACGGAATCACTGCCTGGATCAATACAGATCCGGAGCCACAAGGAGCGGAGTTCAAAGACTGCTGGGACTTTATTGTCCGGGGAAAGTGTGATGACATTGCTGAACTGGCTGGCCTGCCCCGGTGGGATGCGCCAGATATCGGAGAACGGGAATCATACATGGTGACGGGAGATGAGCAGAAGGAAAAGAAATATGCGGCCAGCCTGGGCCGTGATAGAGTCGATGTCCTCTTGGAGAGGAAGCGGAAACGAGAGGAGGCCTCGGCCAATGCGGAAGCAGGAGAGCAAGCACCGACAGATCTAAAGGCAAGGCTCGAGGAAATCCAAGGTGGAATGCCGACGCCCAGCGCAAGCCCTAAGCCTCGAAGCCCTGTTCCAGCAGTTGCAGGGACCACCAGCAAGAGCAAGAGCAAGAGCAAGCAAAGTAGGCTCCTCTTCGGCGGCTCCAGTGTTGCTGGGAGCAAGGAGTTGGCTCCCGGCACCACCTCCCGGAAGCCGTCTGGCGCCCAGCGAAAGCCCCGACAAGCGAAGAAGGAGACAACCAAACCTAAGAACCGCCTGGATCAACAATTCAAAGCGACAAAGGTTATGGTACCCAGCGGAAAGCAAACGCCGAAAAAAACTGTCCGGATGGATCTGGATCTGTCCGATTTATCGTCACCACCAGACATCAAGAGCTTTAGCTTTAGTGAAGGCTTGCCTTCCTTACGCCCAGCTATAGCCATTCGCTCTTCTCCGCCGATGAAGATACAAGGCGCCAGCACACCGCCACTGGTACACAGGAGTCTCGAGACCATTTCCCCGAAATCGAAACCCAGATGTATGGACCATCTGATCGATTAGGCTTCTCCAGCTATCGATTACCCCGGAACCCAAACAGTCAACGACGCGTATGTGTTAGCGAGCTAGATGATCCGGATGGCGTTAATTTCATCTTTGGGGGTCTGATCCTATCCACCCAATGTTGACCGGAAAGGCCCAACTGTACACTTTTCTCGGGCGTTACTGAGGGTGGAAAACTGTTGGGGGTCCGTCGCGGCTGTATTCTTGAACAAACCACCCTTCGCTTTGTTTACTCTTTTATTTGTCCTTCATCTGTGTCCTGGCTCCGACGTGAGAGCAATATTAGTAGATTAGGTCGTTGCATGTCATGTGGGAGCAGAATCATTAGGTACCCAACACATTCCAGGTCCTTGAATTTGGGATCGTGGACTAGAGGCCATAGAGTAGGAGAGCCAGAACCAGACCGAATTGTACATATTTCAAAAAGCGAAAGGAATCTGCCTTATGATGCCTTGATACTGAGTAGCATCGAGGTTTTAGAACCGAGCGTAGAAAAAGAACTTATTGTCACAATCGAAGATACTGTGCGTGAGTCGTTGATGCCCTGAATTACAATGATTTCACAGTTCTCTCGTATAAACTTCTCTCCATTTTCTCTGTTTACCTTACGGGCTAGTATCCCACAAGGCGTCAGCCACTAGTCATTTCAGGGCGGATATGGATCAAGCAAGCAGGCTATAAGTGCCTTTCACAACAACTACAAGCTGGACAAACCAGCCAGTCCCTCACATCCAGCAGTACCAAAAAAACAAACGCTGTCTAATGATCTTCACAGCCCTTCCGACGTGACAGGTTGAGAGAAACAATAAGACCGCCGCTTGCGCAGTATAAAAACAAATCCACAAATGTTCTTGCCCAGGACCTGTTGGTCCGTATGGCGACCGAACTGTCTGTCCCTTACCGACGCCCCCATGAAAATAAACCGCACCGATAATCCCCCCCTTGCCAATGCAAATGCCGGGTATGTAGTTTATGGATCCTCGTGAGGATAGAATGATAGAAAACATGAACGGTCCAGCTTCCAAAACACCAGTACGCCAGACCAATGCGAAGCTAAAAGGACAGGTTCTTTTCCTGTCAACAACCTAGTAAGGGCTGTGCCGAGCGGGCGGGCTTCGGCCTTGCCACGTGTGCCGAACTGGGGCGGTCCTATCGCCATCTCGACGGTGACGATGAAAATTAAGCCGGTCGCCATTCTCGTAGTAGTTCCGCCGCTGAGGTTCCTCCCGGCGCTCCTCTCGACGATCATCTCGCCGGTCATCGCGGCGTTCTTCGCGGCGCTCTTGGCGGCGGTCGTCGCGATACGGGTCTCGGTCTCGGAACAGCCGGTGATTGTCGCGATCGCTCGCGATTTCACCGTCCTCGAGATCTGGATCTCTGGTCCGTCTTGTGTCGCCGCCTCTTTCTTCCTCTCTCCTCAGCCTATCCTTTTCTTTCAGATCACCAAACATCCTCTGCAGCCTCTTCCCTGACACTTTTACCTCACCGATGGGCCAGATGGATGACAGGAATTCCCTGACATGCTGTTAGTAGCACATAAACGATCCGTCCCAACCCGGGAGGATAACTTACCAGAACTGGGGCTCCAAGCCATCCAAATCGCTTGCATTCTCTCGTCGCAGACCCGCAAGGAAATTTCCAAATGTACGAATCTCTTCTCCTAGAATCTTGGCCCGCTCTTTCGCAGCGGGAAAGCGCTCCTTGGAATGCACAATGCGCTCCATGTTGGACTTGAGAGGCCGAAGAACTGACCAAACAAGCTGGGCGTTATCAGAGCTGTCAATCTCGTCATCACGCAGCCTTGCCAATTCCTGAAACCGCTCTACAGCCTTTTGCCTGTCGCGCTTATACTTCTCCAATGTCTCGGGGTCAATTTTTGGCTTTTCCTTGTCCTTGGACTTTTTCCCGTCATCATTCGTTCGCCGATGCTTGGAGTTGCGATCATCATGCTCATCTTTATGCTTCCGCTTGTGATCCGGTCTCGGAGTGCCGCGATCACCTCGGTGGTGCTCGCTGTGGGAGTGGTTCCGATCACGATGTTGGCTTGGCTTTTTCGATATTTGAGGAGTGGGGGAGGCAGGAATAGAACTTCCATCACCACGACGATGACCGTTCATGAGCAACTTCTTGCTGCGGTGGTGATTCTCCACAGCCTTCTTGGCGGCAGCGTCATTTGAGTGCTTAGCCAGAAGAACAGAGAGGAGATACTCGGACCGCCGAACAAGATGGACCGCTCCTGGCGATTGAATACCTCGTTCGCCCGCCCCTTTTCGCTCTTCCTTCTTCTCAACGCGGTGCTCTTCAAGAAAAAACTTGTCCTGCATCTGGAGCTCGGGGTCATCTCGGATCTGAGGCCAGGCACCAAAGCCGTATCTGTCAATGCCGACGAGGAGCATACCATCCTCACGCGCGCCCCAGTCACAGGAATAGGCGGCAGACTTGGTCGCGTCTGGGAGCCTGAATGTGAGATTGTTGCCGTGCTCCCGGAGAACGCGTCGCAGTAGCCTGAGTTGGGGCGGTCGCTCGACAACCGTCTCGGCATTGACCTTTCTGACCTCCCCGAAGTCTACCAGAACGGCCTTCTTGTCCTTCTTGGCGAGTGGCTTGCCAGCTCTCTCCTCCTCCTCTCGTACCTTCTCATTGTTGGCATCAACAGCTTGGCGACTGATGGCTACCAGGTCTTCAACGATCGACTTCAAGAAATCGCGGTCTCGGTCGCTAAGCCTGGCGTCTTGTACAACTTCCTCTTCGCGGTCATCGAGGGAACCAAACCGGAAGAAGGCGCGTATGAGGTTCCGCGTCTCCTTTTCATTGAGAGGCCGCCTAGGGTCTGAAAGCAACGCTCGCTGCTCTTCCACCTCTTCCAGTTCCTGTCTCTCTCGCTGTCTCTTCTTGGCCAGTCGTTCGGCTCTATCCGACTCAATATTCTTCCTGGAACCTTTGAGTGCAGCCTTACGCGGAGCATTCTCTTCGACAGTCTTCGCCAGATACTCGTCGTGCTTCTTTCGATCTTCGTCCGCCTTGATGGCAGCAAGCTGCTCGGCGGGGATGATTTGGTCCCAATCCAGGGTAAGATCGTCGACCTTGACATCTGTAACCTGCATCCAGTTATCCCAATCGATGCCGCCGCTGCTGAGATTAATCTTGTCATCCACGTCTGTTTTTGTAACTTCAGCATTTTCGAGAATTGCATCAATGTCAAGCTGCTCCAGTTTCTCTTGGTTGCCTGATTGCTCGAACAAGTTCTGGGACCGCATTTTGAGGATCATCGAAATGTCCTCGGCGGTTTTTGCCTCATCAATCTTGAGCCCCCGATCCTGAAATTGCTCACGGAAAGCCTTGCCTTCGTCCGTGACGCCGGCTTGGATTGTGAGATACTCAAGGAAGAGTTTGTTGCGAGCTCTTTTGACGACTTCCTCCTCAATCGTCTGTTTGGCCACAAGCCGATAGACGTTGACAGGCCTTTTCTGCCCAATACGATGTGCTCGCGCCATCGCTTGCAAATCGGCCTGAGGATTCCAGTCGGAGTCGTAGATAATGACAGTGTCGGCAGTCATAAGATTGATACCCAAGCCACCGGCTCGTGTAGACAGGAGGAAGCAAAAATCATCACTCCCTTCAGCGTTAAAATGATTGATGGCCATCCTTCGAGGTGCGGCAGGAATAGTACCGTCCAGTCGCTGGAACTGGTACCCGCGGACTCGTAAATAGTCCCCCAAGATGTCTAGCATCTTGACCATCTGGCTAAATATCAAAACACGGTGGCCATCCTTCCTCAATTTGGCGAGTAGTTGATCGAGGAGCATCATTTTGCCACTGCTCGTGATAAGTCCTTTGATCTGGTCCTCTCGGCGGCTGCTGCCGCCGAGAACGCGCTCTTCCGCGCCGTGGAACATGTAAGGATGGTTGCTGACTTTCTTCAGCTCCATCATGATGTTGAGTAGAGACTGCTTGTGGCCGCTGCTAGCATCACTGAGCGCAGCGTAATTGCGGGTAAGAATATTTTTATAGTAATCCAGCTGGACATCTGACAGTTCAACGCGGATAATCTTCTCCGTCTTGGGGGGGAGGTCGGATTCGACAGTTTCCTTTGTACGGCGGAGGATGTAGGGCGCAATTGCCGTATGAAGCTCTCGGAGCTTCGTCTGCGTCTGCATCCGTTTGGCTTCGTCAAGTTTCTCATCCACTGGGTCTTTGCTATCCTCGGTCCCAAGGAGCTCCAATTCCTCATCGATGAGGACTTTTCCGGGGTTCAAAAAATCTAGGAGAGCGGAAAGCTCGGCGAGGTTGTTTTGGATAGGAGTGCCAGTAATGAGAACTTTGCACGGGACGCCGAAACTATTGAGCTTCCCATACAGCTGAGACTCGCGGTTCTTCAGCCTGTGTGCCTCATCGACAGCAAGAACCTGCCATTTGATGGCTCGGAGATGCTCCCAGTCGGCGAGAATGTAGTCGTACGATGTGACCAAAACGTTAAACTTGGGCTTCTTGGGATTTCCATCCACCAACAGCTCGTATTCTCGAATGTTGGAGCGAGCCGCCTCTGGCCCAAGGTAAACGACGTAGTTGATATCCGGAGACCAATGGTTGAAGGTATCGCACCAAGCCGGAATGACACTGAGTGGCGCCACGACAAGGAACGGACCTTCTTGACCCCGCTCATTTCGAAGCCAACTGAGGAAAGAAACGGTCTGTACTGTCTTTCCTAGACCCATTTCATCGGCCAGGATAACGTTGTTCCCACGAACCCAGTTCAGTGCCAGAAAGTTCAAGCCTTTCAACTGGAACTCGCGCAATTCGCCGTTCTGGATGTACACCGGTTGTGTCTCTAGCTTGGTCATTCTAGACCTAGTATCGATATTCGCCTGTTTTCGATCCGAGTGCCAGGAGCGGGTGGATCGGTCCAGAAACTGGTCAATCTTGTCCTGTGCGTGCAAACTAACAAGATTCGAGGCTTCCCAAGTGCACTCATCATATTGCAGGCCTTTCCACTTGACGAAGTATTCATCGCCATCTTCGCCATCCCGGACAGCAACAACCCGCTCGACTTTTGTATAATCCGCGAGGGCTTCTTCTTCGCGCTCTCTATCCAGCAACCACTGCTCGCGCTGTTCCGGGCTAACATCATCACCGCCGAATTGTATATCGAGCTCATACTCGACGACTTTTCTGTGGTAGTTCTCCAATCGACGAAACCCGCGGAAGCCCGCGACAGTCTCTGTTGTCTCCCACGTGTTGTGGAGGTGAGATTTGCCCTGCCACTTGATGAAGTATTCGAAATCATGGCGTGTCGCGTCAATGGTAAGCTCCACGCCTTCCTTAACTCGATGGCGGAGGATCTTCTCGATATAGGGAGAGTCGTTGTCCTGCTCGGCCGTCCAGTAATTATTGGGTGTAAGCCCTGACTCATCCTCCTCTTCTGCGTCGCTTTCCTGATACGCGCCGGCGGTAACCTGTGCGGCGCGCCTGCTAGACCACCTCTTCTCAGCCAAGGCCAATGCGGGCTGAAGTTCTTGCTGACGCCGAGCTTTCTTTCTAAAGCTTCGTGCTTTTGCGCCGCCGTATGTATCGGAATCCGAATCGTCCGCTGATGTTTGACGAGCAGGAGTGCCGCGCTTGGAGGCTGGTAGCAAGGTAAGTCAGTCTTGATGTGGATAATGTGGATACACTGAGGTGAACAGGTTTCTACCCACCAGGAAGGGAGCGCTCTACGCGTCGCCTCTTGATAGCTTTACGAGGGGCTGGTGTGGCATCGGTGTCCGACGCCTCTTCCTCTTCATCAGAGTCAACCTGGCCAACACGTTAGCATACCGATCGGGGCGGCGGGCCTGATCTCAACCTACAACTTTTCGGCGTTGCGTCGGCCGTGACTGGATACTCGTTAGCGGGTGGCTAGTGGTATGGGGTAGTTTGAGAGCCTACGCTTCTTCTCAGCCCATATAGCTCTGGGTTTTCTCTCATGAACTCCTCTTCTAAAACCTGGGTTGATTTCCGCTTGACAGCGGGGCGGGACTCGACAGAGGCACCGCGAGCATCATCACTACTTTGAGCAGAGACAGGGCTGCCTTCCATATCAAAGTCGGCATCGTGGGAGGCGTCATTGTCACTGGAGTCAGACGGATCTTCCAGTGCTATCGACGGCATCTGCCCTGCCGAGCCGGCAACATCGACGGACTCGGAGCGCGGGCCGCCAGCGTGGGCAGCCTGTATATCCGACAAGTCGCTATCGCTCTGGTCGCCATTGGATATATGACCTGTGTCGTCATCTCCCGAATGACGCGCGTGTCCGTTTATGGGACTAGCTCCTGAAGATGTTGACATTTTGATCTTCAGGCGGCTAGCTGCCTGCTGTAAGACGACGATGTTAGTGAGAAATTTTCGCAGCCTGAAGGATCGCCGGCCACAGCCGCAGAAAGAGGCCACGCAGGCGATCCAGAATCATCAAATAACGACACGATATAAGCGAAAGACGCGGGTCAGTAACAGTTGTCGCATTCTTGGGCATGTAAGTGATGCGGGACGAGGCTGATGGATTGGAAACGGCAATTGGGCCTCAGCTCGGCCACGGGGGGAGAGCAGGTTGTCTGGACACGCCCGGACTGTCGCCGAAGAGCCGGGAGTCAGGTTCCGAGGGACGGACGACTTCGACTGGAGGTAGCAGACACGATGGTCGACAGGCATGTGCCCGATTTGATGATATTTTGATGGCGAGGCACGGCGGCTCACAGTTGGGCAGGCAGGTGCAGACAAGTGGCTAGGACACTTACAAGTCATCAACAATGGCCTCCAGGCAGCAAAATGAATACAGGTCCTTCTCGTTGTCGGTGGTGACGACGATGAGGTGGGAATCTAACGGGACCTGGAGACCCTGGGGTTGGTGGGTGGTGGTGTATGTAGCGGAAAATCGAAGTGGTCGGAGGAGAGAAGGGCGAAAATGGTGAATCGGGAGCCTTTTGGTGGCCTGTGCGCCCCCTCTGCCTCAGGCCCACGTACCCACCTGGCTCCCGCAGGCTACCCCCTCTCACGCTTGTTGATTTGGCTCTCTCTTGGCACGGTCGGTCGCCTTTGACTTGCTGACCTATGGTTGCCTGTCCCCAGACTTGACGATCTAGAACTACAGGAAGGAGGTTTGAAACACCAACCCTGTATGGATTTAGATACTGGCAGCCCTGGTCGTCCGCTTCCATCTCCCGCGGACGTGCACATGTGTGTTCATAGTTCTTGGTGGTATTCACTTGACGCTCCCAATATCCATTCACAATGCTTTTTCTACTCTAAACATACCTCTCGCTTTTGCCATTGCTGCAGCCCGTAATTGCAATGTGTCCAAGCCGGATTGCCGACGTGATCAGGAAACGGAATGTACCCAGCCAATGTTCATCCCAACTGACGACCAGCTGTTTATCTTGAGCATCTCCGCCCTGTCCTTGATTCCATTGCAGAGGCAAGCTGTCCGTGTCAGCGTTGTGAGGTCACAAAGCATCGAGTGTTCCCCGACCCGCATTCGACCGAGACTCTCCAAACTGCATCCATGACTCAATTTGAGCGGCCAGTAGCTACCTTGGGCTTTTCATGGCCGAAGTTCCCGCGGCTCCCTCATCAGCTTTTGGATGGATTTATTTCCATGACAAGGAAGATGCGTGTAGTGCGCCAAGAACACGGCTAAGGTATATCTTGAAGAAACAAACATCAAACTGCTCATCGCAGATAATCATAGAAACAACCAAGCCGGTGGTGTTTTCCAAGCCTCTGTGGAACGGCCAAGGGGGCTCCAATCAGTCGTGCCACATTCACGCTTACAGGCTTCTCCCATTCATCCTTTGTCGTGACCCACAACGTCTTCGCGGGGTCGTAGCCACCCGAAGTTTTGCCCTTGCCCCTCCACAAATCCGGCGGACGTCGACATTTTTCGAGGGACACGCTTTTGCAGCAGCGCCCCTCCTTTGACAACGCCCGCTGTTTCTTTCCTTACGTTCAGCTTTCGGCTGCATTCTTGCACTGGTAAAGCATATAAATTTAGTCATCTCGCCATTTGCCTTTGACCGACCTAGCCCACCCCCTGTTAGTTTTAGAGTGTTGCGCTCGAGAACGCCGGCGCGACTTCGCAAGACAAAGCCCACCCAATATCAACCTGCGCCAAAGCAGACCCGACAGCACGATGTCGGACAAACTCACTCGGTATGTTCGCGCATTTGCCCCATTTTGCACACCACTAACATTCTTCGGTCAGTATAGCTATCGTGAATAGCGACAAGGCACGTCCGAGCCTGAGCACCCCACTACCCCACCATCCACAATTGAAAGACGCTGACTGTGATCATGGCAACAGTGTAAACCGAAGGTCCGTCCCAATCCGTGCGATATACATATTTTAGAGGGCGAGAGCGCTGACCAGAGTAGAAATGCCGTCAAGAATGCAAGAAGTCATGCCCTGTCGTGCGGTCTGGTAAACTCTGTGTAAGGTCGACCCCCCGCGTCGTCTGTCCAGGAACCAAAGAACTAACAACTGTCCTGTAGATTGAGGTATGGGCAATTCACTCCAACTATGCCGCTCCGCAGTGCGCGGGTAGCTAACACACCTACTTCAAGGTGGCTCCTGAATCGCGACTAGCTTTCATCTCGGAGCAGCTCTGCATTGGATGCGGTATTTGCCCAAAGCGGTGCCCTTTCAGTGCCATCACGATCATCAACCTCCCTACCAACCTCGAGAGCCAAATTACTCACCGATATGCGGCAAATAGCTTCAAGCTCCACCGCCTTCCTATGCCTCGGCCCGGAAACGTGTTGGGATTGGTCGGCACCAACGGCATTGGCAAGAGTACCGCTCTCAAGATCCTCAGCGGCAAGCTTAAGCCCAACTTGGGAAGATACGACAACCCGCCTGACTGGGAGGACGTCATCAAACATTTCCGCGGTTCCGAGTTGCAGAGTAAGGGATCCGCTTGGGAGAGAGGTGGCTGAACGCAGCACTAACCTCGACAATAGACTACTTCACCAAGCTGCTTGAGGATGATCTGAAGGCGGTTGTCAAGCCACAGTATGTGGACCAGATCCCCAGGGCTATCCGGAGTGCCGATAAGAGCGTCAAGACATTGATCGAGGGACGACTCTCGATGGACAACCTGGACGAGGTTGTCGATACACTTGGTGAGCTCCATGTTCTATTCTCGGTGCCATCGCCCAGTTGCGCTAACGTGGAGTAGAGCTGCGCCACATCTACGACCGAGATGTTACTCTCCTTTCTGGCGGAGAGCTCCAACGTTTCGCGATTGGAACAGTCTGCGTCCAGAAAGCTGACGTGTGAGTCGACGTCGTTGCTGTTACTCTAAGTCTCGATCTAATTGTCTGTTGTATAGGTATATGTTCGACGAGCCGTCTTCATATCTTGATGTCAAGCAGAGACTGAGCGCCGCTCGCATTATCCGATCGCTCCTCCGCGCTGATGACTATGTGATCGTTGTCGAGCACGATCTTTCCGTCCTGGATTATCTTTCCGACTACATCTGTGTTTTGTACGGAAAGCCGGCAATTTACGGTGTGGTTACACTTCCCCACTCCGTTCGCGAAGGCATCAACATCTTCCTTGATGGCCACATTCCGACAGAGAATCTGCGTTTCCGCGAGGAGAGTTTGACATTCCGTATTGCGGAAGGTGTCGAGGAATACTTGAACGAGAAATCTCGCGCTTTCCGTTACCCGGCAATGGAGAAGACGATGGGTAACTTCCACCTGAAAATCGACAGCGGCAGCTTTTCCGATTCGGAGATCATTGTCATGATGGGTGAGAACGGCACTGGCAAGGTAAGAGGAGAAATCACTCACTGGCAACCCACACGTGGAAGCTAATTCGAACAGACAACATTCTGCCGCCTCCTCGCAGGCGCTCTTAAGCCGGACGGAACACAGAAGGTCCCAGAGATGAAGATTAGCATGAAGCCGCAGACCATCACACCCAAGTTTGAGGGAACCGTCCGCCAGCTCTTCTTCAAGAAGATCAAGTCGTCTTTCCTTTCGCCCCAGTTCCAAACTGACGTTGTCAAGCCCTTGAAGCTTGATGATTTCATTGACCAGGAAGTGAAGAATCTCTCGGGTGGTGAACTCCAAAGGGTTGGTGACCTTACTTCGGCTTAGTGGTGCGGTCCGCTGATAGCTTTTCTAGGTCGCAATTGTCCTGGCCCTAGGCATGCCTGCCGATATCTATCTCATCGACGAGCCGTCTGCCTGTATGGCCCCCTGTCATATGTGTCTCTTCAATAGGCTTTGCTAACATGCACAGATCTCGACTCCGAACAACGTATTGTCGCCAGTCGTGTCATCAAGCGATTCATCATGCACGCCAAGAAGACGGCCTTCATTGTCGAACACGACTTCATCATGGCCACATACCTCGCTGATCAGGTTATTGTCTTCGATGGACAACCGGGCATTGATGCACATGCCAACAAGCCTGAGTCATTGTTGACTGGTTGCAACTCCTTCCTGAAAAATCTCGACGTAACTTTCCGTCGTGACCCTACAAACTTCCGCCCCCGCATCAACAAGATGAACTCGCAACTCGACCAGGAACAGAAGCTCAATGGAAATTACGTATGTTGAAATCACCCACAAGCATTGACAGACAAGTGCTAACCTAACCCGTCTAGTTCTTCCTGGAGGACGTCGAGAAGAGCAGTTGAAAAGGGCATTCCGAAGGACACCCGTAGGAATAACGATGCATTTGATGGCGTTCTAGGCGTTGAAAATTGCGGTTACTATAAAGGTGGAACCGGCGGCGCTCGGATTGATACTGCATCGGAGGAGGGTACCATGTCTGAAGACGACGAGCCGGACGACATCCCAAACCGAGCGCAGTTGTTGTCTGGTCCTACTGGGATGTTTCTTCTCATATGACATTTGATCTGGTGATCTAATGAGCCATTCATTATGGGAAGACGCCTGGTAGATTGAGGGACAACAGAGCCATTTGATGGCCCACCTGCGTGTTCATCTTCGCAGGTGGCTGCTACTGACTTCCTAAGGGGGGCAGGTAGTACAAGATATCCATGCTTTCGTTGACAGCAAAACATATGAAATGAGTTGTAGATATTACTCTTCTATTGGGAGAGTGCCTTGCGTGGAGGTACTCCTCCAAATGCCATCTGAGCCATGTGGATCTGGTCTGAGACATGGGGTGCAATGGACCAGGAACATAGGTTGCTGCACAGCGGGGAATCAATACTCAACTGGATGCATGTGATATGCGACAGATATGACTTCCAAGGGCTACGATGAAGTGACTGTTAGAAGGACAAGGTCTGCTGCGGGGGTTCATACCTCAAGCTTGTACTAATCGAATCGCATGGATGAATAAGTAGATATAACACTTGCGAGCACCGACACAGCTGCGTAATTGGAGACACTTCTTCTTGTTAGGCCAGAGATGTGGGTGCTCAACTCACCAATTTCTGTCCAGTAAACGGGACGGGAAGGTTCTTATTGTGCAACAAAACATATATTCTTTTACAAGTATTCCGTACTTGAGTCTAACCAGTGATCAAAGAGGAAAGCAATTGGAGGTGGGTACGTACGTGCGTGGCTCAGTCTAATGGCTCAACCTTAACACGAGCATGTGTCATATTGCTGTAGGGGTTTCCCAGACCTTTGGAAGAATGCTAGTCTTCCTCAATCTCGCCTTCCTCGCTACCGGCTCGGATGCTGGGCGACTTCTCCTTCTGAGGTGTCCTAGTGCTTTGACGGGCATCACGGTGAGGGGTAGGCTCACGAGTGTTCTCAATCTTGGGCCTCTTGGAACTCCGCCCATCCTTCCGGTCGTAGTCGTCCTCATCGGGCCGCGGACGGCGAGATGAACTGGGTCTCTCGTCACCATACGGAAGCTCCTCAACGTCGCGGTCCATTACTCGCCTGCGGTACAATCTCTCCCTGTCCTCTTCGCGTGTGCGTCGCTCTCGGTCGTAGTGATTCTGTTCATCTTGGCGGCTTCTGCGATCATAATCGCGGTCGCGGCCGTGATCACGGTCTCTATCCCGGTCTCTCTCCCTGTCTCGCTCACGATCACGATCACGGTGGTCGCGGCGGTCGCGATCTCTGTCTCGGGAGTCATGGGGAGACCCGACTGACCTACGGTCAGATAGAAGGCTCTCTACCATGCTAGACTTGCGGTAGTTGCGCTCACGCTCGGCGATGTGTTTGCGGCGGTCTGCCTCAAAGACGTCGCGCTCAGGAGTGCGGCTCCTGCGGCCACTGCTGCGATGAGGTCGCTCACCTCTGTTGTCACGGTATCCCTCGTCTCCACGTTCCCTGCGACGCGGGCGGTCTCTCTCAGTCTCGTCTTCTTTTTCTTTGAGCCGTCGAATGTGCTTGTCGAATGCACTATGCCGAGCCTCTTCTGAAGCAACAGCCTGGAACTCCTCGCTTTGAGCAAGTCTTGGTTTCACCTGCTCGTAGCTATCATTGGGCGCGATGGGTGGATCCAGACGTTTCATGAATGTGCGTAGATCATCCAGGGCGCGGCGCTGGTGGCGTTCGAGTTGCCTGTCATCGTCAGGGCGCTTGGATTTCTTTTCTTGGAGCTATTTTAACTTTGGTCAGCACTAGTTGGATGGAGATGCGATGAGAATGCTCACCCGCTCAAAGATGAGCTCCAGTACGTGATGCTCAATGTTAGCTGTACGGGAATCATCTTTTACAACTGCCTCGAACTCTTCAAATGTTGTTTTGGGAGTGACTTCGAACCGCTTGTCCTGCGCAGACTGTTAGTAATTGTCACAAATGGCACGTCACATTTGTACTTACATCAATAACATCAAGGATATCATTTCTAGTACCTCGGAGGGCCCGCTCCTCCTCGTCAACCATATCCCAGAAGAGATCCATGGGAGTTGAGCCAGACTGTCCAGCCATGGCTTTATAACGAGCATCGTTTTCGATAAACTGGTAAATCTGACTCCATTTTGTGCCGGCCTTGATCTGACCGCTCTTCCTCAATTCCTTGAGAAGTGAGTTGAATGCGTCCCGGTTCTGTCGCTCTTTACGAAGCTTCTTGTTTTTCTCGTCTTGCCTAGAGTCATTGAAGGTGCGCTCCAGTGCTTTGACATGATTTTGGAAAACAGTCAAGATATCATACTTGCTCAAGGACTTATACTTCTCGTCGTTTTGGAACGAAGGTGTGTTCTCAATCGTACTTTGGCCCTCTGACCAGCGGGTGTAGGGTTCGAGGTTCAGCTTAGGCAATAGGTCGATCAGACCGTCCATGGCGCTCTTCCGTAGAGCAACTTGCTGCTCTTTGTGGACCTTCCGAATTTCAACGATGTAGTCCTCAAACAGCTGTCGCCGCTCATTCTCGTCATTGGTCGAGCGAAATATGGTCTCGCCTTCGATCATGGGCCGTGCTGTTTTCCATCGAGTGTAATGCTTGATCTCGGGGTGGCTCTTGAGCATGGTTGCGAAATCGGCACGCAGCTTGGTCAGTCTTTCCTTTGCGCGCTCCTTGTCTTGCACAACGACATCGTGGCAGTACTTCTCAAACGCAGTCTTTCTGTCCTTGGGATCTTTGATGGCGCGAAATTGGGGGTCCTTCACAAGTGCTCGAAGAGCTTGCTCCCATGTCCAGTCAGGCTGAATGCCGCTTCGGCGCAACAGTTTGTTGAAGGCAGCCTCGGCCTCCTCGGCTGTTGCGTACTCGGGGTCATTGTTCGCAGGGACGAAGGACTGGGCTTGGACATTATTGCCAAAAGTTAGCTGGCGCGATTCTCCGAGTGGTTCTCGATGCTCGCGGTGATGGTCGTACGATCCACCCCCATATCCACCCCCCAAACCCCCCTGCTGCCTGTCACTGGCTTGGGCGAAGGGAGTAGCGGGAGTCCTGCACATGGTCAGCAGCAAATCACACGCCTGAGGGCTGGGCTATGACCTACGCTGGTGTTGTCGGTGTTGTTTCACCACCACCGAGGGCACGCTTGTAGACATCTGGAATTTCCCAAGAACTCTGTTTCGTCTCGGTGTTGTACCAGTACTTCCGGCCGCCTTCCGCCGTATACTCCTTCCACGGCTGGTTGGCGAGCGCGCGCTGTGGCCTACGTTAGCTCAGATATACTGGACGCGCATCATAAATATACGCACCTCTGCAGCAGTCATCATTTCCTCCGGCTTGGTCCATTGTGTGACTTTCGTGATGGGGTTGTAGTAGTAGGTGCGCCCATCGGGCGTGCGATGTTCCTGCCAGGTCGCGCCTGGCTGTGGAAAAGGACTGTTGGCCATTGCGTTCATTGTGGGCGAGGCAGATGTATGAGAAAATAAGTATTGGCGGCGCTGGCGAAGGCACGTAGCTGTTTGCGACAGCTCGGTGAGGTTTGGCGCCGCGTGGTTGTCGTTGCTGGACGCGTCGGGAAGAAGCCAACGGGGAAATGAAAAAGTTCAGCAACCGCACAGGCCACCTCTTGGCTCTTCGTTCTGGAATTCCTGTGTCGCGGTCGGGGCTGCCGTTTTTTATTGGTAGGCTATGCCGAATTTGATTGGCTGCTAATCTACATTTGAGCACAGAGCTGCCGTTTTTGACCAGATGTTGGGGTCATTAATACTGATTTCTGATTAGTTAGTCTGATCTCGGCAGCTCACCCCAGACCTTTCTTGCATACAGCTGCAGGTCCTGAATGCTAAGTACAAAATCTCCCTCTTGCGGACCCGGATCGCGAAGAAAAAGAAGTCGAAATCCTAGTACTAATGCCCCCTTAGTAATATTATACGATACTGGATTTGTTGTCTCCTCGCGGGTGATGGTGATTGACTGCCGCTTCACTGGGTTGAAAATACCATTCTGCTGTAATATAGCAGCAGCCCGACTCCGCGTGATTGCTCCTTGTGGACTCGAGATTTCCTCCTCCCATTTCTCTAGCAAAATGTGGTGTTGCTGGTCGTCAAATTTCGCCAGAATGACAATCTTGACCTCGTGGTTTGATGCCTGAAACCACCACTGCATATCCTTATGAAGCTCAGGTAATGTTTCGGAATGTCCAGACTCAATGACTAGCGTTGGCCAATTACCTGCTCCTTCACGTTCCGGCCATGGGCCACCTGTCGAATCGCCTTCTCCGCCGTCTCCTCCGGGATGGCCTTGTTCTGCTCGGAATGTAGCGGACCCAATATCTATCCAATCTTCCTCCGTACCATTCCGGGCAAGCTGGTTACAATACCGCCTATATAGTCCCAGGTGAAGGGCCTCGTGTAGTTTGGTTGGGATCGTGATGATTAGGATCCGGGACTTGCTATCATAGTGGCGAAAACGGAACTTTCGGTGTCGTTTCTTTTGCCCAGTCTTTCGCCCAGTATCTCGCACACGCTCGATTTCGGTGAATTGATCAGGAGAGACGTCTAAATAATTAGTATATTATATAGAAATAAAAGGGTAATATTATACTTATAACGGTAAGGAAATCCCCAGTAGTAGAATCAATAGCATTGAAGAGATCTTGCGTATTGGTAAATCGCACGGTCGGGGGATCGCTATCTTTCGGGGGATCGCTATCCTTTGTCGACGTAACTGAAGTAAGTATGGTAGATGCTGATGGAACTGCCGATGAAGCCGATACCGGCGTAGATGCAGCCGATGGAGATACCGCCGGCAGCGGCCTCGATGCAATTGATGCCATGGCGAAGTGTTGCTGAAGCTGGGATCCATGAAGCGGGATGCGTGGGGAAGCTATTGGAGGGGTATCGAGCTTATTGAAAATGGTGGGTCCACACAGCCAAAAACGGCACCCAAAACCGCGACACAGACACTCACGGTGGAAAGTTGAGGCTCAATTGTCGCTGTGACGCACGGGCCGCCTTTTCCCTCCAGCAAAGGTCACTTGTAAATACGTCCTATTCTACACTAGAAGCTCCTTCATCCTCCACATTTAACCGATTGAGCTCAACTTGCCCAACACCGTGTATTTGATTTTCCGCGTCTTGCGTATACCGAGTCCCTAAATATGCGATTTGGAGCGTGGGGCTCAGGCGGGTTATTTACCTTGAGATAGCTGGCTTTCCAGACAACTCGGTAGCTGCCCTCAACGCAGCCCCACCCACGTCTGACAATGGCTGTCCCAGGCCAAGGCGACACAGGGGATTCGGATCGCTCTTTTCTCGAACACTCCTATCTCACCTACATTATCCCAGCAGCTACCGCCTTCGTTCCAGAGGACGCGTTCTTGTCAAGGGATACCCCATTTCAGGACCAATTGTCCGCGATTGAGCAACGGGAGCAGCTCTTCTTTGGTACAAGGCTCGCGGACTAATCCCCCCCGCTCCTGGCCTCGTCTTGCTCATTCTCAGATTGCAGATGAGACCGTCAATATCTACCTCGTGCTCCGCGCCATATGCGCCGACACGCAGGCCTTTGGCGCCCGGTTACGCCGCATTACCGTCTCTTTCGAAGCCCAGGTCGCAAACCCACATGCACCCGATCGAGAGAGCCCTCCGACGTCCGAGACTATTTTCAGTAGCATTGTTGAGGACGTAAAGGATGTATTTGTCGTTGTGGACGAGACCGCCGCCGAGGATGGGGAGCGATACGCCTACGCTGTCTGGAAGCTGCCAGTCTTCCTTGCCCGTCCCAGGATGCGGCTTCAAGGGCCAACCGTTGTATTTTCCGCCGAGGCCGGCCTAAGGTCGTTTGATGTCCGCCAACCTCACGGCCTGAGCGAAGGATATATGCAGAGCTGTACTCCTTCGGGGATGAACTTGCTGGAGGCGTTTGCGAACGACCCGATGTTGGGTGGCGTGAAGCCGGAGCTCTCAGCGCTCAGAGTCTCAAAAGTTGCGCCAGCAACACAGCCAAGAGACTCAGTCCGGCGAATCAAGGGGTTACGAAATTTTCGATTGCCGATATATCCAGTTGTCCATACCAGAGTTCGCTTTGCGCGACCCAATACAACACCTCCCAGCCCGGCTTTGATAGCATTGCTCGAGGTGGACTTCACCCCTTTTTTCGACTGTGAAGCCTACCTCGAAAAAGTGACGCTGGTGGTCACCGACAGTACGGTCGACAGTCTCAGCAGCGAGGACGGGATGGCCTTGCCCTTGAGTTGCGTCGCCCACGATCACCTCACCTTCCTCTACAGATTAGCTCCACAGCATATTGACGTGGCCAGCAAGAGCCCCAACCGGGACCTTGCTATTAACATCCAGGTGATGGTTCTTGTGAACCCAGAAGGGCCAAAACGCTGCACGCCACGGCTGGCCATGTCATGGACCACAAATATTGACTATACCCTCCCGGTCAACCCCGGATTCGGCCAGCCAATTCCGCAGCCGATCCAGCGTGCTCACCGCCCAAGCCAGCTATCTATCGGGGGCAACGTCGACGTGCAGTCCCTCATATCGCCCTCTGTCAGCCGGCCGGACGCCCTTCCTTCTCTAGAAGCAGCCACGGCACGTCCCATCGAGACAGCGATCCCGGATTTCGGTATCACGATGACCATGAGCGGACCAGAGCAGACCGTATACGCCGGGGAAGAGTTTTCTTGGTCTGTATTCGTCGTCAACCGCAGCAAGCAGGACGCGTCAAACGCCGGAGCGGCCCCCGCAACCCCACGAAAGCTTGCCCTGATAGCAATGCCCAAGCGGCGCCGAAATGAACTGCGCGTAATCCGACCGCCGTCGACCGCCGGACTCGGCACCAGACGAGACCCCGCAATCGCGGACGCCGTGTTAGACGAGAATGTCGTCCACGCGATGCAACGGAACAGTGTTATTGACAGCACGGAAGTCGTTTGTCTCTCCGCCGATGTGCGTGTCGGGCCCTTAGCCCCCAACGCCTGCGCCGTCGTCGAGCTGCGGTTTCTAGCACTGCAGGAAGGTATCGTTGGCCTCGAGGCTGTCAGGGTTGTTGACATGGGAAGTCAAGAGCATGTCGATATCAGGGAGTTGCCGACAGTGATAGTGAAAAGCCGGCGCAGTGAACTACCAGTATCTTAGCAACGGCGGGTATTGGCGGGGAGTGACAACGTGTGTCTATAGCAGTGGCAGGCAGTCATTTATCCATCCTTGCTAAGCTCTTGCATAATTGGGCCGTGCCCGTGTTCTCTATCAACCGCTATACAACCCAGGCATCCGATCCTTCGGACACTGTTGTTGTTGACCCCAAGCCCCCCTTACCCAGATACAAATCGTGAAGTTTATTCATATGCCCATATGTAATACTTTAACAGCAATGCAGATCGCTGATGCAAAGCCCCATGAGTCATGCTCTTATCGTCAAATGTCGTCAAGGTCATGTAACTCTAACCTAATCCCACCCAAGTTGCTGATATATATCAGCCGGGTCTTTCTCCACCCTCTCCTCGGGTGCCCTCGCCGAGGAGGGAAGCCTTATTTTTATCGGCGTTTCATCAACGTTGATCAGGTTCTCTGACCTTGCAGGAGTCTCAAAGAGGCCAGCCAGCCCTGGCGAAGAGGGGAAATCCGGAACGTGAGAAACCATTAAGTGTTGCGAGTTTGCCTTTCTGGTCATAATAGGAGAAGATGGTAGAAGTGCAGGCTCCACTGGTGTGGGTGGCGCTTGTGTTGTTCGAACTGGAGTAGCCTGGATGCTGTCTCTTTGAGCAGTTGGTGTCGAGCTCAGCCTACCGATCATGTTCGCAAACTTGCGAGGCATAGTCGATGCAGGAATCATGGACGAACTAGATGGTATAGAGTCGATGGGATGCTCCGACGGCACCGACGGAGCGCCGACACCGAAAACGTCCCTGAATCGACCGTTTGCCGGCGTTGCCTTTACTTGCACGGCAGGGACTCGTCCTGGCTTTTTCAGTTCTGTGGTGATCCATGGTCAGCATCAAACACAGCTTGCCCGGGGGTTGCACCTACTTTTGAGCTGAGACGTCCCGGTGGATACTCGCTTCTCAGCTGCATCAACGAATTCCCTAACAGCAAGTGCCCGATTTGGCTTCTTAAGCGCTGAAATCGCGTTCTTGAGTTCAGCATCAAGAAGTGCTTTCTTTTTCGCCTTTGGATCTTCGCCTGCGCCCGAGCTCGTACGTCGCGACAGAAAGGTACCGGGCCTCTCCTTCAGCGAACCTGACTCCCCCCTCGGAATCATTGACATCAATGGCTCGCTTCCCTCCCTTTTCAGGCCTGGGATTGCTGTCGCGCTGGCTGACCGCATCAGAGCCAACGCTCCCGAGGGTCCCCGCGAAAGGCTACGTCTCATCCGTTCGCTAGTAAGCACTCTCTCAAGCGTCTTCTCCTTGTCTTTCTTCAAAGCTATCGGCCGCTTTGCAGGGGCGCCGGGTTTCGGCCTAGATATAGCAGATTTCGCATTCTTCTCCCTCGACGGTGAATGCGCCACTGGGCCCCCTAATTTTCGGTTGATAGAGTTACACAGCTCAGGGAGTCTAGCGGAAAAGCTGGGTAGGGAGGTCAGTAATAGCGCTTGCCAGGCCAACAAGGAGCTTACAAAGGCACAACGATCTCGACGCAGAAATCCCTTAGAGGATCGGCGTTGGCCCTCTCTGATTTCTGGGTGTGTTCGCCGTCTGGGAGCACCTGTGACTCCGCCAGTGCTTTGGTTTCATCAGACATTGTTGTTTGCCAGATGCAGAGGCGATCGGCATGGACATCGAGGAGTACTGGAAGATTTGTCTTGTTCCGTTTTCTCGTTGCCGGCTCTTGGCTGTTCTCTCGGGATGCAAGCTTCGAATCTAAGCCGGGCAGCTGGCTATCCTCACCAGCGTCAAATGTCCGTCTCAGGGGCTCCAAAGCTAAGATCTCCAGGATGATTATCATCTGCAGTTGAGTTTCCCTCCTCCGTAGACATGATATGTGGTACTTGGTTTCTGACGATGTGATTGTTTTTTCGTAATCTCCGACGGCTGCTGGCTTGTTCGCCGCCCACCACCGTGTCACATTTTCGTCTTCGAATGGATATAGTCCGTCCTTCCCTAGCTTCGCCTTCTTGGGTTTCCGTTTCCTGGGCTTTGCGACGCCGGTATCCGAATCCTCGGCGAGGGTGCTCATTTTCCCTATGATGTCGGGAAGTGTTTCCCTGTACTTTTTGTCTATCACAATTGTGGTCATGACAAGACTCCTCAAGAATTCTACCAGATCGGTCATCTCGAGGTTGGCGTCGCAGTCCAGATGAAAAGCCGCTCGTGCCTTGGACAGCGGTCCTTTGGCAAAATACGCAAGCGATCCCTAAATCGCATTAGCAAAGTCGGCGGCCAAGAAACAGTGTTTAGCATACCATAGAGTGATATAGAGCCTCAAGGTATTGCGTTCGGATGTTCTGGAAGATGTCCTCAGCGGTTGGCAGAGCTATCGACTCATCCTCCGCAGCAGGCAACAGTTGGTGAACTCCGGCTCCCTGAGCCGTTGGAACTGATCCATTCCCAGCATCAACCGTAGGTTCGGCGTCCAGTCCGGCAAGCTCGCCACCGCCCTGGCTGTCAAGAGCTTCAGATCCTGGAAGAGCAATTATGGGGGTTGAAGGGCGGCTCTGAGACTCGGTGCCAAAGGTAGGGCGCCTCCGTACCATCGACTGTATTTCTTCAATACACAACCTTCGTTTTTTATTTTCTTTATGCATTTGCGGGGTGATCAAAGGCTGGGTGGCAGTAGCATCGGGCCTGGGAGGTCTGGAGTTCCTCACCCGCTCGCTGCACACTACAGTCGCCTTGCGAGACAGCGCCTCAATATCCACCCAGGAACCAAGTTTGCATAGCACGTATAATCCGCTCCCTTCTCGCTCGACAGCATAGATTGCATGGCTAGCCTCAGAGCGTGCAAGTAGGACATTAGATCCGAGACGGCCCTCGAGGTCGAGGATTTTGATCTCTGAGTCGAATAAGCGGCTGGCGGGTAGCTCGCCATGGGGTTGGCTCAGATCGAGGGCAGACAGAGGGAGGTTGTCTCGGGGCAACAGCATCAACTGATGCAACAGATGCGGCTTCGCAGTCAACTTGGCGGGATGTGGCTGGGCAAAGGTCAGTCTCTGCTCTCCCAGCACCAATCAGAAGTAGCGTTCGAACCTTCAGCACGACTGGGGCTACTAGAAGGCGATCCGTCGGGAGGGATGGCGCGGCATCATCTCGTTTGCGCTTCTTGGGGGCTGGCGACACTGCGTGATCCAAAGTCGTTCTGTTCAAGGAGGCAGGACGAGAGGGCGTAAGGACGCCGGTCAAACTGCTGCGACGGGAATTGACACTGTCGGTCGAGCCTAGACGCGACATATCGATACACGAAAAATATTGGCCATGAATATCGTCACAGAATTGCTCTATAAGCATCAAGTTGGCAGATTGTTGGAGGGGTGGTTTTGGGGTTTGACTTCGAATGCCACTCACGCGTCAGATGCACGATTAACGCGTTAATTCGACGCGGCTTTAGCGCCACCCCCACCAACATCCGCACCGGGCCAGAATTCCCCATGGGTTCTACACCTTCAAGAATGCACCAAACACATTGGCAACCATTTCCTCGGCCCGCACAAAAATGAATGAACATGAATAAACATGAACAAACGGCGTTTGCCTTGGATACTCTTCATTCTCAGATTCTCATGGCATACATAATTTGACTCTAGGTAGTGCCTCGGGGCCTCGCGCATCACTACCTACTCAGTTTTCCACTCTAGCCCTCTGCCTCACCTCTGAAGATCTGATGTGGGGCTCCGCTCTGGCCAATTGGGCAGTTTTCGATCCCCACCACGAACCGAGATCCTGGCCACGGATGCTGCTTTCCGCCTGATCTACTGGGAGCTACCATTCGGCGCAGCTCTGTTTGCGATAAGGAAGATCTATGGGCAGACCAATGTTCTCTGTCAGACAAATATTCTGCGACAACCCGAACCCCGACTAGATCCATAGACTCAAAAGTTGCGACAGCCAATCGAGCTTGTCACCAAGCTCCCTGTGAGCCAAGATACCTGACTCCGCCTAGCTCCTGGGCTAGGTTGTTTCCCATTTTCTCGCCACTGCCTGCCGCCTCTCCCGCAACCTCCACCAACGACAAGACAATCGATCGCAAAACTTGACGGGTCTCTGTACAATTGAAACAATCACTCGCTTTGTCCACACCTATGGCCGTTATAGGGAACTGCTGCAAGAGCGTCGTGTGATTCTGCAGCACCTCTTCGGCCAGCAGCTCACCATCGCGAATTCCAACCACCTTTACATTCTCGCGACTCCCTTCGCGACAAGCCTCACTTGGACGCCGTGTCTAGCCTTGGGGATCCGATACTTGGGGGGCTCTCTACCCGAGCGCGACGATGTCTACCGAAACGTCACCCCGCGCTGTGCGCTTCTCCCACGAGGACGATGAACAAGCGCTCCTTAGGTCTGAGAAATCCAAGAATGGGACAAGACCCTCAGCGGTGACTACCGACTCAGAGAACTCGGCATCTTCCGGGGACTCAAATGGAGATCCCCACGCCCCCGAGCGGGAAGACGGGCTGGGCGAACTCGGCGCTATTGGCAGATACGCTGAAGCTACAGGTCATCCCAGCACTCTGGCATCTCTGGTAGTGCCGAATGGCCTTGCCAACGGCTCGAGCGGTCGTCAGCGAAGCGTACCTGAAGCAGTATCTTATTCCAACGGCACCCCACGCCCCCAGCGTCCTACAGCCCCCGCGCGGACCCCCTCGAATACCTATCAGCCATACACCCAGAGAAGGCCTGGCCAGCCCCCCGGGACATCCTTCATCGGTAGTAGCGGCGGCGGTCCGCACGCACGGGATGGGTCAAGGCCGAGGCCCATCGGGACCTCGACTTTCAGGGCTCAGGAGAGAGAATACGTACGGAGACTACGCCAGCAGGACTATAACGACGATTACTTTGACACGTATGGCGAGCAGTACGACTCTGATTCAGAGGGGGAGACGCCCTCCTCCGAGGGTCCTTTTGACAGTTATGAGGACGCACATATCATGTTTGTTAATAACGAAGAGAGCCAAATCTCGGAGGAGGACCTCAAAGATGTCCAGAACCGCGAAAGGATCGAATGGCATGGGATGCTCGAGGCTGTACTCACTGGCGATGTTGTGCGGCAGGAGAAGAAGCGCCTCATCGGCTCGGCCGACGAGGACTTGGGAAAGACAGCCCACAAGGCAGAACTATGGCTCGGCGTCCGGTCACGCGTTTGTGGGAGACACCTCCCTGTCCAGCGGAGGCTGATCGAGGATATGCGCGCGAGCGTGGACCGGTCTGTAAACGACATCATCAACTTCTCTATTGCGGGCGAGAGCGAGGCCGGCAAACCGCCAATCGGCCAAGTCCGTGACGTTGTCGCCAAGATCGAGAAGATCGGAAGCTATTACCCCTCGAATACGGCTCTCATCGCGGCGCTCAAACCCGCCACATACGAGGCATATCAGGAAACCTGCGAGGCCGTGATATCGTGGTACAACGTAAATGAAATGATCAACACGGAGTTGTCGATCCTGAAGAAATGGGTTGGGAATGACGCTCTCGACTTCCAGCGTTCCAAGGAGAAGTCGCCCAGTGGAAATGGCTTAAGCGACGAGTCCTCTTTCCTCGACCGACTGATGAAAGAAGAGGGCCTAAAGTCTCTCCACGAGGATTCCGGGCAGGATAAGAAGAGCCTCCGGAAGAAGAGTATGCTAGACGGTATCTCTATGGTCATTAAAAAGGCCAAGCACACTCTTATCCAGAATGCCGAAGCATTCCAGAAACGCCATCTTCCCCCATACATCGAAGAGTTGCTTACTCTGATAAGCTTTCCCTCTCGACTAATCGAGGAGATTATCAAGGTCCGACTCGCCTATGCTAAGAAGATGAAGGACTCGGCACAGCAGAACCCTCTGATGCAGGATCAAATGATCTCCCAGTTCCAAGTTCTCCTCAAGCTCGCTATCAAGATAAAATCAGAATACACGATGATTGCGCAGCCGGAACCACGCTGGGACTTGCCCCCATGTATCGATGAAGACTTCGACCGCGTCATTCTCGACGCTCTCAAGTATTACTTTAAGATGCTGAACTGGAAGCTCAGCGGCAACAAAAATACCTTCAAAGAAGCCGAACTCCTGTTCCAGGAATGGGGCTTCGGAAATGAAGTCGGTAGCCACTTGTCGCATGGTGACATCGAGGTTGCGGAACAGTTTAGTTCTCTCACCTACAAGGCCTGGAACCGACTGAGCCAAACCTTTGAGAAAGAGTTGCAGAGGAGGCCCAAAGAGAGCGTATCGGAGATGACCAAGAGATATAAGCAGATTCTCGACTCGGTCCGGGTGCGGCAGAGAATGTTGCAGCGCTTTTCCAGGATGCTCAGCGAGAACTATGAGAATGCATGCGACTTCACCATTGCATTTAGTCCCGACAGGTTGCAGGATCTCTACGACCGCCTCATAGAATCGGGCCACTTCCAAGTCTGCACCAACAGCCCGGAGCATCGCGACATCGTAATCGTTGCGTCGCCCTCACTACATGGCCGTCGTGAGGATATCCAGATGCTGATGGGCACCTTCTCATATGAGTCAAGCCCTGAAGACACCACGGACCCCTATCTTCTCATAATCAGGGCCGAAGATCCACCGCATTGGTTCGGGGCAAAAATGAGCCTGTCGTTGCGAGATGAGCCACTGGACATCAAACTAGGCCACATGAGGCTCGTTGCCGGTGGCTCCCAAGCCCGTCTAGTCAACGCAAGGAAATCATTCCTTGATGCTATCGACATGCAAATAGATCTTGTTGTGGAGCAGAGATCTAACCTTCAAAAGGTGAACTTCAGGTTCATGGAAATCCGCAAAGTTGCGTTCAAGCTGTCGAACGCGTTCATGGACAGCGTCGAAACTATTCGGCGCCAGACGCGCGGTCTCAACTGTCAGGAACTCATCCAAACCTGTTTTATCTTCGCCACGGAATTTGGGCAGCGTTCCCTGCTCTACATGGACAACAACCGGAGGTCGATGAACAACCTCAAACTCACGAAGCTGGCACTTGACTGGGTAAGCTTCATCTGCGACGACTGCATCCCGTCAGATCGCAAAACATTTCGCTGGACAGTCCAGGCACTCGAATTCGCTATGGGGATGACGCGAGGCCGACATATCCTGGGGCTTGGCGACGACGAGTATGCTAAACTGAGGGCCAAAGTTGCCGGGTGCATGGCGCTCCTGATCTCGCACTTTGACATCATGGGTGCCAGGTCAAGCGTCGCAGCCCAGGCAGAAAAACAGCGGATGGAGGCTGTTATGAACCGACTCAACAAGGGACAGATCATGGACGACGACGAGGTGGCCGCAAGGTGTGTTCAGGAGCACCGCCTCGAAGAACTCTCCAGGGTGGACGAATACAGAAAGGAGATTCTCGTTGAACGGTCAGCAATGGGCAGGGTACTAGAAGCATCCAATGAGGTCGACCGTTCGCTCGCATGGCTCTCTTCCACTGCCACCAACTTCACCATGAGATGGCAGCAAGGTCACTTTGTGGGTGGTGGAACCTTTGGCACCGTCTACGCAGCCATGAATCTTGACACGGGCCAACTTATGGCTGTGAAGGAGATCCGTCTACAAGACCCTAAGTTGATCCCCAACATCGCCGGCCAGATTCGGGATGAAATGCGGGTCCTTGAGTCAGTAGACCACCCCAACGTGGTTTCATACTATGGAATTGAGGTCCACCGAGACCGTGTTTATATGTTCATGGAATTCTGCTCGGGGGGGTCGCTCGCGAATCTGCTGGAGCATGGTCGTATTGAAGATGAGCAAGTTATCATGGTCTATGCTCTGCAGCTTCTCGAAGGTCTAGCATATCTGCATGAGCTGAGGATTGCCCATAGGGATATCAAGCCCGAAAGTGAGTTTTTGTCCTTCTATGCGTGAGAGAGTGGCGGTTGCTTACGCGAACAATCAGATATTCTCCTCGACCACAACGGAATCATCAAGTATGTTGATTTCGGGGCTGCAAAGCTCATCGCACGCCAGGGTAGGACGCTTGTCCAGGATCTTACAAGCACAAAACCCAACAAGTCCATGACGGGCACTCCCATGTACATGTCGCCCGAGGTTATCAAGGGTGAGAATCCCGGTCATCTTGGAGCCGTTGACGTGTGGTCTCTTGGCTGCGTCATTCTAGAGATGGCAACCGGCAGACGGCCTTGGGCGAACCTGGACAATGAGTGGGCCATCATGTACAACATCGCCCAGGGCAATCCACCCCAACTTCCATCACCGGAGCAGCTCAGTCCGCAGGGTATCGATTTTCTAAAGCGCTGCTTCGTTCGCGACTCCAAAAAGCGTGCCACGGCCATAGAGCTGCTGCAGCACGAATGGATCATGACAATACGGAATAGAGTTGTGGAACCTTCGACCCCTAGCAGCGATACCAGCTCCAACCAGAACACCCCAAGCACCAGTGTGCCATCGATTGCTAGCAGCAGAAACAGCATCAGCGGGGAAGGGAGCTTCTATTGACCCTGGCTCGGCTGGGGGTGTCAGGATACTCTTTTTTTTTTCTAACCTCTTGTCTCTTGTTACTATTTTTATCCGAATTCCCCTCCGTAGATACCCCTGTGGATAACTCGCAGATAGCCTGTCTGCTCTTCGTGCGAAAGTTGGTCGAAAAAGGAGGGAGAGAAGGCGGAAATGGAAATCGGATCGGGCAGTGTTCTCGAGAATGATTCGAACCTAGCCGGAATTGCTCGGCGGCAGCGTTGGCTCAGACTTATGATGAAAGGATGGGTTCGCAAGGCGTGGTGGTCATTTTGTACTTTTCACGCCATGAGCCAATGGGCATTAGCTCATACGGCCATGCAGGCATGATGTTTCAAGGACACGAAGAATGCATCTTGGACAGGGTCTTTTTAGCCGAGTATAGTTATAACACGGTTTTCGGGCCCCAGTGGCGTTGGTCTGAGGGTTGTGTTCTCCAAAGCTTATCTTCAAGACTGAGGACGCAAATCAGCGAAGACCCACACCCGGCACGTGAATATGCTAAACACAAGTAACGTGCTTACCGGATATACCATGAGTGTCTTATTTCGCTCCACCACACTGCCATTTTCCCTATATCCTTCCGAGACTTGGCACATTACCCGAGTGGTACAGGCAAATGCGTCGATCTCCCATATTAGCCAGCGGTTCGCCTCGAAGCACGGGCGCGATTAGGCCAGCCAATATAGACCCGCATGGTCCCAGAGAGCCGGAATACAACCTCAAGCAGCTTATTTGAACGTCAAACTTTTTCAACGTGGGTATCTATCGCGACTGTTGCTCCTAGCCGAGATCCGAGCTAGCTCTAGTGTAGCTGCCAGTGTCACCGATATATCGACATACATGGACATAAAACCCCGTTCACTTGCCGTACCCCAAAGTGACACCCGTGCCGTACCTCCCAAATGCCCGCCTCCCCCTTGTAGACTCACAACCGTGTCGTATCATTCGTATATCCGCGGGCCCATCCGTAAAGAAAAAAAAGCGAAAAAGCCACTCCACGCTGTCCCAAATTGCAACACTGTTCTTGTATTGCACCCAGTGTTTCCGTCCGACGCCAGTGAGAGAAAACTTCCAAACGATGCCTGCCTGGTACTGTGTAGGGTATCCAAGGCAATGTGTCCCCGGCCGCTTTTTCCAAAAAGAAACCGGGCGAAGAAAAAACAAAACAAGTACTTTGTACGTATTACATTAGCGCTTGGGGGTTTGACCACAGCTACGTGTGCTTGCTGTAATCCCACCCGAGCTGCCAAGCAGCTTGAACAAAAAGCGTCAAGCTGAAGGCTGGCGCTCAGTCAATGTGTATCTTTTGAGCTGATTCACATGGCAGTGCGGTTTAGAGCAAATTGTTGATACACCGTCTCGTCTGAGACATTTGGATAGCAGTGTCGTCTACTTCTCCGCGTTGAAGTCTTGTGGAGTAATGTTCTGGGCGAATTGGAACTGCCTCGACTTCAGTGGACCCCCTGGCGAAGACCTCGCCTCGGACTCTGGTGGGTAAGAGTCTGGGAATGTGTACTCGGCATTGGCCATGTTTCCGCCCCCAAAGAACCCACCATATGTTGGTCCGATGGAAGGGGGGAATGAAGGCGTTACTGGCTGGCTGGCTACGTAGCCTGGCATCTGCGGTGCCACCGAGAACTCGAGCTCAGATCCTCCGTGACTGCAGAGACTAGGCGTTGGCAACGGTTCGTCGTGTGGACCAAAGTTCCATGCTTGTTCGACCGAACTAGGAAAGAAGTGCTCCGGGAAATTTGCTGCGAGGGCAGGCGTGTCTGGGGGGGTCTTCATGTTGGAATCGGACTTGTACACCGGGAAGCCACTGATAGCACCCACAGGGCCAAACGCGAACCCGTGTTCGTCATCCGACGCGTTAGTCGTCGCCGTCTTCTCACACAGACCATGACTGTTCGCATCCGCGGGGCTCACGGGGGACATCGCGTTGCTCAACGGTGCAACAGCCGGGGGGTGTGAGCTCTGCAGGCTCTGATACAAAGCCTCTTTGGTCCGCTCCATCATGAATGGTGACCGAGGACCCCCATTATTGACGAAGGTCTTCTGAATGCGCCCGGGTAGACCGCCAGTTGCCGAAGATATCCTCCTCATTGGGCTTGCCGTCTCGGATCGTCTTGGCGCATCAATGCCGGTTTTGGGACCGGCGCACCCTCGTATGGCCGAAAGTCCAAGTGGAGCCGGGCGTCGCATGTTCCTGCGGCTAGCAATGTCGGCCGGTGGAGGTGGGGATTTGAATCGCAAATCGGCCGGTGCCGGGAGGGAAGCGGCCACAGAGCACGGAGACAGGTTTTCGGGTTTGATGTAGACTTCAAGCGGTTGGTTATGAGCTGACGAATCATTGTTGTTCCTCGCTATGGCTTCGGTTATCAGCTGGGACGGAAACTGTGGAACAGACGATATGTCATAGAAGCTCCTCTCCGAGAACGTATCCATTCCAGTCTGGGCGGAGATGATGTCGTAGGTCTGTGGCATGATTCCGTTCCCGAGATGTGACGGGTCAAGTCCCAGGGTGTAAGGGACTGGTGTATGGAACTCCTCTTGGCGCTGCTCAACTTCAAATACATCAGGACCGGTAGCAGAGTGTGTGACTCCGGACATCATATGCGTGGCGTGAGTTGCTGAACTGTCGTCGTCGTACTTGATATGGATAAATCCGTCACTATCGGAGCTGGCGGGAGACCCTGTTGTGTGTTGTGAGTGCCCCAGGCCAAGGCCGCCGACATCTGGTTCTTCGAAGACGCTCTGTTGTCGATCCGATTCAGCTTCGTCGCTGTCATCGTTGCTGCCATCCGGTTCGTCAAACTCAGCAGTGGACAGGCCTAGTTGCTGCCTATGGCGGCTTAGCCCATAAACCTCGCCAGTGACACCTTGGTCGTGGTCGTCGCTCGAGTTGGGCTCCGAGACGGCTCTTTGCCTGGCTTGCTGAGCCTCAAACTCAGCAGTCTTCTTCATTTGCTTTTCCTTCGCCCGTCGATTTTGAAACCAGTTCTGAATATCTAGTCAGCACATGACACCCTTTTCTCGAGTTCCTGAGACAAACATTTATCCTTGGCACCTCGACACCCATCTGTTCGGCCAGCTCTCGCTTGGTGCTGCTGTTTGGTTTCGGATTCTTGGCAAATTCGCGCTCCAGCAGCTCAACCTCATCCTTGGCTAACCTAGGCTTTGGCTCCGCCTGCTTCGAGCCATTCATACCGCCCTGGCCCATCATCAAGGCCGCACGCTGATGTTGTTGGTAGAGCGCTACAAGGTGGTGGTGGTGGTGATTCCAGTACTGGTACTGATGTTGCCCCTGTACCTGTTCATGTTGCTGTAGGCCATGGAAGGGTTGGGGTACGCCGACTGCCGAGTATGGTCGGCGGTAGATATCCGTGTACTCCATATCCATGACGTCCGGGCAGGTAGGGCTGCTTCTCTTGGATCGAGACTCAAATATACACACAAGAACCAGGCGGGCGCCCCTGCCTGTTACTTTTCTGGGCGCAGAAGGCGAGATTCTCGGTCCCTCGTGGAAGCAGAAGACGCGATGTCCAAAGGCCGGGTTGAAGGACGAAGGCGGTTGGTGTTAGAGTATGTAAAACGAACGACTGTGAGGGATGGTGGATGAAAGAGCGTTGCGGGTCGGCAAAGGTTTCCACCAGATCCAAAGCAAGAAAGGTGGGAGCTGGCGTCGGGAAGGGGGCGGGGAGCTTGTCCGATTTAAGACTGAACGAGGGGACCCCGGGGCCCTGGGAGTCTGAGGCCTGGACCGGAGGGGCAGGGTGAGGGTGAGGGCGCGGCGGCCGGGAGCAAAGGGGCGAGACAACACGGAGACGCACAGCTCTCAGCTCTCGCTCAGCTCAACACGGGCACGTCGCGGGTCGGGAGTGTTTTCCTGGGAGAGGCCTTGCCCCTGGAAAGCAAATCACGACGAGACAGGGTGACAGGGTGGTTGAGAGGACCGAGGGAGAGAGTTTGTGGGGCACGACCTGGAAAGTATTTGTTCCGGGCCAGCACCACAGTGTCGTGCAGAGCCCTCGCCGCCCAGGGCGAGTGCGAGTGCCGGCGAGGATCCAGACACCAACGGGGAGGTAGCGAGCGGGCAGAGACGGGCAAGCGAGAGAACAAAGTGGTGCGGTCAGGGTGGGTTGGGCGGTGCCGCACAGTGGGCGTACCGTACGCAGTGGACGCCTGGCGACCACGACGGGCGGGTGGGCATGGGCATGGGAGGCGACCAGGGCATGGACATGACATGGACATGGTTAGGTGCTGGAGGGAGTCGGGAGTGGTGGTGGTGGTGAGGTGGTGTGGAGAGACAGCAGCGGGCGGTAGGTACCTCGGGTACCTCCCTGTGTTGTGCGTGGAAGCGGCGAACGGGAAGCAGGATCCTCGACAAGGGTTCGTCAGGCTGACCAATCTTGGCCCAGGAGACAGTCAGGGTCAGGGCACCTGGGCAGGGAGTCAGCAGAGAGGCGGACGGGGACTCGGGAGCAAAATGGGCAACGAGGGACTGCCTCACACGTCTTCAGACAAGTGGAGGGGCCACGGAGACGCGTGCTCGCCAGCATCAGCATCCATGCTGGGGTGACCGTTTCCCCGGCGCCGTCCTCTCCCATTCGCTTCGATGTCCAAGCATGCCTTGCTTACACCAGTTGTGACGCTGCAAGATGGGAAGAAAAGAGACGATGGGAGATGGAACGGAGACTGTGGGCGAGAGTGGCCACCCACCTGGGCAAAGGGGGATGAAGCATGGAGGCATGGAAACTGGACATGAAGCACACCTGCAGCTGCAGGCTTGCAGGCGGCTGCAGAGACCGGGGAGGGAGTGAGCTCGAGGTGAGCGCGAGCTGTGTTGGCTGCTCCCGTGCTCCTCCTGGGTGGTGCTCGCGCGCGAGAAGAGAAAAGAGGAACCCCACCCTGCCAAGCCCACGCCTGAACTTCAGACCAGGGGCAAGTGCAGGGCAGCAAAAGGGCGACAACGGGGCGTCAGCAGTCGCCTTATCCCTGGCCCAGGTGCAGCGTGGTGCGACCCTGGCGCCCTAGCTGAGGATATTATCCGTGTGAGCCCGACTGAGCCGGCACAGTGCCGACCCACGACGACGGAGAAGAGAAACGCGGACAAGGCCAGGCGACAGCGTGCTCTCAAACATCTTGGCTGGAGTCAATCGTCCGGACGAAACAAGGCGGGCACCACGAGCTAAGCGACATGCTTGAGAACAAGATAGGCGCAATGAGGAAGGAGGAGCGAGCCGGTAGTGGCCGTGTTCGGCAGCGGAGAGACAATCTCGCGATCTGGATGAGCCGGAGGAACGTGATGGGCTAACCAGGGGCAGGCCAATCGGGGCCTGGGAGCTTCAATTCCCTCCGATACTGGAGATCGATTTGACGGTGCGAGGGGCACGACAGCAGCAGCACCCCGCGAATCGAACAGACGCTCACCCCGTTTTATCGATCGGAGGTGTCGACTGAAATAACTCCAGCGATTTGTGATCTGAACGACTGGTGGTGCAAGCCACCTAGGGCAGCGGCTCAAGCCGGCAGCGGATCAAGGCCGATCTCAATTGGGGGTAGGTAGGTTTCCAGGCACAAACCGGCGAGCGAGCGAACCAGAGCCTAGGGTGGCGCCCCGTCCGGCGTCTCGCACTGTATCGCCGCACAGGAACACGCCAGTGTCCCACCGTGTCCGCACAGTCGTCGTGGGGTTCCAGGGCTTTCGTCCAATGTCCTGCGAATACAAGGCGATTTCGCAACCGGGACATGATCCATCTCTCCCCAGATCACAATCACAGCATGACCTGCCAGCCTACCAACCCTTTGTTTCCAGAAATAGAGACGGGTGTTTCCCAAATCTATATTATTGACCCCATCGACAAGCAATCCGATGTTGAGATCTCGTTGCAACCCATGCCGTCGTTTCTGAGTGGTCTCCAAGACGACTCTCAGCGTTGCTGAGGCGCTGGGTGCGGCCTGCCCCGACTACCGGATCGACACCACAGCGGGAAGCACTCCGACCAGGATGCTTAACTCGTCTTCATGCCCCTATCGAATACATCCAGCCGTAAATAAACATTTTGCAACGGTTCTCCTGCCCAATGCAATCACGCAAAGCCGTCCTTGCCCATCACAAAGGGGGATCTAACACTGTCGTTCTCGATGTCCATCACCACGCGCCCAACAACGCGGGGGGGGCGGCAAGCTAATTTCTCTACGGGCTAGATGGTCTACTTTTAGGACAACCCGTTTTAGAGGCCAGGAGACAGGCCTACCGCCCACAAACGGCTATCGACAGTCGAGACTGTTGATGATCCAACTACGTACCAGCCCAATCATCAACTCTCTCTGAAGACGGCGCAAATTCCGGAAACAAGATGATGTTGCAGTCTGGTCGTTATCCTCATCAGGCCATGCGATGCTTGATAGCGTGATTAACCTCAGCCAAGCTGCTCCAGGTTCCCCTGTTGACTCAAGTCACATCTGGTCTGGGCCTGCGCTTCTCGTTAACAAACCTCTTACATCACCCGACTCAACACAAGGCTCACTTACCTATCCACCGAAGTGGCCCCTCGGACAGATACGTATGCTGCTACTTAGACGCGGCGCGACGCAGCGAGAACGGCGAGTCCCTCCCTGCTGTGTGATTGATATCGCGCCCGCTGCATCCGGCCATCATTATTTGCTTATCCCGTCATGGAACACAGAGGGCAGGAAGGACCCACTAAACGGGTTGTCGCGGTGAATTGGCAAGGCACGTCAAAAGTTCCTCCAGCAGCAGCAGCAGCAGCATTTTGGTGGGGCTATTCGCTTACTGCTGATGCTGATTCGCGCAACCAGGGGTGAGCTCCCCAAGAGGCCGTCAACCCCTGGTCCCGCGAGTTCCCATGCACGAACCCCAATCACCTTTAGCTTTGCACCAAAGCAACGAGGACAAGGCTGCACTGACGTGAGAAGCAACACAATCAAACCCGCACTGCGTATCTGCGTATCTGCGTAGGTATTGATTCCGCACGTATGGGTATGCACATAACAGATACGGGAAGCCCTACGCTGTGCGTGTATCCGCGCAGCGTCTGCACGGTGAGGCGTCCTGAGGCCATGCGACCCTCCGTGTGGCGTTGGTGCCGACAGCCGGAAAGCACCTGGCATCGACCATCACGGTCAAAAGAAAGAAAACGCCGCAGCTTTCTGGGACGCAATCCCATCTGGGAAGGTCAGTGCAGCCTTGACCAGTGCAACAGAGTCCTATCCAGCTTTCTGCCCAACTGCTGCCACGGCACATCTGACCTTCGCGGTCCCTTCGAAACCCCCCAAAGCAGTCGAATGTGTGTAGGGAATCGCGGGCAGGGCATGGGACTTGGTTGCACCCCAGCACCCAACGCGCTGCACCGTAACACTGCATCCGTGCGTGCTTCTATTTCTGGACGCCTTTCTCCTGCCCGCGTGGGGCGCTATGCTCGAGGGCACGGGTCGATTGGAGAGCTGAGCTTCATCCCAAGCATCACCCACGGCGATGGCAGGGTGACATTGAGGCCCGTCAGCGACAACCCCATCATCATGGGTGATGCCCACCTTTCAAGCTATGTCTTGAGAGCCCGGTACGAGTGTCTAACACAGTAGGACGATGGCATTATCTGAAGCACCAATCCGCGCGACTCGGCAGTCAATGCCTCCCCGTGGTCGAACGCCCACTGGGTTGCGAGATCTCCTCAGACCCCCCGCTTCATGCGTCGTTGGAGCGAAGCCTAGTTGGTGGTCAGTGGTCACCCCTCCCAATGATTTTCTTAAGATGTGCAACTATAGGTCCAACCAGCGAGCCGAGCAACGGGAGCCAGCCGGAAATCCCCCGCCCAAATCCACCTGTATGGTTCACGGAACACTACTGTGTAGATGAGGACGTAACGCGCAGGTAGCACATCCCGCATGCGATCCGGTCGGGTCCTGAGGGACGAAAAGCCCTTCTCCTGCCGCTCGAGTGAAAGATAGTGTGTTCCGTCGCGAAGGCCCGAGGCGAAGTGCTGACGGGGTCAAGACAGGAGACGCAGAACCGTTTGGACCCAACACGGCCAGGTCACACCGATTGTGTTCGCATACAGTCATCGGAGCATTTTCATGAGTATGTGGCCTTGTCATCGTTGACCATCCTCAGCACGATTTCGTGCAACAAAGGTGTGCCAGTTGCTTCCTTGGGCTGTTCTCTGACAGCAAGCGGTTTACCTTCCCGAGTTCCCAACGGAGGTATCCGATGCCTGCATGCGGTAGGCATGGGCACTTTTTTCTACTGCCGTCGCAAAAACAAAGGGTACCTGTTTCTTTTACCGCGTGGACTGCTTGCTTGCTGAGCTGTTGTCAGGACAAGGCGAGAACCCATCTCGAAGCGGGGTGATGGCGGTGCATCTGCGGAGACCATGTCTTGCTTTTGTCTAAAGCTTGGCATCTCTGTGGGCTGTCATTGGAGGGAGATAGGTTGGTGTCAGTCAAAAGAACGCCACAGCAGTGTTAGAAGACGGCACCCAACGGACGGCTCAACATCCCGCGACGGGCCGGAGTCGGAGAGCGCAAGTAAAGAGTACCTTGCTCATCCAGCACCATTTTGGAAAACAAGAAGACGACGTCGGAAAACGTTGGTTGTAGGGCCTACCGATGCCAACAACGGGTCGTTCTAGAAGCCTGGGCGAGTCAGACGCCCGTCTGTGGAGTTGCAGCCCCGAGGTAACCTTGGCATGGGCCGCGATTAAAGCACCCAGTCACGCACTGTTTTCAAAATGGAAAGCAGCTCGCCTCTCTGACGTTGCCCGCCGCAGGTCCTAGGTGCGCACTCGGCAATGACATCTGCGGCGGCGTGTCCCCGCCGTGAGGGGCAGATCTGTTCGCAAAATCGGCGCATTTCCCAGAAATCGTCTGCAAATCCAAACCCGATGAGCAGATCCTGCACCATGGGTCGGCTTTTTGCCGCGCGCCGCAAGAAGCTCTGTGTCTGAGCGGCGGGCTCGACTGGGAAATACGAGCTGCGGTGTTCACTTACCGTCTCCCGGGCGTGACAACTGAGGAAAATGGCCTTTTGACGCCATCGTGAGATGACCACCCTCATGCCTCCAGCACGAGCAAGGGGTGGGAGATTAGGGCCATTTCTGGTCCGGGCGCAAAAACCACGTGCTCCCCCGAGGAGCTCGCCGCTACCCCTGTTGCGCGATATACGTCCGCACTGTGGTCACGCAGGGGTGGCTGGGCCCTTGCGTCGGAATGCTCCAGATTCGCTGGCAGGAAGATGCCGCGCGCAGGACAACCACTCACTGCGTCGAACACTCTCGTTTTTCGGGGAGATGGCAGCCGGCCCAGCGCCAGCCATGGGCTATACCTAGCCGTGGGGGAGGAGGCAACCTAATTTAATTTCATTACGACAAACCCGGAACGCCCTGTTTCTATTTCTGTTGTGACTTGAGCCGCATGTCAAGGGGACCACTTGTGAACGGGACGACCAAGATAACGGCCTCATCCGCGTACAAAGCGAGATGGGTATCCACGGAGGCGAGAGATTCAGGGCATGGGACGGCTTAGGCCATGCAGTGCGGTGGCCTGAGGCGATGGTTGTTTCTCCTTTTTTCCCCAATGTGCTTGTCCAGGAGGCGCGGCTCGTTGCAACTGGGACGGCAGTCGCTGAAAGGGGCTATGATTGTAGCTTCAATGTCGCGTTTGGCCCCTCTGCAGAGCCCCTGGGGAGAGGGCGTTTTGTGTCTCTTGTTCCTGCAGGAAAGAAGAGCGCGGGCGGATCGGTGGCCTGGCTGATAGCAAGTGGCTGTGCAGGGGTTGTGATTTGAAGCGCCACTCAACCCGTCGCGCTCTGCAGCACCAAATGTTCTGCGGGATCGACAAACAAAAGCAGGCACAAACGTGACGAGCAGGGAGCGGTTCTCTCCAATCGACGCGCCTCGTGGGGAACGCGATCTGGTGGTCTGGATCAACTGAAGAGCGTAATGCAAGCTACAGCTCTTGGACGAAAGACAAGGGAAATCGAAAGCAGTGTTTCCGGCCGATCCACCACATGTTCATGTTCGCTACGGACTTTGGCTGATCAGTCACGTTGTGACGGGAACTGGCCTTGCCTGGCCCAGATTTATGGTCCTATCACAGGTCATCCGGGGACCAAGTTCTGCAGGAACGAGCCTCAGGTTACTCAGATCGCCGACCACTCGAGCTGCAACGTGAATACTGTGTAGGTGTGTGAGTTTGTCGACCCGTCTGCGACCGTCCGACACTTGAGCAAGGACGATGATGTCGCCAGAGGCTGCAAAAACTCTACCAAAGGCACCGCATCTGCCACGCATCATTGCGACGACGGGTAATTCAAGTGAAGCCTCGTCGGTCCGTCCCTCCCTTATGTTGCCAACTTGCCGGCCAGATCAGACGTTCCAGGGGCACCGCCCGTTGTCACACACACACCTTGACTCGCGGTCGGACACTCTTGCCATCCGGAACAGAAACGAGCGTCCGCCTCGCAACGAAGTCTCGTAGTCGTCATCTCCGTCTGCAGAAACGCGATGAGCGGCAGGAAACAGATTTTCCACACGTTGTGTACCACGGAATATTACTGCCATGTATTCGTCCTTGTTTTGGTTGGGGGCGGCCCTGGAGTAGCAACATTCCGCTTCCCCACCCAGATCTGAACATCACGGGGAATTCGAGGTATCATGATTGTTCACCTTGTTGATGCCGAGTTATTTGGCCACTGCACCCTCGGTATCCGTCCATGCCGTGGTACCCACCTACTCCAACTCCTATAGCTAGCAGTGATCGACGATCTTGAGGAGGGAGGGTGGATGGACACTGCCCCTGGCGTCCACCGCACCCTCGCTGGAAAGCAACCCTCAGCAGTACGTCCGTAGCCACACCTGTGATCTGTCCTTGTTCTCGCTCGCGCCCTGAGCTCAACCGCATGTTCACGGGGGAGGGGGGGGGAGGACTTTCCTCCCTTTTTCCCCGAGAAAACGATCTACGGATGGCTAGTCGACTGCGTCATCGTCCGATTCCAGACCCGTGATACGAACAGGCTTATTGCGGGGATTCGGCTTCCCCGCCGCTTTCGAGTCCTGACCTTCTCGGCGATCCCGTCTCGCAGCGGGGAATGATACGCACGAATGGGCCATTCTCGTTTCTCCGGAAACGTCTCTCCAGGATGTTTTGACCCGAGGTTTCGGGCCGGTGTAGGGAGTTCAAAGGGCGTAAGTATCTGGGTAACGTGTGGCTATGCGGTGAGTCAGTGTGAGGTCGTGTTGTGTTGGGGATGGAGTAGACCAGCAACATGCGGTTCAGTTAGAGAGACCAAGTACTGTACCAGCGCCGATGAGTCCTGTAGTTTTGTTATTCTTGCGTGTGGGTTTGTGACTTGTGAGTACATACCTAGGCATACCTCGTAAACTCACAAATATGGAGACATGGAAGAATACCATCACCTCAATCCCACATATCATCGTTCCGGTGAACACTGTTTGAACCATCACGGCCCAAACAGTACATTCTCCCCTGTTGTGCGTCTTGCGTAATAAGTCATGTCTCTGGGTCTTCTATTTATGATACCGAGGCGTACGGCTGTCTAGGATATTGTAACACCAACGAACGATTACCGGGTCATCAATCTACGCCAACCTGTCCCACGGGACGCCTTATCTCTCATTTCACTCTCGGCCTCTCTTTACGCCGTCTTCGTCACCACGAGCGCGTTCTTGATTTCCAGCGTCACTCCCGAGCCCCCTGTGATTGTTATCAACGAATGTTCTCCAGCTGGGGATATTTTTCATGTCTGAGGTGGAGAGGCTGTCTCGGGGCTCCCGAGACAAGAGGGAACCGGACAAAACGGAGCGAAATACTCTCCGGTTGGGTACTCACCTGGCGTTGAAACCACCTTGACAGACGACAAGTCCTTGACGATATAGTCAGGTCCGGCCGCGAGAACCTCTTCGACTGTGTGGCTCGTCACTAGACCAATAACTTTGCACCCGGCCGCCCTGTGGCAAATATCAGCTTACATTCTCCAGTTTCGGAAATTTGTTTGTGTCTCAGGAGTCAAGAGAGAGTTTCTGCTCCTGAGACAACAGAAAATGGACAGAAAGGGGAGAAAACCACTCCAATTTGCACCTACTTCCCAGAGCGGATCCCCGCCGGAGCGTCCTCCAGCACGAGCACCTGCTTGTCGGCGCTAGCAAGTCCAAGTCGCTCGCGGCCCAAAAGGTAGCACGCCGGGTCAGGCTTACCGTTTGTAACGGACTCGGCTGTGATCAGGTGCTCCGGTGCTGGGAGGTTGAGAACGCCTAGCCAACCCGTCACGAGCGGGATGGACCCGGACGTCACGATGGCCCAAGAGGTTCCACGAGCGATGAGGGAGTCTAACAATGAGCGCGCCCCGGGGATCTCAGTGGCGTCGGCACCATGGAGCTTGGGGAGAAGGCCCTCCATGTGCTGAACGTCTAAGGTGGTTTAGTGTCAGTCAATGAAGGGGGCGGCTCCCTAGGGGCCTATTTTGAGGGCGATTTTCTTTGACTTACACTCCCATGTCGCTTTCTCGGGGCAGAGGATTTTCAGGATGTCTATCGATCTTCTCCCGTGGGATGTTCTACGAGTGCAAAGAGCAGTGAGCATTTGGTGGTAGTTACCAGAATGTGTATGAGTGAAACTCACTGGAGGATTACTTCATGTGATACCCCTATTTCATTGCCGATACTGTATTCGATGGAGTCAGTCAGAGACATTCTTTTGGGGGAGACACATCACACGTACGCTTCCCAGTGCTTCTCTACAGCGGCGGTGGAGTCGATGATGGTCCCGTCCACTATGAAATATTGGTGAGAATTTGGTAGTAGTTGCGAGGGTCCCATCAAAAACAGAATGGCCTTTCACCAGGGCTCCAGTCCAAGAAGGAGTTAACCCCCCCCCCCCAGAGTTTGTGCCGAATAGAAAAGCGCAGCTGACATTTTCGCAGGCCTTGATTTCACCGGAGTCTGTTTCGATAAATGCAGCGGGGCCTGCCTTGCCAGTAGAAGGCATCCTCCACACTGGCTTGGAGGTCTCGCCCCTTTTGTTTTGGCTGGAACCTTGGTAGATTTCACTACATCGAACTCCCAATACCCCCCCAAAAAAACTGAAGATGAAGATCCGGTCATATGGGGAACCCACTGTCAAATAACAGGCCATCAAGTGTGACCTGCTGCGTCGGCGCCGAGTAATCGGGGGGGCTTTGCGCTATGCTTCCCATTTTGAAGTTTTTCAGGTGCTCTCGGGATCGATATAACGAGGAGAGATGAATAGTCACTGCACGGAGAAACGCCGGCAATATGGGATGCTGCTGTCTGATGGCGAGGGCCGTAACACAATGTCAAAGGACAAATACGTAAAAGTTGAACGAAGATGAAGTTGAAATAATTGACTGAATTCAAGACTCGAGGTTCCGGTTGCCGCGAAGAGGCGGAGTCGGACCTGAACCGCTGGCTCCACATGTTGATACCGACCGAATCCGGTAGCTCCGCCAACTCTAACGGGTTGCCCCTCCGATCCAGTCGAAACCGGTCCACACGGCAGCAGGGCAGACGGTCTCTTTCATAGCCGAATATCGGCAACACCAAACTTGTATAGGTAGCTCAGACAGCGAACGGTCAATTCCGTAGCACCTGTCTTCTGCATTTCATGTCCGTGGTGCCCCACAGGACCCCAACGTCTCCCGAGTGGGTGGTGCGGAGCACCCGATAAAGATCTTATCCGAGGCGGTCAGAAACGGCACAAATATTTCCACCACTTTTTTTTCCGAGACTTCCACCCCACTATCAAGCAGTCCCGTCACCACCAAGTACTCAGCACACCTCGCCGGAATACCAAGTTCCAGCAAGATGGCCGGGTCAATCACAAAGCCAAAAAGTTAGTCCAGCTCACCTATTCCACTGTAAGCGCCCACATACTGACAATTGGCGACATAGAGCCCAAGTCCAAGCGGACGCCAACGCGGCTCCGCCACAAGATCCAGAAATCGTCGGCCGCAAAGCAGCGCAAGGACAAGAAGCTCGCCAAGAAGAGTCCAGAATGGCGCACCAAGCTCAAGAAGGACCCCGGTATCCCTAACCTATTTCCGTACAAGGAGAAGCTGCTGCAGCAGATCGAGGAGGATCGCCTCCGGAGGAAAGAGGACCTAGTGCGCCGAAAGGAACTTGCCAAGGCTGCTCGCTCCGGTGTTGTCCAAGATGCCGCCGTTACTGGAGGGGAGCGTATGGAGAACGTCCTTGACACCGAGTTTGCCCAGGATGACGACATGATGGACGAGGATGGCAGCGATATCGACGACAACGACGACTCCAACCCTCTCGCCGCACTTGTCGCAAGCGCGAGGAAAGCCGCCGAGCAGTACGACCGTGAGCTGCAGAGCGGGGATGACATGGATGATGATGATTCGGATTCGGGCGACGAGGAGGATGGTGTGACCGACGAAGTCCCAGGCGGCGCATCTTCCCGCAAGGCCTTCGACAAGGTCTTCAAGCAGGTGGTTGAGCAAGCCGATGTCATTCTCTACGTTCTCGATGCCCGCGACCCAGAGGGTACTCGCTCGCGAGACGTTGAGCGTTCCGTGATGGCCGCCGCCAGCGGTGGAAAGCGCCTCATCTTGATCCTCAACAAGGTCGACCTGATCCCCCCGCTAGTCCTCCGCGCCTGGCTCGTACGGCTGCGCGGCTACTTCCCTACTCTGCCGCTGCGCGCGTCGAATCCTGCCCCGAATGCCCACACCTTCAACCACCGCGACATGACGATCCAGAGCACGAGCGCCACTTTGTTTCGTGCTCTCAAGGCCTTTGCTGCCTCGCGCAACCTCAAGCGCGCCATCTCAGTCGGTGTTATAGGCTATCCCAACGTTGGAAAGTCAAGTGTTATCAACGCCCTCATGTCCCGCCTGGGAGGCAACCGGAATCAGCACTCCGCCTGCCCCGCAGGCGCCGAGGCTGGCGTTACGACGTCTATCCGCGCAGTCAAGATCGACAACAGACTGACACTGCTGGATTCACCAGGAATTGTCTTCCCCACCACTGGCTCCATCTCGAGCTTTGTGCCCAAGAACCCAACCGAGGCGCACGCACACCTCGTCCTCCTAAACGCCGTACCGCCCAAGCAGATTGAGGATCCTATCCCGGCAGTGACGCTCCTCCTGAGGCGCCTCTCTACGACCCCAGCTATGATGGAAAAGATGACCAAGGTCTATGACCTCCCACCGCTGCTCACAAACCCGGAGAGTGGTGACTCGACGACAGACTTCCTTATCCAGGTTGCCCGCAAGCGTGGACGCCTTGGGAGAGGCGGTGTTCCCAATGTCAACGCCGCTGCCATGACCGTTATCACCGATTGGCGTGATGGTCGCATCCAGGGCTGGGTCGATGTGCCCGAGCAGGGAGCTGCCGCGCCAACCGGGGCGAAGACCAAGACTGGCGCTGCCAGTGCTGACGATGTCACACCGGACCAAAAGGTAATTGTGACGGAGTGGGCCAAGGAATTTAAGCTTGAGGGTCTCTGGGGCGATGATGGTGCCGATGCGGCTGTGAACGATGTCGAGATGGAATCGTAGGCTTCTGTCTGGCGAGAATTAAAAACAATTTGGGGGGGCTGAGTCGGCGTTTGGGCGTCAATGGGACACAAAGATATCTAGATGTAGTTTCTGTTGGAATTGGCAAAACTATCATATCATGTTTGCGATCTGAATGTTGTGATGATGACGCGCCCGCCATTTGATTTGCGAATGTTCCACTCTAATTTCTCACCATAAAGCTGGAACTTGCTTTCACACTGAGAGCCATATGTGGCCGTTTCATACAGGTATCATTCATGGACTAGGAACCCGTCGCGGCTCTTGGGAGTACGGACGTGGTAGGGGAGCCCGTCAAAGAGGGCGAATCCCCTGGTACCTCTCTACCCCTTAATAGGCCTTTACAAACTCCATCTTCACGCCTCTCTTTCCGGTCGTCTCATCCTTTTGGTCAGTAACCAACACCCGCACCTTCTGGAAGAGCTCAACATTGATCTCCCTACTCCCGCTCGTTTTAAGTGTGTATGTCTCAGCGTCGTATGTCGCCTGCGGCTCGGGCTCAGCCAAGTCCCGCAGACGGATCAGACTCTCGATGCCGAAGCGGGGCACAAGCACCACAAATCCGTTGCTGAAGATCTTCATGATGAACCCATCCTCCTCGGTGGCCTTACCACGGAGAGCCTGGCCAACATAGTAGGCGATACTGGCGCGTCCGGCTAGCTGTGCGTTGCGGTGGCGGACGTTGATATTCTTGCAAACGGCTTCGAGACGTCCTCTGCTGCGAACGCTCGGGTGAACAGCCTCGTACTCGATCGCTGCTGCGAGCTGGCGATGGGCTACTAGATCCGCGTAACGTCGAATCGGGGAGGTGAAATGAGTATAAATCTCGCTGGCAAGACCGTAGTGGCGGAACTCGGGATAGGCTTGTGTCCCCGAGCAGAAATACTCTGCAGCCATCATGCAGCGGGTGGCCATTATTCGTATCAAAGTGTTGAAGAACGGCTCCTTGGGGTCCACGCATGCATCTAGGCTATCGGCGAGGGCGCGTGAAGATTCGACGCTCATTTCGAGTCCTTTCTTGACGCGCAGCTGGTTGGCAAGCTCATCAAAGTTGGTCTTGGGTGGTGCCCCATGACGTCGCAGCAGAGCGGTTTGCGGGAAGGCTTCGTAGATTTTCCGGGCAACGCTGACGTTGGCGAGAAGCATGAATTCCTCGACCAGCGACATCGTATCCAAATGCTCTTTCGTCTTGACGTCGATTGGATCCGACGTTTCCGACTCCATCTGCACCTTGACCTCGGGCGATGACAGGCTCAGGGCGCCGGCGTCCATCCTCTTTTGCCTCAGCTTCTTTGAAAGCGCCATTAGATTGCGAATACTTTTGGTCAGATCATCCTGCTGAGACGCATCGTCGACTCTGAGCTGCGCCTGTTCGTAGCTGAAAGCCTCGCGAGATTTGATGACCGATTTCGTGAACCTCATATTCACGATGTCGGCCTCGGGGGTGACCTCCCAGAGCACCGAAAAAGCATAGCGCTCAACATATGGTTTGAGGGAGCACAGGTCTGTACCAAGCAACATCGGCAACATGTCGATACGCTTATCGACCAGGTAAACCGTGGTACCACGGATGCTGGCCTCCGCATCCATGGCGTTGTTGGGTCTGACGAAATGGGAAACATCGGCAATGTGGACGCCCACCTCGAAGTTGTTATTCGGAAGAGGACGGCAATGGAGAGCGTCATCGATGTCTTGGCAGCCGATAGGGTCGATACTGCAGATACCAAGGTGTCGAAGATCCTCTCGATCCCTCCAGCCCGGATCGTCCATAGGGGCGGGGACTTTCCAATCATGGCCTTCCTTTGGAAGACAGTCCAGGACTGTCTTGGGAAACGGCCGGTATTGGACGTCATACTCGAGCAACAAGGCTTCCGTCTCAGCTGCCTTGGTTTCTAACTCGCCGAGCGATCGAACAAAATGACCGGTGGGATGCCTAGATCCCCGGTCCCAGGCATCTATGGTAACGAGAATACGCTTCCCAACAAGCTCGGCTACTTGCCTCGTACGCAACCGAATTTTTGGGATCTTCTTATCCATGGGGATGACAAAGACCACCTCCTGCTTCCGCCCTTGTTGTGCAGACTGGCTGATGGAGGTCTGGTCAATGTGTCCAACATATTGGCGCCAGTTGCGCTTGATTACGCCAACAACCTTTGCGGTAGGCTGAGCATGCCCTTCGGTCGCTTTACTGTGTGTCCGCTTCACTTCTTCTTGAAGGGCCTTCCGCTCCCTCTCTGTTACCAAGCCGCCTCCTTCCTCGGTTTCGGGATTCTCGTTTTTGCTGATGGCCTCTTCCTCAATCACTTGTGTAGAGGGTTCTTTCCACTGGTCTTTGGGCAGCACCTGAATGACGACTAGGTCGCCATCGACAGCCCGATTGATATTCTCCCTCCCTAGAATCAGCAACGACTTGGGAAAGGCGGGAACTCGTATCGAGCCCTCCAAGTAGTTGTACGGAGACACGTTGAACGTGCCCTGATGGAGCACGCCGCCTTTGACGCCAGTCATCATCTTCGACATGCTGAAGTACTCCGGGTACAGTAGCTCATTAGGCCGCTTCTCCTTGATGATATCGCTGTCCTCCGTTTCGGGGATCATATCGAGGAGGTGGTCACCGTCCTTGAGTTGCTTGACATATTCCGCCAAAGAACAAGCCGCGAGGCCCTCCAACTTCGCTTTCCGGAGGTTATCGCGGTCGTTGCTCAGCATGACCACTGCTGGAACTTTCTTGGCCTTTGTGCGGGCCAAGTGCTCGCCGTACCAGGCGACCGCCTTCCGAACAGCACGGTCATTGCGATCGTTAACCGACTCGCCATCCAGACGGTTGATGTAGGTCTCAAGACGGAACTCGTTGAAGAAGACGTAGAAGCGCTTGTCCTCGCTCTTGGTCAGACCCACGAGGCGGTTGTACAGTGGAAGGGAGCGGTTCCGCAGCTCCTCTAGAACAATCTGCAGAACCACGACGTCATAAAATGCCGAGCTCTGCTCAAACAGGTCCATGGCAGTGAGGAAGGCATTCGTATCCGGCACGAGATAGTGGCCTTGCGGGAAGACGCTGGTCCCTGCCGGCGCTTCCGAGAGCACAAACGGAATGGCTGCGCGAAGATTAGCTTTGCACTCTGGGAAACCACCGGGAAAATGAAGGCTCACGTCGGCCGGCTGAGTCGGTGGGCGCTGTCTTGAGGCAGGCATAGCAGAGCTTGGACGAGCAGGGGATGTCTTGGCGGAGGTAGACCTCACGGACAATCTTTTGGACCTTGCCGCTCTTTGTTGATCGCACATACACCTTGCTCGAGATACTAGCCGTGAGCGGATCCGACTCTAAGGATCTCTTGAGACTTGCCATCTCGATCAAGCACCTTACTCTGCGCCGATATCCTGTGTCCTGTTTGTTTGGTGGATCAAGAATGGCCGATGCTCTTTTCTCACATTCCTCGCCTTTGAATTTTTGACTCGGCGCCGCGGTCTTTGCGATGGCAAGCGCGCCGCACGCTTACTCGACCAACCACATGGTGCGGGGCGTCTAACAGGGGACGTGCTTATCGATAAAGCTTCTATCCGCAGCACACAGTGGGTTTGGTGGGGTGGTTGAGGGTCCCTCCATCCCGCAACTACAGGCATATTTCCAACCGGCCACCTTCGAGCTGCCATTTGGAGGTGCGAAGGTTTTAATCAAGGACATGCTGCCACGTCCCTGGGTATACGTATCACATCGAACGGCCTTCCCTCGCTTCCATTCAATGTATGTATGTTGCCGTCTTGGGCTTCCCCACGGCCTCCCCGTCGAATTCATCAAATCTCGGCGGCCGAGGCCTCGGTTGACGGGCTGGGCTCGCGTCGCATCGTCGCGCAGAAAAGATGTATGTATTGCAGCTCTGCTCGGATCTGAATCAGCAAGTCATAGATAGTCGAGCGCATGCCTTCTCCAGCCCCCCTTCCCCCCACCTTGAAGGCAGCCTAAGACCTGACTGAATGAATGCCCGCGCAAGACAAGGCCGCCGCCGCACGAGCGCTCAATTTGCCAATTTGCGAATTAATACAAGGCCTGGATCATATGATCTGCACGACAATTCACCCGGCCTATTTTGCCAGATTGTGAACCCTTGCTCGCGCCCGCTGAAGTGGGATCTTGGATCTTGCCCATTGTGACATCCCCTCATCGTCGTCACCTCCGCACGACCAGATTTCTGTCTCGCCAGAGCTGTTGACCTATTTTGCCATTTATGCCGTGACAAGACCCAACCTTAATTTCTGTCCCAAGACCACCGCCAAAAATAGCCAACCCGGCTGATAAGATAAGTTGCCGACTCTGAGCCTCGAGCCACGAGCCGGGGTGAAGGGTACCTACCTACCTGCAGGCTTCCTATGGGCGACGGATAGCTACTTCGCCGTCAAGATTTACCGACTCTGTGAGGCAAAATCCCCTTGTTGAGTCGCCAGAACGATTACGACGCTGGGATGATGGGTCCTGGCAGGGGCCCTTTCTCCCACTGGATCTCGCAACATTCCGTGACAGCACACCATAAAAAATAGTCTAGCAATGAGGCTTTCTGGGGGCTGACGCTTGTCTTGATGCGCAATCCAAGCGAGCTGCCGACGCAGGGCGCGCAGGCAATGGCGGCATTCTCCAAACGTACTGGACACGCGATGACGCTGCAGTGTCTCAGCATGGACGCTAGTGACGTCCAGTCCCTCCTCTACGGATGAGCTCGCATGTTGGACCTTGTTCTTGACCGTGTAGCGGCAGTAGCAAATCTTGGAAGCAGTAGCCCGAACGAGCCGCGATGGGACATGAGACGATTCCGCTCTTGACCCGGACATCTGGGCATGTGCTCCGCGGGCCCGCGCGTGAGTTGCATGAAGGCGATGTAAGACGAAGTCCGGATGACGAGAGAAGAAAGCAGCATGTCTCAGCGCAAGGCCGCCAAGGTCGTTGGGGTCGCGTCGTCCACTGAGGACGCGCGAAAGATGCCGAAAGCCACCACGCCTTCAGATCTTTCCGACTCTTGAGTTGCGATTCGTGTGTGGTAGGCTGAGATGCAAGGAGGTCGGTCTGGTTCAGGACCGCTGGCGCCATTGCTCTCCCTACCACATCCGATAAACGAGAGAGGGACGGGGAGCGATCCCGTGTGCAGGCGGGTGTGGAAGCTGCAGCATTCGACGACCCACCGTAAGAGCAGATGGAAATCGAAAAGCTGCCCTGGCCGCCGCCGCGGGTAGAAGCGTCCCACGGCTCGCCCTGACTGAAGTGGGTGTGGAGTGGATGTCCTTGAGAAGTTGGTGTGCACAAGCGGATGACTTACATGGCCTCAGCTAGGAGCTGCAGAAGCATGGGAATCTGCAATGGAGGTGGGACCCATCCGGCGAAATCTTTTTGGTGACAACGGGGAGAAGGGCGGGAAACAAAAGACTACTTGTACAGTTGCCCGATACAAGCTGCACGAGCGGGAAACAAGGGGCCTCCCGCCCAGGAGCTGCAATGACAGCTGCAAAAGCAACAAAAAGTGGACGGATGCGCTCTCGTTGGTCACCGATAGAAGGGGGGTATAGAGCAGATCGTGGAGACGATGGAGCTGTCGTCGTGTTTGGAGCTGCAGTCGGCAGTCCTGCTGGTCCCTGTTCGGTTGGCATCCATCGCCCTCACCTGAGCAGCTGCTTGGTGTGTGGGAAGCGAACTTCCGTTGGCTCCCACCCCGCGACTCCCGCCTGCTCTCGCCCGGTACAGTAGGCACACCCGTCTGTACCTCCCATCCATGAAGGGATGCCCTGTCTGATGGGCTTCCCCAGATCTGCTCCCATCCCTCCTAAAACCTTAACCTCATCCAGTCTGGCGCAAGGTCCACACAACACCACCGTGCGCCTGCCGCAGGGCCTCCAGATCGGAGGACTGCTGAGGAGGGGGCCGTTGGATATCGGAAAGACTAGCGTCGCGCAGTTTCCGGAACGAGACCACCTCCCGCTTCCGGGGAGGGCGGTTGGCCCTGTCGCTGGCTCACCAGCCCAGCACAGAACAAGAAAATCGGCGACGAAGAACGAGAGCGCGCAAGCGTCGGGGTGCCGGGGGTCTCCCAAGGCAAGGTTGCGACGGCGGGGTGTCGTCAACTGCATGGTTCATGATTTGCATGGATGTGGCCCGTGTGTCAGCTGCTATGCCGCGACCAGAGAGAACTGGCCAATCACCGCCCCCAGGCGCGATGCCAAGTCCAATCGCAGCTAGTCGCTTGTACCCCTGTCTGCACCGCACATTAGCCCCCTCCATTTCGCTCGGCACACCTTGTCAACCTCCTGTGTCTGCCCCCTCCTCCTCCTCTGGTCATGTCAAGCTCCAGGCGACACCCTCCTCTGCACGTTTGCGCCTCCTCTTGCACACCCTCTTTCTGTCTCTCTCCTCCATCGCTGTTCCCTGGCCATTTAAGGCACTGCAGCGGATTGATTGCGCTTTGGGTTTCTTGGGACCTGTGAAACAGACGCATCACATGCCGCGGCGGTCTACGACGACGCTGCTGGCCTCGTCGAGAGAACGGATGGCAGAGCACTGACTCTGGGCTAGGACGGGACGGCAGAGACCGATGAGTTGCACAAAGGAGGGGTAGAGAGGCTCGAGGGGACAGTCCAGGGGCTTGGCCAGGATGGAGCGAGGCGCCAGATAACCCAACGGAGACGTCCCATGAGGCGCAATGTCTTCATCACTGGCGATACGGCGGGATCTGATTCGCTGCGTATGCCATCCGTCAGTTTTCGCTTCTTTAAGTTTAATGTTGCCGTTTGAGATATCGATGCCGTATCTCCGGCAGGTTTGCCCCCACCTTGGCGAAGCTAACTGATCTGTGAGGGGTGTCTTGTCGTTCTGATTTGCTCAGCCTTGTGCCGTCAAAGGGCCGGGAAGGGAGGATAGAGGGCAACTCGCTGGCAAGCCCAGCCTCTAGGCTCTTCAGCTGTGGCGGCATCATTTCCTTCGGGGTGCTCGTCCTTTTTCCAGCCAATGAAACACAAACGAAGGTATTCTCAGATCTCATGTGCCAAAAGCTGTGATGTCCGCGCTGCCGTGGAGGGCTCTGTGCAGGTCTGTTGCTTCGGCGCGGCAGGGAGTGAGTCGGTAGCTCCCCGGTATGTTGGCTCCCGAGAGAGTCCGAGTACGCTATTTCGTGCAAAGAGGAGGCATCCTCACGCAGAACCGACCAGAGAAAGAAGCGGAGTTGGAGGAAACTTGGTCGTGTCATCTGGGACAAACCCTGCGTCAATAGGCGACATGGGAAGTGGCTTGCTTCGTGTAACCCGTGCCAGTTCCCATCATGTAATACTGTCTTTGATGGCCTCTCCAAGCAGGGCCTCCTGAGGGCTTTCTCATTCCGACGCCCTGTTAAGAACGATCCTTCATGTGATTGCTAGTGACGTCCGTCTCGAGGGCACGATGACGGCAATGGGGTTGGCCCTTCGCGGGTTGACTTGAAGACTCATCTCTTCTCATCAGGCCTCTGCTGGTCTCTTTTCCTCGCATGACGCTTCCAACGCGAGACTGGATCTGAGGAAGACGCGGATAAGTGTGAAATTGAGCTGCAAGCTGACCTCATATCGACTTTAGCATCGAATAGACGGGATCCTCCGGATCGGGCGACTAGTGCAGCGCAGGCGATTGTGGCTGGGGGTCGTTCAAAAGAGGGAAGGCATCGCAAGGCTCCGGTCTGTGGTTCTCGGAGCGTGCGTCGCAGTCAAAACGGAGTTTCGTATTTTGTGCGCATGCCTTGGCGCGAGACATTGTCGCGTTATGGCTTTCAATATGGTACTCGACGCGTACTGCACAGAAGCACTGAAACGGAAGCTGACCCCAGTCCCTGATGTGACCGCATAGCCAAGAGATTGCGGGGATGCGGCCAGGGTGGATGTTGCGTGGGAGGGGTGGGACTAACCATTGGCTGACTGAGGTCGCCCCTGCTCTTTCTGGTCAGGTCTGGCAAATGCACGGCTCATCGATCAGAGAGACTACTGAGGACGAAAGGGGAGAAGCACATAATCGCCATGCACCACTGCAATGTCAAGGCAAAGTCGGATTGGGCTGGCGGAGCTCAGGTTGCGATTATTTGCTCCGCAAGCGCGGGTGTCAGACAACTACTGATTAGCAAACTGCGTACTTAAAGGACGAGCTCCAAACCACGCGGTGGGCTTCGTTGGAAGCACTCACTCGCCCGGAGGAATAACTCGCGGGGTCAAGTGAAATGTCTTCACACACTGTAATGTTCTCAGAATTTCAATTCTGGGTTGCTACCAAGCATGAGTACATTTTCTCCGTTGGCGGGTTCGCTCTCCTGGTTGAGCCGCCAGTCCACCATGGGATGCCGTGAATGCGAAGTGTGTATTGTAGGATGTCGGGTGGACGAGTCCTGGCCCAGTGCTTGACGGATGCTCCGGCGTCTCCGCCCCCTCCGCGACCGTCTGGCCTGGTCCAACGAGGAGATTTCTCGAGCGGCAGATTCCATCGGCACAATGTCAGCCAGCCCACCTGACTGCTCAGCTGACGACAGAGTATCTCCCTCGCGGCTACTGCGCCCAAGACGCGTCAGTTTTGCCGGAACTCGTGTTCTGTCTTCACGCATCCCGAGACATCGCAACGATGACCGTCAGCTTGACAGGGGGGTTGTGTGTGTCTGTCGCAGACCAAGTCTACCGGAGTGAACGGAACGGGATATAAAGGCAGTTAAGCTACCGCGCAGGGTAATGAGGATCTGCACGCGTTGTTGGCGCCATTACCAGATTCTTTTGAAAGTGCCACCTGTAAGATGTTGGCGGCTTCCAACAGCACGTCGCCCATCGCTTATATGTCGACGGACGGTGCACGCTGCACCATCAGCCCACTGGGCTGTATGGACGGTTTCGGGAATTTGGGCGGCCGAGTTCTGCCGTACAAGTTCGTCCAGGATACCGATTCAGTCGCATGCGCCGTAGCTTGTGCAACATCAGCAGCTTTGGGGGTTTCGAGGCCACGCAAGAATAGCTCAGCTCCCCGCGTCAACGAGATGAGTCATCTCCCGCGCGTTGTTGGGACACCTACGGGCTCTCCGTAGAGGGGATTCCATGCGCTCTGTCTTGCTCTCTCAACGACGTTGAAATGTCGGGCATATGGGGCGTCGCGATTAGCCATCGCCCATCTCGAGTGCCATGTGAATGTCGACATTGCCTGCCAGGTTGGAAAACTGGTGGGGCTTGTCCCGCGCGTGCAAGTTTCCCCGGTTTCTGGCAGGTGGTTGCGGAGCCTTCTGATAACGGGAGGTACTCCGTACCTCCTCCAGCAGGTACCAGTGCTGCACAAATGCAACCCGCACAGAGTGACCTCGGCAGCCCGCCTCTTGCATCTTGCATCTCGTATCTCTCGTCTCGTTGGTCAGAGAGGAGCTCCCAAGGCTCCAGGCCAAGCCTGGGAATGGAGTATGCTTCGCCTCTTGTCCGCAGCCCACTCTTGGCCCGCAGGCCGCCGCGCCTTTTCCCTGCTCCTCCTGCGACCTGTTCCCTGCGTCGTTCTGGAACCACCCCTCCCCGTGCGGTCTATGAGAGTCGACGGCCTTGTTTCTCCTCCAGTCGGGAAATTCAAGCCGCAGCTGTTACCTGAGCCGCTCGCCGCCGAGCAGTTCGTCTGGAGTCGACGAGCTCAAATTGCGAACTGCATGCGGCGGGTGTGTTTCTGTCAAGTCCAGCAGAAGAGCTGCGGTCGAGATAAACTCTGTCTGGGCGCTCTTACACACCCATCGCATCCCGGCGCCGTGACAGAGGGCTTTCAATCTACTTTACGCTGTGGCATGCGAAGCAAGGGTGGACGTACCATGAAAGTTCCATCGGGGGAGGAAGCAGGACCTCAAGCCCTACGCATCGTACCACACCACCACACACTCGCTGTCTCTACACCCTCCGTTCCGTTCCCAACAGTGCTTCCCTGTGTCCAGCCCATCCGTCTTCAAAACGGCAGAGCCAGGAGAGCTATTCCGCGGGCTTTCGTTTCGCTCACCCCTCCCAGGTGGGGCTGCTGGAAGACTTTGTTGCGAGCCAGATTCCGCGCTGTCCGGGGTCTGGCAGGTTGCTTCGCACCTTCGCTACGGTATCCCGCAACCGTGGCAGAGATGAGTTCTGGGAGCACAGGGGCCTCACTGTCGAAGCAGACAGATTATGCAGTGCTTCCATCAAGGCACTGTTGTCACCAAGGAGGCAGGTACGGGATAGGCGAGTCACACTGCGAGCTGACCGGCAACTGAAGCGCAGTTGCTTCGTGCCCATTCCAGCGGTGTCGGCATCGGCGCGGCTTTTTGCTAGGCCAGGAACAAGTACCTCCGTATCCTGTTTCTTAGCATGAGTGACATTGCTAGTTGCTTTCGAGTGCTCGGGGACTTTCTGCTCGATGAGCGGGAAAGTTGTCTCCTGCTCCAGCCGGCTTACCCTGCTCGATCCGAGGCCTCCAGAAACCCGGGCTTGCTTCTACTTCGGATTCTGATCGCACGCTCCGGATTTCCATTGTTCGACATGATCCCATCTGCGTCGCGGTGTCCTGGCTTCTTTTTGCGCCCCTCCATGATCAACCCGCCGAGCTGGGGTTGGCTCTTCGGTAGCGCGCCATCTTCTCCCCTGTTCAATTTGTATTTTACGCGGTGCAGCCGTCTGTCCTTGGGGTACGGTACGGGTCAATGACTGAGTCTACCCCTCCCCTGTCCGAGAAGGGCTAGCCGGGGCCCCGTGCATCAGCGCTGCAGCAGCTGCTGCCGCGAGCAAGCTCTAGCCCAGAGCCTCTCAGTCACGTTCCATGCCCGCGACAGGCCGGCTCAGCACTGGCTCGCGTTGGGGGGTGTGAAAAGCGATACCTGAGGGAACGAGGTAAGGAAAGAAACCTCTAGGACACCGAACTGCGGCAACAGAAGAATCCAAGGGTGCAAAACCCGCAAACCGCTTACTTTCGCAATCTTTTTTTATATCTTAACTTTAACCTTTCATTCGACACAACCAATTCTAGAGCAGCCGTGGATTTGCGCCAACCATATGCATGAACGTCCATTCCTGCCTGCATCAAACCAGCGCATGCATTCCAGACCAAATAAAAAAGCTTGAGTGCTTTTGGTTGTGAATCAGAGCTCGAGCACCCGCGGTTTTGGGTGCTGTCACCCCTCAGCCAACCCAACTATATCAAGACACGTCGTTTCGCAGACCCGTTGACGTGGTTGACGTCGCCCTGCACTCATGTACTCTGCACCGCCCAACGGTGCTGATAGTGCGACAATCAACCCAGCTGCTCTCAACACAGGTATGTTGTCGCGCATTTCTTAAAAGTCCACCCTGCTTCCCCGGCTGGTCGCGTATGCGCGTGTCCAGCGGCGCAACGAGCCCCAATCCCGCAGTCGTTCGCCATGCGCTGGGGTGGGTGGTGTTTCCGTCCGTCGCGGGCGACGCCGACCTTGCTGGAGGCCCGCGCTCGGTCGCTTGTCGCCATCATCACCATTGTCGCTATCGCCGTCGCTGCCAACTTGATCGCAGCCGTATTGTATCACGGAGCGCGTGCGTGCGCGAACGCGCGCATTCACCTGTGGTGTCTGTTGTGCAGTGACGATGCCCGTCATCTCCGCGTACCCGAGCGCACCCCCGAAGCCCCCGTCCATGCCAGCCCCCCTCACCCCCAGTGACCCGTCGCGCAGAGCAAAGCTCTTCGTCATGGGCGCTGCTGCCTCGCCCCGCTCTCGCGCCACCCCGACTGACATTGATGTCGGCTAGATTTGGTGAACCCGGCCTCTCGAGGCATCAAACGCAGTCGTTCTCCAGACGACTTTCAAGAATCAGGGCCGCCAGGGTCAGCTGGTGATGACGGTATGTTGTGTTTTACCCTTGTGTAGCTACACCCTCGCCGACTGGATCTATGTGCCCACGTTACATCTCCTGGCCGTGCGACCCAGCAGCATGGAACATGGGATACAGACTGACGACGTTGTCACGCACGCATAGGTGGCGACAAGCCCAGAAAGAGAGGAAGACCGATGAAGTCCAGACTATCCGGGAGCGTCCCCGAGACCGCCAGCCAGGGACCTGTCCCTCCTGTCCCTCAGACCCTTCCTCCGCAGACACCACAGAGCCAGAATGCACCTCTCCCCGCCCAGACGCCGGCCTACGCGCCCGCCCAGGCCTCGCCCCCTAAGACGACCCCGACGAAGTCAACACTGAAAGCGCTCCCAACAGTTCGTGACCACACGACCGATCAGCTTCTCCCGAGCGGCGACGAGTATATGCCCCGCGAGATCGACGAGGCCGGCGAAAAGAAGGTCATGCCAAATGGCCAGCTCCTCGGAAACAGGGAGTACCGTTGCCGGACGTTCCACGTTCCGCACCGCAAGGATAAATTGTTTATGCTGGCAACAGAATGCGCCCGCGTTCTTGGGTATCGTGACTCGTACCTGCTATTCAACAAGAACAGGTCTCTGTTCAAGATCATCGCCAACCAGGAAGAAAAGGACGATTTGGTAAACCAGGAGATCCTCCCATTTTCGTATCGGTCCCGCCAAATCGCCATCGTCACAGCCCGGAGCATGTTTCGGCAGTTTGGCAGCCGCGTCATTGTCAATGGTCGGAGAGTCCGGGACGACTACTGGGAGACCAAGGCGCGCAAGCAAGGTTTTACGGAGGCCGACCCTGCCGGGGAGAAACGCCCCGGCGCATCAAAGGCCGCCCGTGACGCTGCCGCCGAAGCGAGCCAGAACACCTCGATGCTTGGAGGACCACACGGCGAGATTGTTTACAGCACGAATCCCGGCCAGTTTGGTGCCGCTCCGCAACCCCAGCTTGTTCAGCCAGGTATGATTGGAGCACCACCAGGAAGTTCGACCAGAATGCCCGTGATAACATCAGTGTTAGATAACTATGATACCCGGCCCCGGGACTATTCTAGCATCCTCAAGGGTCCACGACAGGAGATCACAGGCCCGGCATACCAGGATCGGACCCAACCTAGCCCCATTTCCGAGTTGCATGCCCAGGCTCATCACGCCGCCGAGTTCAACCGCACGGTCAACCAGCAGCGTGAGATGCGCGGCGATTACCTGCAGAATATCTGGCGGAGGCCACACGAACAACCCGCGACCACACTTAGCCAGCCAGTCGGCACAACTGATGCATCGGCGCCAGCCAGCAGACCGGCCCCGTCGCCTCATGCCCCGGCGGCCGGGATGCCGCAGCCTGGCGTTGTTCCTAACCAAAGTCCCCAAATGATGATGACGGCAGCGCCATACTCGCAGCCCATACACGCACAAAACCCGGTCAATCAAGGCGCAATGAGAGGTATGGCCCAAGCTCCAGCCCAAAACAGCTCGAGACCAACGAATTCGTCATCAGGTTCTAGCGGAAGCATGCAACAGAACAGTCAAAACTACAGCTATCCTCAGAGCCAGATGTGGCCGCCCACCCCGCAGACTCCCCAGCATGGGTACTCGGCATACACGACCCAATCCCAGGCTTCCCCCCATCCGCAGCAGCAGTCGCCTGCCCCTCAGATCCGGCACTCCGGGGGGGGTAGCCAAGTGCCACCTGGGAGTATGTCATATTCAGGGATGCCAGGGATGGGTCCAAGCTACGGTACCCAGACCCAGGGAATCTATAATCCTGCAGACCAGACGCCCCGCCAATACATGCATCAGAGTGCGCCTGCACCGGCCGTCAGCCAGCCTTGGTCCCAGCAGCAGACGCCGGCGCAATGGTGGACAACCCAGCCACAATAAACATGCGTTTGCAAGATGTTGCTCAGCACTTAGTGCGGGCTGCATGGTGGACGGAAGAACGTATTTTTTGGACGATTGCCGGGCCTGTTGGATGGGATTGATTGCTTGAAGATCCTCACTCGCCACTCCCCTTTTTCTGTTATCTGAGTGGCAGAAGCCCATCAGCCCTTTGCATACACCCCGGGGCTTCGATGGAACACGGAGAGGCTTTCTGCTTTTCAGGGCGGGCATGGCGGCTTGCGCATTTGGCCTGGCATGGGTATAGAGGAGTCTCCAGGAGAGCATTTTGTCTATCCCCTTTTCTGTTCTGATGATACCTTTGGCTTCCTTGTTTCAACTCTGGCTATCTACCACGAATTGGCAACCGCACCTGATTACACCAAGGGCTATTGATCCCTCACGCCTACTCGACTCACCCAATCGCTTTGTCTTACTATTTCGATATTTCCTACACGTCGACCATTCGCGACGCTTATACATCTTTGATACCACATTGCTCAATTCACATTCGTTTCGAGCGGGTTACCAGCATGGCCTGTACCGGTAATCGCCTCCAATTCCAGGATTATCCTGGGCGACGATCTGATGGCCAACCGCAGTAGAAGGCTTGCGAATGGCACGACTATCCCGCTTTATGCACCGGGTGTCCTTGATAATGGCACCACAGGAGGCAACGCAGCGTGGTAATATATCGACGCCGGAGCATACGAGTGGTATCATCCACCCATGACCACAGACGCATTCGCTTTGCTCTTCGACACATCCCCGTCACTACCTTCTTCGGTTCCACTAGCTTTCACTTCTTTGGACTGTTGTTAACTATCGGATATTGTAACTTGGACTTGTTCACATTACCTGCCAGTTTTACCATCCTAGGCAGCATTGGAGGAGTTTCTTTTTTTTTATCTCTCCCTGGCTTTTGCTTCTCTCTTCGGGTGGACTGTCTGGCCCGCATTCTCACTGGGTGAGGATGGGGAATACGGGAATTTCTTTTACTTGTCATCATTCTGTTTTGCATCAATAGGTTGTTGCTGGGATATCCGGGCTTGGGTGGAGGGGGGAAAGGGGGGGCAACTGGTCACTATGTCCGTTTTATCGCGTTTCCTGCTTTTGGGGCTAGGGCACACACTGGAATAATATGGCATTTTCTCGTACCTTTTATTGCGAAATCCGTGATTCTCCTCATTAAAGTGTCGAACCGAGATGTTGCTAAAGTGAGGCTTTGGTGTATCGATCTGCTGAGGTCATGACAATCACATGAAGCAGGTCTAAAAACCAAGGCTTGGGTCCACGAGGAGCGTCTTCCCGGCATGTGTTACCTTGATACGTAGTTCGCTTGACCAAACATCTCGCATTAATGACATAGCGCCGTCGCTGTGAGAATCAATTTAACAAATACAGACACCGTAGAGTACTTCTTTTGAACCCTGTCAGACCCGGAGGCTCTCATTCGCTATCTTCGTCATCCAGGGCCTCATCCTCGCCATGAGCGGCACGGTCTTCAGTCTCGTCACCTTCATCAGCCTCATTGTCATCATCGCCGTTGTCCTCATCTTCCTCTTCTTCTTCTTCGTCGTCCTCCTCGTCCTCTTCTTCGTCGTGCTCGTCTGGCACGGTCTCTGCGTCGGAAGGCTCATGGTCATCCACCTCCATCCGAGACTCATCCCCGCCGGCGGGGTCTATCCTCGCCTTCTTTGAGAGCCTGGGATGGCTGGTGTCTGCGCCGCCCGCCTGTGCAAAGCTCGTCTCCGTATCGTTCATGTCTTGTGATCCCATGCTGAGCATCGAGGCATCTGGCGCTATGCTCGAATTACCTCCTGAAGGCCCAGCCTTCTTCATGGCCGCGACCTTCTTTCGGTATGTGGAGCGCTTTGATGTTTGAACTTCGTTGAATTCTACCAAGAGCATTAGTCCAAAAAAAAAAAAAAACCAAGAGGCGAGAAGGGAGGTGAGAGGGTGGGGCATACTAGCAAACTCGGCTTCTAGCCTCTCACGCATGAAGCCAAACTCGATCTCGTCGAGGGCTCTGAAAACATCGGGAGGGTTGATGGTTTTTTTGCCCGCGCTCAGGGTGAACTCGTTGGCGCTACCGCTGTGTTAGACAGATATGGAGACATTCACAGGGGCACAGACGCTGGAGGGGAGGGATATGCGCACTTGGTTGCTAGGTGGTTGATGAAGACTGTCGCACTCTTGCTCAGCGCCAAGATGGCGTTGGCTTGTATTTGCGTGTTAGGCGGGAGCACACCCTTCGCCAATCGTGTGATAATGGATTTGGGGAGGTTAAGATCCTGTGGCGAGCGTCGGTCACTTGTCAGCACATCTGTGGCATGGCATCGATGTCAGCGATGGTTGGGGGGCGGCTTACCTCAATTGTTAACGCATCCCGGTCCTTCTCCTTGTCTTTTCTTTCCGGCGACGTCGGGGCTACGGATGGAGGAGGCACCGATGATGAAGCGGCCGCTGCTGGGGGCTCGGTCGTTGTGGTGGGCGCGGGTGCGGGCTCGGACACGGGCGCGGTAGTTGCCAGCTCCTCGTCTGCGGCGGGATCGTCATCGACCAGGACGAACCTAGCGGTGGAGACGTCGCTTCGCCGAGCATCGCTCTTACGGGCCGGCATCGTGGGACAAGTCTATCAGATTGCGACAGGAGGTGACCTGCAGGGCGGTCGTGGAGGAACGACTCCAGTCGGTTTGAGGGGAGTACAATCTCTCTGGAATTTGATATATGGTGAAGTCGTGTACTTGGTCCACCATGAAATGAATCCTCAAGCTTGCGCCACGGCTTTGTCGTCTTTTTGCCTTGTCTCTTGCGTCTTGCGGTTGTTGCGTCGTCGCAGAGGGGGTGGAAAATGGAGAAAATTGTGGCGCGTCGCGACTGGGAGACGCGTTAATTGGGTTGGTTGTAGCCCCCTGCCAGAGCCATCGTCCCACGTACCCTGCATCTTTCAGGCACATCAATTCATCACGAAGAGTACGCATTGGCTAAAATCAGAGGAGAAATCGTAGATTGCTTCGGCAGGTTCTCCGCTCATGCGCCTTCCACATTGTATTCTGAACTCCCAGCGCATCTTGCGCAATAATTTACATACATGTCCTTAAACGGGGTATATCCATCATCAACCATCACCAACATTCAGATTCGTTAATCAGCTAACACCGTCATTGGGCGTCCGGACCCTGTATCCGGGAAGAATAAGAGAAACAATCAAGGTAGGAAAGCCTAACGATCGATCGATTTGGGTAGTCGCAAACACCAAAAAGTATTTGCAGGATTCAGCCAATAGCTCGGCCGATTTCATTGTTATCGAGCAAAGGTCGCGGTGATAAACTGCTATCCAAGAAGCCCTCATCGTTAAAAGATAATCGCGGTGGGATCGATGACGACGAATAAACGCGCCAGTGGGAGCTGCGAGGAATGTAGTCGTGGGAGTGGCGTTGAGAGAGCTCCTGCTCTGACCCGGTATAGGCATACTCGTTGAAGCTACGGAAGCTACTCCTTGAGCTCCTTGTTCGCACATGAGCACGCCGTTGGGATGATGAGAGCCCTGGGGGTGGCTTGGATAGTCGTGAGGTTTGTCGCCTGTGGTTCACTAAGAAGGGTTCATCCCCAGGAACCGACGAGTCGGTAAGTCCAGCCCGGGCGTTCGGAGCTTTTGCTTGGATAGGTGCTTGCGGGAGCACCTTATCGAAACTTGCTTTCCCAGGGCCAGCGTCATATGATCCGTAAGAACGCGGTGAGCTGCTATCGGTCGAGTGGCGGTACCCCCCCAACCCTTGATACACAATCACACTCGGCGGTTTCTTTATGGGGCTTGTCGAGGCCTTTTTAGTGTGTGTCAGGCCCTCGCCACCCCTTCGGTTACTTGTGACGGCTACTCCCGCTACTCCTATTGCCCCAGCCGCTTCGGCTTCGACATCACCACTTGGCAAGATGCCCTTCTCACTGCGAGGAACGTCACTCCGCGGGACCTTCCACGTAGCAATCTCATCGTCGTCGATTGGTGAGGCACCACGTGGAAAGAATGGAAAGCGCCCCTTCCGGTACCTCCGACAGATCAATATCCCGCCAGCGATGAGCAGGAGTGCCACTACCGAAAGCACGGTGCTGAGCGTTATCACAAGCGTACTATTTCCCCCAGATCCCGTGCCGCCGGAGGTATCGGTAGGCGAAGGCGGAATGGTGGGCATGTCGGTAACCAGCTCAGTTCCTGTTCCTGTTCCTGTTCCTGTTCCCTCCCCCGAACCGGGCGAAGGGGTGCCGGCAGATGAGGTAGTAATGCGGGTTGGAAGGTTGAGAGAGGCGGTATCAGTTGAAAGGGCCGTAGTACCAGACACAGTGCCAGACCCCGTGGTAAGTGTCACTGATAGCCGCGTTGTGACGGTGACGGTAGGCTGAACGGGAGGTCCCGGGAGCTGAAGGACAGTAGTGCGTACAGGTCCTTGAGGCCAAAAAGTTAGCATATGAGCTAGGAAGGGTGGTGTTGGCCGCCGTTCGACAGGCCTACCTTCTCGGCCCTCAGGAAGTACCTGACGGACGCCCAACACCACAGCCTGAGTACGCATAACGAAGAGGAC
>Ga0247780_1000089_pt1 | contig 82968 bp, 83 predicted proteins | sample UWRJL079202R5_FD_179927 | JGI IMG/M metagenome (GOLD analysis project Ga0247780, IMG submission 179927) | Plant litter microbial communities from Arlington Agricultural Research Station in Wisconsin, United States - UWRJ-L079-202R-5 | ecosystem: Environmental > Terrestrial > Plant litter >...
CCGCTGGCGCCGAACGGCCTCAACCCAGCCACCATCATGGAGAAAGCGGTGCGCGAGCGTATCGTCGACTGCTACTTCTACAAAGAGCAGTGCTTCGCGGTCAACGAGGCCGACATCGTCGACCGCGTAGTCGAGCACGTCGACTACATCGGCGGCATCCACGGCGTTGTGCAAAAGCCTACGCCCTTCCTCTGTCTCGCCTTCAAACTCCTGCAGCTGGCGCCCAGCGACGCCGTCCTGGACGAGTATCTGCGCTTTGGCGGCGAGAAGTTTAAATACTTGCGCGCCTTGGCTGCATTCTATATACGCATGACGCGCTCGGACAAGGATGTTTATACGTGGTTGGAGCCACTGCTGGAGGACCACCGGAAGCTGCGGCGCAAGGGGCGCAATGGGACCAGTCTGACGTATGTCGATGTCTTCATCGATGATCTTTTGACTAAAGACCGCGTATGCGCGACGAGCCTATGGAAGATGAGGAAGAGGGATATCCTGGAAGATCTTGAGCTGCTGGAGCCAAGGGTCAGTCCGTTGGGCAATATCGAGGATTTGCTGGAAGAGGAGGATGAGCTGATTAAGAAAGAGGAGGAGGCTGAGAATGGTGATGGGCATGACGATAATGAAAGTGGATCAGTGAGGTCTATGACGCCGATCAAGACGGAAAATGTCGACCATGATGGTATGGAACTGGACCCGCTTGAGGAGAGCCGGGAGAGTGGAGAGCGAAGTCCCTGAGGCCCTTCATCTTGCAAAAGCGAGCTTCAAAAGTTGACACCCACCCATCACATGAGCCCTAGGAACTCCCGAATATTTGGACCGGGATTGCGTTTGAAGTTGACTGGCGGAGTTGGTTGGTGTTAGTGTTTGCGAAAGTTGAGGTGGACCCCTCGACGTGATGCTACACATTCCAATCCGAGCCGAGCCCAGAGCAAGGCATCCGACCAAGTCCCTACGACAGCATACAGAGAGGGCGTCGCCGTGTGATGGGGCTCTATTGTCACAAACCCAGGCACGAACAGGGATGGAGGTAACGCCTTGATTCTACCCAAAAACCATATGGCTGTCAAGGTTGGCTGCGATATTGAAGGATGAACATAGCGATGTTGCCACGGTGGATTTGGCATGAATGATACCCACGTTTGAAAGAGTCAAAAAGTAGGAGACGACATGCTATCTTGTTAAATTCGTCGCTCTTCCCACCTTTAGACAGTAGATGAGATTGGTAACTGGCCCAAGTCAAGGCCTTCTATGCTTTCTGCCCAACGGCAAATGTATGAAGGATAAAAATATGTAGTGTGTATGTAGTAAACGGTAAAAAAAGAAAATACAAAAAGAAGGGGCTCTGTCGGGGATTGAACCCGAGACCTCGCACAAGCACTTTGAAAGTGTGGATTTTAAACCCGAAGCACGAATCATACCACTAGACCACAGAGCCGCTTTGATTGTGTAAGCATCTCCTCGGGTGTGTGCATTATCGACTGTCGCCACACAGCAGCGGCCGCAGGGAGTGGTGAGAACGAACTTCCATGAGACAGAGCATCATTTTTACGCCAGTTTTCAGCAAGCCCTTCTTTTCTCTACTGTTCAATACTGCTGTATCTTAAATAGATAATCTTCTGGGGCTATCTTCTATGGTCTAGTAAAGCTTACTTGAGGTGAAGGGGTAACTTGAGAACTTCAGTCTGAGAGGACCAATTCCCAACCGTTCGGGCAGCTGCAAACTCTCCAAGTTATACCGGGCTGCCCAGAGTATGGATGGATATCCTCACCCACGCGTACTACCTCACCCGGGAGCTTGCTTGAGATGCTGGTAGAGATCCTGACCCAGCTTCGCAGACAAGCTCCTACCAAACCATGGAAGCAGGTCCAACCGCCCAAAACATGACCGTGCCGCCGAGTCCGTGGAGGCCCCATACTTGTAGTCAGGCTCACCACCCGGCCCTCTATTTCCCCTGTCGAGCACAGTTCCCCCCTATTGCGATGTAACTCCCACAGTTGCACTCGGGGAAACCAGCGTTGTATTCTCCATAGTATCCCGCAAAAGAGTACCGAGCTATCTCCACCGCGGATCGCGGAAGTAATGGGGGCAAACCTGGGTGCTAACCCGAGTGTGGTTTGTAGGTGGAGCGGGCGGAGAACTGCAACAAGAGGAGAAAAGAGAGCATACAGCACCGGGGACTCGGTGGCCGTCACCGACTGGACTACCAGTCCGGCGGTCACTGGTTTGTCTTCTAGGGGGAGCGGACGGGACCCTAAACTTTTCGGTGCCGATGTCGTATGTGCTCGTTTCCAATCGCTCCGGCGGGTAGGTAAGGTACCCATCCACCCCGAGTGCGCTCGTAACGCCAACGGATGCCACGGAGGTTTACCTGTTACGTGCACAGCCTCCACATTCAGCGAGCAGAGTCATGTCTGATTAATGACATAACTCGATGAGCGCTATCGTCCGGTCTTGAGGGTGTTCTTTTCATGGAAGAACTGATACATGACGGCATTGATGGGAGCAGACCTCGAGCCAGGCTCGAAAGCAAGGTGTGCCCTGGAGACTGCCCGGCCGTGATGCCAAGAGAGGAACGAACTTGCTCCGAAGGAGCCTACCCTTCTTTGTTGGTGAGAAATATGAGGTGTCCCGCGAGATTCTCATCAGGAAAGCGTGGCGGACGCGCGGCGATACATCAGTTTTCGAGATGCGATTGGGCTTCAGGAATCGACAAGTGCTTGACAAAGGAGTTGGAGGCGTCTCGTGGGTACCATCTCAAAACGCTGTGGCGCTCTGGGTAGGACTGCGTCATCAGAAGCCCTGGTTGACGACTGAATCGTCGAGACGTAAGTAGGTGGCTGAGCATGATGTTGTGCATAAAGTAAAGCGTTCGGTACAAGCTTTATCCCAAACTCTTCTTTTTAATGCAGCGCGGGGAACCTAGTGAGCCTGGTACTGGTTGTCTATTCATATCTTGATCTTCAGTTAGGGTTTCTGATCTTCATAGAAGGGGCGGCGGATCTCGAAACAGTGGCTTCGACAGATCTTTCCGTCAATTCATTGCCCACTTGGCGCGCTGAGCGGTAAAAATCCAAAGATCTTGTCGTCTTTTATGCAGAGCAAGGTGGTTCAAAATTGTGATGCACAGTAAATGGCCGTTCGCCACTATGTTGGAGCGCCCGGTCCTCAGTGGCAACGATGTTGCCGAGGGTTGAGTCTTTGCAGGGTGGGACTGCGGTTGAGCGATGTTTCCCGAGTGTCGTAGTGGAGGTTGAATACGAACTTGGTGAAAGCGTCAGGTCCAATCCGAAACAACACACCACCGAGAACAGCCCCTGCGCCGAGGTTTTAACATGGGTAGGCTGGAAGCAGACAAGCGTTGCTCTCTGACGCCAACCCACGCCAGCACTCATCTTGGCATGTCCACCCCTCAGCGACACCGGGTTGACTGGTCGATGGTTGCAAACTTGGAGTGTGCGGGGCCAGACTGTCTGTCTATTGCGAATGGAAGCTGGATAGCGTTTCTTTCACGAGGCGAGTGGGACACTAGCCATTTCTTCGCCGTAAATAGTGGAATATCAGAAATCTAGCCGACGCGCTGGCTCTGAGACCATCACTCAGGTCGTTGGTCGACTAAACCTGCCACGCGATCCCGGCGGGGCAGATGTGGCGTTGCTTTTTCCAGGTTCGAAGTTTGAACATCTCCAGGGGCCCGTAACCCCGCCGATCACCCGCAAATCGCCAAGAACCCACTGAGATCCGCGAAAAGCGATCGGGTATCGAGGGGCTGAGGACAGGATCCATTCATTCCATTTCGACAGCAATTACACGGTTGGGTCTGCTCTACAAGCGTCCAGATTGTGTTGGGCACCCAATATTGCCGAGACCCGATCTGAAGGCCATTTTCAATCTGGCGCTGGGGCGTAATCAAAGCGGCAACTAAAGTAGGCAGATCAGCTGTCATGTTCTCTTTTCAGCAGATGGCGATGCTAAAAGCGGCGCCAAAGGATCCTTGCCCTCTCGCAATCGCGCGGCTCTTCAGGCCGATGTGGGGCGTTCAGGTTAGCTTCTCGACATGAGACGCCCGATTGAGACATTCAGAACATTTCGGGCCAGACGAACATGGAGGTGAGCGGCTCGCCCGGTGAAATTTACAGTACCTGGTAGACCACGTCATGACGAGACAAGCGCACCCAGACGCACACGGGATGGAAGACGCCAAGCGCGCGGACTGCTCAGGCCAGCTCCTCTGTCTCTCAGACCTACGAGCGACCGTGCGATGGTGCATGGGGTTTTGCGCATTGGCCTTCCGTTCACTAGCTGTCACAATGGTCGTCTGCTGTGCATTTGCGAGATTGAGTTGGGGTAGGTTTTGTTGACACCACGAGCTTGGACTCGTCTGCAATTACCTGTATTCAATAGATATGTCATTAGAACAATGCCCCAGAGCAGAAGCCATACTCTTCCGCAAATGGGCCCCGAAACTAGATTTGTTGCGGAGAATATCCGTGATCTATCATCTGGCGAACCAGGGAGCCAATGCTGGCCGACAAAGAATATGAATTCTCATCGGGCGAACCCTCACACCCAACGGTCCTGCCCCCCCCTTCTCGGATAGTCGGCGTTGGCAGGGAGTCGATTGGCCCAGAATGCTTCGTTCCTGCAGTAGCTCGCAACTCGTGGCTGAGCAGTTGCGATGTTTCAGGTGGGAGGGAGGTCCAGAGCTTCCCAGGTCTCCACACCCGGTTTTGAACCCCACCATAGCCATCATCTTGGCACGCTTCGAAGCCGCTCATGCGAACTGTCCGGGGATGCTCCGTCCTGGAGGTTCTTCTCTGATTTCCTGGTCGCTACTCAGTACGGATCAGTAAAGTGTGGAATATTTTTGACCCAACCTTACGGGAATAGAAGGCTCTGTAGCTGCTGCGGTATGCACCCGACGGCCGCAGACAGCAGCGTTCATTTAGCCAGATGCACTCCCGCCGCACCGCAGCAATGACAGGCGTCGCTGACAGCAACAATTCTTCCATCGCTAACTATTTTCCGGCTGAGATGCTGTTTTTGTCGACGGGCGTGTAACTGATTGGCTAGGCCGCCCCTGTCCAAATCGATCGTCGGCTTTCCCAGCATCCCAGCCAGTCGCAAGGATCTCACCCCTGAGCAGAAAAGGACATCCCTGCTCTGCCGTTCAAGGGGCTTGGCCTTCGAGAGCCGCGCGCCACACCACCACGATGTCGGCCAGAAAACGACCAGGAAGCTTGTTGCATCGTGTGCAACCCCAGCGGCGAGCAATGTGGATGCAGCTGGCTCTGGGCACCTCTTTGTGGGGAACCGGTCGTCTCATGTGGCCATCACCGCACCATGTCCAGCGGCGTGAGTGGACGAGGCAATCTCAGTTGGGATACGACTTCGGTATATGAGCGGCCATATCCTGCCCTCTCGTCTGCTCTTCTCTCTTGTATTCTGCAGGATCTCCTTCAGCACTCTTTTTTCTTTCGATATCTGGATCAACCCAGTCCGTTTCAACAAGCAAAGTCATTCGCTTCTTTGCTTCTCGCCTTCGTTCACAACAAACTTCTGTGCTTCTGTTTTTTTTACACTATCGTTGATCAGCTCAGCACACACTCATCAGTCATCCAAGCGCCAGGTTCGCTTCGACACCCACAACCAACTACATACAAGACTTCTGTCGTTTCTACTATATATCTGTCCGAAAGAAAGAGCGGGTGCCAACATGAAGACCTCCGTTACCGTCCTCGCCCTGGCTGCCAGTGTGGCAGCAACGGTAAGCAACGCTCGGTCACACTTCAGCTGATCGCTGCGGCTAACACAATTTCAGGGCTTCCGCAGCTTCCCCCCTTTCAACTGCCCGGAGAACACCGACAACAAGTGCACGGACAAGCAGAAGCCCGGGTTCTCGTTCCAGGACCTCGACTTGGGTGACTTCATCAAGTACAATGACTTCTCCTGGAAGGGTTTCACCTGCGGCAACGTCGGAGGCAATGGTCGCTTCAACAACGGTGGCAGCGGAAAGACAATCGGTGGAAAGTGCACTTCGGACAAGAAGACTTCCCCGTCTTTCGGATGCGGACCTACTATCGACAAGTTCTCCCTCGGCTCCATCCACGTGAAGCCCGAGTTTGACTGCGATCTCGAGTTCCACTACGATATGCCCGATGGTAAGATTTGCAAGCACCGCAGTGCCTGCAAGAAGTCTGGGACCAAGGTCGTCAACAACCAGTGCGGTGGCGCCAAAAACGTGACAATCGTGTTCCCCCCGCAGCCAAACAAGCCCAAGCCGGTCTGCAGCATCGACATTGAGACGATTTCTTTCGACTGCAACCCGCCGAAGACCACCTTCACACCCCCGGTCCCCGTTCCGACAGTTCCCACCAAGCCTCCTACACCCCCCGTGATCACCACCACTCCGGCTACTTCGCCCACTGTACCTGCCACCTCCCCCACAACCCCGGCGACTTCGCCCGCTACCACAGAGACCTCTACCAGCACCTTGGTTGTCAGCAGCACAGTCACTCTCCCGCCGGTTGTTTCAACCACTACTTCCAACTCTCCCGTCACCAATGAGTCTAGCATTGAGTCTACCACTGACTCTACTACGGAGCCTACCATCCCCAACCCTCCCGCCACCACGGAGCCTACCGTCCCCAACCCTCCCGCCACCACGGAGCCTACCGTCCCCAACCCTCCCGCCACCACGGAACCTACCGTCCCCAACCCCCCTGCCACCACTGAGTCCACCACCACTCTCACAACTACTGTCGTCACAAGCTTCGACACCACCTCGACTGTCTTCTCCACTGTTGTGTCCACCATTACCAGCTGTGCGCCTACCGTTACCGACTGCCCGGCAGGCTCGACCAAGACCACAGTGGTGACTGTTGCCGTCTCGACCACTGTCTGCCCTGTCACTGAGACTCTCACCACTGTGATTACGACCACCGGCACTACGACTCTCCCTCCCACTCCGGAGAAGTCGACTACTTTGACTGTCGATGTCAGCTCTCTCACCACCAAGGTGCAGCCGACCACCACTGCCACCCCCCCTGCTCCCCCTGTTGACACCCTCCCTTGCCCGGATGTGGTGCCGAAGTGCTTGAACACCTTCCTGTTCAGCGTCAACTGCGCCGACAACTCCGATCACAAGTGCTACTGCCCCGAGAGCATCTTCGTCAAGAATGTTATGGAGTGCATCTTCGCTCACGGCGAGACTGAGACGGTTGTCTCGGAGGCTATCGTCTTCTTCCAGGGCATTTGCGCTCCGTTTGTCCCTAGCAACCCTGGTATCGCCACCGGTGTCCCGTCCTACGTCACTGTCACGGCCCCGCCGACAGCTGTGATCCCCATCTACACCACCGTTACTGTTGATGCTACCACTGTCGTGCCCTGCACCGACGATGCCGGCGAGATCATCCCCAGCTCCAGCACCACTTCGACCATCTTCACGACCGTCACCCTCCCCCAGGTTGGCTTCCAGACCCAGTCGGGCACCGTTGGCGTCATCCCGGTGACACTGCCCCCCTTCCCCGTCGAGACTAAGGTCCCCGGCGGTGGTCCCGGTTCGCCCAACGGTCCCGGTTCGCCCAATGCTCCCGGTTCGCCCAACGGTCCCGGTTCGCCCAATGCTCCCGGTTCGCCCAACGCTCCCGGTTGCGCCCCTGGCGCTCCCGGTTGCCCCGCTGGCGCTCCCGGTGCTACTGGCGTCCCCGTTGCTCCGGTCGCTCCTGGCACTGGACCTGCTCCCACCAAGGCCCCCGTCGGTGCCCCTATCGGCACTGGTGGTATTCGCCCCAACCCTACCGGTGCCATCGTCACCGCTGGAAGCGGTCGTGTCACAGCTGGTCTTGGTTTCTCCTTGGCCGTTGCCGTCCTTGCGGCCATCGGTCTCTGAAAAGACACGATTTGGTAACTTTTGTACGATACATACCATATACATATGGGCGCATACATTTTCATTCTTACGAGGCGGCAAAACATGAGCATAGCATTGGGTGGACTGGTTGGATATAAGGCTTTCTTTTCAAACATTTCGGTATCTGTGAGGGATAGAGATGCGTGGAGCGTATCTATCAATCCTGGGCGAGTAGGTTCGTCGACTGTTACATAGCGGTGGTAATAACATAATAAAGTGGCGAGCCCATCATCGAATCAATCCCAAGGTCCTAATTTGGTTGTCTGTGACTGTATATACCGTGGTGACACAACTTACACTGTACTAGTTACTGCTTTAAGCAGTGGGTCCACTTCATTTGCTCGGATCTTCTTTGTGGACATTGATAGCTTCTATGACCACCACAACCCACAAGGGTCAGGCTGTGTTTTCTTGGGTCGTCGAGTAATCTTCAGCAGCCGCTGTGACTCCAATGTCAACCGAAGCCTACTTATCTCGTGGTCGAGATCAAGTCGGCGGTATCCTATACTTGCTCCTAGTACCTTGTATCTAAGACTTCCCAAAGACCAGCCAAGGATATGTTGCGGCTGTTGCGGCGCACTTTAGAGAGTCTGTTGTGTCTGGATGTTGTAAAGTCTATCTGTAAATTCAACAACCAGGTACCTCACTCTGTTTTTTCACCGCAAAGCATAATGTCTTCACAACATACATAAGCAGGAAATTATAGTCCCCAAGTGCCAACAGGACGTTTCCGGATTTACCCAGGTTCACTAGTGTATCCTAGCCCGCTGACTCGGAAACATCGTCCGCCGGCTCGGAGATATTTTGAAGGCCGGATCTCCGTCCGAAGCGGCGGTCAGATGCAGCGTTATAAATGTAAGGATGGATTTTTTCCCTGCGCCGGCGATGAGTCAACAAAAAGGTGGAAGTTTAGGCCGATTCGCAATAACTTCCCGCAACACTGCAAGCTGACAACGCGGTTCTTTTCGGAATATTGAACAGGTCCCTACCTTACATACCTAGGAGGCTTACAAATTCGAGGTATCCGGTTGACCCCCAAGGGTCAACATGGTCAACAGGAACATGAAACGAATCAGGTGTGAATCAGTTGCGGATCAGGTCTGAATCAGGTGACTGCCTATATTGGTTTTGCAAGCAGCGCTTTCCTGCCGAACTGACACCAGATTGCTGCGGCGGGATGGATCGGGGCGCCTTACCAACGTTGACACGACCATCTTGCCCTCATGCAACACTAACATCGCATGACCCACGGAATCGTGGCCAATCCCGAGAACAGCAATCCGAGACTGCGCATCTATATTGGGGGTCGCATTCTGGAAAAGGCGCAGAAGTCGATCCGAATCTCTGATTGCTCTCGTTGTCTGCCCACCTCCGTTTGCCAGAGTGGGGAAGCGGGAGCATCGACAAAGGGCAACTCCGCAAACTCCGTCTCTGCAGGGTACGGGTGCGGCATTGTACCTGCAAGTCACTGGCTGTCGCTCCGTCTTCTGCCCAGTCTGTGCCACGATTCTGATCCTGGCGTCGAGAGTAATTGACTTGGGCTTGGCTCGACGCCCGCCTAGCCTCCTAGGGCTCGGCGGCTCGGCGCCGCGGCCGATCGATTCACAGATGAACACGAAAGTCCGCCCCGCATGGATCGGCCGTAGCCAGCCTAACCGCAATTATACGGCAGCGTCTGGAGGGACGACGGTACGGATCCGTAACGGCGCTTGTGCTTTGACTGAAGCCACAGCTCTCGCATGCACTTGATGCTGCACCATGACAGAGCGTCGCTGCGCGCATCGCATAACTCTGACTCGGCGATCGGTCGTTCTGCTGGGCCGGCGGGGGGACCGCTTTCGGGGCCGATTGTATGCAACAACCAGCGATAGGTTGACCGCGCGCAGCGGACCTCCTCCGACCATGGATCGGGGTTGTCGGGTTGACAGGCAAGGCAGGTGTACACTCAGTCCCTCCCTGCCTCGGTCGCATCATCCGGTAGGGTAGACAGGGTCCAACAGTCAGCACTGTAAGGAGCTATCCACTCCTCGAACGAACCGAGCCCAGCGCACTGGGATCTATGCGACCGTTTTTGACGTCCGAGACGGCTCGGAGCAAGCCCGACTTCGCCGAATGATTCATCATGAGCTTTGGCCATCTCGGCAGCCGAAACGCCTTTCTGATTACACTATTAAATCCGGGTCTATCTCCGGCAAAGCCTGGGTGCAATTCTTCGAAATACCTCGCCTTCCCCTCCGAAAAGTTCAAAGCTGATGTGCAAATAGCGTTATCCCAGCTTTGTAGGTAGTAGCGGCACTCCGTGCTTTATGTCTCCGGAGCGACAGCCCCCTCCCGACCCACGCTCCCACGATTGATGCATGTGTACGGATACGGACGATCCAGCCATCGTTTGGTGTTCAGATGGGGTGGAAGCGAAACCGAGCCTCAGAGCCCACAGCTCTCAGCGTGAACTATAGGCGCACTGGAGCTTACGTTCTTAGTAGGGTGTCCCTCGCTTTCGCTACCGCCAGTGACTTGTGGAGAAATACTGGCAAAACTGCACCACACCCTATCTGATCACCGTCCCAACATTGCCTTATCCGATCAGCCTCACTACCATCCAAGGCCTTGGATCGGGCATGGCCGTAATGAATCCTGTTCATCCGAGTTACTTGCAGTACTTGCAGTATAGCACCCCCCTCCTAAAGAATCCCCCTAACTTGTGGGTCTAACTTTGATCCCGGGGATTCGGAATCCCGCGTGGAATCACTTGATGGCCAAGGCTGACCAACAAAACTTGCAAAATGCTACTAGCTCCCGCAAGACATTTTGGCTCACCCGTTTCCGCATGGGGTTTATATACTAGCCCTCAGTCATTTTTTTTACTTTTGACATTGAGCTTTCTCCAGTTTGGTGGGAGGGCGGCCGGACGAGAGATGATCGAATGCGTAGCTACGAATGTGATTGATGAGGGGTGTCGTTGGCGATGAGGCTCAGACCTACACTTGGAGAAACATAACATGGGTTCAATCCCGCGCGCAAAAGTCCGCGGAACCCCTGAACGGAGCCCGATCGCGCGCGGCGGGAACGGGGCCCGGGGATTACAACTCTCCGAAACCCTTCTCCGTTTCTGAGGGTGTCGAACAGTCAGTTCGTCCTCTCTTTCCGTTTCAACGGCTGCTCCTTTCCTGATCCGGTTTATATTCGCCTACCTAGTACATAGTTGACGTTGGCGCAGTGCGTTTGTGATTGCGGAATAACTCTTTGTGAACTCGACGAATTCCGTCTCTTGCGGTGGTGGAATTCCATCTCAATATCCACCTCGCTTTCGCATCAACGTAGCAGTGAGTAAAGGGCTCCGTTTGGGGGTCTTGGACGACCGAATTCGATATCTTGGCGGAACCTCTTGGCGCTTTACCAAGCCCTCGGCACGCCAATCCACGCCTTCAAAGGCAACTGCACGCATCCACGAGACTTGGGAAGCCCTCTCAACTTCCGCGTTCGTCAGCTTGGCCTTCTCCATGGCGGTGGCTTGGACGGACAAGAACCCACGCGAGAAAGAAAAAGGGTGACGACGCCGACGCGACCAAGCCAAAGGGGAATGCTCTGCCCAGCGGTCCGCGCCTCAACGCCCAGCAACGGAACCGAAAACGCAGCAGGCCAGCAAGGTGCGCAACCGCACGTGCGCGGGGCCGCTCGTAATTCGTGTTGGAATTCCAATATCCTACCACTTACATCCCGATGCAAACGCAATACGTGGAAGATAGGATCAGACCACCCCAGAACACTACACCAAAAGCGACTGGGCCCGCGTACATGCGGGCGGGCGTTTGTGGCTGAGCTCCCCAAAGTTGAGCAAGTTCCTCTTCAATGTTCACTGTTCGGTCAATCTACCTACCTTGCCTTACATGCGAGCTTTACGTCGCGTGCCCCATCCTGGGTAGGAAGCTAGCCATTTCAACGACGACGAAATCCCCCACCTTTAAGAAAGAAAAAAAGGTGGCTCGTCATTTTGATGTGGGGGAGGGGTGGGCAAAATGCAGCAGCAACCACAAAAGGGAGTAATCTTGCGGGGACAGCCAGCGCACAGGAATCTTTTTCAACGGTAATGCCACGGAGCGCAGTTGTGTGCCATGAGATAACGACCGCCATGGGGTGCTTTGCGGGGAAACCACTTCAGGACCGCCGTACGTAGTAAGCCTTGCTTGCAGTGATGCTGGTACTCGCATAGGTCCAATGGCTCTCTTATCTTCTCACTCTATCGTGGACCAACAGTGAGAAGCAGACGAGGGCCCATCCGACTGGGATTACAACGTGCTTTGTTAGAAGCCAGCATGTCAGAACATCTCGTGATTAATGATCTCAGTACAACAGGCCGTAACCAGGGACTGGGAGAAAGTAGGCCAACCTTTGTACTCCTGCCAGAAACAGCAACAGCAGCATCACTGTCACGATTGGAAAACACAATGCGGATGCGGCACCGCAACGGCTCAGAATTGTTCTCTTCCCACAAACAAAGTGGGGATGGGGGTTCTTTGCCCCGTAATTTCTCATCACCTCTCAGTCATCGTACATGGCGTTTACCGGCACAAGCAGCTCGTACGGTTCGTCTCAGTAATCCACCCCTGTCCCCATGTATCCCCTTGCAGAAAGCTTTCCTCCCATCAGATATCGTCATTAGGTCGGACGGCCATATCGAGAAAAAAAAAGGCGATTGCAATTCCGATCTACCCCTCCCGGGAAAGCCAACCATGAACACCTTGCCCAAAGTAAAGAGAAAAAGAAAAAAAGAAAAAAGGCTCCGTCGCGGGTAGATATGCTTAATTGGTAAATCGGGGTTGGGTGTCGGTGCGTCGTACGAGTCGAAGCCGTCGTCATGCCACCCCTTTTCAGGGGGGCTTGCCCCCAACCGATATCCTTTAAAGACGTAGTGAATCGGCATCGTACCCGGAATAAATCATCGGGTCGCCCATGCCCATCATAACTTCAGGGTTTGGACAGGACAGCACGTGAGGCTTTATTGTCCCAAAACTGGACTCCAGAAGCCCCTGATTTAGCATATCCATATCCAAAAATGGCGACGGAGCGCCCGGAAGAAACTGCTGTGTATTGAAGTCCCCCACCGCGGGAGCTCGACCCATCCAGGGTGAGAAGGTTGTCGGGAGAGGTGGTCGTTGGGCCTGGCCGGAAAACCCGTCTGATGGTGTTGCTGATGACAAGTCGAAATCGCTATAAGTGAGACTTTGCGGCGACATTGACAGCGCGCTCGCAGCTCCTCTCCCACCAAAAGCTGTTTTCCTGTAGTCTTCGAAGTCTGAGTGGTCGATCTCCGATGAGCTTGCGCGGTCGGTGCGATTGCAGGCTGAATCTGTCTCGTGTCTGCTGCCCATGGTCACGCCTGTCTCTTTTTGTTGCTCCTCCAGCTGCCTGGCGAGCTCGACAAGCCCTGCCTCATCCTCTGGGAAAACTGAGTGAACCGGTAAATCCATATCGCTATTCGGCCGTATACACCCGAGCTTGGACGCGATGTTGTGGATTACAGGCTGGCCTCGATCGTTGAGTTCAGGCTCTCCGAGCTCCCACGGCTGTTGATTTCGGACCATTGCGTAGAGCTTGTGCACCGTGGCGATCAGGGCAAACTGTGTGTTCTCCAGTACTTCGGCATACCTGCAACTTTGGTCAGTCACGAGTTTGTGTGCCGACTGCGATAAAGGACATACCCTCGAGGTAATTGCTTGTACTCCATCTTCTTCCGAGTCCCAGCAGTGCAGACCAAGCCATCGTCCTTACACCTCTTACAGGGGAACTCCCCGTCACACTAGACCTGTCAGCGGAACCCCAACATGAAGGCGTCCCGTTTGAATTACCTTTGTCTTTTTCATTCTACACCTCTCACAGGCCTTCCATACCCGCTTATGTCTCCCATCTGCCGATGAAGCTGAAGCATGGGAGTGTGAGTCCTGGGACGGCGATGCGGGGTGGCCATGTGTGCTGGCGCGCTTCGATGTGCGATGGACTGCTTTCACGGCTTTTGAGTGTGAGTGTTGTCTTTTGGGTCCTCCAGATTTGAGGTGATCCTCGTTTGGTGGCGTAGGTAAACCTTCCTTTTTAATTTTTTTTGGGGGGGGGGATGGCGGTGTTTGGACAGCTTTGTGTAAGTGCGTGTAAGTCGGGTGTGGAGGGGCGTTGTGTGTAAGTTGGCTCGGGCGACTGCAACTGGTCGTTTGGGAGGCGGAAGCTAGCGCAAAGCGTGTAAAGGGAAATCCAGAGAAAGTCTCGGACAAGACAGGTTCCTCGGCCGGGCTTATGAACAATAGTGCATAAGCAGGTTGCAAAATGACTCGAGGATTAATAATGGAGACAAGGCTGGTGAGAACCACGAGTGCATGGGTTATGGGTTTGTCGGAGTCGGTCGATGTGGGATGCGCCCTGGCCGCTGCTACCCCTGCTGTGGTGGGTGGTCCTCGGCAGTGTCCAGTGCACACTGGCAGTGGGATTAATTTCCAGTCTCGGCTTTCTGTATCGTGCGGGCGCGCGCGTGGGCGGCCAAACGGTCGGCCTGTTCGTTATGTCCGAGTCTGCGGAGCCAGTTCGGGTGGATCCAGGTCCCGCCTCGTTGCCGTCTCCGTTTCGACCCCCTAGTTCCTGACGTCTGGATGATCTGCGAATGACTTGCACGTCTGCAAGCGATGCCGCCCTGGTTCTGCGTCGAGGGGAGGTCTAAAGTCCGCCCACAAACCGGGAAGTAATACGTCGCAGCTGATGGAGTGCTGAACATATGACGCCGAGATTCGAGCGAGATAAAGTCAAACCAGGAATGTTCACTGTTCTACTTACTTCAGTCTCCGCGGCCAGCAACGTGTTGGGACCAGACACGGAATCCTGGGCTGCCAAAATCTTATATCCCCGTCGTCTTGGTGGGTTTGCACCAGCGAGATCCACCGGTTTTCCCAAGGGCGTACGGAACCTGGCCATTCTGTCGCGGCCTAAGTAATCACTCTAGCGGCTGAGTAACGAGACATGCTGTTGCTTTGATGCTCGCCCCCTACTGATCCTCATGCTCCCCAATTTTTGCTGACCGGCTATACGTTGAACATCAACGCCGCCCTTTAGCGACGTGGCCGGGGTGGCTTCGCGCAACGGGCAGGTTGTAAGCAATAGCTCCGAGCGCATAACACCCCGGATTTTCTGCCTTCAAATTCCTTGTTGGCTGTATACCTGAGCGTATTGGGCGGCGTATCTCATCATCCTCGTTTCGTTTCGGGAATGCGACCGGGTACAGACAAGTACATGTACTTTGTGCGACTTAGGAACACAGAAACCAGGCTGAGTAAGCCGTCATACAGGGAAAAGTCTCCGCGCACCACAAACGCTCTCAACAAGGCGACTTAACGAATCAGGTCCGATCGGTGAGCTTGCTGTCCTCGAAGTGCTCCCTCCCTATCGCACTGCAGTGCGAGCTGTCACGAGGATTGCATGTGCCTGAGTCCCCAGTATCGCCGCGGAGGCTCCATAGGACCGTGTCCCTCCGCCCGAGACTTTCGGCGCCCCGCGTTTTGGAGCCATTGTCAGTGAAAGTTGTGTTTTTGATGGGCCCGCGGCCGGATGATACCATCAAAACTACAAACCCTCTAGGCCTGGAAGCCCTGCACTAGGTATTGTCTCGAAGCCGAGCGCCAGGTGTAGTTGAGGATTAGACACATTTCGTTTGCTAGCCGTCAGCGAAGCGGTTATGGATCGATCAGATGGAAGACTGAGCGAATGACATGGCTGCTCCAGTGTTTGGGACCATGAGCTGCCGGGATTGTCACTTATTTTCAGGTGAGACTGACTGAGACGCATAACAAGGGCCATCCTCACCGAGAGAACCCCAACTCGCGGGTTTCTGGAAACTGAAAAAAAAGCTTGTCCGATCTACCAGAGGCCATGTTCTTCTCACCCCTGAGGTTGATGGCAACAACAGGTTTCAGGCTTTTTGGGGGGAGGGGGGTTACTCCCCAGACTCCACTTGTTTGCTTTCGGAGGCAAGATGCTTGACAGCCATTGCCGATGCCGCTGATACGGCGAGGTGGTTGCTTAACCTTCCTAGGTAGAGGTAGAGAACAAACGGCTGCTTCCGCAACGCTTCCGTTTTTTGTCGCCTTTCCCATTCCTCTCCTATCTTTAGACATACAAGATTGTCTAACGTTTATGCCGTGGTCCCGCAGAGCCAATATACCAACTTTCGGGCAGATATCTCGACATCATTTGTCTCATCTTCGAGAGAAAGCCGTGGGTGTTCGTCTAGGTCATATTACGTATCGAAATACGACTCGAGCACTCGTGGTAGGTAGTTCGGTCCAAATTAGGGCTCGCTGCTCGCGATTATGTCAGAGCCGTTGAGTGCCCACAAGCGTACCTTATTGCTTCTAGAAGAATTCCCGGGCCCTCCCAGGCGGGATGTAAGTGTGGGCCACCATGGCAACCAGATCCGAGACGGGGTGAATCCACCCAATGTCCGTCATCTCCCGAAGAAGCGTGTCCTCATGACTTTTCGCGTCCAACTCGCGCTTCTGAGGGATATTTGGGGAGGACCTCTGAAGGCGCGTACTGGTTTTAGAAAGAGGAGTCTTAGACATGACCGCGGAGCCGCGGAGATGAGTGTAGATGGGAGTATTTGAGGCTGGCAGCCGGTTCACTTTCGTCTTGTACCTTATGCTGGAGACTAAAATATTGCCTAAAATATTGCTGATTGGAATGCTGTTAGCTCATATTAAGCCTTGAATCCGACCTACACCTATGCGGCCGGCCGAACAAGGTAAAATATGAAGATGGGTTTGGATCGGAGTCGAGAACGGAAGAGGACTGTGAACGCCGAAGGCCGAGATATGCACGGATTACGTTTAGGAATGTCGTTTGGGAAATGTGGGCCGTCTCGCGATGCGGCTGAAGGGAACACACGAGGCCGAGGTGGAGATTTATCTGCTTGCAGCAGTTCCTGTTGTTGTGTGAACTGCCAGTTTTGGATGCCATGTCGACAAGGACTGAAGAGGTTTTCGGCAGGGAGATGAAGAGTTGACTCCTCTCACCAGGCAAGGGATCTAACATGTGACGTCATCCCGCTGTCTCCACAGCGCTAACAAATGCTTCTTTCACTCGGCCATTCCTCCCGTGAGCCACCAGTGACCATAACACTGACACGGCCTTTTGATTTCCACCGCCAACGGTTGACTTCGTTCTCAATACGGCACCATACTCCGTGATGATGCTAGTTCTTGTTTGGTGAGGTTCGGCTTCCTTCAATAACCTTCCAACCAACCCTCCAACCTCGGTGGCCTCTCTGAGCGGACGCCCCGGTAAAACTGAGACCACCAACTATCACGGTTACCCGCCCATACTGACCCGTTACACCCGAGCGCATGGCCGCGACTCATGCTCCTGTTTGTGCTCCGGTATCAGCAAATCATAGCAGACCAATCGACGAATACTCGCAATGATGACTACCGGGCAGCAGATGGTACAAGTATCGTAACTGCGTAATCATCCATCCGGTCGAGCGAGAACACGCTCTGGCAAGCTGCGGGCGAATAAGGCTTCAGAAGATACGCTACCAACGCCCTACCCCCGTGCATATATCATCTTCCGCCGAAAACAAGGCAAAGCGGCCGCGGCTATCTTTTGTTGCTGCCGATAGTGTCCCCTGGCGTCTCCTCACCTCTTCGGACACAGCCTCTGATGATGGGGCTATTTCCCTCACTAGGGCCCCTTCCGAGGTACCAAGTCCCGCCGGGTCCTTCGACAGAGCTATCGAAGCACCTTCCGATGAAGAAGATTCAAGATCCGATTACGCAACTGCACAGACAACGCCAGGCACGTCTTCCCTGTCCAGAAGGCTCGCAAGCCGGCAAGGGCCATGACCAAGCCCCAGGCAGCAAGTGACTCAACTCCGTTTTGGAACCAAACCCTCAGAGCCCAAGACATCGATGCCGAGGTTCCCAGTTTGCCCCAAGAGCCCTCAACGCTCGCCCCATCATTCATGACGGAAGACTTGATATCAAGATTGGCTTCACCACCACCACTGTGCAGCTCTGTTTTGGGGATTATTCTGGCTGTTGTGAACCCCTCCCTCTTACTTGTCTTGATGGTTGTTGACTCAGTTAGTGAAGCAGTGCCTGACCTTGCGATAGATTTAATAGGCTTGCTGCTTGGCTGCTTCATGGTGATGAGGTTTTAAGCGACGAGTCAAGTGAGTGTAAATCGTTCACCGGTAAGGGCGAGGACGAAAACGAGCCTCGGTCTTTACCTGGCACGTGGGCCGCGGTGAGAAGTGGACGAGCGCGAGGTGGCTGACGGGACTTAGGGGTACCTAGCAATTCCACCACGGGCGTCCACCTTCGGAGGGGACACATTTGTCTATCAAGTGATGAAGTTTGAGTATATCTCTGCAGCGGAATTTCTATCCTTACCTACCGAGCTACTTGATCATGGCCAAACTTGAAACGAATGCTTGAACCTACGATGACGAGGAAATACATCCAAGATGCCAAAGAAGATGGCACAAATGCAAGCCCTAGTGGCATCCGATTTCCTGAAAATAAACCTGCATCAACGTAATGCCAGCCCAATGTCAAAGATGCTTCTTTCTGTTCCCCTCTCCCTCACGAGTTTGGTATCACAAGAGAGTTTTGTGTCTTTAAAATGACACCAACAACGCTGATGCTTCTTTTTCATAAGCCACCCCGACATGCTGACAAGACATTACCTCGTCATATCCTAAATCTGACCGTCGCGACCCCTGAGTGAAACGGCATAACAGTCCATCACCGGTCTCGCCTGTCTCTGGCATCAATCTTCTTCACGTGGTCTGGCATCCGTGAGATGCACAGTTGAGTACAAAACTCGCCAAGCTCTCCGCTAGTTGCGTCACGCACAGCATCTTGTAGATCCCTGCCATAATGTTCGCGATAGGCCCTCTTGACGGCGGCCATGTGCGAGCTGTCCCAATGATAGCGTACAAGGCGGGAGATCAACAGCTCCCGACGCAGCTCGTCACGCTTGGACGCCGTGAGCGCATGGTTGAGCAGCATTGCGTCCCGGACTGGTTTATTAATGACGCCATTCAGGACGTGCGCGAGGACCTCACCCTGTACAACGTGGGACAGTCAGCATTCCGAGGCCACATGTAGTCTAGTTGGGGGCCGGATAGTCTTACCACGAGGTTTCCGCTCTTCTTAAGCGCATCTTTTGCGAAGTTCGCCCCCTTGAAGGTCTCCTTATACATCTTGAGCACCTCTCGCAGATGGCTGTCGCTGCGCTGCGTGACGATGGTAATCATCAGCGTCTCTCCGCCTCTCTCGCTGCGCACGGCGTGGTTAAGCTGTTTGACGTCGTTGTATACGAGATCGTAGTCGATCCGCAGCGGTCGACCATACGCATCCACTTCCTCCATGCGCTGCTCGTCCAGCACCATCAGCACGGCCTTCTTGAACTTATCCTCCTTGAGCTCAGTGCGCATGCATCGCGACAGGCTGTCACCGTACTTCTTATCACTGAAGCCATCCTTGATGCGGCGGATCTCGTCGTTGGTGCGGCCCATCAGAGCTTCAATCAACAGCTCGCGCCGCGTCTTGTCGCCGTGGTACCAGAAGTTGGCCCAGTAGGCCTCCGACTCCCAACGGCCGAGGGCGGTGGCGTAGCAGGCCTTCATCAGGTTCGGGTCCTCATCCTTGAGACGGGCGCGGATGTGCTTGGCGATGTTGACCCCCTTGCGCTCCGAACCTGTCTTTACGAGTCGCTTATACTCGACCCGGAGCTCCATCATCTGGTCGTGCGTGAGGCCTGGCAGGATCTCAATGAGCGGCTCGGTCTCGGGCGCACGCTTCTCGCCCTTGAGCGCCTTAGCGAGGCGCGCAGCATCATCGACAGGGTCGTGGAAGCGCGCGCGGCGTGACCGCTTCTTGTCGTTGCGGTCATCATCCGAGCCGATGGGAGACAGTGCGTCGAGGATCTGCGTATCGGAGCCGCGTCCACCTGGGAGGAGCAATGGTGACGGCATTGGCGACAATTGCTGGTATGTCCCTTGGTAGGAGTCCATGAGCGGCGACGGCGGCGCGGCGGAGAGTGACATGCCCATCGAGGCTGAGTGATGCCCCGTGTTCACTGTCAAGCTTGCCATGCGGCCAACGGGTGGTTGTGGCGAGGTGCCGCGCTTCATGGCTGACTTCATCGGCCCGGGGCTTGGATCACGGCCACCAGGGCGCGGACCGGCGACATCGAGGCGACTGTTGCTGTATCGGGGGTCATCACCCCATTGCTTGGGCGGCTGGCCATAACCATAGGCCGCAGACGGCGGCGACTCTGGGCGGGCATCATACTTGGAAGGAGCGGACGGCTTGCCATAGGCCAGGTCTTCGTCGAGCTTGTCTTTCTTTCGTTGGCGCTCGCGATCCTTGTCCGAGTCTTTGTCACCCCGATCCCGCTCGCGGTCTCTCTCGCGGTCCCTATCCCGATCTCTCTCGCGCTCTTTCTCCTTGTTGCGGAGCGAGTCCCGCGAATCGCGCGGGGAGCTCGGTTCATCCCTCGGGCCGCTAGACAGCTTCGCAGCATATTTCTGGGGGAGGAACATGCTTGCACGCCGAAGCTCCTCCTCCCGCTCCCGCTCCCTGTCCCGGTCTCCGTCGCTGTCCCGGTCACGTGCGCGCGGCGGCTCTCTTTCCTTCTCCCGATCCCGGTCGCGATCCCGCTCTCTTTCACGCTCTCTCTCGGGAGCGGCAGGGGGAGCGGGCCGGTACTCGTCCTGCTTGCGCCGGTAGTATGCGGCATCGTCGTCATCGTCAGGCGGCGCCGACCACTTGGACAGGCGCTCGTATTCGTAAGCGGTTGACGCCGGGTCGCGGAACGCCTCGGTGGAGCTCGGGTACGGGACGGCATCAACCACGTCCGGGCGTGTGTGGCTGCGGTCGCGGCCTCCCGGTGAGCGGGACCGGCCGCGTCGTCCGCTCTCGTCGATTTGCAGCGACATTCTTGCTTTGGACACTTCCTAGGGTTCGTCCAAACAACGAACTTCGTCAAGGGATAGCGTGCGGGGTCAATCGATGAATGTTTCCTGAGTCGCGGATTGAGGGCGGGGCAGCCTTGTCAAGCCCGGTGTTAGTGGCTGCCGGTCAACGCCTCCAGCTCTCCACAGCGTCTACAGCAATAAGAATGCTCACGAGGGCAGACAAACGGCGGAGGAGTATGAAGCGTGAGAAGAGGCTGACCAGCCGTGTGGAAGAGGAGGGGCGGGGTTAAGTCCGTGTTAGTAACCGGGGCGGGCAGCCTTGAGCGGCAGGCTAGGCTTGGGCTGAAGTGGAGGCCTGCAAGCCCTGGCATGAAACAGTTGCTAGACCTGGCGACCTCCTCACCTCCGCCCAATAAAAGCCCGGCGAGGCAGCCCAGCGGTTGTAGTTGATTCCAGGGATGCAGCTCCCGATTGCTCCATGCTACTCTACTCGGCACCCTCCCTGCATGCGCTTTGTCGCCATCATGGGCAAGGCTGTCGCCGATGATAATATCAGCTTCGACCACTTGGGCCTGACAGGCTGTCACTCACTCCGTCTCCGGTCTACCTCTGCTTCCTGAGTGCTAGGTTCTTTTTTTTGACGGACGAACGGCGTCGCGCGACAGCAGTCTTCAGGTCTCACAGTCCACTGACGTTGCAAAAGCCCGAACCTAGCCAGCCGTCTTGTCATCGTTTCTCTGGCGCCGCGGTCGCGGATTTCATGCGTGAAGTGGGCCTGCAGTGTAGGGCAACGTGCATCATCGTTCGCAGCAGCACACTAGGTCCACATGCCTTACCAGTGCTGGTCTACCTGCCCGGGAAAGACCCATTCTGGGGAAATCAGTCAGACGCTGTGAAGCCGCAGGTGTTCGCACGACATCAAAGTTTGCCTGAACCTGGAACTGTTCGCGGGCGGGATGGAAAGGCCAGGTGACCCCGAGCAGATCAAAGATTCGAGCCGATGCTAGCAAGCAGAATGCCGAGAGACAGCCCCGCCAATGGCGACCAGAGCCAACCCATGCCAAGAAACGTGGTTCTCATCAAGTCTGGCAAGAGATTCTGTCCCTCGTAAACACGCAAATCAGATTGCGGTTGGTTTCGTTCAAATATTCACTAATTGTCATTGAAGACATCTGTAGGTAGAGCCATGGCAGGCTCGGATCCGTTCGGTTGCAAAGTACACCCGGTCTGAGCCTGGAATTCTATCCCCCCTCCCCCAAAACGCCCGTTCCCGTCAGCGCTTTTCCTAACAAGTCCAACAGCGCCGGGAACCGGCCATCGCCAAAAGATGCCGTTATGCTAGCGGCTTTGAAATCCAGGCACCAACAAAGTATCTCGTATCCCATCCTATGCGCAAAAGGAGTTCCCAATGCCGCGTCTAACGCCAAAATAATACCCACAAAAACGCCGAACACAATGCTGATTCAACTGACTGCCCAACCCCAGCGTTAGGGGTTCTCGTTTTCTTCCGACGATAGGACTTTCTCAGATGATTGAATCGACAACGGTTGGCGGCCCGCAGCTATCCCTTCGTCATTGATCTCTAGCCTGATCGCCCCTGGCCTGCCGAGAACATTCCTTGCGCTGTCTCACTGTCAATGCCCTGACTCAATTTCCCTGAGAATGAAAATAGGATACTAACCTGCGGCAGATAGACCCCCAAGCTTCAATCATAAGTACGGCGAGCAAAAACGCCACAGCCAAAAATACGACCAGCACATCGTTGCGGTCTCGCGACAACCGCGCATACCGGCACGGCGTGCCCATCCGTGACGGAATAGCGATGGCGATTTCCATCTCGCTGACCTCGAAGAACTCCGCCTGCATATCCAACTGGTGTTGCCGAGTCACAGTTTCCGCGTCGTGGAGTTGATGAGCCGGCCTCGCGGCCTCCCCTTTCATTATACGCGCCTCCGAGCTCTGTTTTGGCCTGTGCGAGAGAAGGTACTCGGTGGTCAAGGGTCGTTCGGCGGTGAGCACCTTGGACAGTTGCGCCGAGTTTGGGGGGTTCCATGGGATGTTGTTGAAGTATCCATCTTTGCTGCCCTTCTTCCCACCAAGAACCGGTGCTTCGGGAAAGATCTTAGGATACCCGAGCCTCCACCGTCCTTTACCGGATGCTACCGCCTCATCGCGCGGGGCTTGAGACTGAGGCTCGGCCTCGAGATGCCCAAATTGGCGAAGTGGCGTTGGGGCGCTGATCGCTAGGGAGGCAAGGTGCGTTGTGAAATACAGGCTGGTGAGCTTCATGTTGACAAACACTGCCGTCGCAGTAGAGGGTGCTCGCTGAGGCGTAGTGGGTTTATGCCAAAAGGAAAGAGGATGAAGCGTGGTGCCCGACGACACCTATATAAAAGCGGGCTGGCTTTGTTGTCGGACAATGGATGCCGCGAGGGGTTTAAGGCCCAGGCCGGATAAGGTTTCTTCGAATTATGGTCTGCCTGCGCAGGGGTATCAAATAGTAGGTGGTCGGCTAATATGGGGTTCCAGATGGCTGGCAATATCCGCGGCTCCCGGAGTTCTACTTCAATGGATGACGCAGCAGGCTAATATAAATTGTTTCTGATTGGAACATGGCCTGTGTAAGTCAGGCGCGTTCGTGGATTGATTGAAGCGTATGAGAGGGAAAGGCCGAGGCCACATGAAGGGGGAAACGCGGGAGGGTGCGGAGGGGCAGATGAGCAAGAAAGTGACCGCAAAGGTCCAGAGCTCCGACTTACACGACCGATGTCACCTTTACGACCCGGAAAGCAAAGGTATGAGCCAACCAAAGTGGAACCAACGACCTGCGAGGTCCAGAAGCGAATGGCAACCCAAGGAAAAGCAAAGTTGAGTGCCAACAGACGCCTTTATATCGTGGAAACTATGAGTCGCACAGGTGGCCAACGTAGCTCTTGGGGGCCGGCATGGTAGATAACTGCCGGATCGCAGATGGAGTGACGGGATGGCGGGCTGGAGGCTCTGGTCAAAGACAGCAGATAGCTAGGTAGCGCTCCCTGTGGGCTGAGAGTTTGGTACTAGCTACCCTTAGTTGCATGTATCAAGACACCAGACGAGCCATCCTCACTCCTAGGCACCCGCCATCTACCAGCCGCCCTTTGAGGGTCCAAAGGGGTTGTTTTGAAAAGAATGCCGCATCAATGCGTTCAGCTTGAGAAGGTAAGCGTGGGGTTGAATTGGGGTCGCCAAGACATCGGAACTTGGAAATCACGCCTCGCAGGGATCGTTTTTACCCGGCAATCGACCCTTGCATCCTGACAGGAGCGCCCGAAGCCTCCCCGAGCCCAGCTGAGGTTACACATTCGCCGATTCTTCTCTTCGTATGACATTTGATTTTCGTCTGGTTCTGGCTGTCTGCCGCGTTGGGACTGAAGCAGAACACTTGAGACTTTGCGAAACTCAGCTGTGACACTGAGAGCACATCTGAATAGCAGTGCCCGACCCAACAACACTGACTACGCCGTATCCCATATCAAGCCTTCCAATTGCGGACTACGGACAACTGGAGCCGGCAATCGTATCCAATTCGCGGGGTTCGTTTCTCCTAGCAAGCTCCACATGCTCCCCGGAGCGACCCCTCGAGCTCTCGATAGACTGGAGAGGGAGGGGTCGGGCAGACGAGGCAGACGTACAAAGTACTCTCCCGCCTCCTGAAGATTCTGCCACTGTCACCGGGCGTCGATCAATCGAAGAGCGCCAGGACTGCTCGTGGGGGCTCCCTCACGGGCCTGGTCACTGCGCAGCCCCGTGTGTTTGAGATGACGCAAGGTGTGTCCGAGTGCCTTGAGCGGATGGCAGGCAGAACCGGGAGCGCCGAGACGGTGACAGTTGACAAGATCAGCTGCCTCGAAACGGCCACGATGGTATGGGGTGTCATGGAAACATCTGTCGAAGGTTCTGAGAAGCTTAAGAATGCTTGGCGGCGTGGTTGGTTTGAAGTTTGAACAAGAGATGGTCGGAGAGTTGGTCAGCCAGTGAGATCCGATCGGCGCGCCAAATCCCACTAACTTGTCTAGTGTAGAAACCCCACACATTGGCCCAAGCTTTGATAACCACATGGATTTTGCGACCTCCACTGGGATTCCCAGGCCTGCCAAATGAAACCTGTCTTGTTCTTCTTGTCGCGTTATCGCCCTCTGCGCGCGCGAACACGCCGATTGCATGGCGCACGAGTAGATTTCTTGGGACATTTCCATGGCCCCTCCCTCTGGGCTCCAGCAGTCGGCCATCTCCTCCGACATCGATAATGGTCTCGAGAATAGCTCTCAACAACAGCACCACAATCACCCAGCGCTGGTCCGCTCCGCCACAGTCCCCTCTAATTTGAGATCCAACCGTCCCGACCCTTCACACCTCGCGCCCGAGGATGCCTTTGTATCGGCATCGCCTCCGCGCCGGCCGGGCCTCTTCGACGTCGGTGGCAATGGCTCGGGCAACGAAATGCGGCCCCGGCGCATGAGACGCAAGGAAGCCAGTCGAAGTCGCAGCCGGAGGCGGAAGCGCTTCCAAAAACTGCTCTGGGTGAAGCAGTCATGTGCGTAAACCCTCTCTACTCGGCTAGTCGGTCCCTTGTAACTGACGTACTGCTAGACCCCGACAACTACACCGATCAAGCCACGTTCCTGGAGAACCTTCAACGTAACCCGCGCGTTCAGCCCTACGACTTCTGGCCGTTGGTTGCCGACTCTACCATCATCATACAACACGTGTGCTCGGTGATCATCTTCATTGTTTGTTTCGTGGGGATATTCCAGGAGCGCGTTAGCCCCGTATCGGTGGTGGGATGGGGCAGCTTTGCAACCTTTATTGGCTGGCTGTTGTGGGACTGGTGGGTTGGCCAGGAAAGCCAAGACAGCGCAGTGGATGGTATCCCACGCGCCGGGGGGGTAGGCGCCTACAGGGAATTCAGACCTCCACGACGTCAAGATTCAGATGTCGGCTTGCCCACGCTCAACCCTAGCGGAACTAGTACGACGAACCCCTCCAACATGCCGTCGGCAGCCAGTTCCAGCACAAACTTGATTCAGGAGCTGCAATCGCAGCGGCATGTTCCTTCCGGGCTCAGCAACGCGAATGGCAGCAGCCTACTGACCCCTGGGCATGTACACTCGAGGTCGGTCAGCTCGGTGCACTCGGTCAGCTCGCAGACCAGCGCCGCTGCCCGAGGTGGACCGGGCGAGGCCTACGCTGAAGCCGGGCAGCGGGGTGCCCCCACCTCACGATGGGACAGAGCGAAGCTGCGTCTGGGTACGATGAAATCGGCCATCCTCATCTACTTCACGCTTCTAGGACTGTCTCCCATTCTAAAATCGCTGACGCGATCCACGTCGTCAGACAGCATTTGGTCCATGTCCTTCTGGTTGCTTGCCATAAACATATTCTTCTTCGATTATAAGGGCAGCTGGGACGGCGCGCATAAATTTCCTGTGGCGTCACTGTCCACCAACGCGGCGTTGATGGCGTCCACAGTGCTGGCGAGCCGGCTGCCGTCAACAGGGCAGGTGTTCAGCCTGACTCTGTTCAGCATCGAGGTGTTTGGGCTGTTCCCAGTATTCCGGGTGTACGCGCGGCAGCAGAGCTGGCGGTATCACGTTGTTCTGACGGTGTTGTTGGTGCTAGGTGCCGGCGGGGGGGTAGGAATGGTGTTGGGCCGCGAGGACGAGTCCCTCCCGTGGAAGAACGGACTGATAGGCATGGTTGTCAGTTGTCTGATCTCGGCGCTGGCCTTGGGCGGTTGCAGCTGGTGGTTGATCGGGCTGCAGAAGTACAAGAATGAGATTTACGGACCATGGGATCCAGCGAGACCAATTATCATCAGCCGGAGGCATTGGGATGACGAATAACAGGGCCGCATGCAGACTCAGGATAGCAGCATTTAACTGAGATTATTACCAGCGCTGAAGAGCATGCCGTTTGAAGGAGTTACTATACTGACTGGACCTCACGGCTGTGTTGTGGATGGGGGGGTGTGTTAGATGGCTGTTTGGCAATCAGTACGCAACCGCCGTCTTGCGGGAGCATCAAGCTCGAGGCCGGATGAACAGGCCGGTCCCACGGCCAGTGTTGAGCTTATTTTTGTTTGCTGCAGGATTTTAGGTGTACCATCTCAGGGTAGTTAGTCCCATGTCAGCATGCGTCGACAACAGAGCCGTGGCCGGGCTTTCTTTCAGCCGCTTGGTCAATGCTAAAAGTGGCTGAAGCGGCGTGACGTGTATCGGTGAGGTTTCTGGGGAATCTCGAAAACGCCATGCTGCACGCGTCGCAAGACAGTTCCCCTTTCATGCTCTCCGCTCGAATGGGGATGGACTGCGCGCAAGATCCATTCGACATGGTGGATTTTAGAGGTCAAGGAGTCTCGGGACGGGCTGTTGTGGGTAAGCAAGAAACGGAGCAAAGCGGAGATGGGAGGAATGACACGCCTTGCCAGTACCGTCTTACGGGATATGTGGGGTATCACGTGCTGCGTGCGAGATGGTGCGAGAGCTTGGGCGTTTGTTCAAGGACTTCAGTTCCCCAGCGCACGGCACAGCCTTGGTACGACTTCAGCAATCAGCTCAGCCCTGCCCCCTAGGGTCAACCAGTTTGATGGCTGTTCAATTTGGCGCCTATGCATCCCTCTCTAGATGTCACGGTATTCATCTCTAGCTCGAGGATGTGCTAGCCCGTCCTGTCGGTACTTTCCAGGTCTGTTCATCTGTCCCATTAAGGGTAGATTGGAGAGCTACAGCTGCTTCAGCCTTCCCGATGCGCCTCATCTGAGAGTTACCTCCCGGCTCCTTCATAACGGATTCGTCGTCCTCCCGCATTTATGAGGGCGAGATCGGCGAATGCTCGGATAGGACTTACCTAGTATTCATCTCCCACGAACCCTGGCTGCTATCAGGCTCGGCGCTTACCACTCTGAATTGTGACAGTGCCAGATGCAACTCGGATGGCATCTTGAGGCGCTCTTGGACGCTTGGGATACGAAAGCTGGGTACGTCAGCAAGCCTACCGCCAGGAGGGGGCACGTCAACCAATGGCGGGATAAGGAAGACAGAGACACCTCCCTTGCTCTAATCCTTCAAATTTCAACCTGTTGGGTTGCGGGATGTATGGCAAAGTGGTCAGACAGTCCCGTTACACTGCGTTTCCTGTTACAGCTCCGTTCACATAACACCAAAGATCAATTGAACTTGAACAAAGTTGTCTCTCAATCCGTTTTCCTAGGCCATTTTGCATTACCGAGTCTTTGCAGTCAGTCGCCCTGCTTTGCTGGACGCGCTGAGCTAGCTGTCCGAGGAGCCCAATTCGAACTCCATTGAATGGTCTGGCCCGGGGATGCCTGGACGAGCGGAGCTGGACGCTAGGAGTTGTCCCGCACTCCGTTCCCAGCGGGAGGATTTGACGTGCAGGTGCGAGACTGCATAGCCACAGCTCGCACCCAGGACGCGCATTGCCCCCAAATCACAGCCGGAGCCTCGAGCCTCAAGGGCAGGGGTGACGACCCGTCCCATCTGAGGACTATGACCCACCCTGTCTCCGTCTGGGACTTCAGACCCAACATGGCTGCAGGGGTCAGGATATAAAGATTCTCAGTGTGCCACCGTCATATGGCACAGCTGGACATATTCAGAGTCATTCTCCCGTTCTCTTCTTGTATTCCAGGGTTTCAATACGCCAAGTTGAGTCGGTTGTATTCGACACACCAACACCACAACGACACTCACGACCCGATTAGTACAATGGCCAATATTACAAATCCACCCGCCGGATATCGCAGCTGGGGAAGTTTTTGCTACCTGAACCCGAGCGATCCCGCTTGCGAAGATATCCCGGGCTTCTACGGCTACGATATCAGCCTCGGCGCGAACGCAGCCCTACTCGCCCTCTTTGTCATCTCTCTCATCGGCTTCATCGGCACCTTTGCCGCGACCAGACGAGGAAAGTCTTTCACGTTCGCCTTCATTGCTGGCGTCATCCTCGAGATTCTGGGTTATGCGGGCCGCCTCATGAGCTACAAGAATCGGTTCGACGAGAATGGCTTTCTGATGCAAATCTGCTGCCTGACTATCGCCCCTGCGTTCCTCGCAGGAGGAATCTACCTCTGCCTGCGCCGGATTGTCTACGCTTTCGGCCCTGAGAACTCGCGTATCAAACCCGAGACATACACTCGTCTTGTAAGCCCGTCCTTTCCGGGCTCAGCTCTTTCCCATCTCCTCTATTCTGACACTTGGCCATAGTTCATCCCCTGCGACGTCATTTCTCTGGTCTTGCAAGCTGCTGGTGGCGCGTTGGCTTCCATCTCATCTCACAACGGGAATTCAACAAAGACCGGAGACAACATCATGCTTGCTGGCCTGTCCTTTCAGGTCGCCACACTCTTGGTGTTCATGGCCTGCTCGACCGACTTCGCACTCAACGTCGTGCGCCGCTACCGCCGCCTCGGTGCCGATGCTTTCGACCAGAGCGAAGCTGCTCGCAACTTGCGCAATAGCTTCGGTTTCAAGGGCATGCTGGCCGCTCTGTCCATCGCCACCATCTGCATCTTCTGGCGATCGGTCTACCGTGTTGCCGAGCTAAGCAACGGCTGGGACGGGCCATTGATGATGCGTCAGGACCTGTTCATCGGGTTCGAGGGCGTGATGATCATCGTTGCGTGCTTGGTGCTCAATGTTTTCCATCCGTCTATCTGCTTCAAGGAGATGATGGACGGCGCGGGGGGGCTTGGTAGCGCTAAGCAGCGGAGCGCGGAAAAGGGTGGCTCGATAACGAGTGAGGCCGAGGCTACGGCATGATTGTTTAGTTGGCCGAAAGGCGGTACGGTGTTGAAGTTATATCTGGATTAAGCGGATGGGTCATAGATGGAAATTGGATACTGGTATGGTTTGTTTGGGATAAAGGGATATATTTGCTTTGTTTTTATATGGGTTAGATCAGGATACCCCCAACACTGGCATCGGCCTATTGTTTGATACTAGCAAGGCGACATATTCATTTTGCATCTTGGTTCTGATTTGTGCCACAAGCTATTATACGACGATCCCCCCAGTGCCATAATTGCCAAAGAGTCTCTGGCCGTAGTCATTTGGGGCAGAGAGAGTGACACCATGTTACATCACCAAGGTCGTGTGACCTAGTCTATTTTTCACAGAGCCGTAGACAGATCAACCCTCTAGACTGCCTATGATGACAGCCAGCCCACAGACAACATTACTCACGGAAGATTTGAATAGTCTTTTCATCCTCACAACGCGGTTGTATCTTGTCCTTGGAGGGTTGGCCCTCTCAGATACCGGAGGCAAAGATAGGTGAAATTATCCATGGACATGTGCTCCAGCGGCTGTTGCATTTGCTGAACATGTAATTTGTATATACGTTGTGCTCTAGGGACTGGTTCTAACCCTGTATACAGTTTCACACCACCTTCCATCTAACGCCGCCAACGCCTTGATGTTTCATATGCCCCCTAAAACAACTTCTAATAGGAATCTCGACGCAACATCGTTTCCTATTTCCTGTATCCCCTCTCGCTCACTGGTGTCACGGGACTGAGTTCATCCAACTCACTCGTCGTCAGGCCGCCAACCGCCCTGGCTGCATCCATGACGGCAGTTAGTAATTAAACCCTAGCGTAATTCATCCAAAAACCTAGGATCCGTACCTGTCCCAAGGCTTATCCCACGACCCCCCTTCATTGAATCCACACTCATGTGACTCCCACCTGTGCCCCTCCGCTTCGGTGTTCGCAGCTGGGCCGCCGTTGCTTGGTCATCTTGATCAAGCGAGCCGTCTGCCCCCACCTCAGCCATACCGTCCTGGAATCGGACGCTTTGGGGAGACAACGGACTGGGGCAACCAAAATCGTCCCCGGCGCCACCGACGTGGATGTTGCGGAGCCTAGCCATCCCAGCGCCACAGCTCGGGGAAGGAATGTGGCTCTCACGAAGTTGATGCAGTTGCCGACGAGAGCCAGGCTCCTGTTCGGGGCTCCCACCTATCCCGACATTAGTACCATTCAGGGGGTCTTCCCGATGTTCAACACTGGGTCCGTCGTCTGCAATACTACCACCGCCCACCGCGGTGCTAACGTCGCTGTCAAGGGCGGTGTCGCTGCCCCGCGCCGTCTGCCGCCGGAAGAAGCTGCTTGCACTCAAGCTCGAATGTCTGGCGTTGCGGTACCTCTCGTACTCCTCTTTTGTGTGCTCAGCCCCGGTGAAGCTTTCTAGGGCGTCAAACACATGCTGGAATACCTGTGTATCCACGTCACGCGCCCAGAGAAAGTCTAGGTGCTCGTAGTGCGGAATCTCAGTCGCCACTGTCTGGCTTGGCAGCTCCCGCAACATAACCTTGATGTCTACAAGTGAGTCGCTACCTCCGTACACGAGCACAACCGGTGTCTTGATGTTGCGGGTCGGGTATTTGGCGACTTTGGTGTATTTGCTGCTGGAGGAGAGCAATAAGGGTGGGTGCACGTCGTCGTCATACATCTGAAATGATTTGGTGCGGATGATTTGAAACCAGTGCACGACGGACTTGGTGCTCGTGAAGGAATACAGGTGAGGATAGGCGGCTAACTTCTGGGAGGTGCTAATGTTCTGCGTCTTCCAGTTGAATAGGAACGTCAGGCCGAGGTCGATAACTTTGGTGAACAATGGAGGATAGAGTAACGACTGCCACATAGTGGTAGAGCTGAGAATCGATCGCCTTCCAAACAGCAAGAATAACACCTGCGGGGATGCCTTGACTAATGCGTCTACGACCCCATTAGACAAGCCAGCGGGTGACATGGCTGGAGCGAGCGCGATGAATACGTTGACCTGATCGTTGAGCTTGGGATGGACGGCAAGACTCGCGAAAGCCTGGGCTGTCCCTTGCGAAAAGCCAATATAGGATAAGGATGGCTGGCCGGTAGTATCCAGAACATAAGCGATGCTGTCGGGGATATCGTAGAAGGCGAACTCGTCGATCGAGAAGTTCCAAAAGTCTAGGGATGTCGGCGAGCAGTTTATGGATTTCTTAGAGTATTTGTTGCCGCGGTTGTTCCCTAACTGCAGACAGTTTCATGTTAGTCTCCTCGCGGTTGTGTGGTATCGTGCATGGGGGTTACCTACCCAAACATCAAACCCCCTGTCAACGAGGACGAAGGGAAGCGACCTCTGCTCATCTGTTAGGCAAACCCAGACCTCACTGTTCATAAGCAGACCGTGGTGCAGGTACACCACGCGCTTCTTGACGCTATTTGGGCCGCGATTGACCCTAACGTCCTCCTCACCTTTCTTCCAGGCCAGCCGGTGCAGGCCAAGTAGGTACCCGTCCTTAGTCTGTACCACGTGCTCCTCGGCCGTGTACCCCCACATGGCACAGATATCGACAAAGTCGGAGGCATCGCGGACCGACACAGAGACAGCTAGTTTAGTGGTTAATAAAACAGCTTCACACGGCAGCGTGAGTACTTACACTTCCGTCTTTCCTCGGCCCTCTTTTGTGCCGGAGATGTCAGTCTGTTGAATAACCGCCTCGAGATCCTGTAGAAGATCGCGAGAAGGGACGACGCTTCGTTCAAATTAGTATCATTGTGTTTTCTGATGAGAAGCACTTCGATTAGGGGTCATACGTAGAGCAAGGGTGAAAACTCGCACGAAAGCCTCGAGCCCCACGAGGAGGAACGACCCGACGAGGGCAGCATACTCAGTGCTATTCGACGAGTTACAGACTGAAATTAGCTCCTGGACACGATCCATATATGGGCATGGGGTGTTTCTCACAGATTCAGCCGTCCCAGGAAGGGAACAGGCATCCTGACGACTTGCCAGAGGCTCTGCCTCTTCACTAGCTCCCAGGGCTGAAACGATTCAAGAACAATCGAGCTAAAAATCCGTGGCGGCGAAAGGCATTGTCGTTCTGCCCTAGATGCTTCTAGTGTAATTGATCAATGGTTTCGAGGTCGTGCTAGGATTTGCGATGGAACAAGGAGACTGGAAATGGTGGGGTTGGCGTTCAAGATCCAACGTCGAATGGGGAAGTCGTTTGTGATGTCACAGTCGAATCACATGCGTGCCGCAAAGTTTGGGCTTGTGATGCTTGTACACAGTCAGCAAGCCAATTAGACGCGCAGCTGTGCCCCGAATTCTTGAAGAGGGCTGCCCCTTATCTCGACTACGACAAGCTTAACTGAGGAGCCGCTAACAGTTAGACTGATTGGCGAGGTCCTGGCGCTCGAACCACGCGGGGACAGGTGGGCGGACCAATCGGCTCAACCCGAGCGCGCGGTCACAGCGTTCTTCGATCCAGCTGCTAGCAGCCATTCGAGAGGATGCCCAGACCTCTTGTGAGAAACCGCTGCGACCCCCGCGATCCTTGGACATCTTCCCTCCCCGCCAGCCATCATGCCGAGCTCATGTAAAGACATTCGTACGCTTCTACAAATGCCCTAAACTCCGTCATGATTGTGACTAACCGCAGGGACGAGAACAGGAGAAGCGCTGGCTCAGTGCCTACAGGAGTCTGAGTGCGTGATGGTGCAGCGACACACGGCCGCCGAATGCCTCCGCCAGCCCCTGTCCGACGACTTGCCGCTGAAGTGCCAGCAACTCAAAAAAGGCTTTGGGGAGTGTCGCCGCGGTATGCTCGATATGCGCAAGCGTTTCCGGGGGAACCAACCCATTAGCTTCCGCCAGCTGCAGAAGACCGAAGACTCGGGCGATGGGTACCAGCTTTATGCTGGCAAGGCTGCCTTTGCCGGAGGGCGGGGCGATACCGACGGCAACGAAAAGACACCAGAGGATTGGAGGGAGGTGGAGAATAAGAAGTACCGGGCTGAGCAAGCTGCTGCCGTGGTCGCTGCTGCAAAGAAGGGGTGAACCGATTTGCAGTGAAAAGGAACCGGCGCTGCTGTACATATCTGTACGATAGGAACCGGAACTGAGGCATTGGCTGGCGTTTCTTGGGGTCTTCCAACAATGGCACCATATTTCGAGCTGGGGGTCATCGGTCTATGTTCCCGCGCGTACCGCGTTGTGACTTTTCGCACAAGTAAATTGGAGGGAAGGGTGGGACAGCATTGGCGATCCCAAGTTTAGACCAGGTCCGACCATCTGAGCGGATCAAGTTGGGGGACAAGGAGCTGCAAGGTCAGCTGCGTGACTCCGACATATGTTGTCTGGCCGATTTATCTCTTCCGAGGGTCGAGGCCCTGGGACGGACGAGGACCCTGTTAGCATCAGACAGGTAGCACTCCAAAGCACCAGGCAATTGACTTTTCACCGCCGTTTGAAGTCGGCACCCAGCACAACCATAGCGCGGTTTGCATAGTACCTGTTCCCCGGGAGAGGGCCTCCGGTAGCAATGATTCAGTTGACTTAGACGCATCATGGCGATGGCAAAAGCTGACTCAGTGAAGGGTTCCCTTGTCGCCCATGTTCCTTCATCGAACAAATGAAGACATTAAAGGTTGACGGCCCATGCTGCCGACCGTGTTTTACGGGCTTTCGAGACGCTTGGAATGAACGGTCGGAAGCGAACACAAAGAAGAGAAGGATCTAACATCCAGCCTCTCCAAATTTGCCCTGACATTTGGAAGCGTCCTACGAGCGACTAGGGTCGCACTTACCACCAATGCCTATCCCAGTTCTCCCTTTCCATCACCACTTTCGCCACCACAATCGTCGTCGTTCGCCATTTCTGGTGGCGTTCGGGATGATGTTGCTGGTGGCAGTATGTCTTCTGCTTGCATCACCTCTATCTGCCGTGGAATTGCTATCGCAGACATCCGTGATGATGACGTCTTCCGGCAGGCCCCACCAAAAAGTAGACACCCCGCACGTCGACACCACCGACGACGCCGGTGCCGGTGCCGCCACAGCGGCTCTACGGCAGCGCCCTGTCGATGAATTTGAATTTCAGAAGCCCCTGGGTATGAACGACGAAACCAACGATCGCCCGCCACTGGCCGAACTTCCCGACGTCTTCATCACCGACCTTCCCGCCGAGCATAGCCTCTCTTCTGCCAGCCATGGAAAACGAAAACGGCTAGTTTTTGTTGGCGATGTACATGGTCACCTCTCCGCTCTACAGGCCCTCTTGCACAAGATCGGTTTTGATCACCGCCATGGCGACCACCTCGTTTTCGTCGGCGATATCGTGGCGAAGGGCCCAAACAGTGCCGGAGTCGTCAAGCTCGCAATGGATGTTGGCGCCAGTGCTGTTAGAGGGAACCACGAGGACAAGGTACTCCAAGCTCACAAGGCCATGCAAAAAAAGAAGAAAAAGCAGCACCACAAGGATGTTGAGGGGGCCAGCGAGGACCCCATATCCAATGTTGACGCCGGCGAGCTAGACACCGAAGCAGAAACAGGTCTGCTTGCAGCCACCCGCAGCAAGCACGCAGACCACGCTCGCGCCGTTGCTCGCTCACTCTCCTCCAAGCAGCTAAAGTGGCTCTCCTCCCTCCCAGTCGTGCTTCGCATCGGACCGGCTCTCAATGCTACCTCAGAAGATACACCATGGAACGCCGGAGAGATCGTGGTGGTACACGCTGGACTTGTCCCGTCGATCCCCATCGATGAGCAAGACCCGTGGGCAATGATGAACATGCGTACACTTGTCTATCCGCTCGTAGACACCACTGGTACATCATCGCCGGAGGAAGAAAACGACACCACCCCTAACGAAACCCTCTCAAGCAGCAGTGACGACGATTCGGAGGGACCCGCCACTACCGCTGAAGACCTCTTAGTCGCTGTCCCATCGGACACTCGGCAAGGCGAGCCTTGGTCGTACGCTTGGAACCGGCATCAGAACATCGCCATCCCCACTCCTGAGGACCGCACCATTGTCATCTATGGTCATGACGCCAAGGCCGACTTACAGGTTAACATCGACATATCCATCCAGCCACGCCCCGCCGAGCGCCACGGGCACAGGAACAAGGATAGAAAGAAAAAGAAGAAGCACCACAAGCGCGCAGAAACCACCGACATCAACATTGAAATATCACCCGAGACCGAAGTCGATGGCGACGGGGATGTTGAAGTAGAGACAGAAATCGAAATCGAGATTGAGGTTGAAGATAACAGCGGAACAAATGGAACAGCGTCTGGAGATCCATCTCTGCCATCGGACAAGCTCAAAAAGAGGTGGCAGGAAGAGGAAGCCGATGCGGAGAGAAGGAAGAAGCACGGGAAGGAGAAAAAGAAAAAGAAGGGAAAGAAAGGGGTACGCTATGCATTTGGTCTTGATAGTGGATGCGGCCACGGGAGACAGTTGTCCGCGCTTGTGCTTGAAGCAGGGCCAAGGCCCGAGGACGGAGTGTTGCATCGCATTGAGCAAGTGGATTGTGGTGAGGTTGAAGAGTAGAGGGGCACCAGGAAAGAATTGGGTAAATAATTACCCCCTGAACGCGAGTTTGGGTTTGCATCTGCATTGGTGGGAGAGGGAGACAGGCTGAGGTTAATGGCTGTAGGAAAACAGCGTGCGGTAGAATTGATGCTTTGGGTGTTCAATATGTTTGTTTCCGTTAATCTATACTCACAGTGAAGCATTCGTTGTACTAGCATTTGCTTTATGTAATGGAATGTGCTCTCGGGTACAATCATGACCGTGATATGGTTGCGATACAGCACAATCTCTGATATAATCATCACTTGCATGCTTATGTATAGTTAACCAATCTTAAGCTTTTAGGACGTGCCGTGGGTAGGGAGAGCATATGAGATGTTGGAAACAACCATCAACATCATCGTAACAAAATCCCAGACATATTCATCATTCCTATCCTCGCTGATGCAGGCGAGCGAGTGTGCTTAATAGTCACATCAAATCCGTTCAAGGCAATGCCAATTCATCTACCATGCCAGTTTTTCCGCCCCAAATCCCGGGTTATACTTTGGTCAGCATTTACTGCAGCTTGGCCTTGATAATGTCCTTGAGTGTGATCGCATCGGCGGCGAACTTGCTAATACCTTCCCGAAGCTTCTCAACGGCCATCTGGTCCTCGTTGAAGTCGAAACGGAAAACGGACTCGTTGTTGATGTAAGACTTCTTCTTGATGTCCAGAGCGCTCGCACCGGCGGCGTCAAGCTTCTTGGGCACAGGCTCAGACGAGTTGAGAAGATCCTCGAGCAGGTTGGGCTAAAATGAGTAGCATATTAGCGTAACGCTCCCACACCGAACAATAAATTCTCGCTGCAAAGGGGTGAAAAGACTTACGGAAATGGTGAGGTAGTCGCACCCAGCAAGCTCAGTGATCTCACCGGTGTTGCGGAACGAGGCGCCCATGACGATGGTGTTGTAGCCATACTTCTTGTAGTAGTTGAAGATAGCCTTCACGCTGGAAACACCAGGGTCCTCCTCCTTCTTGTACTCCTTCTTCGTTGAGGCCTTGTACCAGTCAAGGATGCGACCGACGAAGGGAGAGATAAGGAAGGCACCAGCCTCGGCGGCGGCAATGGCCTGGACGAGAGAGAACATCAGGGTGAGGTTGCAGTTAATGCCATGGTCACGCTGCAGGATCTCAGCAGCCTTAATGCCCTCCCATGTCGAGGCGATCTTGATGAGGACACGGTCCTTGGAGATACCCTCCTTGGCGTAGAGCTGGTTGTGGGAAGGTAAGGTTAACTATTTACCGCTTGAAAACACGCGGATAACGGTGGGTCTTACATCGATAATGTGAAGGGCCTTGTCGACCGAGGCCTTGGTGTCGAAAGAGAAAGCAGCGTCAACCTCGGTGGAGACCTTGCCGGGGATGATCTCGAGGATTTTCTTGCCAAACTGCACCAGGAGGTGGTCCAGGGCAGACTCGACTTTCTCATCGATGGAGCCTTGCTGGTCCTTCACCTGTGCAATGGCCGCATCCAACAACGCAGCATACTCGGCCTTCTTCGTCGCGGCAAGGATGAGCGAGGGGTTGGTGGTGGCATCCTGGGGCTTGTATTTTCCAATGGCTGTACCAATGTGAGCAGTTATTCCGCGCATCAAGGAATGTTATGGCGGGGGAGGGTGGACTGACATGCGAAGTCACCTATCGTGGCGCGTTAGCAGTGCTCTGAGACGCAGCGCCGGGTCCGAATATAACTTACCAGAGTCACTGACAACAACCTGATGATAAATAGATGATCAGCAAAAATAAGAGTAATGGCAAAAGTGCGCAAACTAGGGATCACCACGCCATCCAAGGCGCGAGGGCTTCCAAAACTTAACACAATGAGGGGTTTGGCGGGGTAATGGACGTACGGTGCCAGTGGCCTTGAGCTGCTCGAGAGAGTTGGCCATGTTGAGCGAGGGGAAGAGTGTAGATAGACGTGCGTTTTCGTTGAGACGAGCTGTGGTAAAATGCAGCAGATAAGTCGCGGCGGTTTTTTCTTGCGGAAGATGGAATGTCAGGAAGTACGAGCTACGAAAGATCAAGGCCCGCCTTTCTTTTGTGTTGGGGACAGGACCAAGACGCCAGTAGATAGCGGGGTCCCGACATCGTCATAAGTTCCCCAGTCGCCCCTGCCCATTCGCCCCATCTGATCTTGAATCATCACACACTGGGGCCAGAACTTCGATCAGGCAAGTTCCAATCTTCCCGTGCGAGCTCTAGGTTCACGTTGTTTCGCCCCATTTTGCGTTGCCATGGCGTCTCTTCAAAGTTACCTCTACCTCTGCAATCCCATCTCCTTACATTTCTGAGCGATGCCCGAATCAATCTCAGTCCGTCACCGGATCTTGCGGTACAAGGATGCGCCTTCAATCAACCCCTCACTCACTGCCGGGTTATTGCAAACTCTTACTCAGCCGTAAAATAACCCCACGCCCCGGTGGAGAGCGAGCCATTGGACAATGCTTCATCATGTCCATCTCCACGGAGCTCACGGAGTTTGATCAGCCCTCAACCGTTACCGTGAAACCTGTCTGGCGTGGGACTGGCTGACAAGGCGCACATCTTAGCTGTCACCCACGGAACCATTTGTGCTTGCTGGACGCTAGATCCGGAGAAACTCTTTTATTCTTCTCTATGACGGTTGTAGGACATTCGTCAGCAACAGCAGCCTCCTTTTCCGTACCATATTTTCCCCTTCTTCATTACGAACTATAAGTATACGAAAGTGAATTGCAACCCAGTATCAGCGCCCCTGTAGCCGGATCTGATGGCGGCTACGGATCCGTAATACTCAGTCGTCCTGGGTTAAACACTTAGTCGTCGCCGGTTATATCACCGTATTCCCAGATTCCGTTGCGGTCAGCCTTTGCTAGAGACTCGGCCTCCTTGAGACTCTTGAGCACCGGTTCAAAGACCTTGCTCCGCTCCCAAGGCTTGAGCTTCCGCGGAACCATGGCATGCCCGTTCAGGATGATCTCGCGGTTGATGGACGCGGTGACCTTGTCGGCGCCCTTGGCCTTAGGGTCGAAGATGGTGATGTAGCTCAGGTTCTCCTTGGTGTCGACAAAATCGAAGCTTCCGACCAGCTGCTTCCCATCCGTAACCTCGTAGATGAAGTTGATCGCATCGTTGAGGTAGTCAGGCGACTGTGGGAGCTGGATGAACGTGAGCTGGGCATCTACAGCCTGCGCCTTGAGCCGTTGCGTGGTGAACTGAGGTTGGTCAAGAGGGCGCAACTTAGCCCACGGCTGCTTCTCAGAGTTACCATAGTCGATATATACCACTTCTGCCACCTTAGCCGCCCGGTCGTTCGACCGAATGCGAGCCCTATACCACTCTCCATCAGCCGTGAACTTGGCAGCAACGAAGTCACCGGCCTTCGGGTTCTCCTTGATGGCGATATTATTCTTGGGATCAGTGTGGAACTTCTTAAACTCGTTCATCAGCGTCGTGAGTGCGGCAGTTCCTTTGCCAACCTCCTGAATCTTGATTTTGCCAGCAGCATCAATGTTGGTTATGACAATATCCCGGTAGTCCTCTGGCCTCTTTTCGACCGTGATAGCTGTGTCTGGGGTATACTCAGGCGCTGCCTCTGCATCCTCGTCAGCATCCTGGGACGGGTCCCAATCATGCCACAAGCCCTTCCTGCCCTCCTTTGCGCGCTGTTGCGCGGCCAAGAGCTCGGTTGCATTACCCGCCTTCTCGGCAGAGTACTCGTGAACGGAGGCCAGGCCTTCCTCAACAAGAAGCTTCGCAAAACTTTCGCGGTTGATGTAAAGATCTCCAATGAAGCCACCAATCTTGTCGATGTCGTGGACATCGATCTCGCAGTCTCTTTGATTGCATCGTTTGTTCGCCAGATCCAGCGCCTCTTGCCCGAAAGGTTCGCCCTTCTCCTGGGCGTTCCGGCCGGCACGAGGAGCACGAACACCAGCGAGAACCAACGTCAACTTTGCTCCCTCACGGGGAATGAGAATTGTGAAACGAGAGCCGGACTTGCAGAAGTCAACAATGCCAGGGACCTTCCGCTGTCTCGAAAGTGTGGAAAGCTGAATCTTCGCCTTTTGAGCGCTTTCTGATATGTCGACATATTGCTTCACCTTGGGAGCCTTGCCGGACCACATTCCCTTCTTCTCCTCTTTGGCTGTCTCCTGGGCCGCGAGAAGCTCGTCGTAGTTTGGCGCACGGTCAGTGTCGTCCTTTCGGTGCCTGATAACCGAGCAATAACCTTCTTGTACCAGTTGAAGTCCAATGTTCTTGCCGTTCTGAGTGATCGTCGCGACGTCCCGAGCTTCAAAGTCATCATTGGCAGGCTTGGACCCATCTACAGTGACACGTACATGCTTTCCGATCAGCTTCTTCCTCAGGAACTCTTTAGCCTCGTCCCTGAAGGGTGCCTCGGTAGACTCTCCAGCACGGGGCCCGCGGACGCTGCTCAAGCTAATTCTTTTCTCGACACCAGCCTTGTTGCGAATAATGACCGTGTCAGCGCCGATGATCTTCGTCACCGTAGCCTCCTGATCCTTGCTGTCTGCAGATTTGGCGACGTGGTGCTTGTGCAGACGAAGACGAGCGCCCTGGGCCTGCTTCTCGGCGGCCCTGAGAGCAGCCATATCGTTGCCTAGCATCGTAGAATGGAAATCATTACACCGGGCATAGCCATCTTGGAGAAGGAACTCGGCAATGTTACCGCGTGGGTGAAGAACGGCGGCGACAAGTTGGGCCTGCGGGCTGGCGCCGACAATCTTGACTTTCACGGCGCGTTGCAGCAGCCGCGACTCAACAAAAGCCTTGGCTTCGTTACCGTACTCCTCAGCCGGTTGGGTTTGTCCTTGGCTGGTTCGCTCTGTTGAGGGGGTTCGAATGCCGGCGATGAGCGTCATCACCTGCCAGTGTTTCTTTTCGGTGAGTAGCAGACGGATCAGCAACCTGTCTCCGCTGATGACGCGTTCGACAATGCCGTCAACAGTTTTGCCTTTCCACTCCTTCATGAACTCCGGACCGCCCAGATCATTTTGAACCTCGATGATTCCGCCAGTCCCGACATGAAGACCCTTGAGGTCGTTCTTTGCCTGTGATTCGAGGATGCGAAGCTTCTCGAGTCTCTCAACAACATCTTCGGAGTCATCTTTTCTTCCTGCATCTTCTCTGACTTTGAGCCAGCCGGCCTTGACTAATGCGTCAGGGAGTTCGGTTCCATCTTGAAGAACCGCACTGCCGTACTCTCGGCCTGAGCCGGGGATGGTGTCTACAAGCCGTGTGAGCTGCAGTTTAGAAGAGCTTAATCGGACAGTTAAAAGAACGAGAGAGAGATCTGAAAGTCTAAATAGCGGACATGACGTAGATCTGGGCCTGCACGCGCCTGTCTGGCGCGAAGACACGTTGAGGACGACATGGTGGTGAAGATCGAAAGTACTTACACAGAACAGAGCACTTGACCTGCTTGCCAACAGCAAGGTTCCGCAAGAATTCGCGGGACTGGAAGGCGAAAGGCTCATCGCCGTCCTTGCTGAGGCGGGGAGCGGTGACGTAGGCCAGCGAGAAAACCCGTTCGAGCGAAGGATTGGTAGGACTGGCCAGGATCAAGGTGTCTCCGCTGAGCACCGACTTGACGTTTGCGATGAAGTTCTTGGCCATTTTGAAGTGTGGTGGCAGGCAGCCGGGGGGAGGATTGACAAGCAGACGATGCGGTGAGGAGATTTCAGAATCTGGGATACGTCAATTACTCCGCACGGCGTATGTAACTCAAACTGAGAATCTCGTATGAACAGCTCCGAAGGTCTCGAAGAAAAGGAGATGCCCGGCCAGCAAAGAAAAACTGCTGCTCTTAACTGAGCACCGAGGCTGTCTTCAAGGAGAGGTGTGAACCTTGATGGTGAGGTGTCCTTCCCCGCAACCTTGCGGATCTACTGAATAAAACCCAGAGATAAGAGGGGTAACTGAAATGGGGTTGACGTACCGTAAAGAGGGATCCCTTAAGTAGAGCAATGGGATAAAAATTAACGATATAGAAGCAATCAAGGGAAGTGCGGGTGTGATGTAGGTTTCAAAGTAGAGCTCGAGAGCTATCGTGTGCTTTTTGACAGCTTTCGCCATTAATTTTGGATGGAACGATTGCAAATTGTGGGGTAAAGCGTGGTCTCCAAGGACTTGTTTCAGGGGTCAAAGTTGCTCGCTAACAGAGGTGCTTAGGCGCCAATGGAAGGAGCCGTTGTACTGGGCGAAGACTATTTGTTGACCAGTGGACGTGGGGGAAGCTTAATAGCCCTGCAATCCTCAATCCACTGGTTGAGTCTGCATACCCTATCCATTTCCTACCAGTTATTTATTCCACACATTTTAAAGCAGCAGGTGTGTAGGCGTTCGTTCCAGCTAACCATGACTTTGGTACCTTGCGGGTACGTGCCCGCCCTTCCATCCCGGTTTCAAGCATAGGTGCCTATTCCGTACCCATCCAGGCAACCTCCCGAGGACCCATAGCGGGGTGGCTGGTGGAGCTCACGACAGTTATCGCCTCCCAGTCACGACAGCCCAAGCACACCTACGAGATGCCGTCATTTGCCACGGAGTTGAGGAGCTCCACTTCCGCCGGGCTGCGTTGCTTGGAGAGAGTCTTTCCAATTGTGTGCAGACAGGTAAGTTAATAAGCAAGTAGCACTCTGTGAGGTGCAAAATTTGCAGTGTCCATTCGAATAAATCGCTTATTGGGGGGCTTAGAGCCCTCTCAGTAACTATACTATACCAGTCTTAGTATTCAACCGTATCAATCGCACCAATGTTGTCCGTTCTGCTCATTTTAGAGGGATGCGACAAAGAGGCGACTCTACTGGGAGATACCGATGACGCCTAGCAAAGAGCGAGTAAGTCGGTATTCAAATAATGATTTATCAAGTCAACTTACCGCAAGCAGGGCGGGGGCCGGCATTGCCGGTCTTGAGCGACTCCTCGTTTCCGCCCTTACCAAGATCGTCGGTACCAGCGTGGACGACGACGGTACGCTAGAGTGTGTTAGTAACAATGAGGACCGCGAGTTTCATCCAAGGATACGTACGCCGATAACACTCTCGGGGCCGATAAGCTTGACGAACTTATCGCTCACTGTGCCCTTGGCGTTGCCCTGGGCATCGGTATTGATGTTGCCGAGATCACCAACGTGGCGGACCTCATCCTCGGGGGCACCGTGAGTCTTCGCGTGAGGGTTGACTGGGACGGGCGAGTATTAGCGAAGCTGAACACTGTCCCAAAATGGCTCCAGGGCCATGAAGCCCACTTACAATGAGGGCCAGCGGACGTGCAGCCGTTGGTGTTGTCGCCGAAGGTGTGGATGTGCATGCCACGCTTAGCGTTGGGGTCCTGGCCGGTGATGTCCCAGGTGATGGTGGTGGGAGCAGACTCGGACTCCTGTACGAAAGTCACGGTCCCGGAGACCTTGGAGTCACCACGGACGACGGCAACTACAAGGGCGGGTGGTTAACGATGACTCGGCCGAGAACCGCAATGGCAGACAGCGCAACGAGCTGCGTAGAACCGGAAGAAAGACGGGTGTCCATCACCCCCAGAAGAGCACTTGACCAGCTCTGGCCATCAAGGTTGCCCACTCTGCTCGAACCACAGAGCACACACCAGCTCGATCAAGCTCGAGCAACCCGTCCTCCGGATGTCTCCCCCGGATCACAAGGATTCGGAAAATGATAGCGGGGTAGGATTTATGGCCGCTGCTTACCTGCTTTGACCATGATTGCGGTATTTATGGTAGGATGCTAGATCAAGTTGGTAGTCTTTCAGTGATTTCAAGGAGTTACACAAGCTGGAGTTGTTGAGAAGGAGAAAAACCTCGATTATCTGAGCCGAGAGGGGGGAGTTCAAAGCCCGAAGACGCTGGTGAAGTGGGGTCGCGCGGATTGCGAGAGCTTGAGTGGAGATTTCAACCCCGCACCCGAGTGCCGTCATCCCACTCACTCGTCCCGCAGCAAGCCCAGGCGGCTTACAAACATCAGGACAAGCGATCGAAACACTACGGGGACTGACTGGGCTTACGGTGAGACGAAAATGGCCGTAAAATTCCAAAATAAGCCATTGGTTATCTGGCAATGTGAAGGGCTACGAGTGCTGCTCTCCGTGCTTCTGCAATAACCACCACTCTGGGCCGCATTACGGAAGGAAAGCCAACAGGGCGCTGGCGAGGTGCTGAGACAACCGGACCATGACGCAAGACCGGACTATTCATACCTGTAGGAAACACAGGTGACTAGGTATAGATAGGCTGCGCTAGGATTCGCCTGCTACCTTCAGTTATTTTCCTGGAGTATTTTGCGTGGGGTAAGGGTCTCCAGTTTCGGAACTCCAGTCCTACCGGTATTTTTGCAATCTACGGGACATAAATCGCGTTCCTTGAGGGGTTTGCATATTTCGCCAAACCACCCCCCCCCCCCCCACCATTCAAGATGAACAGCTCAGGCGAGTCTTCCCACGGCCGGCTGTCAAGGCCAGCGGTAGACACTCTGGAGAAGACTCAAGCTTCTATAGAAGCATTCATACCACGTGAGGCGAACGAAATGAGATTCCGTCTGTAAATGCGTTGTCGAAGAGGGCTGAAAGCTGTGGCGCACCTGCGCTGATGGAACCTATTTGTGGAAGTCTTTGCTTTTTGGATGCTCTTTGGCCAGGCTCCCGGGGTGATCCTTTACCAGAGCCTTTCAACATGTTAAACGGTTCTGAGTACGGATTCTGTACTCAAATTGTCTCCTCCCTAAAAATAATAAAAATAATACGTGCGTAATAGGGCTGCAGGCATAGTTAGTTCTAGTGACGGATCATTTGACTGCAGATAGGATTGATCTCCAACGAGGCGGCATCGTCGCGATCCCAAGCGTCAAGACCTAGTCTAGGGAATGGATGTAAGCGCACCAGCAGGTTTAAGAGCGGCTAGAAGTGCCGTCTTATTTCGGAAGTAAACTGAATGCCAATTGTGACATTTGTCGGGCGCAACGGATCGTTACCTACTTGCTGACGGCCTGGAATAGAGGGAGTACGTTTCCTGTATCGAACATCACCGTTGCACATACGCAATGCACATGGATCCTGCTCTCAACCCATTCGACATGGGGTCGATAAGAAGAAGGTTGAGAATGAATGCCTCGCTATGATCGGATTTGAGAAGGGATATCGGCGGTTGCACGGGTGCGACGTTTCAACGGTGGCCTCGTTTCCAGTCTTTCAGTACCCCAAGACAGTGATATGGTCAGCGCCTAAATGGCTCGCAGGAACCTCTGCGTGTGATTCGAGCGTTGGGTGTCAGCAGCCAGCGCCTTGTTGGCTATGTTTGTTGCGTATGAAGAGCTTGGAGCAAAATGGGGTGGAATGGAAAAGGCAGCCTTGAAGAAGTGAGCAGTGCCGAGTTCCCGATGCCAAGAGGTTGGCTCCATGGCGACCGAACGGAGATGCGCACTGCTGCATTGAAGAGCCGTCTTTCACATCGAATCGGGGCGTCGGTGTTCGGTGCTCCTTGTTGTGCCGGAGAGGTACATACGTAAGATAGATGTTGGGCTGATCGAGGAGGTTCCAAGGTCGGGTTCCATCCATGGATGCACTCCCGCCCTTGTACTGTGCGCCTAGTGTGGCTTGCCCCAGGCTCGGCTCCAGAGCCATCAGGCTTGCAGGTAGTCAGGGCTGCGGGTGTGGCTTGGCCTGTGGGTGGTCCTCACCCTCGCCAAACTCATCAACCTGGACCTAGCCACCACCTCCATGCCTCCCACCAGACCAACCTAACCTACCCACTTTACCCCAGCCTGATGATGCGCATTTCCGCTCGCGCAGGACGACTTGACTTCCTCCGACACTGATAATGCGAATCTGGGGCCCGGCCGCCTTGCTGAGCCACTCCCTTTCGCCATCGACGACGCTGAATTCGTGAGCACGGCCTGAAATCGCCATCCCGGGCGAACCTGGGAAAACCTGCGACAGACAGCCTGGAGCGAGGGTGTCCGCGCCCGATAGCATCCCCACAACAATCGACTTTGCACCACCCGCCACCCCCTCCGCGTTGCGCCGAGTCCTGGCAGCGATACTGAATAGGAATACACCCTATGTCTTGACGACGGAGCGTTTCTCCCATTCCAATTTGCGAGCCGTGTTCCGAGCAGCCCTGAAATCGACTCGAAGCGACGGGTGGGGTTTCGATTGATTTCTCGCCAAAACTTGCAACAGCGCCATCCCATGCCACCTGACCAGCTGGTTTTTCTATCGCCCATCAGCTGCTGAGAATAAGGCAGGAATCCAACATTCGAGGCGATAGTCAGGGGGGCGGATTCAGGTCCAGGTGTGGGCAAGACTCCGAAGTTCTTGCTAGTGTTCGACACCATGTCTTTCCGTGGAGACGATTCGCGCCGATATGGCCATGTCCCCCCAGCGCAATACCCAGTCGCCGGTTCTGCACAAGACCAGTCTGCGAGGCGGTCGAGCTTCAATACTGGTGATGATTCAAGCTTCTTCGACCAAAGCTCAACGCGTCTACAGCTTGCCACTTATCCAGGAACCAGCGGCAGACCAGAGGAGGAGCTATTCATTACCAGCCCGACGAGCGACCAACAACCCCCTCCACCCCGTCCAGCATACAACACGCAACACATCGCGCAACACATCGCCACGACTGGCTACCAGACACAGTACCAACAATCGTCACAGCACCAACAAGCGCAGACGCCAACCACGTACAACCCCCAGACGTTTGTCCGTGCACAATCAACCTCTCTCCCATACCACCCTCACCCGGCTTCACGGTATGCTGGGCCAGCAAGTCCGACGTACCCTTCACCGCCCACGAACTACACTCCCCAAGCGTACAATCCGGCGGCGTACGCAATCACGAACAGCAGTCTCCCCCATCGGCAGGCCACAGTCGCCGGATACAGCAATTACAGCTACAGCTACAGCCCCCCCGCCGCTCCACAGCCATCCTCTATTTACGGCCAGGCTGCCGGGCCCAGCTACAGCGCATCACAGCAGGCGCCGGCGACAGCAGTGTCGAGCCAACCAGCTTACGAACCAGCATTGCAAAGTCCTCAATACACACCGTCGGCTCTTTCTCCCCAGTATGACCAATCTTATTCTTCATCGACGTACGGTGGCCAGCAATATTATGCATCTCAGGCCTCCAACGGTGCCAGCCCCAATCCGAGCTCGGCATACTCCACTCCGACCACCCAGACACCATACCCTGCCTTCTCGCAGATGCCCGTAGGCCCCGGCTACTCTGCGCCAGACCCTAACTCATACGTCAACCGGACATCGCGGTCAAACTCCCATGAATCGCCCATGCCCTCGCCGCCAGCCCAGCCCCCATCTGCATCCCCAGGCCTTCAGAGGCACCCGACCAATGCGCCGCTGCCGAGCCGTCCCATGGAAAACGTACCCGAAGAGCCGGGCTGGAGGTCCGGCGGTCGCGGAGACGATGATGGACAGGTCACACAAGAAAGCCTAATCCAAGACATTGTCTCAGACTTAGGTGTTGCTCCGCCTAGCCACCGTTCGCGCACTATTAATGGCAGTATGTCGGAGGATGAGTTGGATAAGTTGCGGCGATATAATTCCACCGCATCAACCGCCAACGCAAGCTCGAGCTCCGCGGGTGTTGGGAGGTATGCATCTAACGCTTCCACTGTGAATCGAAATGATGTGCCTACTACACACAATCAATGGGGCGAGGACGACGAAAGCGACCCTGAGGGGGCTGCTGGACTGCTTGCCATGCAGGATGACATGGACGACCGAAGGTTTGGCGGAATAACCTTTCCCTCTTATTTAGGACCTCCCACACCCCAGCAAGCCCCCACATCACAGCTTTCCCCGACGCGGGAAGAGGCGAGCGCCTCGGATAGCGATTACGCAGGGGTAGGGGGGATGGATCTGGGGATGTACGGGGGTGGATACCCGGGGAACTTGCAGTATGGCAACGACATCGGCTCTCCGCCGGCTACAGTCACAACATTTGATGGAACTCGGCAACTCCCCGCCCCGCAAGGTCGCGGGGGCGAATATCCACCTTTCTCGGAGGCGTCGGTTGACTACGGCGGAACAGGGGGCCTCCAAGCACCCCAAACTCATCGCTTGAGTTTCGACGAAGGGGACGAGCAAGTTTCTATCCATTCTCGACAAAGCGGCAGCGAGTCCCCTTACAAGGAGGACTATCCGGACATGTTCTACCACCCCGGTCTATCTAGCAGACCTTTGCCCGCCCTTCCACCGGGCCAGGACAATAACCTGCTTTCACCGCAGTCCCCGAATAGAGGCTCTTACCAGAATGCTTATGCAGCAAGCGCTGGCTCGCGATCATCGTTCTACGATACTCCTGAAGCTTACAACCAGCAGCAGCAGGTTGAAAGATCAATATCCCTTTCGGGTCATAGCAGCACACCTCCGGTCCAGGCGCCGGCTCGGTCAAGAACGGATGCCGCGGAAGAGCGTAAGCGGTTGATGAAGCACATGTCTCACCAACACCCATTGCCAACCCAGCCAGGAACCCAGCCGGGAGCCCCTTACGAGGGTTACGATGCAGCAACGCCGTCATCTTTGGCCGCCTACGATATGATTACTCTGCCGACCGGCAGGAGGAGAAAATTTACGCCTTCTAAGCTAACGTCTGCAGAGATCAGACGTTGCACAGAGCCATGGGCCTTGAGCGGCATTACCGCGTGGATCCGTGAAATGGCAGAGGGTGAACCGGATTTGAAGAGAAAATCGATCGAGGAAGGAGTGTTGAAACTTTTCACATCCAAGGTACCGACAATGAATGTCGCCGACGCCGAGTTGCTGAGCACGTCTGTCGTAGACTCCATGTTCGCAGCTGGCATTTTGATACCAGAGGAGGAGTGGGTCAAGTTTGGTGCTGGACAGCTATCTGGAGTCCTTTGGCAGCTCACGGGCTATGGGTGCTATGCCCCAAAACTGCACGAGAACGAAGGAGTTGCCCCAAGTCTGCACGATAATGGCATACCAGTACGATGCTACTCTCACCATTGCGGGAGGACTCTGAAAAAGGCAAACTTGGATAAGATGCTGTCTGAGGACGACGTTGCTGTGGTCGACTGGGCGACCTTCTACGGCGTGTCGGTGGATGCGCAAAAGCAGAAAGGTAAGAAGGAGGTCGAGAGGCAGAATGTGCTTCATGAGATAGTCACGGGCGAGGAGGACTTCATGGGCCAACTCGACGTCCTCCGTCTACTTTACCGAGACCAACTCAGGGCTTGGCAACCACCAATCATTGCAGCCAACAGGATGGAAAAATTCATCGAGGCCGCATTTGGCAAGGTTGATGCAGTCCAGCAGATCAACAAGGAGCATCTGCTTGCACAACTAAAATATCGTCAGCAAGAGCAGGGACCGTGGATTACCGGATTCAGCGACTTGTTCAGGGAATGGATTCGGAAGGCTAGGCCGATCTACATCGCATACTGCTCGTCATATCCACATGCTTCATACCTGATTCGAAAAGAGGCGGCTCGGAATTTGCTATTCCGGCAATTCTTGGGAATGGTCAGAGAACACAAGCGCTCGAAGCGTTTGGAATGGGACACGTTCGTTAGGGCACCGATCGCCCGACTCCAGAGATACGGTCTGTTACTGGATACGGTAATGAAGAATATGGTCGGCGAGAGCGAAGAAAGGGTCAATCTTGAACTGGCCTTGAAGGAAATCAAGGCGGTCACACACGAGTGTGATGAGAGAGTAGCAGAGATGACGAAGAAGGTCGACTTATTAGAGCTCCAGAATATGCTTGTCCTTCGTCCGGGCTTCCAGTCGGTCCTTAATCTCGACCATCTTGGGCGGGAGCTCATCAAGTCCGGCGAGCTTCAAAGGCAGGGGACGAATCGCGTCCGCTGGGTTGACACGCAAGCCCTACTTTTTGACCATTACTTCATCCTGGCTAAGCTCGTGGTCTCCAAAGATGGGAGGAACGACAAGAAATACGATGTCTCCAAAGAGGTGAGCTTATTGCGACGCATATTTTGATGATGCCGCTAACCGTTGTCCAGCCAATTCCGATGCCGTTGCTCTTCCTAGAGAGTCTTAATGACGATCCAGTCAACAAACAAAAGGGGATCACAGCCCCGCTGACGCGGACTGCTGCATCGACTGGCTCAGGAACCCAGCTCAACAAGACGGCATCTAATGGAATCGAGCGCCCTGGTCTCGAGCACACAACAACAGGCTCTTCGATTGGGTCAACTGCCACTCGTCATGTGACTGGCGGTCCCGACGATGGAAGGGTTATCTACCCTTTCAGAATAAAACACCTTGGCCACGAGATTTATACGCTATATGCCACCTCTGGCAACGAGCGCGCTGCCTGGTGCCAGGCGATTGTCGATGCCAAGACAAGGCACGCTCGTGCGTTGCACGCACAGAACGCTGAGCCTTTCCGTTTACGTGTTGTCTCGGATGGCGCATTTGCATACGACTCGAACTCTGCCATGGGCAGACAGCCCGGCGTGTCAATCAGGGGTACGCCTCTCGACCGCGCTATCCGGGAGATGGATAAAGTGTATGGCCCCGGAAGGTCAGCTCCGCCGGTCTGCAGGGCGCAGGTCAATTGTGCTGCTGCGTTTACGGCTTTCGGAAAATCGGTCATCGCCATTGGTACCGACTATGGCGTATACATATCTGAGGCTTCGAACCCTCGTGGCTGGACGAGGTCAGTTCAGATATCAAAAGTCACGCAGATTGCCGTCTTGGAGGACTTTTCTGTTTGCCTGTTGATTGCAGACAAAGCTCTGATCTCGTACCCCTTGGACGTCGTTGCGCCCGTTTCTAACTTTCCGGCGCCGGCGCACGACAACCCCCGCCGGGCGCCGCAAAGGCTGGCCAAGGACGTTGCATTCTTTGCCACTGCACGCATGAAGGATAGGATGCTCTTGTTTTACAAGCGGAAGGAGGGTATGCACAACACGTTCAAAGTTCTCGAGCCCGTCTTTCAAAAGGCGACGGAGAAGAAGCCCCGACTGTTCGGGGGGCGTAGGGGCGCCTCCGGCAGCACAGAGTCATTCCGAGACTTTGACGAGTTCTATATCCCAGCCGAGTGCTACTCACTCAACCTGTTCCAGTCATACATCGCTGTGGCTTCGGCGAAGGGCTTCGAGTTACTGACGCTCGACAAGAAGGTAACGCAGTCCATACCACGGGATCTGAGCCTGCCGGCTATCGCCAACATCGCGTCGCGTATCAAGGACCAGCGGCCGCTGGGAATGTTCAAGCTGAATGACCAGGAGTTCCTGCTGACGTACGAAGATTGCGCGGTTTACGTGGACAAGCACGGCGAGATCAGCCGCACGCTCATCATGGAGTACTCAGGCAAGCAGAAGAAGGCGAAAGCGGCCACCATGTTCGGACAATACTTGGTGCTGTTCAACGAGGACTACGTTGAGGTGCGCAACGCGGAGAACGGGCGCCTCCGGCAGATTATCGCAGGCCGCGACGTCCGCTGCTTGGACTATGGGTTTAGGGGCCCTACTGGCAACGGGCAGCAGCCGCCTGGTGGCCAGGACTCAAAGGGTACAGTCAAGATTTGCATGAGCCATCCTGAGACAGCTGGCGGGCAGATCGTGCTGGAGATGCTGCTGAATGACGGGCATGCGGAGAAGGCTTGATATCGAGAGGGGTGGGATTGTGATTGGAAATGGGAGGTGTCTTGACGAGTTCTTTTCTTAATTTCAGGTGATGTGGACTGGGGAGTGGGGAAGAAAGGGCGTGCTTCATGAAAACCGATGGGAAAGTCAAGTCAGCCACGACGCGATGTGTATGTTCAAATGGTCCTTTGCTTTTTGGCGGGTTTATGCAAGGAGTTTACGGGTGAAGGGGTGCTGAGCGGCTCAGTGGTTCAGGATGGCTGATGATGTATCTATCACGTTGGTAGCTTGGGGGAAATGTTTATTCGTCATGTCATTTTTGCTCTTCGGCATCTTGATAAAGCTGAGAACGCGTGAAGTGAACGAACAAGGAGGGCGACGCGGGATACTGATAACTAGAAGGCGAAAAGGAGACCGGAATATTGGGCTCAATTCTCACTTGTACGGTCTTGTACGGTACCTCTGGAGAGAAAATGCTGCGATTGTCGATTCCAGGATGCCAATGTAGGTAGATGGATCAGTACTGGTAGGCATCGACTAGATTGCTTCTCCGGAGTCCGGGCACAGCCGACAAATGCGCCTATCGCGGCCCGGACTCGTTAAAGCGATATCAAAATGATTTTGAACCAGTTCCAAACCCGGCGCAAGCCCATGATCAACCCAACTGTAAGTCAACAAAACTACGAGGACAAGGGGTTTTAAATAAAACGATGGATGTGCTGCATCTACGATGAGAACTGTCGCATTCAAACGCCGACCTCCCTGACCCGATCAATTCCGTTCATTTCGGCGTATCTGCACTTTTCTTCTTCACGCAGCTCAACCATGGCGACGCCATCAGCCGCGGCGGCTGCAACAGCAGCAGCGGTGAATACGGTCGCAAAGAGCGCAACTAATCTCACAGCCGGCGCGGCTGCCTTCAGCCCGAGGCAGACATTCAATGTGTCGCCGTCGGTCACGCGGTCGTATTTCCTAGGCCATCACCAGGCCGCGCTGAGCCGCATGCGCCAGACACTCGCCAACGTCGGCCTCATCATCGAGTGCCGCGACTTCCGCGTCCCCCTGACCTCATGGAATCCCCTCCTGGAGCGTAGCCTGGCCGAGCGCGCCCGCATCATTGTCTACACCAAGCGTGACCTCGGCCCGCGCGACAAGGATCGCGGAGCCGGCCCCAAATCCCACCAGAGCAGCGGGGAGGTGATGCGCACGCTGCGCGACTTCCACGAGAAGAACCACCACGCCAAAGCCGTCCTCTTCCTCGGCAACGGCCGCGACGGCGGGTCCTCGCCGTCGACCCACGGTCCGGACGGCTCCCTCCTCGACGCCATCAAGCACGTGGCGCGCGACCTCGACAACCTCACCGGCATGCGCTGTATGGTCGTCGGCATGCCCAACGCCGGAAAGAGCACCCTCCTCAACCGCATGCGCGCCCGCGGCATGGGCCTAAAAAAGGCCGCCAAGACCGGTGCTCAGCCCGGCATCACGCGCAAGCTCGGCACCCCCGTGCGCATCTCCCCGGGAGAGGGAAGCGCCGTGCCGGGAACCGAAGGGCTCGGCGAGGGCGTCTTCGTCGTCGACACCCCGGGTGTGTTTGTCCCCTACGTCTCCCGCGCCGAGGACATGCTCAAGCTTGCGCTGGTCGGCTGCGTCAAAGACGGCCTCGTCCCGGCCGTGACGGTGGCCGACTACCTGCTGTATCACCTCAACCTGGTCGACCCGGCAATATACACCGATCGGTTCTGCGACGGCGTCCCTACCAACGACGTGCACGACTTTCTGCGCGGTATTGCCCGTCGCACTGGGAAACTGCGCAAGGGCGGGGAGCTCAGCCTGGAGGGCGCCGCGGAGTGGGTTGTGCAGGAGTTCCGCCGCGGTGGGCTGGGCCGCTTCTTGCTGGATGTGGTCAACGCCGAGACACTATCCCAGGCGGTTGAGGCAGCGAGGGAGCCGACGTTGAGTATGAGCCAGGCGAAGAAGAAGGAGAAGGAATCGCGAAAGGTACGGAGCGAGATGAAGAGGATGGGGATAAGCGCACCACCCGCGGCGACAATTACCCAAGTATGAGCCCCTTAAGCTCAACTGTCTGTACAATATATATATATACATGTGTGTGTGTGTGTGTGTGTGTGTGTGTGTGTGTGTGTGTGTGTAAGTCTGTTGTTTGAAGGAATGGCGTTCTGGGTTGGGATGAGAGAAAATAAAATGAATTTCTCGGGTGAGGATGCTTTTGAAGAATGATGTGTATATGCCACACCAGGGGCGCTGTATGATACTAGACTATAACACGGATATACACGTTCAGAGTATTTGCATACCAACTTTTTGAACGCCATCTACCTACAACATGTTCCGCCGACCACACACCAAATACCAGTCCAGGCACCCCAGAGCAGAGAATCAATCCTTTGGCCGCCATCCAACTTCCGTGACATAGAAAGACAAGGGGGTATTAACCTTAGAGCCAAGCATCCCATCCCATTCCCGACAGACATTAAAATCCCCAAAAAGGACACCAACTACGCTGGCCGTTTCTTTCGTGTCCTAACTCATATCATTCTCCCCAGTACAAAAAATAGCAGACTGCGCTGGCAATCAATTGCCAATAGCCGCGTGAGTGTCTGCATCTCAGGACGGGTGCAGTACGAAAACGCCGTTGGCCCGAAGAATCTGAATTCCGGTTGACCCAACCCAGTTCTTTTCCATCCCAACCATGACCGTAAAAAAGGCATGCATATAAACTGAGTCGCGCCCTATTGCCCGCGTAGAGGCGAAATGAAGATAATAAAACCCATCATGAACCAAGTAGTTATCATCAGGAGGCAGCATATTCCTGCTGCCACTTGACCAACCTCCGGGTCAAGCTATCCATCATTTCCAGACAATTAAGTTCCCTAAACTCTCTCTCTGCGCGAGGAGCATCTCTGTTCTCTCGGGCTAGGGCCGCTGTGTCGGCCACGCCACTGACCTCTAAATTTTTCACCGAGCCGGTAGCCGACGTCGTGCTGCCGTTAACTTTCGGCGTGTTCGATCCTGTCCCTGGTAGTGTTTCGCCCGCAAGCTCTACTTGTGTTCTGGTGATAAAGTCGAGCAGCGCCGTTGCTTTGCGTTTCATGTCTGTGAGCGTAACCTTGCTACTCATTCCACCCTTCGATTTGGCGTGCGACTTGGTATGCGTGTGGTCGCCACCGCCCTTGCCATTGCTCCCCGACGCGGCATGGTCGTCCTTTTGTATGTCTCTGGATTGTGACCTCGCTGGTGAATCCTCGTCGTCTCGGTCTCGCGTGTATTGGTTGCGTCCTTTCTTCTTGTGCGACCGCTTTCTCTCGTTTTTCGTTGGGGGGATGACGCTCGGCGATGGTGTATCGGTGGTCGGTTGCGACGGAGGTGGTGCCTCCGGCGCTGCTATCTGCGTGCTTTCTGCTAATGCTGTGGGGGGAACTGTAGCCGCTGCTGCAGTTGCGCTAGCGGCGTCCTTCGGTGCTCCGCTGGCCGCGGTTGTTGTCCTACTCGCGGCCGCACGAGCTGCCAGCGGCAATTCCTCTGAAGGATCTGAATCTGTGTCCGCGTGAGCAACAGATACCTTCACGAGAATTGTGGCTGCCATACCATCCGCTCGTCGCCGTTCTGCCCTACCCTTCCGTTTGTTTGCTGCTTCGATCCTCTGTCTCTCCCGCTCTTCCCTCTCTGAAGGCTTCTCTACCCGCTGACTGCGCACCGCCGCACTGCTCCGTGGCCTCGTCTTCGATGTGCCATTCCTAGTCGCTCCATCGTCATCGGAGTCGTCGGCGGTTTTGCCAGGAGACGGTGACACGGATCGCGAACTCGTTCTCTGTCGCTTGGCACTCTCTTGTTTCCTTTGCAAGTATTAGTGTCCATGTTGACAGGCTTGAAAAGGTGTCGCCTACTCTTCGCTGTCGCTCCTGACCCTCTTTGCACGCCTCGAGCCGCCGTCGCCCAATTCCAAAACAGGCGCGTCTTCCTTGCTTGCCTCGATCGCCCTTCTTAACGCTTCCGCCTCGTCATATGCAGCCTCTCGGCTGTTCATGGTGGATCGTCGCTTTGAAGCCTGGCTCGACGAAGAGGCACGAGCGCTGCGGCTCTCGCGACCCTCTTTATCCTTTGGGGGTGATCGAGCGCCATCTTTGTTGAGGGAGGCTGATCTTGATGCGGCTCTCGATGATTGCTTTAGGGGAAGGTAATGTGAGAAACGTTGTCTGAAAGGCATGCTGTTAGCATTGCGCACCGTTACGTTTTGCTGTTGTTTTGCTAGCGTCGGGCTCAGCTGAGACGGGACCGACGAAGCAACGCCCCAACAACGTTGTGAGGTTGGACTCAGCCTCACAGAATGCAATTCCAAAAAGAAAACCGGGGGGATTACCCATTGCTTGCTGTAAATGTTTTGTGAAAGTCTTTGCGACATTGCTCGCAAAAGTATTCATCAGGACTTGACTCCTCGGTTATGATTCCGACACAGGCGCCATGTTGCCAGACCTTGCAGAGGTCGCATTGCACGAAGAACCCCGCCGCGTCGTCAGTGAGGTCGGTCGGAAATATGGGTTCAAGATCTGTCGAGTCTTTCAAGCCATGCTTCGACTCTTCGTCGATTGGTGGAGGACCTGGATAGTCGTCGTAACCGCAAATACACCGCACGGCTTCATCCTCCTCCTGAATTTCGTCGTCGCCATTCGCCATTTCGATGGTCTCGGTTCTAGTCGCAGGCCTGTCTCGATCCTCGATCTGTCCACGCGTACGACGCCGACTCCCGAAGGTATCTTCGGCTGTGATTGTGTCTTCCGGTGGTTCGGAAGAGAGGGACCCAGTCGAGGTGGACTTCGGTGGCGAGCCGGTCTTGAAGTGCCTAGAGTTCCGCTCGACGCGACCGGAAAGACTAGAGGAAGTCGAAGAGATAGGCTGGGTAACCCGCGCTCTTGAGGACCGTCTCGGATCGGCTCCTGCCATTGCTTGCAGCGAGCGCCGCAGACAAGCGGTCGGGTGAGCAGATGTGGTATAGCAGACGCGCCGCGCGTATACACCTCGAGTGGTGCTTCGAGTGCCGACAGTAGCTCTGGAGCTCGCTTAGGGTGTAGAAGCTGGACGTCGCGCGTGGCTAAACGAGCCAGTTTGTGGTAGGAGGCGGATCTCGGTCGCAAACAACCAAGCAGCTGAAGCAGCGGTTTTGGCAAGAGCTGAGAGTATCGGAGAATACGATGGGCTAGGGGCGGCTTTAGGATTTCGGTCCCGTCTCTTCAACTTTCCGCGAAGGGCTTGTCGGGCTAAAGCGTGGCGGCGATGTTGTGTTTGCTAGCGACGAGCGAGCTCGGATGGAAGGACAAGACTGATGACCCAATGGATAACTCCAGACCAGTCGTTTCCCAAGCGCAGCAAGGGTTGATGGGAAGGAGGAAGGTCGGCCGAGTGGCGGGGCGATGTGAGGGAAGCGGAGGAGAGCAGGTGGGTGCTGGGTGCTGGGTGCTGGGTGCTGGGTGAGGCCGGCCGCGAGCTGGCTTTCGTTAAGCCAATTTACAGACGGTTCGGCTGAATTCAAGCTGTCTTTTGGTTGAGAGGGAGTCTTTCATGACTGGTCAGCTTTGGAGCGGATTCGGGTGTGGTGACTGGCCGGCGCAGTGGTGGTGAGAGGACAGGACGAGGGAGGGAAGAAGCGCCTCGGAGCACGACCAAAAGCGACTCCGCGCTGCTTTTCCTCTACATCCTTTGGCAGAACCCCCTAACCCTAAGTAACCCTAACCCTAAGGACTGAGCCCTCGTGCGCGAGCTAATGAGCTCATGCACCACTTATGTATTGGGCGAACTGGCTGCCCCCTCGGATTGAAGACAGACATTGCAACATGACATCACGGCGGCCACCAGTGATTTTACTTTCTCGCTGAGTTCCAGGTTGGTCCCATGTGATGGGCCTGGTGGGGGCTCGAATATGTTGGCGCAAACAACAGCTGAACGGATCCTAACATTGATGATATGGCGGCAGTGTGACCGTAAGTTGAGCCAGAAGCGCAATAGTTGTGTCTTCGTTTCTGTTCGTGGCCATACGGTGATGCATGGAGAGAGCCATAGGCACGATGCACGATGTGAAGAGCCGATAAAGACCTAGAGGGTCGCGATAGAAAGCAGGAGTGACTCGTCACGGGCTGTGGAGCACACAGTGACGGCCAGTTATCGGACCAACCACGCCTCTAGTGAATCTGCTTATGTAAGGCGCTTTCCATTAGGTCGTGGAAGCAACACTGTTCTCCTAATCACATAACTATCACAAGCCTTGGATCGATCGGCAATCAAACCCCATCCACATATAGTTGAAGCCTTGCAAGTTCCTTTCGCTCATCATCCCAGCATCTCCCAAGGTTATTCGCTTGCTACACAAGACAATCTTTTCCGAACGCCGGTTTGAGCTGGAAATTGAGCTGCAAGGTGGGTTGCTAGCAGCAGAAGAGCCCAAGATGGAACCCCCCCCTCTTGCCATTTCCTCAGCTCCGGGGCCGCACCCAGCCTCTGAGCGGCCTCAGATCATCATTTCACGATGTCAGTAGACATGAAAGGTGTCTGCGGGCCGCTCAGGAACAGGCCAGGATCTCAATGCAACCTTCCCGTGGACACTGGAGACTGATTAGCCTCTTTTCTGGATAGGAATCCTCGCAGAACGGCCGTTGACGCACCCACGACGCCATCTTCGTTGTATTTTTGCCGTTCCGAATCCTTTTCCGAGCTCGTAACGTCGAAAGAGAGCTCGTGTCTTGTTGGCCAGCTTGGAAGAAGCTGAGAGAAAGGAGGGGTTCGCGGCCACCTGGGAGCTGCGTTGTCCGGGATTGGGTACTATGTGATACTGGCCAGGTAGGTGGGCTTTATTTGCTTGCACACTTTCTCGGCGACTGCGTCTAAAAACAAACACCTCTGGTCCCTCGCCCCTCGCCCCTCACCCTTCTTGGGAAATCGGCACGACTGCGTCTTCTCACTCTCACCACCTGCCTCTCTGGATCAGTGTGGCTTCCATGGTGCCCCAACGGAGTCAAGGTCCTGGTCCGCCGACCTTGCTTGCCGTCGAATGGTGGCTTCTTGGACTTTTGTCACTCATAGCTGCAGCGATGGCGATCATTTCTATGTGGTCATGGCTAATCAGGTGCCTCATCCGACCAGAAAAACATCAAGACTCGACAATGTCCGCGGATACAGACTCTGCTCTGTTTTCCGATCGGCCGATACGACCCTTACCGAAACGCAGGCTACGAGAACGGCTTTCTCCCGAGGTCGCCGATTCAATCCAATACCCACCGGCCCCGCGCGTCGTCTCTCCGTTGTTCCAATACCCCTACCCATTGCGAGATGAGGAGCCAGACCCCACCTCTGTAGCTCGAGACAGGATTTCAGAGGGCAGCTTGCGATCAGGGAAGGGCGGGGTAGGAGCTGAAGATGAGAACAGTCAAGAACTGCGGCCAGGCGTGGGAGGCCGAGGGACCTCTGACCATGTTGGCCGCCTGGCACGGACTCCACAGACAACAGACCAGGGAAGGCACACGGGCTCACAACTAACACTCTCAGCTGCTTCTTCTGTCGATGGTTATGATCTGTTCGAGAACACGAACAATAAGAAGAAGCGCAAGATTCCCAGTGCTGGCGATGCCGCGCTCAACAGCATGCACATAATTAATGATGGCTCTGGGGGCGGAAATCTGCCCGTCTCTGGTGCATCTCCGTCTGTGGATAGCAGCAACGAGGCAGCCCGGTCGACATCTACGCCATACTATGGATCCGGTAGTTTCGCATCCGGAGGTCAGAATGTTCCTGGCCCTGGTAGAGGAAGATATGGCCGACTCCGGAGTAGCAGAAGCCCTCTCAGACCTCTTTCGGACGCAACTAACAACTGGACCGGGAGGAATGGCAAGGTACGGTCCGGTCAGTGGGCATCTGGCGCTTGTAAGTTTAGTTTTTTATGCCCTCCCCCTAGCACAGTCCTCCTTTCCACTATCGTTTGTTGATTCATATTTGGCTGACGTCTTTTCTCAAAGCGGAAAACACTGGAATTATCTCCACTGCGATCGCGAATGCAGAGAAACTTCCGCAGCACGGTCAGGAGAATATGAGTCTTCTGCACCAGCAAATTTCCACGAAACGCAGCCCGGCATCGACCCAGTTCACCTTCACGTGCGACTCCCAAGTGCCCGGCTCATTAGCCTGGCCAGGATCTGATCGTAGAGCTGCCATTCCAGCTCAACAAACTCCTGGCCGCCCAGGGAATGAAAACTGGCAGCGAGGCAGTCAGGCAACCCAGCCTAACCACATGTCTCCTGCAGGATCCCAAGCTACCGAGACCGTACAGAAAGAAGGCGCGGCAAAGAATGACACTAACGCCCAGAATCAGCCCGCCCCCGCGCAGAAAACCTCGCGCAGAAGCGCCGCGAAAGAGTATGCGGCCGCTGCTAAAGCCCGGCGACGGGAGACCCTGCTTTACAACAGACGTCATCCTCCCAAGCCCGAGGAAATCTGGATCTGTCACTTCTGTGAATACGAGTCGATTTTCGGACAGCCTCCGGAGGCTCTAGTGCGGCAGTATGAGATTGCAGATCGGAAGCAACGCCAATTGGAGCAGCAGCGAAGAGCCCAGTGGGAGAGGATGAAGAAGGGCAAACACAAGGGCAAGAAACATAGCAAACTTCCGGCCAAGACAAGCAACTCGACCCAGGACCCCAATCAAGCTTCTGGTATCCAAGATGGCCCGTCCAACAGCAATTACAGCCAGGGTACACAGAGCGAGGAAGGATATTGTGAGGAGGGGGACGAGGAGGACTACGACGAAGACTATGACCCCGACGACGAGATACCCCCACTTGGGGACGAGTTGGGTCATATCGTTCAACAAGGCAATATTCCAGTTCCACCGGCCGGTGATCCCTCACCCTGCGTCGAAGGCGGAACATAAGAGCAACCCTTTGCCATAGGGTGCCATCGAAAGCTTTGACGCTGCTTTGTGGGTGGTGCAGGTGAAGTGTCCCACCCAGATCCTCGACCAGGCAGACGAAAATGCGAGTTTCGATCAATACAAGTTGCCCCGGAAGAAAGGGCAGCTATCATGTTGCCAAGTCTGCATGTTGAGATATTAGCTGGATAAAGGACTTTGTCAAACAATTATGGACGGGGACTTGCAATTAGGAATCGGTACTTGGGAGCTTGTCACGGAGGCTCAAGAGTGTCCCTGATAGGTTGCTGAGTCTGCCACTACCAAGACCCAATCAACAATTCTACATAGATATTTGAGAACTCCCCTCTCCACCTCTCCGCTGTAATGCGACGTTAGACCAGTCTGTATATACCTAGGTAGGATATTGTGGAGTACAAAGTAGTCCGTCACCGGGTGTTGATTATTGATGCTATTGATGTTAATACTTCTCGAGGACCAAACCACGATTGTGCGTGAAGATTGAGATCAGTACACAGTGCACCAGTGTTTTTGTTCCATAAAACTAAACGCTTCTCTGCAGGGCCCCAACTATGTCATGAAGTAGTTGGTGGGGGATCACCCTCCTAAGCCACCGAGTCAGGCATTTGGGAAGACTTGAAGATCCCTTGAGATATGCTTCGTCGTTCAAAGCATGGTAGTATGCATAAATTATTCTGTGTTTGAGATCGAACGGGCTGGGAAGCGGTGCAACATCAATCAATGTCTCGATTTGTGTTATATTCAGATATCTATCTAGGTAATCAAATATCTAGGACATCATCGCACAAGTCTCCAACGATCGAACTACGGCAAACCCTTCACGACTCCGAGACACGAAGGCCCACCTCAACATGAGACCCCCCGATCAGGTATAAGTGTCAAGAGCAGTCTGTAGGTGGTTCACACAAACAAGCAAAAAACGGTTCACATGTGGATGTCAAAACTGTCGCGCGGGGGACCTGAGACTTCTGCCGGCAAAAACGGCGCGCGAGGATGACGCAGTTATCCAGAGGGGAAGAGGATTCACACAGACCCAGATAGGGCTAGCGTGCCGATACACTGGAGCGGTGCGGATAGAGCCCGAACCCCTGCCGCCGCCGCCTCCGCCGTCAGCGATAAGCCCGTTAGGTAATTTCAATCACCCAACCTTGGAAGAAGTCTCGTCTCAATCCGTCCCACGAAGCTCGCATCTCATCTCAGCTCACCCTCTTTTAACCTGGTCCGACATCTCAAGACACCCTCGCATCCATATCCCATGAATTCCAGCCCAGGCGACCAAGCCGTCGAGTCTCGATAGGCCACGAGACAGCAAGACAGCAAAGTCAAATGTTCGGCACTCGAAGGCAGCGGCCTCCAAATCCGGTATGTCGTCATTGTTTCTGCTTCTTTCTTTTGATGCGCCTCTCTGCGGGCTGCAGCTTGGACCTTGACATAACTATCGACCTCCACGTCCGCTAGGATTCTTTGCGCCCACATTGGGATCATCGTCCGAACTGATGGGCTGCCATGCGCAAAGTTCGCGACCTGGCCCTCTTACTCTCCGGCGTCGCGACACTGGCTTGAGCGAATATTGACTAACCATGCCGTCTACCAAGCAGCCACTTACCACAGCGACTGCAAATCCGAGCGCCGCGACAGCTGCTGCTGCCGTTTTCAAACGCCATGAGTCGAACTCCTCCTTATCTGCAGCAGCTGCTGCTGCTGCGCTCGCCGCGAGACCGACGACTCCAACAAAGGTAGCAGAGGTCCAGACAAAGCGCACCATGCGCCGCAGCGCATCGATCGCGTCATCAACTGGCTCGCCTGACAACTACGAGAGACCCGGCTTGCGCCGACGCGGGAGCAGCAGCTCTATGACCGAGAGGACGTTTCGGAGTCCGAGTCCATACCGGCCTACCAGCAGCGGGTCAGCGCATCGGCAGAGCCAGTCTCTCGGCCACGCGGCATCGGAGGAGATGCCTCCAGTACCTGCTTTACCGAGACAGCCGGAAATCATGACGGAACAGGTGCGGCCACACCGGAGAGCCATCAGCTCGGGTGTCAGTGCAACTCCTTTGCGACTTGCATCGCAAAGTTTAGGATCTGAAGATGCCCCGGCCTGGTTTGGCGCATCAAAACTGGGCGATCCTCGTAACGTTCGTCATACGGACCCAGCCATGGCAAGCCCGCCATCAAGTCCGCCCCAAGCTGCCCGTGGAGAGCAGAAAGTTGAGGTTGCCAGACCGAGCAGCCGCACCTCCTCCATTAACTTCTCCTATCCAACAAGAGGAAGGGTTGGGTCTTCTGTTTCTCCCGTTGACACGAGCAACTCGGCGGAGACTTGGTCAAAGGCCGCCCCTGATTTGCGCCAAGCACAACCGTCACAACCGTCAAGGCCTGTGAAGCCCTTGTCTAAAAAACGACATTCAACTCCTGGGGCTTCCTACGACCCAGCATTCAAACCTTCTGACCAAGTGCTTGTTTATGACCCAAACTCACGGAGGATGGTCCCACAAGCCAACTTACGGGCGGTTGAGCAGGCAGTTCGAGGAGTTTCCGAGCAGCCCACAGGCTCTAAGCGAAAGAAGCAAACGCCCCAGAGAACAGGTTCATATCTCGCCAAAGGTACCATGGGCCGTAATAAGTTTAATGTCTTAGCTACCGAGCCAGAGAAGAATCTTCAGGTCGGAAAAGCCGCTCCCGAGATTTTAAATTCAACACTGCCACGCCCTACTCAAGTGAAAAACTCGGAAAAATTTGACGAACCGGGGGCCACTATTAACCCGTCGAGAATAGACACACAGAAGCAGGAGAAACATCGCACTGCCGACGACTCAACATCTCAGCCCCACCTCTCTGATGTCGCCCCTGCAGGCGTCTCAGTTATGGCATCAAGTTTTTGGGAGCTCCCACAGCAGACCGTTAAGAGACAACCCTCTGTCGTTGAGGAAGAGCCCGAGTTAGAGACCGAAACCGACAAAGAACATTCAATAATAATTTCTGAGGCTCTAGACGCGGTGCCAGCAAGGCAAAGAGTCGGTACCGGGACGGGTTCTAGAACCCACATGGGCACGCAAGAAGTGGGAGAGGCTGTGCCGTTTCTTGATGCGCCTGTCGCTTTATCACCACCGCCCACTTTTCAGGAGACCGAAGCTTCTTCTGGGACGTCACAGCCAACTGATGCTGCAGCCAAAGAGACTGCCCAGCAAGCATTGTTCGAGTTTCCGCGCCCGTCTCGCGCACACCAAGAGCGGGCCACCTCAAACAGCCCTGTTCGACAGGCTCATTTCGGCTCTGTTAGTAACAACCTGACGGTTAGGCACTCGCCCCCTCCGCGGTCGGTTTCCCCGCGGAAATCTGCCTTGAAGCACAGTAGCGGTCCGTGTCGAGGGGCATCGCCCTCTGACGACACCTCAGAGGCGTCGGGTGGCGTCAACTCGCGCGAGGATCCACCAGTTCCTCGCAAAAAGTCTGTGCGAGTGAGCTTCGACGATGGAAATACAGCAGTGGTAGGTGAATCCTCCTCACCTAATCGGTCTGATTCTCCGGTACTTGCTAGCCCTCAAAATGCCGCCCGACGGCCATGGTATAGCAGTATTGGACGCAAAAAAGATTTGCCTCCGCTCGACGATGACGAAATCATGAAGCCCCGACCAGCACTGCCGAGTTTCGGTAGCGTTAGAAACAGGAAGCCGCGGGAATTAGTACAAGATGAGGGAGAGCGACCACTTATCCGACCCATCGCAGAGAGGCTGCATGGTTTGATAACGCCGAAATTCTCGGAAACACCCGCGGACGATGATACCTTGGATCAACATAACGCCGACCTCGCCGTGGGCGCGAAATTGGCGAGGGAACAGGAAGAGAGGTCCAAAATCCCGGCAAACACGTCGAGGTATAGGGAGCCATTACCCCCAGTGGTAACCAGTGTCGAAGGTAGCGGCTATATCAGCGACACTTCAACCTCGAGCAGCTCAGGATCTGAGACCCAGCAAGTGGCTGAAGAAGACACCAAGGAGCCTTATCACTCTCCTCCGGTCGAGTCTCTGGCGCTTGATGAAAAGCAAGGACTGAACGGTTCAACGAGAATCGAGACCGCAGTCCCTACCATCTCGATTTCGCAGCCTACCCCTCCGATCGTAGAAAAGAAATCAAGTGAGTCGTCCTTCTTTTTCGATGTCCCGGGCGGCTTTCCCGAGGATGATTCGGACCTGTCTGCCCCTGAAGGTTCCAGGGGCGCCACGCTGGTAGCACTTGAGTCGAAAGAACCGACGTCCACGCCACCAGCTGCAAGCCAATCCATCACTTCGCCGACGGCGGAAACCTCAAGCGACTCAGAAAGCAGCATTTACAGTGACGCTTACGAGGACCTCTCTGAAACCGAAGGCGATGGCTTCCAGTCCCTCGACGCCGTGCTCGGAGCTCCCGTAGCTACTCAAACTACCGCAAATACTATCTCACAAGAAAACACCCCCCAGCCATCATCAACAATCCATGACTATATCAAACCTGAAATTCAGGCCCCAACATCGTCCACTGCCGGCGCCCCCCAGTCCCTCCAATCCGAGATTTCTACCGAGCCTGCGGAGCCTCAAGATGAGTGGGAGAAGGTCAAAGCATACTGGAGAAGCCTCACCGCAGACAAGCGGGCCCAGCTGGAACAGGAGGCAACGGAAGATGCAGGCGTCGAGGGAGACCTCGAAGGAATAAAGGTCGTACAGAAGCCTAAGAAAAAGAAGTCTGTCGAGCGAAGAACTTCGGAGCGGAAGGCTTTAGCTGTCCACATGGCGCAACAGATGGTTGCCCAGCAACAAAAACGAGCCGAGTCACAGCCGGTCGAGCGCAGTTATATGATCCAGCCTGGCACTAGGTGGGTGGAGGAGGATATGGTCCGATCATCAATGCCGACGACATTGCGCGGCCACCCGCCAAAGCAATCGGCAGTCACCAGCGGCGATGCCCCTCGTTTGCGTAAATCTATGCGCCCAAGCAGCTCGGGCGTCGACGGTGGTTCTGCACAGCCAAACCGGACCAGACAACTTGACGCACGTCCAGTGTCAATGGCAGCCCAACCTTCAACAGTAAAGCACCAGAGCATGTCAAAACAAAGTTTGCAGCGGAGTCAGCAGCCCTTGCTTCTCAAAAGGCGCGGATCGACCAGCAGCGAGAGTAGCTTCAAGCGTACCCGACCTGGGACTGCGGCTCATGTCTCTGGGTTTCGGACGTCGATGCGGCATGCGTCGCCTCCGGTCGCCCAATTCGACAAACCCACTGACAAGCCCACCGGCAAAAGATTCTCCCTCAGGTCTCTATCTCCACCCAGCTCTGCATTCAAGCGCAATGCAGATGGGCCACCGGTCAGCATGCCTATTGGGTCGAATATGCGCCAGACTTTGCGTGACTCTTCGAGCGAGAGGAAGAAGAGCCCCAGCGGCCTGCGCATCCCCGGCTTTGGCTCAAAGAAGGCCGGAAATCGTGCCTCGGGATCTCAGTTCTCCAGCAGATTTGGCGACTCGAGCGATGAAGATGGCGACGGTGGGAAGAGCGGGTTTCGTAGTCGATTTGAGGATTCCAGCGGCGACGAGGCCGTGTCGCCAATTGTCTTGCCAAAAGCAATGCCCAGGTCACTACGAAATCAAGACTCCATTGCCAGTACGGCCTTGCCAGAAGAGCTTGAGGAATCGGAGGAACTTCCTGACAGAAGCATTGTTACGAATACGCAACAGCAACGTTCGCAGAATCATGCTAGTTCTGCAGTTCCCCAATCCCCAAGCACGAACCTTCGGCTCGCAAGGTCAGGATCGGGCCGCCTTGCCACCTCGCAGACAGCCCCGGCGGTAATGACCGTCGGCACCACAAAGGTTATGGGGCGTCCCGCTTCTGTGGCATCTAAGCGTAGCAGCATCATGACCGCGTTGCGCCGCAAGAAACATGACTCGTCCGGCAAGATCTCGCGCCCCGCCATAACCGAGAGCGCAGCCCGACGGGATACCAAGTTGGAACGAAACCTCAGCCAGCTTCGTGGTATTAGGAGCGATGGAAGCGAGGTTGAAGCTGAAGCCGAGGCTGAGGAAAGGGTTGCGGGTGAAGAGAAAGCAGTGCCGACACCCAGGAGCCCGAAGTTACAGAAACGGGTGGTGAGCCTTGCCCGCTCGATAGGCAGCACTGATAACAATGCGGTGGCTGGCGCCGAACTCCCTTCGCCGCTAGCCCTGGCTGCGTCTCCTGAAGCGGAGGTAGCAAGCGCTGGCCTCCACGACAGGGAATTCATCCACACACCACCCCAGCGCCCTAGCACAAAGTCGGGTAATTTGGGCACGCGGACGCTCAGCGGGCTGAGCGGCATCGGTGCTGGTTCCAGCACACAACCTGGCTTCCTGCAGCGTAGAACAGTGTCGGCGGGCGTCATGAGCCTGGACGCACCGAGTGTGGCGGGAACAGCCAGCGTGGCGGGGACAACGTCGACGAAGAAGAAGAAGTTCGGGACTCTAAGGAGATTGTTCGGGTTGGCCGAATGATTTTGGGGTTTTCTCCCAAGGGTAGTGAAACACCGATGATCAACGCACAAACAGCACCGTGTCGGAAACACACGGCTGTGACTATAATCTTTTTTCCTTATGTACAAGTGGCTGTTTCGGGTCTGTGTCTGGTAACTCAGCAATACGGAAACCCTTAGTCAGAATAGGAGCAGGGCGAGCGAGGCACTTTAGACAGATACCTCTTCAGTACTGAGCACGAGAGGCGTTTGGGGTGGGCAGGGGCGATTGATATACGGCACATGTAACCCTGAGGCAGCACATGGGGGCCCGTTCATAAACACAGAGCAATAGTATTGTTCAAGCATAATGTTATTGAATCATTATCTCAATGGCGCACTGGATCGCAAGCATCCCCCGATCAAAACCAGTTCAGAGCCAGTGCTTGGCGAAGAAGCCCAGCACGGTTTTATATCCGCGAGCATACTCCTCCTTGACCCTATCATTTGAGAGATCGGCTCTGGCAGCCATCCACCCATGAACTTGGTCCTTGAAGATTTCGACATGCTTGCTGACTTTGAGGTTATCCTCAAACTGCTTGACCTCGTCTTCTGGTTCTTCGCCTGATGCCAGCATGATCAGTGGCACCTTGATGTTCTCAGCCTCTTTGGGATCAACCATCGCAGGGTGTGCTTCAGCAGCGATTGCGAAGGGGTTGGAGTCGCCGGATGTGACGAGCGAAACCACCTTGCCACCCCAGCAGAACTGTTTGTGTTGTCAAGTCAGCCAGTTTTCTCGCCGAGTCGAGCTACAGATATGGTCACGAACCCCAAGGATACCAAACGACTTGACCGATGGGTACTTAGCCTCCAGAGCCTTGACGAAGCCCGGAAGCCTTCCGGCGACACCGTGCGGAGGGTTTTTGCCAAACCAAGCGCCAAGGTTCTTCTGCTTCTCTTCGTTGTTCGGGGGGTACCATTCAATAGGGCACGGGTCGCCTTGGAACCTAGGAGCTTGGTCAGCCCTGAGCAATCCGGAGTTTGGCTGCTCAGGTGAACCTAATCACCCGAAGAGAGCCAGATGCATCGGGCCTTCAGCCCTCGGGACGCCACGTACCAGTCCGGAATAAACACCTTATACTTGTGGGTGTCGTCGCTTGTCGCGAGAATATCGGCACCTTGGATGGTTTGGTCGAAATACCCAAAAATGTCATAGATCATGACAATACCCTTCGTAGCGTCCTCCGGACCAGTGACATCTTTACCATCACATATTAGCCAGATTCAGTTGCCAACGGAGACTTGGGTATGGTACATGTCTTGAGACCATCCACCTCTTCGTAAAGTCCCTTGGCGCTATAGCCTGATGAGACTACAGGCGGGATATTGCAGCACGCCTCGCTATGGCCATGGCTGGCTGGCATAGTCGACATCTTGGCGGTGGATGGCAGCGTATTCCTGTGTAGTGGAAGGTGTGGCAGGATGGTGCGCGATGTACTCGGCGAGAGGGTTATTGAAACGTAATGGGAGCTAGTCGCGTAAGTACTTGTTCGGAACCTACAAAGGCAGCAAGACGCTGAGCTGGCAGTGGACCTAAGCATGACTCTGCCCCATATGCCCGGCTTACCTTCACTTCATGGAGTCTTATTTTTGTTATGGTCTGACGGTTCGGAGTTAAGTGGCAGGCCACGAGCGCATAGACGTCCCAAAAGTTTCGCGACTTTGGTCACAGTCAAGCTGCTCCGATGGGGGAGGAGGGGTACTCGAGTAGCTCTTGCGGTGATGTCACCCACTTGGACGGCCTGGGGATCCCCAGGTTACCCCGCCTGAGCCCCGACCAATCACCGCCAGGCCCCGCCCTTCGAGCCAATGCCCTCTCTTGGAGCTTTGACCGAATCCCTCCCGAAGTTCCTACAAAGGGCTGCAAAGTCAGAAAGTGCAAGTCGCAGCTGTGTCGAGATGATGGCCTGAGGCGAGCGAAACCCCCGTACTTTGGGTCAACTGGCACCATAGCCGGGCCTAGGCGCCATGACACTGGCGATTGCCACACCCTTCTTCTCGGCCCACGCATTCGCACACTGACAAGCAGCACTCATCGGCTCGGCTCGCTTGAGGCATCCGCGCAAACACGTACAAATGAATATTGCGACTAATGGCTAAGGAAAGAATACTGCCCACAAGCATCCCTTCCCGTCTTCGAGCTGGGGAACCCTTGCAGGTTGTATCCGTACCAAGCTCATGCTCCTCCAAACTCCGAATGTGTCTTCAGCCGCTCTTTGGAAATATCAGCTACCAATGCCACCGATGGCGTAACCGGTCTTCTTCACATCGTCCACAGCCTTCCGAACAGCGGCGATTTCCCCCTGGAAATACAAGGTCCCGGCAACCTCGGCGATAGATACCCAGCGGGCTTCGAGCTTCTCCCATGCTTCCTGAGTTCCGGTGTGCGGATTTATTGTGGAGTCCGCCGTCGCGGCGTAGTAGAATACCGTTTTCAACGACTCTGTTTCCGACTGCGGGTCTGGATAGAGGCAGGCGCCGATGAACTCGGTGCTGGGACGTCCATCGGTGATGTCTGGGTTCTTTTCCTGTCGACCGTTGAGCGATTGCTCATCCGCTGGAAGCGTTGCCCGTGTGGCGATGTTGAGCCTCAAGGGCGTGACATGTATTCCAGTCTCCTCGTACGTCTCCCGAAGAGCCGCACTCAGCATCGGTTCGTCGATGTTCCTTCTTCCCTTTGGGAGCTGATGGATGCGAAGCTGCTTGTTCCAGATTAGGAGCACCCGTCCACGAGGGAGATCCAGCGTTACTGTGCCGCACGACATGCCGAGGGCGTCAGCTGGACGGAACTCCATGCTCGTGTCGATGCCCTCCAGCCAGCCGACAGCCATCTTTCAAGCAGCAGAGGGCCGTGGTCTCGGAGAGCTTCGTTTAAATGGCGATGGAATCTAGTTCTGTGCCAGCTCGCTGACTATACTGGCCAACGTCACAGCTTCGAGCAATTGCCCTCTAAGCGGTTGTCTGTATGCTGGGGCTGGTGTGCTGAATCGCGGTTCAGGAAACTCAGGCCAAATGAAGCAGGAAGCAGGAAGCAGGTGTGTTACTTGCCCAATGCTGCTGACCCCAAAGGGTCCTTGTTGCTCCTTTATCAACAAAAATCACGGCTTCCTATCTCAGGCAGGTGGGCGGGCATACATGCGAATGAGCCAAATGGGAAGCGCGATTTGTCCCAAGTACCCAGTACGCGGGCTCAACCGCCTCCGCAGAACCAAACCGCCGGTGAGCGGCCAGAGCGACCGGTGAGGATGTGAGGCTGGGCATGAGAGAGTACCGCCAGCCAGCTGCAAGTCATTCTGAAGATCCCGGTGCCCCCCACCAATGCCCTAACAAAGGACCCGAGCATAGGATATTCGAACCTGCATGCTGGCCACTCAAGCTTTAGCTGGGCTCAGATCCCAGGGAGGCCTGATAATCTCTGCTATTTTCCCGGGAAACGTGGTAGTGGACGACTGGGCAGCTGCAAATATGCGGTCTTGACTTTCAGGGTCTGGTCGACGGTGATTATCAGGCTTCACCTCCCAGCGCCGGGTTACCGCGTGCCGCCCTCGCCAAACAGCGGGGTATTAGCCTGTTGCCGACCGCGTTCCCCAGAGCGTTAGGCCGATCGTTCCCATGCATTTATGGACGGCTCATCACCATTCTGATCCAACCTGCTGGCACGCTCCCTTACCTCTCGCCGATGGAACACAAACTGCCGAGAAAAATAGACTGGGACGCAGGCATCCTGTGTCGATTACTCGGCTCTCCCCGCCGCATCCGCGATCAAGCCGGCCACAGCCGGGGTCATTGAATCGGAAGACTCGCAACTTTCCATTGGGGTCAGCTCCTGCTGCAAAATTTACCAGATCATACAGCAAGTGCTAAGGTATGCTCTCAACAAAAATGCCATAACTGGTCGTGAAGCTCCCAATCTAAATTCGTCAACCATGCTCGGATCACACATATAAGGCGCCTGCTATGGCGTCTCCTCACGACTTGTACAACCTTTCTTGAACGAATCCCTACTCACCGACTGGTGGGTCGTTGCCTGGCCTGGAATTCTGATCGCACCCCTCCCCTGCGAAGCTTCCGCGTCCCGTAGCACAGACAGGCCCACACGGGGATTTAGCTCCGAAGCCGGGATGCCGTCGGCAAGGCACCAGCTTGAAATAGCTGTCCCAACAGTCCTCTACGAAACGCACTACACATGTTTCTCGCCCAGGATGACCATCCTATCAGATGGCGGTGAGGGGCCGACCGCATCAACGGCATGGCTCTCAGCTCACCCATTCTCAGCCAAGAGAGGGTCAACCTTTTGGCACTTCATAAACTGGCCTCGATCGGAGATGATATCCTCGCTGAACCTGTGCTTGGTCGACGACAATACCAACCTTGCGGTAGCGGTACCCGAGTTCGCGCCCCCGGCCAATCAACACATACTCGGACAAGCTCGCTTTAACGCGGCAACCGGAATCCTCAATTAACTCCCTGGGAGTTTGAAAGCTGGGAGGACTCGCGGTAACTCCAGGGGTAACAACGTTTTGAGCTTTGTGGAATATTCTTGTGCTCAAGGGTCTATGAAGCCGATCTCGACGTATTTGCTGCTGTGTCTCCTAATGGCGACGAATCGGTGCGGAATGCATGATCGAGATTGCAGCCTACCGCCTGCTATTGTGCACAAGGGGGATTCATCATGCACGTCTTGTGGAATCTCTCCGTTGCTGCTCCTCGTCTAGATTCCTCTCGTGAAGTTCAAACTTAGATGCGACGCTATCTCAGCGCCGGTCGAGAGCCCCAGCAACGAGATGAACCGCTAACAATTGATGCCTTCCCAAAGCGGCAGAGCCATCCTTTTCGCGCCAACACTACTGAGCGGCGTCGATAGGAGCGTGATATAAATCAGCAACACAGCCTCGCCTATTTTGCGTTCCCGATGGTCTTGTGCTTCCACCGGCTCCTTCATGACACTCCTGAGTCTTCGCTGTTGCCTAACCGCCCAGAGACTCGGGCGTTGCACGAGGACAACAACTCGTATTGCACTCACTTCTGCAAGATGAAGGCTCGAGCGCGCCAACAGGCCAATGACACCTCAGAACCCTCAGGTTCGAGAAAATTCGACTCGGATCGCAGGCCGCATTTACAGGCTCCCTTATCCGAGAATAATGCTAGTTTAACCAATTCTTCTTTGAGGAGAGTGATGCGAGCGCAAATCTACGTCTCCTCATCGGCTTCGCCACTACTCAAGTCGTTCGACTTGGGGGGAGGGGGGGGGGTCTTCCATCTCCTGTCCAATACGGATTGCAAAACAGCGTTCCGTTTTGGGTGATGGCTGTCGGCGCCGGCATGGACGACGACGACGACGATGCGGAAGGCCCAAAGAGGAAATAAGACGTGAAGGAATCGCACGCATATGACAGGATTGTCATAAAAAAATTCTGGCTCAAAGACTCGAGATGCAGTCATCCTGCGCGGTGCCCTAATGGCCTGGCACACCGATGTTGCAACATGATATGGGTGAGCTCCCGCAACTTTCTCTCACCGGTCTCGGAAGACCCAAGGGGGAATTATCCAATCCAAAGAAGCGGAATGAGGATAAAGCGAAACACATGTACCAGGCACATCCTACCCGACTGGGTGGTGTTCTTGTCTCCTTGCTGGTGCGGATGAGTACCCTTTGGGGCGGCGCGTGACCGTCACTGACCGACACGGATCGCCAGCTGCGAATTGAATCAAACGGAATCTTTTCCCGCGTTCCTTATCCGCGAATGGGGAAGACTCAGGACCCAGCATCCTCCCATCCCCACCTTTCCGGTATTCCGCCAACTTTGGTTGTGCGGCTCCCCATCAGCCGATCCTCCAGTGAGTGGGGGTCATCATCATATCATCAAAAAGGGGCCGGGCACAAGGATCCGGGGCGGCTCGGCCGCTCGGCCGCGTGGTATTTTGAGGTAGCTCCGCACGAACCGCACGCACCGAAGGCAAGCGAACACAGCGCACAGGCGAGCCGAATGATCAGCAGAAGGAAAGAGCGGGAAGAGGGAAAAAGCGCGCCGCCTTGCCTTGCCGCGGGACGGGAGGTGTTCTGTGCAGCAAGAGGCGAAAGGGAACGCATTCCGACTTTACCCAGGAATTGCTGCTGCAGGGAGCTAGTGTCGCTTGCAAAGTCCGGCCTCTCCTCTCAATGGTGAAATATTTCTCTATTCCGCTTTTTAACACACACGCATGCCCACGGAGCGTCTAACTTGACAGATGGGCATACTCCTTATTGAACGCACGTCCTATAACCATTCGCCTGACCTCTGATGTTCCCGCCCCAATCTCGTAGAGCTTGGCGTCTCGAAGGATCCTTGAGGCAGGCATCTCTTCGACGTACCCCATGCCGCCCAGGACCTGGATACAGTCGAGGGCGACCTCGGTGGCCCGCTCCGCGGCGTAGAGTATGGCGCCGGCACAATCGTGAGTCCTGACAAGCCCTTGCTCGTCGACGGCCCTCGCCGTGGCGTATGTGTAGGCGCGGGAGGCCTGAAGTTTCGTGTACATGTCGGCCATCTTGCCCTGCACAAGCTGGAAGTGCCCGATGGGCGTGCCGAACTGTTTGCGCGTGTGTGCGTACGGGAGCGCGACATCGAGGGCGGCCTGCATGAGGCCGAGCGGTCCTGCGCTGAGCACCAATCGCTCTAGATCCAAGCCCTCCATCAGAACGCGGACCCCGCCGCCGACGCTGCCGAGGACATTCTCGGCCGGAACGAAGACGTTCTCAAACACCAGCTCGCCCGTGTTGCTGCCACGCATGCCCATCTTGTCGAGCTTGCGTGTACAGGCGAAGCCCTTGGAGCTACGCTCGATGATGAAGGCCGTGATGCCCTTGGAACCGGCGTCGGGCGCCGTCTTGGCGTAGACGACGACCACATCGGCATCGGGTCCGTTGGTGATCCACATCTTAGCCCCATTAATCAGGTAACCACCATCGACAGCTTCGGCGCGCGTACGCATGCTGACCACGTCGCTGCCGGCGCCAGGCTCGGACATAGCCAACGCGCCCACCTTGGTGCCAGCAATCAGGTCTGGCATGTATTTTTGTTTCTGCGCGTCGGTCCCGTTGAGTTGTAGCTGGTTAACACACAGCTGTGAGTGAGCTGCGTAGCTGAGTGCAATGGACCCGCTGGCGCGCGAGAGTTCCTCCATCACCACGCAATGCGCCTGATACCCCAGCGCCAGTCCACCGACGTCCTCATCTGCTGTGATACCCAAGAGGCCTGCCTCTCCCATCTTTGCCCACATATCATTCGGGAAGCTGTTGGACTTATCGGTCTCGGCGGCTACCTCCTCGGTCAGCTCGCGGCGCACGAATTCCTGCACGCGCTCGCGTAGCTCAACAAGATCGGAGGGCGAGGGTGGCTCGAAGCCCTTCGGGTGTTTGGAAGGCGGCGTGGAAGATGAGGCATGGCGTCTCTGGTCTTGGTTCTGGCGAAGGCAGTGGCCTCCTGCTGGTGCTGTAACTGCTGTTCGTCGAGATGGGATGAACGCTGTCGTTGATGTGGACGCGGGGCCGAGAGTGGATAATTGGTGGGGAAGCGGATTGGGGTTGGCTGCTGTCCGCGGCCGACTGCAGCGCAGCAGCGCTCGGGGTATCCTGGTGGTGGACATTTCTCTGGTGCTGACGTTGGCGGGAAAAGGGGATTGAGGAATTGGGTCTCTTTTTGGTGAAGAATCGAGCTCAATTCGTCCTGTTTATGTTGAAATGGGACAATCCTTTACGCCGCTGGCTATGCCGAGCTTTATTACGTCGTTGCCCCGACCTTGATCCTCGTGCCACAACACTCGGCTACCATCGGGCCGCAGCAACCCATCTCAGGAACGGATGCGAGGTACACACCCCGATCAGCACCCCTCCCTGTTCCTTGCCGGAAGACGAGGGTGAACTCCTCATATGTAGCCATATCCTCGGTCAATTGTCGTTCATGCAACTTGCAGGTCCTCCTCAATCCCACGTTAAACAATGGCGTTCATGTCGACCCCAAAGGTCGCCTCGCGGCAATTGAGTCGCCAACTGGTCAGCTGCTTGATGAGAGTCCCTTCGACTCACTCGTCCATCAACGCCCACGTACCGACAACAACACCAACAAATCTCCGGCGGTCGGTTTCCACGACATCTACCTCCCCACATCATGCTGCCGCAATATCCACCATCAAGACCAACGTGGACCCGAGCTCCGACGAGTTCAAGGAGAACACGCGCCTCATGGGCGAGGCCGTTGCCCAGCTCGAGGGGCTGACACAGCAGGTACAACAGGGCGGGCCGCCCAAAGCGCGCCAAAAGCACCGTGAGCGCGGGAAGATGCTCCCGCGCCAACGGATCCGGGAGCTCGTAGACCCGGGGACGACGTTTCTCGAACTGTCGCCGCTGGCGGGGCACAAGCTGTACCCGGAGGCCGAGGTGCCGTCTGGGGGCATCATCACGGGCGTCGGCGTGGTGGAGGGCGTGACATGTGTCATTGTCGCCAACGACAGTACGGTAAAAGGCGGCACGTATTATCCGATCACGGTAAAGAAGCATCTGCGAGCGCAGGAGGTGGCAGAGCAGAACAACCTTCCGTATGTATACCCGGTCATGTGGTAGCGTGGGCTGCGATGCATATACTGACCTGGTCGCAACTGTAGGTGTATCTATCTGGTAGATTCTGGTGGTGCCAACCTCCCGCATCAGTCAGATGTCTTCCCCGACCGCGACCATTTCGGGCGCATCTTCTACAACCAGGCGCGGATGTCGGCCAAGGGCATCCCGCAGATCTCGGTCGTCATGGGTCCTTGTACGGCCGGCGGCGCCTACGTGCCAGCCATGAGCGACGAGAGCATTATCGTGCAGGAACAGGGGCACATCTTTCTGGCGGGACCGCCGCTGGTCAAGGCTGCGACGGGCGAGGTGGTCAGCCCCGAGGACCTCGGTGGCGGCAAGATGCACTCGTCGGTATCGGGCGTGACGGATTATCTTGCGGTAGATGACGCCCATGCCATTGTTCTCGTGCGCCGGTGTATCAGCAATCTCAATTGGCCTTCGGAGCCAAAAGAGATGGTGTCAAGCGCCGAGAAGACGGTCGACGAGCCACTTTACCCGACAGAGGAGCTGAAGGGTATTGCATCTACGAACTTGCGCAGGCCGCTGCCAATTCACGAGGTCATCGCACGACTTGTTGACGGTTCACGCTTCGCCGAATTCAAGCGGGACTACGGCACAACACTTCTAACGGGTTGGGCGACCATATATGGGCAACGTGTTGGGATTATAGCCAACAACGGCATCCTGTTCAGCAGCTCGTCGGTCAAAGGGGCGCATTTCATCGAGCTTTGTGCGCAGCGGGGGATCCCGCTCGTCTTCTTGCAGAACATCAGCGGGTTCATGGTGGGCGCCGACGCAGAGCGCGAGGGCATCGCGAAGAACGGAGCAAAGCTGGTGACAGCGGTGGCCTGTGCCGACGTGCCCAAGTTCACGGTGGTGGTCGGTGGCAGTTACGGAGCAGGAAACTACGGCATGTGTGGTCGAGCATACAGCCCAAGGTTCCTGTGGATGTGGCCGAATGCGCGAATCGGCGTCATGGGTGGTGAGCAGCTTGCGGCGGTCATGGAGACGGTAGGAAAGAGTGCCGATCCGGCGTTAAAGGAGAGGATCGAGCGGGAGAGTGAGGCGGTGTACTCCAGCGCTAGGTTATGGGACGACGGTGTGATCCCCCCCGAGCATACGAGGAGGTATCTCGGCCTAGGGCTAAGGGCGGCGATGGGGGGACGAAACGAGGTTAAGGCTGGAGCGACGAAATTCGGTGTTTTCCGCATGTGAGTTAGGGATTGGCATAAACATAGCAAGCGAAGGGAGCTAGATAGTAGGGCCAACGGCGCTGGTCTGGGCACGGCGATATAGTTTGTTCTAGTATATGAGCGGTTGCATTGCATCTGATCGCCTTACCAGTGCGTTTGGGGAATGGTGATTATGCGGTCTCCTCCTAAGTGGTGGAGGTATACATCTGTTGTGGGTAGTGGAAACGAGTGAAAGCTGCGGTGTGCAGCGTCCGTGATGACCCCTCATGCAGGCTGTTTCCCCCTGTTTACTTACCCCACGGAGCAAGTGCGGACTGACTTATAAGCGGGCAGCTACCCCACCTCCGCAGCAGATGGAGGGAGTTTCCGATCTGTGGTTTCCTTGAATCGGTGAGCTACGTTTACTTTCTACTCTTGCACGTCCTATTTTGAAAAGGGACACAAATCGAGTGCCTTTGCGAACCGTATACCGCCTTCCCGACACCAACCCTTCGCATTGCGCCTCGTTGGGAATTGTATTTCCCAGAGCATAGTCAAGCACCATCGAGGTACCTTGCCTTTGGTACATTACCTCCCTTTCCTGGAGCGTCTGCCATACCTACCAACATACAGATTCAACCGCCCACGAGATTCATCACCAGCCTCAGCGATGGCCTCCCTCGCTCGGGCTTTGCCCCTAGCACGGCCAACCCAACAGATTCACCGCCTTCTCCGGCTATCGCCGCTCATAACCTGTCCCAGGCGCTCCCTCTTCCACACAACTCCAACCGCGTACCAGATAAACAAAGAGAACACCTCGCCGGCACCGGCGGCGACCGGGGGCTCCTATGCCCGCACAGATGACGCCATCACTGTCGAGTACCCGGCTGACGGGGAGCTTCCGTCAGCGACACTCGTACCTGGCACGGGGCGCGCAGGCGCAAATGTATTTCCTACGCTGGCGACGTTCTCGCTCCAGGGCAAAGTTGCCGTCGTCACTGGTGGTGCACGGGGTTTGGGCTTAGTGATGGGGCAGGGGATGGTGGTTTCGGGGGCTGAGCTGGCGATTGTGGATCTGAACAGTATGTTTCCTACCTCTCTGTTGTTCATGGGAGAAAGGGGGTGGCGCGAGAGCAAGGAAAGGGAGGTTGCTAACAACTGTTTGTAGAGGAAGAGGCACAGAAGCAGGCCAAGGTGATTGTTGAGACTTTCAAGAGGGAGTATCCGGGCGCAAAGAAGTACGGTTAGACCCCGATCTCGGCGTGGGTTGGGGAGATGAGCTGATCAGTTGAGCTTGGTTGCTTAGACTGCCCAAAGTGACGGCGCACTATGCTGATGTCTCAGATCCGGCTTCGGTCGAGTCATGTATGGCTGAGATCATCGAGGCCCATGGCAAGATCGACAACCTGGTGACCTCGGCTGGCTTCACCGAGAACTTCGAGGCTATCAAGTATCCAATCGACCGAATGCGAAAGCTCTGGGGTGTCAACGTTGATGGAACGTATCTGTTTGCGACGGCGGTGGCTCGTCACTTGGTAAGTTTGCTTTCCTGTCCCTCTCTCTCGAAAAAAGGGGGGTGTTTGTTTTGATAAACTGCTAATATTGGCTACGTACAAAAGATGGAGCGTGGGTCGAAGGGGAGTATGGTCTTCATTGGATCGATGAGCGGGAGCATTGTGAATGTCCCTCAACCTCAAGCGTAATTCTTCCCGTCTCCTAGATTATCTATGTTAGAGACAGACCGGTAGAGGGGTGGCCAGGCCGTCAACAAGAGCTGAGCTGACCCTGGGATTAGACCCTACAACGCGGCAAAGGCGGCGGTCAGACATCTGGCTGCGAGCCTTAGCGTCGAATGGGCAAAGGCCGGTATCCGTGTAAACTGCATATCCCCCGGTTACATGCTCACCGCTTTGTAAGTTCCTCCTGACTCTATTCCCGCCCGTTTGGATGATAGATAGACACCACCTACCCGAGCGAGCACCCGAAGTTGCCGCCATATAACGTAACAGCTGTGTGCTAACCGATGGTGTCCACCATCTTCGGAGCAGGACGCAGAAAATCCTCGACGACAACCCGGACCTCAAGAAGCAATGGACATCGTTGATCCCGCAAGGCCATATGGGTAACCCCCCGGACCTAATGGGGCCAGTGGTTTTCTTGCTTTCTGACGCGAGTGGATATGTTACGGGTGCTGATCTGCGCGTTGATGGTGGCTATACCGTTACATGATACTGAGAGCAGTATGTACCCAGCAGCTCAGGTAGCCAGGTATGGTTCAGGAGACATCTAGGCCAGCTCGGCCAGCTCACCACAGCGAGGGAAAACGAGTGTCGGGGACAGGTCATATATGCCAGACGGGAATAGAAAGGAGTGTTGATGCCACCCGTAGGAGAAACATCCCTTGCTTTCCGAACAACAATTGCTCTGTACGGATTAGACTCAAAGAAAATCACTATCGAGGGTGCCTAACTCCCTCACCGCTCTTCTGTTCCTGTTCCAGAGTTTAAGAACGCACGTCATTAGTCTAAAGCTTCTGTGTGTGATACGGGGTATTTGACACACCGTTTTGCCGCGCTGTCACTTGTGAATCACATCGCACCCGAACCCGGGGCAGCAGCCGAGCGGAACAGGCCCGTCCCAGCGTCCTAGCACCCCAGGAGCATCCCCGGAAGATGCTGTGATGAATGCTTGGCTCCCATGCGTCACGATGATATTGTACATCAATTAGGTACTCGGCCTGGCTGATGGGTTCCGGGAGCTTGGGAGCCCTGGAGAGCGTTGCGCACAGTTCGATTGATCCATATGGTCGCCTCCAGTGGGTGGCCCGACGCGTATCCTCCTGCGGTCTCATCCACCATCCCCTAGCCGAAGGACAAGGGGATAGATAGATGGGGATTGATGGGGTGGGTAGAGACAAGGGGTGCGAAAGAGCAACCAGCAAAAAGCATGTGCAGGGCGTCGTGGAGTGTGATGTGTGATACGTGATTTGTGATGCGGGTGCCGCCTCAGCTGTAAGGCTGAGAAGCAAAAGAAAAGCATAGTACAGATGGAGTTTGTAATTTGGGCGTGGGAATGAGAAGGCGGACTTGGAACCAGATGTACCACAGGCTACTTCATGTCTGGCAACTTTGCTGCTGGGAGTGCGAGGACGAGAAAAAAATTGTGAGATGTGATTGACGAGTGTGTGAATTTGACCGAAAGCGGTAATCAAATCGCTATTTGATGTTGACTGTTTTGCTGTTTGCTAGGTACAAGCACCTAGGCTATCGACCTGAGGAGGTGAAAACTTTTTTCATACACCGACATATATTTGTGGTAGTTGGTGTATACTGTGACAACCGAGAAAGGGGTAAAGGCAGTGATGGTCGGCTTCAGGGTCGGATACCTGAGCTCAGATGAGTGAGAGCAGACGTCGCCCCTGCGCAATTTTCTCTCCCACATATGACTCCGAAAATAGGGGTATTCGTAGCGAACACCAGCTGCCCATCCGGTCTTGGAGACAGACTTTGCGTAGGGCTGGATGATGAGAGAAGAGAAATCTGAAAAAGTGACAGAGAGGACAGTTCAATTTGCACACCCCTCTTTACTCCACCTCCCCCGCATTTTTGGAACGGAGAGCCGCTTGGTTTACCTCCGTGCTGTCTTGTCAAAGCATCGGTTTACTGTCGAGGAGCTTGGGGCCAATAGAACGCGGCCATGTTGACCGTATTCCATGATCACACGACCCGAACGTTCGAGGGCCCCGCAACGGCAGATACAAAAGTTCGACGTCGTCCATATCACTGGACTATCGGGGAATCATCTCTGGCCACTCCAGACCCGACTTACGTATCGCGAACCAGACGAAGCAAAAAATAGAGGAACCGGAGTGGTCGAGGATATGCGCTGTTCCGTATGGCTATCCCGGTGGGATTTCCGGATGTGGTCGTAGGGGGCTGCATCACCGACGTGGGGAGCCCGGTGCTCTGCCCTCTGCTCCGTCTTGGAGTTTTCTGCTCCCATACATCCCGCGAGGAGCGGTGAGTTGGGCTGGCCACGAGGTCCGGGTCTTGGCTAAAGGCCCACAGGCTGTCTGGCCATCTTGGAAGACCCGGCTGCGTTCCCTGGAGCCGTGGCAATAATAACCCGGTTGCGAATCCTAAGCGGCCCCGGTTGGCGGTTGGTGGTATTCGGTGTTTCGGACAGAAAAATGGCTCAGGGGAAGGCGGGCACCTGAACATCTCTCGCGACGGCTTACACTAGGCTGTCACGCCAACAGCTGCTGGCGGCTTGCAGCCGCGACTAGGGGTCCGATGCAGCAGCGCAGCGCAGTCGATTCCCGTGATGGGGGCAACATCACATCACGAGCTAGCGCTGAAATGGCCGGCTAATTTAGCGAAGCCGCTCAGCCTCGTCAACCCCCGTGCCGTCGGCCAGCGGCGGCCCACCGAATGGCATCTGATTGATAGTTATTGTTCGCCGTCTCATCACTCGCTTGCTCTCGGGAGTCGCTTGGACCGTCCATGGTTGAGGTCAGCGGCAAGTGGTTGATAATAGGGAGGAAGGCTTCGTTCCTTGGAAATTGGACGTTCTCGCTCCGCTGGCAGGAGGTGGAGGGCCTAGGCCGGGCACGGGGGCAGAGTAACCATTGGCTTCCAGACTTCCAGGTTCGTTGGAGCCGGATCAACGAACGACGTCAGCAGTGCACGGGGAGGTTGCGTCGCGTGTAACCCCGCGAGGCTTCCGAGCCCAACGCCCCCCAGCTGAAGCTCGTAATGAGGCGGGCCCGTGGCCGGGTCGTTCCAGGAGCTGAGTCGAGTCGCACGGCCGCTCAACCAGCTCGAACCCCTTCCAAGGTTCCTCCCCCGCCGCCACCGACCGCGGCCGGACTCGGGGAGAGACAGGGAAGCAAGGGTTGGTCGGCCTTGGGGAGGGATGGCTGGGCATTCCGTGACACCTCGGACCCTCTGGAAAAGCCCACGTGTCGTTGGCCCTCGGCGGATGATGTTTGTCACACTTTTTGCTCTCCAACCAGCGGTGGACGCGGGAGGGAGCAACTCTTATCTCCAACCTGCCTGAGACTCAGGCGGTCAACGAGCCCACCTGCCCTGGCGCCGGAGCAGCAATTGGCTCCGCCAGGACCGGGGCGCTGGGCCTCCCACGACACTTGCCCTCCTCGGACTTGGTATCGGTGATTTGTGTTCTTCCGTTCTGCGGCGTGATGCGATGCTGTGTGGGACGGCGCATGGAGAGACGTGTACTCTGACATTGCCCCAGACAGCTCCCATTTGCTCAGCGGGCAGGTGGTAAAGGAAGCGTTAGAGCCCCGCAGGGTGCCTCCCCCTGTCCCAGTTCTGGTTGGGGGCAAGTGCCGGCCCGTCAAAAAGCTGCCCGAAATTGGTCAGGAGTTGGAGAGCTCCTCTGGGGCTAACACCGCTTTAGGTATTATTTAGTCACCTGTGGTTGGCACCGTCCCCTAGCTACCGGCCACACGGACGAAGAACTGAACCACTACTGCCTCCATTTCTTTTCACACTCATTTTTTATTTTCTTTTTCTGTTTCATAATTGTTTTTCTCTCCCTTCTTTGACGACTGCAATATCCACCTGACCTAAGAGAGACAGGCCGGATCTGCATTGTTATTCCACCTCGGTTTGTGAGACAGCCCCTCAACTCCATCTCACCGCACCGCACCTGCCTTCACCCCGCAGGTCTCCAGTCGCTCCTTACTCATCTGAACTTGGAACCGGAACCGCCTAGGACGCCGGCCAGGGCAGGACCGGAATTTCGTGGTCGACTTCGTCTTCTGCACCTTGAAAGAATTCGACGGGGAGATTCTGTGTAGCCCACAAAAGGCTTTTCGCCGCTTGCTGCAGAATAGTGCCCCCCC